>SAMEA104404097__coassemble_104_pt1 | contig 92434 bp, 82 predicted proteins | sample SAMEA104404097__metabat2_high_PE_061 | metagenome-assembled genome bin SAMEA104404097 (sample SAMEA104404097) | Balaenoptera acutorostrata | reverse complement strand
GGAGAGGACCGCCGGCTTTGACCATCCAGTTAGGAGACTGGATAAAAGCACCCCAGCCGATAATTGATCCAAGGGCAACCGCCCAGATATTTGCCGGACTTAACGATCGCTCGAGCTCGACTCTTTGTTCTTGTGGTTCCATAATAATTTCCTCCTCTTAGTGGATTCCGATGGAAACAGATCGGAATGAATTTAAAGTCTGTAAAAATATTGAGATAAGTTCAAGTTTCGATCTGTCTACAGACTGTTTGAAACAGATCAGAACCTTTAATCGAGGAGTAATTGAAAACGGATAAACCATATTGTTCGAAAGTAATTGCATGATGAACATTCAATAGATTTTTATCAATGGAAATAATAAACAAAAAACTATGAATGAAACGTTGCCTTCAAAATGGCATCGAATCAAAGAATCCTCTTATGTAATGACATATACACATTATATTTGATATTTTATCAGGAACAATGGGTTATAGCACAATAAGATATATGCCATAACATTTATTTAGAATAAAAAAATAGAGGGAAATGCGCATTTTACTGTATTTCTTCGAGGTGAGATGAAAAAAAGGAGAATAAAAAAAACAGCGGGATTTATCAATAATTGGCATAAATATATATGATAAATGAAGTATTTGAAAAGCAAACATTAACAGAAATCTATTAGAAAAAATGCTGGATCTGGGCAGAAACGACTGCAAACAGAGAAAACTGTCATTGCTCAAGACAGTTTGAGAAGGGAAAAATGTAAAGAAGGGAGAGGGTCTGACACCTAAGTGTACCGATAACAGAAAAAGGCGGCCTGCTTTTGAGCAGACCGCCTGAGAATGGATATGATTTTGTTTAGAACAGTGTTTCTTCTACTTCTTTTGGAATGATATCTTCTTTTGGAAGAGAGGTCATACTGTGCAGGCTTAAGCATACGGTAGAAACATTATGCAGAGTAGCACTGGTGGCAGGTGGAATCACACCTAATACACCGAGAACAATTAATCCGCCGTTAAAGCCAATGGCAAAACGATAGTTGGAGTTGATTCTCTTAATCAGACCCATAGAAATCTGACGCAGTTTTACCAGTTCCCACAGACTGTCTGCAGAAATGGTAATATCGGAAATTTCACGTGCGATTGCCGCACCGTCGCTGATTGCGATTCCGACATCGGCTTCAGAAAGAGCAGGGGAGTCGTTAATACCGTCACCGACCATAATGACAGTATGTCCCTGTTTACGCAGTTCTGCAACAAAATCTGCTTTATCAGAAGGAAGCACTTCTGCGCGGAACTGGTCTACACCGACCTGTCTTGCGATTGCGGCAGCGGTACGATAGCTGTCGCCGGTCAGCATAACGGTTTGTTTGATTCCTAAATAACGGAGTTTATCTAAAGCGTCAACAGCTTCTTCTCTCAATGGGTCGGAGATGCAGATAACTGCTGTCAGGCGACCAGCGATAGACATATAGAGATGAGAGAATTCTTCGCGAAGATTATCGAATTTTTCCTGTTCCCCTTCCGGAATCACGCAGTGTTCATCTTCGAAAATAAAGTGATAACTGCCGATCAGTACACGTTCCTGTTTTCCGGAGTACTGAATGGAGCTTGCGATTCCGTGTGCAACCAGATATTCCACCTTGGTGTGATATTCATCATGTGTCAGACCGCGAACTTTTGCTTCTTCCACAACGGCATTGGCTAAGGAATGTGGGAAGTGTTCTTCCAGGCATGCGGCCAGACGCAGGCATTCTTTTTCCTGATGAGGACCGAATACAACGATATGGTCAACTTTCGGGCAGGCATGAGTTAAAGTACCGGTTTTATCAAAGACAATGGTATCAGCTTTGGAAACCAGTTCCAGGAATTTACCGCCTTTTACAGTAATATGTTCTTTTCCGGCTTCACGCATTGCAGATAATACAGCCAGAGGCATAGCCAGTTTTAATGCACAGGAGAAGTCTACCATCAGAACGGAAAGTGCTTTTGTAGTATTTCCGGTCAGAACCAGACTTAAGAGGCTTCCTGCGAAGGTGTAAGGAACCAGTTTGTCAGCCAGATTGGAAGCTTTGTGTTCAGCGGTGGATTTCAACTGCTGAGAGTTTTCAATCATTTTTACGATCTGGTCATAACGGCTTTCTCCGGATGCTTTGATAACGGAAATCAGAATTTCGCCTTCTTCGACGACGGTACCGGCATAAACAGTACTGTCAATCGTTTTCACAACCGGAACGGATTCACCTGTGAGAGAAGCCTGATTCAGCATAGCTTCCCCTTCGATGACACGGCCGTCAATCGGAACAATACCGCCGACACGACATACCACTTTGTCCCCAGGTTTAATTTGTGAAATTGGTGTTAATACGTCTTCTCCGTCAACACGTACCCATACACGGTCTACATTTAAAGACATGCAGCGTGCAAGGTCTTCTACGGAACGTTTTCTGGTCCAGTCTTCCAGTAATTCTCCGATTTCCAAAAGGAAGATGACAGCTCCGGCAGTACTGAAGTCTGCACGTGCTGCGGAGATCCCGATAGAAGTTGCATCCAAAAGGTCTACACTCATCTCTCTGCGAGCCAAACAACCGAAGCCCTTACGCATAAACGGAATCATGTGTAAGCCGACTCTGGCCGCTTTTAACGGAGCAGGCAGGAAGAAGGACAGGCCTTTACGAAAAATTTTCCCGACAAGCTTTTCCTGAAATTCACGGTTCAGTTCACGAGTACTGTGTGTTGGAACTGCTACCTGTTCTTCCGCAGTTTCCCAGTCAAAACGACGGAAGGAATCAATAACGTTCTCTCTTTCTCCATGATATCGAACAATTACACAACAGGTTCTTTCATGAACAACAACTTCGTTTGCCCAGGATTCCTGTTGTAACCATGCTTCCAGAAGATCTGCTTCAGGGAGGGTCATACGTTTTTTATCCAGCTGCAGACGTAAACGTCCGCGGCTTTCATGTACAATCTTTGCTTTCATAATTTTTCCTCCACTCAAACGAGCCACCATAGTAATGGAGGTTCATTCTATTAAATTTTTCATAGAAACTAAAAAAGGAAGCCGCAATCACGACTCCCCGAGACACTCTTGATTAGAACCTAATTAGTTAGCTTCGGTAGCGTCTGCTTTATCTTCTTCTACATCTGCAACGGTAACTTCTGCATCGATTACTTCTTCTGCTTCTTTTGCAGCTTCAGCAGCATCACGTTCTTCGTTCAGATCTTTCGCAGATGCCAGGATATCTGTAGCATTTTCCTGAACAACGGTAATCTGCTTCATAACGCAGTCTTTTACACGTAAGCCCAGAGCAGCAGCCTGAACGTAGCCTTTTTTAGCTTCGTCGGTAGCTAATGCTTTTAAACCTACAGAACCGAATAAAGTTCCTCCAACAAAACATGCAACTTTAGAATAAATACTCATAGTAAAAACATCCTCTCTCAAATTATTTATGTGTTTTCCCAGTAATAATGGCCATAACCATACAGATTACAGCACTCCAAGCCCAAAAACGATGTTGTTTCAAAGAAAGCCCTCCTTTATAAAAAACTAAAGGTAAAAATCTTTGCGAGGATTAGTATATCAGTTTACCAACAAATTTGTCTTACGGAATTAGTCAGATATCTCCTGTATTAGACAATTTTTTGTATTGGCTGGGGGTGACCCCGTAATGGCGTTTAAAAAGATGGTTAAACTGGCTGACGCCTTCATAACCGACCGCCTGTGCAATCTGAAGAACACTCATCGGAGATGAGTAAAGATATTCAGCCGCCTGACGCATTCTTTGTGTTTGCAGCCAGCTGTGAACGGGCTGCCCGTAAAGGTGTTTAAACACGCTTTTAAATGCGGTAGGGGATATATGGTATTGCTGGCTCATACGTTCAATGGTGAGCTTCTCATCCAGATGTGTCTTCATATAAGCCTGTATTTCAGTAACAACCTGATTCAGATAACTGTCCGAATTGTTTAAATCGGTATGTCTTTGTAACAAGATACTGTGAGTGCAAAGCAGATAAAGAAGTTCCACCGTTTTCATCACAGAGTAATGCGCTTTTTCTTCCTGAGAAAGATTGTGTAAAACCGAAAAGACATTACGAATCCATACCGTATCGCGCAGTAATAAAGCACCGTCCGCTTTTTCCATAATTTCGTGTGCCTGATTCAGGTAAAACGGTAAATCTCCCAGCAGATGACAAAGTGCCGTGAAGCTTTCTGCGGCAAGATTACCGTCTGCAAATACGCCGATTCCCTGTAACGGAACAGTCATTTGGGCGGTTGTCAGAGATGTGTTTTTTGTAAGCAACAGGATCTCGTCTTTTGTTGTAATCAGCGGATTTCCATGATTTCGTCCGAGAATCAGCGTTCCGCTTGTACAGTAAAAAGCTTCGAAATGCATCGGTTGCAGAGATATCGGTAACTGAACCGGATGATCCAGTTTGGTCTTAGAGGTGTTGAACATACATGCATTTAATCCGGGCAGAATACCATGCCACATAAGATCGACATGATCTGAGTCGACATTTTTCAGATATTCTTCCAGCATGCAGATTCCTCCCGACGGACTGTCAGTAGCAAATTACGTTAATAACGATTGTACCGATCCATGATGTTATAAAGATAGAGTTATGGAAAACAGATATAAACCAGTTTTAACTGCAACCGTTTTGAATAAACTGAGTCCAGTTAACTCTTTCTAACAAAAACGAGTATAACACAATATCTAGAAGTTCGCAAGAAGTATTGCATGTCTTTTGAAATAAAAAACAGTTATAATTTTAAATTTTATGGATAATCTAATGTAATATAAGTTATGTTTTATGAATAAAATATAAGAATAAGTATAAAAATATACTACAGAAGCGATAAAAAGTTTCTGGATGGGATCTTGCAACTTTTTCAGAAAAAAGAGCATCTAACTATATAGGAAGCGTTTGTTTTGTGAAAACAGCAGTCTGAGAACCGTGAAAAATCTATAGAAGAGGAGATGGTGTCATTCCGTACCGGGAAAGGAGATAAGAAGGAAAGGGTTGGTTAATCGAACACTACATGGTATAATGAGTACCAGTTAAGATGGAGTTTTTTCAGGATTTTTCAGAATGTTTTGTGGCAGAACAGAAACATTTCTCTGTCTTTTCGACAGAAAATTATAATCTGGGGAGGTGACACAGATAGACCTTCGTGCGAAAAGTTCGGAGGCATTCTGTAGAAATGAAAAAAGCAAAAAAAGCAATCAGTTTGTTCTTGGCAGGTGTCATGGTATTTCTAACCTGCGCACCGGCATTTGCAGCGTCCAATGTATTGACGCTGGTCAGTTCGGAGCAGATTACAGCCGGAGCCGTGCTGAAAAATTATACCTGGGATATTTCCGACGGCCGCGTAAAAGCCGCAGTACTGGAAATTGATTTGACCAACCCGTATGTACAGCTGGAAGTTGTTCCGGGAAAGGGTCAGTTTACGCAAAAAGCGACAGTCAGCCAGATGGCGAACCGCACCGATGCGGTAGCTATGGTAAACGGTGACTTCTTTAACATGAAGGCGGAAGGGGCTCCGATCGGTACGACAGTGATTGACGGAGAACTGGTAAGCAGCCAGTCTTATGTTACCGATGTTTATTGTCTGGGTGTGACAAAGGGAAGAAAGGCATACGTGGAGCCATTTACCTTTGAAGGAAATGTTGTGGCGCAAAACGGACAGTCCAGAAGCCTTTCCGGTCTGAATAAGACTTTCTACTGGGAAGAAACAACAAAATTACACAGTCATATTGGAAAACTGCACTTATATAATGATATGTGGGGCGGTAAAAAAAGAGGAATGGATTCTTATGTAGGAGTTCCGGCCGAAGTTATGGTGAAAGACAATAAGGTAACAGCGGTTGCTTTCAACGGTGGATTTAATTCTTCTGTTCCAAAGGATTGTTACATTATTCATGGGGACGGCGGTGCAGCAGATTATCTGAAGCAGAATTTCCATGTTGGAGACCGTGTACAGATTAATTATGACTATACTCCGGACAAAGACTGGGATATGGTACTTGGCGGTCATGCGCTGTTAGTCGATAACGGAAAAACCGTTCCGTATACAAAAGATGTCAATGTACTGGGCGGTGTACGTGCCAGAACTGCGGCAGGGGTTTCTAAAGACGGTAACAAAGTATATATTATAGCTGTGGAAGGCCGTACCAATGAAAGTCGCGGAATTACACTCGGCAATCTTTCCTTACTGATGACAAAACTAGGCATCTGGAAAGGATTGAACCTGGACGGAGGCGGATCTACAACAATGGTAAGTCGTCCGCTGGGAGAAACCGAACGGGAGAAAGTGATCTATCCGGAGAAAAAGGGAGCAGAACGTAATGTTGTTGTGGGACTGGGTGTCTTCTCCAGTGCACCGAAAGGACAGGTAAAAGGAATTGAAGTCAGCGGTCCGAAAACGATGATGATCGGGGATTCCGGAACCTACTCCTACAAAGCTTATGATGAATACTATAATCCGGTTACGGATATGAGCCAGATCAAACTTTCTGATCCGTCCGGATTAGGTGTTGTAAACGGTAACACCTTTACGGCAAAACGTGGCGGAACGGCAAATCTGACTGCCGCGGCAGGAACTGCAAGAGTGACCTATCCGGTTAAGGTAATCGGAAAAAATGATGTTCAGAATATTAAAATCACAAAAGATTTAAATCCGGTTGTAAATGGTTCTCAGCATCAGTTTAAGGCGCAGATCTATCTAAAAGACGGCACAGTGAAAACGCCGAATCCGGGTGCAATTCAATGGACTGCAGAAGGATTTGACGGAACGATTACACAAAACGGTCTGTTAACAGTAAATCAGGCCGGAAGTGTGAAGGACGGGTATATTACGGCGTCTTATGACGGATTTAAACAAACGTACAAGATTCATTTTCCACAGCCGGGAGAAGTCATTCTGACGATTGACAGCAAAGCTATGGTGAAAGACGGTACTGTCCGTCAAATGGATGTCAGTCCGACGATTACAAACAGCAGAACCATTCTTCCAATTCGTTTTATTGCAGAAGCGTTGAACGGAAAAGTGGATTGGAGTGATCAGACACGGACAGCCTACATTTCGTATGAAGGAAGAAATGTAGAAATTAAAATCGGATCGAATATTATGAAAGTGAACGGACAGGACGTTAAGATCGATACACCGGCCAGAATTATAAACGGCAGAACAATGATTCCGCTGCGGGCAGTGGCGGAAGGTATGGGTCTTCGGGTAGACTTTGACGATCCGTCGAGAACAGTTGTTATTTCAAAACAGTAATGTATATTTGTATGGGGGAAGAGCATGTTTGATTATATTATACTAGCATTTTTTGTAGCGTTTATCGGATGGCGGTATGTCAGAACCAGACAGAGCGGCCAGTTGTGGTTTATTCTTCCGCTGCTTATGGTAGTGGGTCTGAATCAGGGCTGGGGAACAGCTCTCGGAACAGATGATGCCGGAAGAGCATTTTTCATCATTTACCGGATGGGTATCATTTTAGCGGTATTGTTTGCGGCATATATGAATTACAGAGATATCAAAAAAATGAAAGAAAAAATGGAACAGGAAGAAAAAGCTCGCGGAAAACAAAAAGGGCAGAAAAAATCGAAACAGAGTGATTCTCCGAAACAGAATGCAAACCAGAATAAAAAGAAAAAATAAGCAGGCTGAAATCCCGAAAACAGATCATGAATTTATTGTTTTCGGGATTTTTTTTGAAAAAAGGTTGACCAAAAGAAAAAAACGTGGTATTATATCAACGTTGTCGAAACATGCGGGCGTGGCGGAATTGGCAGACGCGCTAGATTCAGGTTCTAGTGGGAGCAATCTCGTGGAGGTTCAAGTCCTCTCGCCCGCACTTTTTTTTTGCCTGAAAACCAAAATGGATCGGCATATCGGTATAAAAACAGGTGTATGCCGGATTATTTACGTGATATGACAGGAAAAAAAGAAAGCAGTATAAAACAATGCAGAAGAATCTTTCATTGTTTTATACTGCTTTTTTTCATGCTTACGGGATACAGGAAACTTAAAAAAAGAATCTGTTTGAAGTCTGTGTAACTGCCCAAAAAGTTAGAGGTTACAGTCTAACTTTTTGGGGAACTTCAGTTACTTGGGTTCTTTGGAAGATCGGGTATCCATAATCAGATGCTGTTAAAAGTTGCAGAGTATTTAAGGTTTAAGGTACACCTGAATAGAAACAGGGTTGTGATCGCTCCACTGATACTCCAGATTGTCTGTTTTTACTTCTTCACAGGAAATGTTCGGAGAAAGGATAAATCCGTCTAATACGTAAAACTGTGTATGTTCCTTATCTTTTGGATCATAAGGTTTGTTTAGAAGTCTGGTGGAAGGTTCGGAGTCATCGGTAATGAACTGAAATCCTTCCGGGAAAACAGAGGCATCAATTCTTGCCGGATTGAAATAATCTGTTTCCAACAGTGGATATTTATCCGGATCAACCGAAGGAAGTGTGGAGTTGAAATCTCCTCCGGCAATGATATAATTGCCTTTTTCGTATTCTTTCTGCATCAGTTCGGAAAGCATTTTCGTTTGCAGAGCTCTTCCGCCGCCGTCGTCATAAGCTTCCAGATGAAGATTGATTAAGATCAGTTCTTTATCGGAGTTTTCAACAGGAATTCGTTCCACAAGCAGGCAGCGTTTTAAGTTAAAGGCGCTGACAGGCCATTTAAAGGATGAAGGGAAGGCAATGCGCTGTGCTTCATCTGCCTGAAACTGGCTTAAGGTGAGAATTCCGGCATAAGTGGTTCCCAGTGTCGGCATTGGATAAGGAATATACGGTACATGAAAATTATAGGCGAACGCACTCTGGAAAGGATGCAGTTCGTTCATGGATTTTTCCAAATGTTCCACTTCATTAATTTTAAAGGAACGTTTTGCACGTTCATCGGCTTCCTGGAACAGATAAATATCGGAATCCAGTTCTTTGGCAAAAGATGTGATGTGATTTAAATTATCTTTAACCTGCTCTTTACTTGCCGGATTTACAATTTTACCGCCGTCCATAAAGAAGTCCTGTGCGGCATCCAGCCCGCAGTAGCCGATATTCCATGTGGAAACCCGGAACGGTTGATTGAGTTCCAGCGTTTTTTGTGCCGTATGTTTTGTATCCAGATTTTCGACGGCTTCCGGTTTATACTCATGAATGAGACCGTAGAAGACCGGGGAAAGAAGAAGGAAGACAAGGAGGATCACTCCGAGTAAGATCATTTTAAAGACAGATTTTTTTTTCAATAAAGACACCTCGCTGTAAAATAAAAATAGGGTATTACGCGTCGGCAGAAACCGTACAGCCCGCAAATTTCATAAGTCTGTTCCCGGAGAAGCTGTAAGTCCGTGGCAGAGGGTGAGATCAAATACGGAAGGTAACTGTTTTCGACAGGTAATCCCTTTGTTTGAATATGAACAGAAATAGTATATAGTATTAATGATTGGCAGTCAATATTCCTGAAAAAATAGGAATCTGTATAAAATTTTTCCGGCAGGGGAAACGTGGAAAATGAAAAAATACCCGCCGGAATCATCCGGCGGGTAACCTACGTTCACCGATTGAACGTATTGATTGGCGATGAGATTTTAATAGAGGAGCTTTTTAACGGAGTGTTTCTCAATCAAAGAAATATCCTGGCTCAGTTCATTAAAATTCAGCGAATTTTTTAGCCCAGTCTTTGCACATTGCTTCTTTATCGTCATCTCCGGAAGCTTTCAGAGCCAGACCGTCATCGAATAAAGTAGCGTTTTTGTTGCTTACACGGAAGCCCCAGTCAATGATCCACTGACCTTCGTTCCAGTCGAAGGAACCGAACAGACCAACTTTTTTGCCACCCAGTTTTGGTTCCAGTTCAGCAAAGAAAGGTTCAAATTCAACATCGTCTAACTGTTCATCACCCATAGCCGGGCAACCTAACAGGATTTTGTTGTAAGATGCAACGGTATCTACATCATATTCGCCAGGTCCCATAACTTCAACTTCAGCACCGGCTTCTTTCAGTGCATCAGAGATGTAGTTCATCATAGTTTCGGTATGACCTGTGCCGCTCCAGTAAGCAATAACGATTTTTTCCATAATTCAAAAACCCTCCTGATTAAAAATAATTTTGTTTATAGTTGATTATTATAATTGTTTCAGAACAAGATCAATGGCCAATTGATTCTTTATTAATCATATCACCATGGTTAGCGATAGTCAACTATAAATTGTTCAAAACAACTATAAAATGTGCTAACATACGATAGATGGCTTAAGCTGATTACATGGCGCTTTTAAGCTTATAAGATGCCGCTTTCTGGTAGAGCGTTTCCGCATCAAATCCGTAGACATTTGTAATCAAGCAACCTGAAAAAGTTTCCCCGAAGGTATTCTGACCGCGTTCCACGCGCATACCGGCAGGGGAGGTAGGCATTGTCTGACCCTGTTTCTGGCAGGCATCGAGGCAATAAAAACTTTCCTGAATAACAGAGATTCCGGTTGCCCATCCTGCTAAAGCACCGATGTAGCCGGAATAATAGTCAGACTGTACAATTGCGGTGGAATAGCAGTCGTTGACCGTACCCGCATGAACACCGACAATTCCGCCTAAAACAGGTCGTCCGTTTAAAATCGGCTCACAAACAGCACTGATATTACCGGATGCATGGCATCCGTTTACCAGACCGCGGTTGTGGAAACCGATAATGCCGCCTGCTTCGGCCATACCGCCGATGGCTTCTGTCTTAATTTCTGCAGAAGAGGAGCAGTAGCTGATGTCCTGTTTATATCCGTTGGCACAGATACCGCCAACAAAGACATTGGCCTCATCGTGATAGGTTGCACCGCTTACGATACCGCTTACATGTACATTTTCAATAGACGCTTCCTGTGCATAACCGGTCAGGCCTGCTACATAAACAGTCTGACCTGCCATAATATGAAAAGAAACATCAAGATTTAAATTGGAGACGCTTGCTCCGGTATCCAATACGCCGAAGAATGCAAAGTATCCGGTTGCTTCTTTTCCGACTTTGTCAACATGAGGAACACGATCCGACCCGATTCTCAATCCGGAAATCGTATAATCATGTCCGTCAAAATGACCGCGAAAAGCGTATTCTCCTTCACCGATCGGAATCCAATCTTTTTCGGAAAGACGGATATTATCGGTGAGTTGAATGTAGATATTTTTATAATCTACAGACTGATTTAAAGAACGGGCGAATGCTCTCAGCTGTTCTTCGGTTTCAATGCAGTAAGGACTCTGTTTTGTACCGTTTCCTGCTGCAAAGATAAAATCATCAATACTGTCTGCTTGCATGAAAGCTGTGCAATCAAGACCGGATGAATAACTCAATGAGCTGCAGTGTTCCTGAGAACAGTCATTACTTAAACAATCTTTTTTTATTTGATCCAATAACATGGTGTTTCCCTCCGTTTTCTGCAGTCGAACGAGTTTCTTTTTTCCGAGACTGTTCAATATGCCGCTGATGATTTTAATTAACTATAGCATACTGAAATATAAAATGCAATACTTTGATATGCCATAACTTCCACGTAAAAAAACGCGGAAAAAACAAAAAAGAGGCGTATTTTTTCAGGAAATCGAAGGATTTATGTTATAAATATTGTCCAGTCTAGAATTTTAGGGGGATAATTTACAATTATTAAAAATGAAACAAAAGATAAAGAATTCACGATACTTCTATAAAAAAAGATTATAATCCGAAAAATGGAAATATCTAGGATGGAAGGCGGCTTTTTCGGGTGTTAAAATTGTAACGATACAAGAAATCTTTCGTATACATCCGAGCATTAATGTAATATAATAATGTAAAACATATAGTAGTTTTTTATAAAAAATAATGTATCTGGGGGATTTTCAGGACGAATTTTTACGGAAAAATGTTTTTCCGGAGTTGTCGTGAGAACAATTCGAATTTGTAATACAGAAAGAGAAAAAGGACCGAAGATAGTCGCAGACAGATACAAAAACAGCTCTAATTGAAAGGTGGGTGAATGTGCCGGAAATCCTGCAACAGCTTTTGCAAGGATCCCCGGTGCAGTGAAATGAATCTGGAACAGTTTCGATATATAAAAGAAGTATCACAATGTCGGTCGATCTCAAAAGCAGCCAAGCAGCTTTATCTGACACAGCCTACAATCAGTAATGCGATCCATAATTTTGAGGAGGAAGTCGGTTATAAAGTCTTTCGCCGTTCCAACCAGGGGGTGGCTCTGACAGAGGACGGACAGAAATTAATGGAATCCATTGCTGTCATTTTAAACGAAGTGGAAAATATAAAGAATACCAATGCGGGAGAAGATTATCTGATGGGAGATGTTTATGTGGATGCGTCACCTACGATCTGCAGTACCATTATGCCGAAGGTGATTATTTCCTGTAAGCAGAAATATCCCGGTATTACGGTTCATGTGAAAGAAAATTTCCCGGATAAAAGTATGACGTCTCTTTTAGCAGGGGTTTCAACCATCAGCATCACTTCCTTTGTCGGTGTGGATCACCTGAAAACGCTGAGAAGCAGTCTGGGTGTCAGAAATTTTGAAACCAGCCAGCTACTAACCGAACGGTTTATGCTCTACACCAGTTCAAAATGTGAACTGGCGAATGAGAAAGAAGTCAATGTGGAGGAAGCCTATGCCTATCCATGGATTATCATGCAGGAAAGATCTTATGAAGAGGAATGCATGAGCCTCGGGGAGGATGAACTCTGTCCGAACAGTATTATTACCTTTCAGGACAAGGACAGTGTGAAGCAGGCGGTTGCCGCGAATCTGGGCGTTGCAATGATGGCAAGTTCTTTTATGGGTGACGATGATCCGTATATTACAAGCGGATTGATTCACAAAATCGGCTTGACCGATGTTCCGATGAATCTGATGCACGTTCTTTTAACACCGAAAAAGAGAACGTTTACAACAGTAGAAAAGTGTTTTCTTGAAGAATTGGAAAAATATTATGTTTATTTACGAAAAAAACAGGAAGAACGAAAGTATTAATGGTATAATAGAAAAAGTAATGTATTAAGAAATCGTAAAGAATTAAATCTTAAATGTTGAGAAAAGACTGCAAAGCATTACGGCAGCCTTTTTTCTTTTTGGGAAAAAAGTATCGTTGAAAAAGACAAGGACTCATTTTTCAGACGATGTGAAAGGACAAAAGGTGATGATATGGGTGACTTGGCAACGTTAATATCGGATCTGGCACTTCTTCTGGTTGTGGCCGGAATTACAACATTATTGTGTAAGAAAATTAATCAGCCGATGGTAATCGGATATATTCTGGCAGGGTTTCTGATTGGACCTGTGGTCAGTTTTATTCCGACGCTTGCGGATATTCAGAATATCAATCTTTGGGCGGAAATCGGGGTTATTTTCCTGATGTTCAGTCTGGGGTTGGATTTCAGCCTACATAAACTTGCAACAGTAGGTACGACGGGAATTGTTACGGCACTGATACAGATCGGCGGTATGATGGGCCTCGGCTACATTGTAGGGATTATGCTGGGATGGAGTACCATGAACAGTATTTTTCTGGGCGGTATGCTTTCCATGTCTTCCACAATGATCACAATTAAAGCCATTGATGATCTCGGAATGAAAGGGGAAAAGTTTACAAAACTTACGATCGGTACGTTGGTAATCGAGGATATTGTAGCGATTTTTCTGATGGTTATTCTTTCCACAATTGCAGTCAGCCAGGGAGTCAGCGGAATGGAACTGGCAATGACAATCACCAAGCTGCTCTTCTATCTTGCCGTTTGGCTGTTATTAGGCATTTATCTGATTCCTTCTTTTCTGCAAAAAACCACAGATTTAATGAATGATGAAACACTGCTTGTTGTGTCCCTCGGCATTTGCTTCGGTATGGTATGGCTTGCCGATGCCATTGGATTTTCCTCTGCCTTAGGTGCTTTTTTGGCCGGATCGATTCTGGCGGGAACCGTTCACGGGGATCGGATTGCAGGACTTGTGAATCCGTGTAAGGATCTGTTTGGGGCGGTCTTTTTTGTTTCGGTCGGACTGAAAGTGGTACCGTCTATGCTGGTAGATTATCTGGGGCCGATTGTCCTTCTGACGGTGATTACCATTGTAGGGAAAATATTTCTGCTTACCTTTGGAATGATGCTGGGCGGGGAGGATTTAAAAACATCTCTCTACGGTGCAACAAGCCAGACACAGATCGGGGAATTCTCTTTTATCATTGCGACTCTCGGGATCAGCCTCGGTGTAACCAGTGATTTTTTATACCCGATTATCGTAGCTGTATCGGTTGTTACGACCTTTACGACACCGTATCTGATTCGTGGAACGGATAAAATATATGATTCGCTACAACGGATGATGCCTGAAAAATGGAAATCATATATGAAACGTTATTTGTATGAAAAAAAAGCAAATAATAAAAAGCAGGAGAAGGATCAGGACTGGGGATTCTTCTTAAAAGGGTATATCGAAACCTTCCTGTTATACGGCATTATGCTTCTGGGGGTTGCGGAAATCGGCAGACTGATTATTTTCCCGGCTCTGCAGGAGGCAATTCCGTGGAAGATTGCAGCACCTGTTGTTACCTGTATTATTGTCTATATCGCAATGGCGCCGCTGCTTCCGCCGATGATGATTTTCAGAAAGAGATATTTTACGGCGCTCTGGCTGAAAAGCTATGCAAACCATCTGCCGCTTATGCTTTTGGTGGGAATCCGAACAGCTGTTACGGTCTATCTTGTGATTCGACCGGTGTCGGTTTTACTCAAGCTTCCAACGGTGTTGCTCACATTAATTGCGTTGCCGCTTATTATCAGACTGTCTCATTCCGACTGGTTAATCGGGAAATATCTGGAGATGGAGGCAAGATTCCTGACCAATTTCAACGAGAAAAAACTGCAGGAAATGCAGCAGGAACAGGACAGTGTTGCACACAGCTGGCTGGATGAACAGTTACAGGTGGCAAGTTATTACTGCATTGATAAATCAACGGCGAACGGAAAGCGACTGAAGGAACTGCAGTGGGGAAAAACGTTGCAGGTGCATGTTATTAAGATTATTCGGGGAAGAAAGCATATCAATATCCCGGAAGGATACGAGGAACTGATGAGCGGAGACCATATCTATATTATGGGGACGGTTAAGGCACTGGATAATTTCAGGCTGATGAATGCTCAAAAGGAAGAACTTTTGGAAAGTGAGGAAGATACCGTCACACTGCATGAATTTATTACCCATCAGGATACCTGGAGTGAGGATCAGCAGCTTTTTGCCTATGCCGTTCCGGTAAAAGAGGGTTCGGATTTAATTGGTTCCAGTATTAAGGATTCCGGAATCAAATCCGAGTGGTCCGCATGTTTGGTGGGAATTGAACGGGGCATGCTTCCGCTTTTAGGTGTGAGTCCGAGCTTTATCATCAATAAAAATGATCTGCTCTGGGTCATCGGAACACAAAAAATGGGTCGTCATCTGGTTAAAAAAGAATTGGTATAGAGATATAGTTGTTTCTTTTTTCAAAGCCGATGAGAGACGGAAACAGAAAGAGCCGACATCGTGTCGAAACGGTGACGGCTCTTTCTGTATCAAAAAATATATATTGTCTTTCACAGATAGACATGGCATTTTTCAGATACAAGTGGTATGATTATAGGACAATGTGTACCGACGGATTTCTGAAAAGCCTGAACAAGTGAAAAAATCAACAAATTGAGAAAAAGAATACTGCATACAAAATAATAATATTTCAACAATATAAGAAATTTTGTGGGATTCTTTTTTGTAAAATTGTCTTTCAGTGGTGTATTATCCATTGACATTTCACAAAAATAAGAATATAATGTCTTGCATGCAAGGAAATTTATCCACCGGGAGAGAACAAAATATGCCTGATTTAAACAAAGAAAAGGGGAAGTTCTACATTGTAGACGAGGGAATACTACCGGAAGCAATCTTAAAAACAGCACGTATTAAAGAATTGTTGGCAAAGTATAAAGAGATGACGGTCAACGACGCCGTTGAAGAAGTCGGACTGAGCCGCAGTGCTTTTTATAAGTACCGTGACGGTGTATTTCCGTTTTATGAAGCGACAAAAGCCAAAATTATTACCATGCAGATTTCTATGGATAATAAGGCCGGAACGCTGTCAAATTGTATTAACACAATTGCCCGCGCCAATGGGAATATTTTGACAATAAACCAGGGGATTCCGATTCAGAATGTGGCGATTGCCACAATTGCGTTTGAAACAGCGCATATGGATCAGAGTTTAGAAACGGTAATGGACATTATTAATCAGCTCAGTGGCGTTTTATCCGTAGAAATTGTGGGGCAAAGCTAAAGGGGGATGCAAAGTTGGAAGAGAAAGTTTTTAAAGTAGGTCTGATGGGTTTAGGGACCGTAGGAACCGGCGTTTACAAAGTTATGGAAAATCAGAGAGCTGAATTTCCGAACAAGCTCGGCGTTAAAATGGAAATCAAAAAAATTATGGTTCGGGCGGACGCGGTAGCCAGTGCAAAATCAAGAGTAAGAGAAGATATCGAAGTCGTAAGCAGCTACGAAGATATCGTAAATGATGAGGAAATCGATATTGTCGTAGAAGTAATGGGCGGCATTGATTTCGCAAAAAAATGCATCCTTGCAGCTTTGGAAAAAGGGAAAAGTGTTGCGACCGCCAACAAAGATCTGGTTGCAGTACACGGAAAAGAATTACTGGATACGGCAAAAGCTCACAACTGCGATTTCATGTTTGAAGCAGCTGTTGCAGGTGCGATTCCGATCATCCGTCCTTTGAAGCAGTGCCTTGCAGCAAATGAAATCTCTGAAGTTATGGGGATTGTAAACGGCACAACCAATTACATTCTGACAAAAATGACTCTGGAAGGCATGTCTTTCCAGGAAGCATTAGATAAAGCAACAGAACTGGGATATGCGGAAGCAGATCCGACTGCAGATATTGAAGGTCTGGACGCTGCAAGAAAAGTTGCGATCATGGCAACCATCGCATTCCATACCAATGTGGTATTAGATGATGTTTATGTGGAAGGAATTACAAAACTGACTTCCGATGACATTGCCTATGCTACGGAAATGGGTTACACCATTAAACTGTTAGGTGTCGCACGCAATCAGGTGAATAATGGAATTGAAGTTCGTGTTCATCCGATGCTGATTCCGGCAACCCATCCTTTAGCAACCGTAAATGATTCCTTTAACGCGGTATTTGTTCATGGGGATGCTGTAGATGATGTTATGTTCTACGGACGCGGTGCAGGCGAAATGCCGACTGCCAGCGCGGTTGTAGGAGACGTTATGGATATTGCACGTGATATGATTGCCGATTGCAAAAACAGAACGTTATGTGAATGCTACAGAAATACACCGATTAAAACCATTGATGAATGCAGCAGCAGCTATTTCATCCGTATGCAGACTCAGAACCGTCCTGGCGTTCTGGCGGCAATTTCCGGTGTATTCGGTGAAAAAAATGTAAGTATTGCACAGTTTATTCAGAAAAATGCGGTAGATGAAGAAGCAGAACTGGTACTGATTACCGAAAATGTTGTAGAAAAGAACTTCCGCGATGCCGTGGAAACTTTAAAAGACATGGATATGGTAAAAGAAATTTCTGCAGTGATCCGTGTTTACAGCTGAGATAGAGACCAGGAAAAACAGATGGAAGAAACCCGTTCGCAGGAATCTTCTGGAAAACAGACAAAGGGGCGGTTTTCGTGGAACGTATGAGAATACCGGCAACAACGGCCAATATGGGTCCGGGGTTTGACTGTATCGGTATGGCTTTTGATTTTTATAATTATATCGATTTCGAACAGACAGGAGAAGACGGTTTTTGCGAACTTTCCTCAGACGGGGAAGCTGGAAAAATTGATCTGTCAAAAGATAATCTGATTTATCAGGCTTACAGCGCAGTTTTTGAATATCTGAACAGACCGGTGCTGGGAATCCGGATGCATTTTGAAAACAATGTTCCGTATTCCAGAGGACTCGGAAGCAGTTCTGCCGCACTGATCGGCGGCGTAAAAGTTGCCAATCGGGTTCTGGGAGATCCGCTTTCAGATCGGGAACTGCTCAAAATAGCATTACGCTTTGAAGGACATCCTGACAATATTGCACCTGCCTTACTGGGCGGTGTGGTTATCAGCGGTTTGGATGAAGCGGGAGAAGTATATTACAGAAAGATCACACCGCCGGAACAGCTGCATTGCACCGTGATTATTCCGGATTACCCGTTAGCGACAAAACGGGCGCGGGAAGTGCTTCCGCAGGAAGTATCAATGAAGGATGCGGTTTATAATGTAGGGCGTATGGCACTGTTTATCGACGCGTTGTACACAGGTGATCTGAAACAGTTGGCGCTGGCGATGGAAGATAAACTCCATCAGCCGTATCGCATGCAGCTGATTAAAGGAATGGATGAAATTATTCCGAAGGCAAAGGAACTGGGGGCTCTAAATGTCACTATTAGCGGCGCAGGACCGACCATCCTTCTGGTAAGTGATAAAGAAATAGACTTCTCACCTCTGCAGAAGATTCTGCAGAATAAAGGGGTAACAGCTAGAATCACTGCATTGCATCCTGTAAATGCGGGTGCAGAGATGATAGAAAGATAGGAGAGAGAAAGAATGGCACTGATTGTACAAAAATATGGCGGAACATCCGTAGGTACTGTAGAACGTGTAAAAGCCGTGGCAAAACATATTGAAAGCTGCCGGAATGCAGGAAACGATATGATTATTACAGTATCTGCTCCAAGCGGTGTAACAGACAAACTGATTGATATGACAAAAAGTTTTGACAAAAAACCGCCAACAAGAGAAATGGACGTGTTGTTAAGTACAGGGGAACAGATTTCCATCGCACTTTTGGCGATGGCTTTGAATGATTTGGGAATTCCTTCGGTATCTATGACAGGGAGTCAGATGGGCATCATGACAACCGATGCACACATGAAAGCTAGAATCAATTACATTAAAACAGATAAAATCCGTAAAGAACTGGATCAGGGTAAGGTTATTATCGTAGCCGGCTTCCAGGGTATTACAGAAGAAGGGGAAATCACCACCTTGGGTCGTGGCGGTTCTGACACTACAGCTGTTGCGGTTGCAGCTGCTGTAAAAGCAGATCTTTGTGAAATTTACACAGACGTAGACGGTATTTACACAGCGGATCCTCGTATTGTAAGCAATCCATCCAAGCTTGCAATGATTACACACGATGAAATGCTGGAACTGGCTACACTGGGTGCAAAAGTACTGCATCCGCGTTCTGTGGAAATTGCAAAAATTCACGGGGTAAAATTATGTGTACGTTCTAGTTTTGATACATCCAAGGAGGGAACATTTGTGGTAAGTAGAGATCAGTTAGAAAAAGAATATGTGGTTACCGGGATTGCGTGTGACCAGAAAGTAGCAAAGGTTGGCATTTTTGATTTGGAAGATAAACCGGGCTCCGCAACAAAAGTGTTCCAGGCTCTGGCAGAAGCCAATGTCAATGTTGATATGATTGTACAGAGTGCAATGAGAAATGAATTAAATGATATTGCATTTACCGTTCCAAAAGATGAAGTGGAAAACGCTCTGGAAGTTCTGGAAGGTCTGAAAAAAGATCTGAAAATGAGTGGTGTTGTTTATTCCACAGATGTTGTAAAAGTATCTATCGTAGGTGCAGGTATGATTACCTCTCCTGGTGTTGCTGCTAAAATGTTCTCCGTACTGGCAGAAAACGGCATCAATATTCAGATGATCAGCACCTCTGAAATTAAAGTATCCTGCGTAATCGATAAAAAGGATGATACTCCGAAAGTTGCTATGCAGGCACTGCATGACGCATTTGAATTAGATAAAATTAACGGTTAAGATAAACGTGGTACTGGCTGATCGGCGGATATGCTGATTGCTGTCAGGGCCTGGGTGAACGAAGTATGTTGCAGACTTCACAAGTTATCAGATGATTCGGATATTCCCGAAGGTTACTCTTTGGGAATATCCTTTTTTCTGAGAAAGGAATGAATTCGGTCGGTCCGGGATCGGAACATTCACAATAGAGAGAAGCAGGGAACAGGCTGTTTTCAGTTTTGCGTCTTCCGGCTTCTGTTTTTAAAACTTCTGCCTGTGGCAGAAGTTTTCTTTTTTGTCCCGGAAAGCCTGTTTTTATCTATGTAAGATAGGGTATAATATAATAACTACGTAATCTGGAAGGAGGCTGCTGGAAGATGAGAATCGACTATAAAAAGCAGGTTACAAAATATATTGAAGAAGCGAACTATGATGCAATTGTTGAATTGGGGAAAAACGATGCGGCAAAAGTATTAAAATATATCCAGATGAATATCTGGGGAGACTACAGACAGGTACAGAGATGGCATGCACTTATGGCACTGGCTGCCATGGCGAATGCTTATGCCAAAGAGGATGATGAAACCTATCGGAATGTGATCCGGCGTGCACTTTGGGCATTGCAGGATGAAGGGGGAAATGTTCCCTGGGCGGCACCGGAAATGATGGCGGTTGTGATCAAAGCAAATCCTTCTCAGTATCGGGAATTTGCCATTATGATGCTGACGAACGGTTTGGACAATGAAATGTGCCATTTGGGTGCATTATGGTCTATGGTATATCTGGGAGAGGATTTCCTGAAAGACTTTGAACCGCGTATGGACCGTGTCATGAAACTGTTAGACAGCGAAGATGCGGAACTTCGCGGCACTGCGGCCTGGGCTCTGAAAAGATTGCAATATGAACCGGCTTTTGATAAAATTAATGCAATGGCGGATGACGATGCACTTGTATGGATTTTTGAAAAAGGAGTCTTAGAGCAGAGATCTATCAGCCAAATTGTTAAAGAAGGTTGATGCCGTGGAAACAGAAGAAAAAACAATGGCCTTTCTGCATTGGGAAAAATTAGTGCAGAATAATGATTTTGAACAGGCCGACCGGTTTTATGAAAAAATGCTGGAAACACAACAGGCAGATGCGCAGGTTTGTTTCGTAATGGGTTTATGGTATCGGCAGCGGCAACAGTATAAAAAATCCACAGATGCATTGATTTACGGATTGGGTTTAAAACCGGATTCCAGTGAGTCTTATTATGAGCTGGGTAATACGTTAAGGGAAATGGGCAATGACAGACTGGCGGAAGCACAGTATAAGCGTTGCCTTGCATTAAAGCCGAAAGATATAGATGCGATGTATTGTCTCGGACAGGTTCAGGCGGCGCAGGATAAGATTGAAGAGGCAAAAAAATCTTTTTGCGCAACCTTACATCTCTCCCATTATGTGCAGGAAATGATTGCGATTGCGGTGGAATTTTCGGGAATCGACATGCCGGATGAAGCAATCGGTATTTATTTTGCGGCACTGATTAAGGAACCGGACAACGCTTATTTATATTCCAATCTGGGTGTGGAATATGCCGAACAAAAGGAGTTTGAGGATGCGGTTTATTGCCATGAACGGGCTATTGAACTGGATTCGGAAAACGGCGATGTATGGTATAATGCCGCATGCACCTATGCGCTTATGGGTGAGCCGCTTCGTGGATTGATTGCTCTGGAAAAAGCGATTGCCATTGATCCGGGAAATGTTGAGTTTGCTGTGCAGGACGATGAACTTGAAACTTTAAGAAAACATAAACGATACTGGAAACTTGTGAAGCAGGAATCCGGTTTTGAACAGCAATAAGAAGCAGTCGGAAAAGAAAGCGGTTTTGGAACCGCTTTCTTTTTAGGTGTGGCAGGTTTTTAAAAAGAGGAAAAGGAAAGGGCATTTATCCGAATAGAAAAAAATTTTTATATGGGATGGCTTTTTTTTGGAAACGGTGCTATACTATACTTATATAGTGTGAAATGAGGTGTAGGATTGGATTTCCGGATCATTAAATCTCCGTCAGGAGAAACCATGGGGATTTTGAAACACAGAATGTCGTTAAACGGCGATGAACAGTTAGACGGAATTGATGCGGTCGGACTGGTTCAGGGTAAACTGATTGATATGGTCTGTGCGGCTGATATTGCTGAAAAAACAGTGGATGTTATCGTACGGGATGTACGGGGAAGTTGTCCTCAGAATATGATCATGATTGCAATTTTCGGAGAAACCGCTGCGGTTGAAAATGCAATGGAACAGATCAAAATTGAAATAGATTCCTATAAATGACGAGAGCAAGTCAGGTGGATATAAAAATAAGTCCTCTTTTTCTTACGGAGACGTTGAGAGAAGAAGGATTTATTTTTTTGTAAAAATTTAAAATCCCGTTTCCAGGCGGTGTACCGAAAGTCCGGATACTGTGAGGAAACGGGATTTTTCTGTTGTGATGGAACGTTGAAATGGGTTTACGATCCTATATACGGAAGGCTTTCCCAAATACATTGCAGGACGGCATATGTTCTGTCTTTTGGGAAAGTCTACCTGTGCCGGGAGTCTTTTAGTCTTCGTCCAGCATCAGATCGAAGCCGTAACAGCTTTTATCAAAGCCGTAGTGTTCATAGAAACCGTGAGCCTGTGTTCTAGGCAGTCCGGAATCCAGTACAACTGCGTGGCATCCGCGTGCTTTTGCCAGTTCTTTGGCGTGATCTACCAGTTTTCTTCCGTTTCCCTGACCGCGTTCGTCCTCATTGGTAATGAGACTGGATAAGTAGCAGGTCATGCCGGAAAGCCAGAAGGTGTTAAAGTAAACCCCGTGGCAGAAGCCGTGGTATTTTTTTTCGTCATCCACCAGGAAAAAAGCGAAGCTGTTCGGATCATCGATAATTTCCTGATATACTTTTCGGATCTGTTCCTTGTCATAGGTGTTATAAGTCCAAAGTTTTTCGATATAGTCGAATGCTACGTCGAAATCTTCCATTGATGCATTTTTAAATTCCATGTCAAAATCCCCCTGAAAAATCTCAAATTTAACCTAAGAAAGTGATCCGGCAAACTGTCGGATGAATGTTTGAAATCTGAAAACAATTACAGAACGGCTTTCTTCATATGATCAAGCCCCAGGCGTTCGATAGTACGGATTGTACGTTCTTTATCCTGTTTGTTTTCTTCCAGATAAGTATAGATATTGTCAATAACTTTGAGCAGTTCTTCATCGCTCAGTTCGGTTGCAAGCACTTCACCGACACCCGGTTTTCTGCCGCCGTTACCGCCAACGGTTACGGTCCAGCCTTTACCGGAACCCAACACACCGATATCACGTACGCGAGGCGTTACGCAACCGGTAGGACAGGCACAGACGCCGACTTTTACCTTTCCGGCATTGTGAGCCTGAGAAATTTTAATGATTTCGCGACCGATCTGATGGTTATCCTGACCCGGAACAGCGGATTTGCAGAACTGAGCCCCCGGACAGACAACAACTTTTCCTTTTGGAATGCATAAGCGTTCCCCGAAGAGTTCCGCCAGATCATCCCATAACGGATTTACATATTCTTCCGCAACATCCATGAAGTTCAGTTTTTTTGCGGTGGTTGCCATAACGGTATTAACATGATATTTTTTAGCAAGTTCTCCCAGTTTAATCAGATCGTCAGGTTTCATAAATCCCTGATCGATGCTGATGCCGACAGAATATTTTCCGTCTTTCTGTAATGTTACCTTGTGCTTAAATTCCATAATGCAGGCCTCCATTTAATTTCAAAATATTATATAAGAGTAGTATAGCACAAAAAACAATTAAAGGGATAGCGTATATGGAAAGTGATTGCAGGAAAAGGAAGGAACGTGTAAAATGAATGCAGAGGAACAGACTATTTGAAAGGAATGGTAGACTATGACAAAAGGTTATCTGGTAAAACTGAACGGCGTGGAATATGCGCTGCCGTTAATGAAAATTAATGATACAGACAGTATTGCTGTTTTTGATATGCTGTCTGACTGTAAAATGGCAAGAGACGCGGTAAAGGCGACTTATGATTTAATTCAGAAGCAGAATTATCCGAAAATCGATACGGTTATTTCTGCAGAAACCAAAGGAATTGTTCTGGCAGAACGTCTTTCCGATCTGTTAGATGCGGATATGGTGATCTTACGTAAAACCCAGAAGCTTTATCATCCGGAGGTTATTAAAGGAAAAGTGGAAACCTTCACGACAAAAGGGGAACACTACCTGCATTTGGATGTAAAGCAGAGTCCGAAACTGGAACATAAAAATGTACTTATTGTGGATGATGTGGTAAGCACCGGCTCTTCTTTAAAAGCGATTGAAGATATTTTAAGTCAGGTACATGCCAACGTTGTAGGGAAAGCTTTTGTTTTTGCAGAAGGCGACAGTGCAGACCGCAAGGATATCTGTTATGTGGAAAAACTGCCGATTATTAAAGACTGAGAGCCCCGGGATTAGGAAAACATCGTTATGAAAACACTGGAAGAACAGCTTCGGGATTATCATCCCGAAAGGGAAGAAGAACAACAAGCAAAAAAAGCTTTTCTGGAAAAATGGGAAGAGCTTGGAGATGAATTTTTTACGAGAACCGATGCAGGACACATCACGGCTTCTTCGATGATTTTAAATCCGAAGCGGACGAAGATGCTCATGATTCATCATAATATCTATAAAGCATTCGGATGGACCGGAGGTCATGCCGACGGGGAACAGAATCTGCTGAAAAAAGCAGAGGAGGAAGCCTGTGAGGAAACCGGAATCCGAAAATTTTATCCTGTGGATCAGGAGATTCTTTCGATTGATATTCTGCCGGTACCTCCTCACGAAAAGCACGGAAAACCGGTAAAAGCACACATGCATTATAATGTGACTTACGGTCTGATTGCATCGGAAAAACAGGAACTTCGTGTAAAACCGGATGAAAACAGTGCTGTGATTTGGGTACCGTTGGAAGGCTGGGAGGAAACATGCAGTGAAGCTCATATGGTGCCGATTTACCGAAAACTGATAGCGGGAATTGAAGAAAAAATGCAGGAAAAGGAAGCTCTTTATCAGGAACTTCCAGAAAGGCTGCTTCCATGGTTTCTGGAACACAGACGGGATCTTCCGTGGAGAAAAGATCGGGAGCCTTATCACATCTGGCTTTCCGAAATCATGCTGCAGCAGACCCGGGTGGAAGCGGTAAAGGGTTACTATACCTGTTTTTTAGAAGAGCTTCCCACAATCAAGGATCTTGCGGAGGCACCGGAAGATCAGATCTTAAAGCTTTGGGAGGGGTTAGGCTACTATTCCAGAGTGCGGAATCTGCAAAAAGGTGCCAGAGCGGTTATGGAAACCTTCGGGGGAGAATTTCCGAAAACCTATCAAGAGATTTCATCTCTTCCGGGAATCGGCCCCTATACCGCGGGTGCGGTCGGTTCGATTTGTTTTAATCTGAAGACACCGGCGGTGGACGGAAACGTTCTTCGCGTGGTAAGTCGTTTAACCGATCAGTACCGGGATATTTTAGCTTCTGATACCAAAAAGGATATGACCCGTTTCCTGGAAGCGGTTTATCCGGAAGGGGAGAACGCTTATCTCTTTAATCAGAGTATGATGGAAATCGGAGCTACGGTGTGTCTGCCAAACGGTGCACCGAAATGCGAGGTATGTCCTTTAGAGGACTGCTGTCTTGCACGGATCCGAAATACCTGGTGTGATCTGCCGAAAAAGGAACCAAAGAAAAAGCGGAAAATCGAAGAAAAAACAGTGTTTCTCCTTAAAGTCGGGAAAAAGACTGCTGTGGAAAAAAGGGGTTCCAGCGGTTTGTTAGCGGGGCTCTGGCAGTTACCCAATACAGAGGGCACCTTAAGTGCACAGGAGGCCTTAAAACAGGCCGGGGAGTGGGGCGTTTACCCGAAAGAACTGGTAAAAGAACAAAAAGGAAAACATATTTTCAGTCACATTGAATGGCATATGACCTGTTTTGAAATCATCTGTGAAGCCGAATCCGACCGCTTTGTATGGGCGGATCCTCAAAAAATGAAGGAAGAAATTGCGCTTCCGAGTGCATTCAAGGTCTTCTATTAAATATCTCGTCAAAAGAAACGGAATCGTTTACAGTTTGGAAAAAAAACTGCCGATTCCGTTTTTCTATGTGTAAAAATAGATAAAAAGGGATAAAAATCATAATGGATTTTGAGAAATTTTTTTGCTATAATAAATAAGTTAAAGACAAAAATATTTTATAGGAATGAGTTGTGTTATGGAATTTTATTTTGCGCCTTTAGAAGGCATCACAGGTTACTGCTATCGCAATGCCTATCATCATTATTTTTATCCGGCAGAGCGTTACTATACGCCTTTTATCGCGCCTGATCAGAATCTTGGATTCAGCGCAAAAGAAAAAAAGGATCTGATTCCGGAGCACAACCAGAATATTCCCATTGTTCCGCAGATTTTAACCAATCGTGCCAGACCGTTTCTGCACACGGCACAAATGCTGGCAGACTGGGGTTATGATGAGGTAAACCTGAATTTGGGATGTCCGTCCCGAACCGTGGTTACCAAGAAAAAGGGATCGGGGCTCTTAGGAGTTTTGGATGAGCTGGAAGATTTTCTGGATGCCATTTTTCAGGACTGCCCGTTGCCGATTTCTATTAAAACCAGAGCGGGCGTGGAGGAGGCAGAGGAGTTTTATGAAATACTGGATCTTTATAACGAGTATCCGGTCAAAGAACTGATCCTGCATCCAAGGGTTCAGAAAGATATGTATAACAATAAGCCGAACCTGGAAATATTCCGCTGGGCCTTGGATCATGCCAAGGCACCCGTAGTCTATAACGGGGATCTCTTTACAAAAGAGGATTACGAAACTTTCCACACACTTTTTCCACAGGTGGATAAAGTAATGATTGGACGGGGGATTCTTGAAAATCCGAATCTTTTGGGAGAAATTCAGGCACAGCAGCGATTGGAAAAAGAAACTTTAAAAAAATTCCATGATGAAATACTTACTTCTTATATTGAAATTTTTTCAGGTGACCGACCGGTACTTTTTAAAATGAAGGAAATTTGGGGCTATATGCTTCCATTGTTCCGAGATGGAAAAGAGTATCAGAAAAAAATAAGAAAAGCAGAAAAAATACCGGCCTATCAGAGAGCTGTCGAAAGTCTGTTTGAAACAGATCTGCTCTAGAGGCAGAATCGGAAATGTTTGTAGAGTATGCTTGTTGACAAAACAGAATGATTTTACTAAAATTGATAGGATAGGATTGTTTTACGCGAAAGGATTGAGTACATGTTAACCACAAGACCAAGAGGAACGAATGACTTCCTTCCCGGGGAAAGTGAAAAATGGCAGTATATTGAACAGTTATGCCGCGAGGTATGTGCTGAATACGGCTATAAAGAAGTACGTTTACCAATGTTTGAACATACAGAAGTCTTTTTACGCAGTGTTGGGGAAACCAGTGACATTGTAGAAAAAGAAATGTATTCCTTTGAAGATAAGGGATTTACACACGTGACATTGCGTCCGGAAGGAACGGCAGGAACCGTACGTGCGTTTTTAGAAAACAAACTGTATGCAGACCCGCAGCCGACCAAACTGTATTATATGGGGCCGATGTTCCGTTATGATAAACCGCAGGCCGGACGTTACCGTCAGTTTAACCAGTTCGGTGTGGAAGTATTCGGTGCAGACCATCCGAGTATTGATGCGGAAATGATTGCAATGGCAGTTGAAATTTTCAAGCGCCTTGGATTAAAAGGTCTGACTGTAAAAGTAAATACCGTAGGATGCGGGGAATGCCGTCCGCACCATATGGAAGAATTAAAAACCTATTTCCGTCAGTATAAAGGACAGCTGTGCGAAACCTGCCAGGATCGTCTGGAACGGAATCCGTTAAGAATTTTAGACTGTAAGGAAGAAGGCTGCAAACAGGTTGCAGCAGGTGCTCCGACTACAATCGAAGCGGCTTGTGACTCCTGCAGTGATCATTTTGATAAACTGAAAGATTATTTAACTGCAATCGGTGTAAACTTTGAAGTGGACACCAATCTGGTACGCGGACTGGATTATTACACAAAAACAGCTTTTGAAATTGTTATTAACAGTGTTGGTTCCGCACAGAATGCAATTGCAGGCGGCGGACGTTACAACGGGCTGTTAGGTCAGTTCGGCGGCGAAGATCTGCCGGGGATTGGATTCGCAATCGGGATGGAACGACTGCTCCTTACTCTGAAAGAACAGGGAATTGAACTTCCGGTCAGCAGCTACCCATCTGTATATATTGCTCCGCTTGGAGAAGCGGCACAGAAAGAAGCCTTTGTTCAGGCTCTGGAACTGAGAAATCGGGGGATTTACACGGAAAAAGATTATCTGGGTAAAAGCTTAAAGGCTCAGATGAAAGCGGCAGACCGGTTCCACGTAAAATATACTGTTATCATCGGTGACAGTGAACTGGAAAAAGGAATTGCCGTTGTTCGCGAAATGGAAACAGGCGAACAGACAGAAGTGCCGTTATCTCAATTAGCAGACGATTTGGAAGGGAGATTAAAATAAATGTTAAAACGCACACACAATTGTAATGATCTGCGCAAAGAGCATGTAGGTCAGGAAGTTATTTTACTGGGCTGGGCTCAGAAGCGCCGTGACCATGGCGGTGTTATCTTTATTGACCTGCGTGACCGTTCCGGTATTGCACAGGTAACTGCAAGTCCAGAAACCTGCAGTGAAGAAGTATTTAATGCAGCAGATACCGTACGTAGTGAATATGTACTGGCTGTAAGAGGGGTTGTTCGTCAGCGTCCGGAAGGAATGGCGAATGAAAAACTGGATTCCGGTGAAGTTGACGTTGTTGCAAAAGAACTGGTAATCTTAAACAAAGCAAAAACCCCACCATTCTATCTGACTGATGATGTGGATGTAGATGAAAACATCCGTCTGAAATATCGTTACTTAGATTTAAGAAGACCTGAAATGAAAAAGAATATCATGCTGCGTCACCGTGTTGTAAAAGCAATGCGTGACTATCTGGATGAACAGGGCTTCCTGGAAATCGAAACTCCTATTCTGCAGAAAAGTACACCGGAAGGTGCACGTGACTATTTAGTGCCAAGCCGTCTGCATGAAGGCGAATTCTTTGCACTGCCACAGTCTCCGCAGCAGTTTAAACAGTTATTAATGGTTGCAGGTATGGAAAGATATTTCCAGATTGCCCGCTGCTTCCGTGACGAAGACTTACGTGCAGACCGTCAGCCTGAATTTACTCAGCTGGATATGGAATTATCCTTTGTGGATGAAGAAGATATCATGACCTTAAATGAAGGTTTAATCAAACATATTTTCAAAGTAGCTTTAGACCGTGATATCCCGACTCCGTTCAGAAGAATGACCTGGGATGAAGCAATGAACACATACGGTTCCGATAAACCGGACCTGCGTTTCGGTCTTCCAATGGTAGACTTAAGCGACATTGCTGACGGATGCGGCTTTAAAGTATTTGACTCTACCGTGAAAAACGGCGGCGTTGTAAAAGCAATCAATGCAAAAGGCGGTGTTCACAAACTGTCCCGTCGTGATATTGATGCCTTAACCAAATATGTAGCAATCTACGGTGCAAAAGGTCTGGCATACTTCCAGATCAGTGATGCAAACGAAGTAAAATCTCCATTACTGAAATTCTTAAGCGAAGAAGAAGTAAAAGCGATCTTTGATCGCGTAGGTGCAGAACCAGGCGATATTATCTTCTGTGTTGCAGATACTTTCAAAACAACCTGCGACAGCTTAGGTCACTTACGTTTAGAACTTGGAAAACGTTTTGACTTAATTGATGAAGATGAACTGAACTTCTTATGGGTAACCGAATTCCCACTGCTCGAATGGGATGATGAAACCCAGCGTTACTATGCAATGCACCATCCGTTCACCTGCCCGATGTTAGAAGACGTTCCTCTGATGGAAACCGATCCTGGCAAAGTAAGAGCACGTGCATATGATATCGTATTAAACGGTGTGGAAGCAGGTGGCGGTTCCATCCGTATTCATGAACGTGAACTGCAGGAAAAAATGTTCAAACTTCTGAATATGGAACCGGAAGAATACAATGAAAAATTCAGTGGCTTACTGAACGCATTCCAGTACGGTGCTCCACCACACGGCGGTCTGGCATTCGGTATTGACCGTCTGTTAATGTTAATGGCAAAACGCGACACAATTCGTGATGTAATTCCGTTCCCGAAAACACAGAGTGCTCAGGATCTCATGATGGAAGCTCCATCTCCTGTTGCAAACGCTCAGTTAAGAGAATTACACATCAAAGTGGATGCAAAAAAAGACAAATAATCAGATCCGTTTCAGCGGATAAAAAGAACCTCGGATTTTCAGAATCCGAGGTTCTTTTGTTTCCATACTGCAAAAACAGGTCCGTCACCGGTAATGATGAAGTGAATCTGTTAGACGGAAGTCTGTCTGAAAGCTTATAGGTCGTAAGTGTCTTCCGGATTTAAAACAGGACATGCAATTCCAAAGTTTAACAGCTGATTGGAAAAGAAGTTTACATTCTGTTCAATGACCGGGAAGGTGTTGTAATGCATCGGGATAACCTGGCGGGCCCGTAAGGCACGTGCCGCGAGCATAGCATCTTTGATTCCCATGGTGAAGTTGTCACCGATCGGCAGAAGTGCCATATCAATACGGTTTGCGTTACCGATTAAAGTCATTTCATGACTGAGAGCGGTATCGCCTGCATGATATACGGTTTTACCGTCTGCGGTAATCAGATATCCGGCAGGGTTTCCGAGATAAATCATCTGTCCGTCTTCCTCGATTCCGGAGGAGTGCAGAGCAGGAACCATTTTTACATAACCCCAGTCAAACTGGAAACCGCCGCCCAGATTCATACCGTGGAAATTGGATAATCCTTTTCCTTTCAGATAGGAGATGATTTCCGGATTGCAGACAACCAGACAGTTGGTACGTTTTGCGATGGATACCGTGTCTCCGATATGATCCCAGTGTCCGTGGGTGATGAGAATAACATCCGGATTTAAGGTATCCGGAGAAATTTTTGCCTGACTGTTATCACTTAAAAACGGGTCAATCAGAATATGAGTGCCTTCCGATGTGAAAAGCGAAAAACAGGCATGGCCGTGAAACTGAATTTTCATAAGAAAAACTCCCTTCTGTAAAAAAAGAGCCCGCCGGATTATTTCCGACGGGCTCCGGTCATACGATTCGGTATGATACCGACTGTAAGAATCTGTGATTCGTTACAGGTGATTACATTTTTTCCGGTTCTGGATATTCAACGCCGAAAGTTTCTACAGTCATTTCAGCGATTACTTCAGGTTCAACCGGTTTATCGCCATAGCCTGTTTTAACAGTTGCGATACGGTTTACTTCATCCATACCTTCGGTAACTTTACCGAATGCAGCATACTGACCGTCCAGATGCGGAGAGTTTTTATGCATGATGAAGAACTGGCTGCCTGCAGAGTCCGGATGCATAGCACGAGCCATGGAGATAACACCAGGTTCGTGTTTTAAATTATTCTGTTTAAAGCGGTTATCAGCAAATTCACCTTTGATGCTGTATCCAGGGCCACCCATACCGTTTCCGTTCGGGCAACCACCCTGAATCATGAAGCCAGGGATAACACGATGGAAAATCAGGCCGTTGTAGAAGCCTTTTTTAACCAGGGAAACAAAGTTGTTTACAGTGTTAGGAGCAACATCAGGATATAATTCGATTTTTACAGTGTTGCCACTTTTCATTGTCATAGTGACGATTGGATTTTGAGCCATAATTCATTCCTCCAGTAGTTTCTTAATATCTTTTATCATATCATAGAATACTTTCCAGTGCAAAAGAAAAAACCCTTTTTTCTATGGAAAGAAAAAAGTATAAGCATAATATTTTTATACATATAAAAAATTTAAAGATAAACAGGGAAGACAAACCAATAAAAAATGTGATAAAATGATTTAATAGATATGTATCCGGGTAATATGCTCCGTATTTCTTATGAAATAGGCATCTTATAGAGGAAAGACGGCACTGGGAGCAGGGGGATACAACAGGCGATTTGCTCTGAAAAATAGGAAAAGGAGAATGTATGTTGAAGAAAAAAAGAATCCTCGTTGTTTTGTTGTTGGTATTTTGTTTTGCATTGTCTACCCCGGTATGGGCCGGCGATGACGGTAATGACATTCTTCCGTGTAGTTCTTCCCATTTTCATACAGATCAATGTCATTACCGGCGATGACGGTAATGACATTGATCTGTATGTAAATGGGAAGAACTACACGGAAGTGGAATCTCAACTGATTGGAAACAGAACCTATGTCCCGCTTCGTCTGGTTAGTGAAGCTTTAGGTTATCAGGTAGACTGGTATAATGCGGCACGTCGGGTATATATTCGTACTGACGGGAAAGTGATTGTACGCGATGCGGAACGGGTTCCAAACGGAGCGCCGATTACCATTCAAATTAATGACAAGATTCTGCAGCATACAGACTTTACAGGTCACCCGTTTATTTCATCGAATAATCGCACTATGCTTCCGCTCAGATTGGTAGGGGAAGCTTTGGATTGTAATGTGGAGTGGGTGCCGGGCAGAGTGGATGTAACAAGCAAGCCGAAACCGGAACCGAAACCGGAACCGAAACCGGAAAATGATCTGCATACCAGACCGTATAATCCGCTCTTTGAATTGACCATTCAGGGAAATAATATTATGAGTGCAGCAGATCTGAACCGCTTTTTAGATGAAAAAGAACCTTATGTGCGTTCGCTGATGGAAAAAAACCATCCGGATATGGAATTTACACCGTTTCCGGAAGGAATTGCGGAAGCCTATATCAATATCGGTAAAATGTACGGAATTCGCGGTGATCTGGCCTTTGCACAGGCAGCACTGGAAACAGGTTATTTTCAGTTTTACGGAATTGTAAAACCGTTCCAGCATAATTACTGCGGCCTGGGTGCAACCGGCAAGGAAAATACAGGAAACGAGCCGTTAAACGGTGTTGATCCGACGCGTGCATTTATTGTACCAGGTTTACACGGACTGAGTTATAAAACGGTTGAGGACGGCGTGGAAGCACACATTCAGCATTTATATGCTTATGGATGCAAAAAACCGCTTCCGGCAGGACGTACTCTGTTGGACCCGAGATTTTCCTATGTCAGCAGAGGTATTGCGCCGCGCTGGATTGATTTAAACGGCAGATGGGCAGTTCCGGGTAAAAACTACGGAGAAAACATTATTATGGATTACTGGCCTGGTTCCAAGCGATAAGGCGTGGAAGCAATGGCAATTGTGAAAGAAATTAATAATGGTAGCGTTATTCTTGCGTAATGAGTTGTAGACAGACATTTTTTGTTATATAATAATATTTTCAAAGGTTATTTTGACAGGAGGAGAATTATGGGAAATCCAAAAGTAGGAATCGTGATGGGCAGTGATTCTGATTTAAAAATCATGAAAGACACTGTGAAAATCTTAAAAGAATTCGGAGTAGAATGCGAGGTTGTAGTCGCTTCTGCACACAGAACACCGTACAAAGCTTTACAGTACGCTGAAACTGCAGAAGAAAGAGGACTGGAAGTTATCATCGCAGCTGCGGGAGCTGCAGCACACCTGGGCGGTGTACTGGCTGCTGTAACCACCCTGCCTGTCATTGGTGTACCAATCAATGCAACTGCTCTGCAGGGCGTAGATTCCCTTTATGCAATGGTTCAGATGCCTTCCGGTATTCCGGTTGCAACGGTTGCAATTAACGGTGCGAAAAATGCAGGGATCCTGGCTGTTCAGATTCTGGCAGTAAAAGATTCTGCACTGCGTACCAAACTGAAAGAATATAAAGATAAAATGGCAGCAGAAGTAGAAGTGAAATCTCAGCGTGCACAGAAAGCGCTTGAAGAGGAATTCTAATTTCTGACTGTAGAAAAGGCATGTCCGAAAGGGTGCCGAATATAGATGCAAATCAATAACAGATAGCACATTTGGGAAGGATGTTGTAACTAATGATCGAGCGTTATACGCTGCCGAAAATGGCTGAAATCTGGTCTCAGGAAAACAGATTTCGAATTATGCTGGAAGTAGAAATTCTGGCTTGTGAAGGAATGGCTGCCATTGGACAGATTCCAAAAGAAGCTGCAGAAAATATTCGTGCAAAAGCGGATTTTAATGTGGATCGTGTAAAGGAAATTGAACAGACCACACGTCATGATGTCATTGCATTTTTATCCTGTGTTGCAGAATATGTGGGTGATGATGCAAAATATATGCATGCAGGAATGACTTCCTCCGATGTTTTAGATACCGCACTCGCAGTACAGGCAAAACAGGCCGGAGAAGCAATTCTTGAAAAAATGGAAGAATTTGCTGAAATTTTAAAAACACAGGCTTTAAAATACAAAGATACTTTATGTATCGGTCGTACCCATGCCGTTCATGCCGAACCAATTACATTCGGGTTAAAATTGGCTGTATGGTATGAAGAAACACTGCGTAACATCGAACGTATGAAGCGCGCGATTGAAGCAGTCAGCTATGGACAGATTTCCGGTGCCGTAGGTACCTTCGCAAATATTGATCCTAGAATTGAAGAGTATGTTTGTGAACACCTGGGAATCAAACCGGAACCGGTTTCCACTCAGGTTGTTTCCAGAGATCACTACAATGAATATATGACCACAATGGCAATCTGTGCCACAAGTCTGGATAAATTCATGACAGAAATCCGTAATTTACAACGTACGGAAATTTTTGAAGTCATGGAAGAATTCCGGAAAGGACAGAAAGGCTCTTCCGCTATGCCACATAAACGCAATCCGATGACATGCGAAAGAATCTGCGGTCTGTCTCGTGTGATTCGCGGGAATGTAATTCCGGCTCTGGAAGACTCCGTGCTCTGGCATGAAAGGGATTTGGCGCATTCATCCGTAGAACGGGTGATTATCCCTGACAGTACAACACTGTTATTCTATATTCAGAATTTAGCAAACCGTGTTGTGAAAAATCTGGAAGTACACGAAGATCAGATGAGAGAAAACGTGGATAAGACTTTAGGTCTGGTATTCTCTCAGAGACTGATGCTTACTGTTGTAGGCAAAGGCGTGGAAAGAGATACTGTTTACCCTTGGGTTCAAGCTAATGCATTAAAAGCATGGGATACCAAGACACCGTTTAAGGATCTGGTAAAACAGGATGAAAATATTATGAAGTATATTACAGAAGAAGAATTGGAAGAAATCTTTGATTACAGCTATCATACAAAAAATGTAGATTACATTTTTAAACGTTGTGGTCTTCTGTAACAAGAAACATGTAAGGGAACCATAAGGATGCAATCATGCCGGTCTACCGGCTTGATATACTAAAAAACAGTTAGCGAAAAATTCGTGAGACTGTAAACTGGGAGGATAAAACTGTGTTTGATGACAGACTCGAAAAAATGAATGAAGAATGTGGCGTGTTCGGTATCTATGCACCGAATCGTTCAGTTTCAGAGTTAATTTACTTAGGACTATTTTCTCTGCAGCACAGAGGCCAGGAAGGCTGTGGGATTGCTGTAAGTGAAGGAAACAGTATTAATTATTACAAAAATCTTGGGATGGTCACAGACGTATTTAATCAGACAACACTGAACAACTTACAGGGGTATATGGGGATCGGTCATGTACGTTATTCTACGAGTGGACAGGCAAAAACACAGCAGAATACCCAGCCGATTGTTGCACATTTCCAGCACGGACAGCTCGCGCTGGCAAATAACGGCAGTCTGACAAATGCAGATGAATTGCGTGCTCATCTTATGGAACGCGGATCCCTGTTTTATACAACTGTTGATGCGGAATCCATTGTCGGTCTGATCGCAAGTCACGGACAGGATGAAATGGAGCAGGCACTGTTAAAAACCATGATTGACTTAAAAGGTTCTTACTCCATGGTTGTTATGACAGAAAAGAAACTCTATGCAGTACGTGATCCTTTCGGAAACAGACCGCTCTGTCTCGGGAAATTAGGGAATGACGGTTATGTGGTAGCAAGTGAATCCTGCGCACTGGATGCAATCGGTGCAACATTCATTCGCGATATCGAACCGGGTGAAGTTTTGACAATTGATGAAGATGGTCTGCACTCCACAAAATTATTCAATAATGAAAAGAATGCATTATGCATTTTTGAATTTATTTATATTGCACGTCCGGACAGTAACATTGACGGAATCAACGTAAACAAAGCCCGTCGCCTGATGGGTAGAGAACTTGCGAAAGAGTCTCCGGTTGATGTGGACGTGGTAATCTCCGTACCGGATTCCGGTACAACTGCTGCAATCGGTTATGCAGAAGAACTGGGCGTTCCTTTTACACAGGGAATTCTGAAAAACCGTTACACAGGCAGAAGTTTTATCCAGCCAACTCAGGAAATGCGTGAACAGATGGTTAAATTAAAATTAAATCCGATTCGCGATGCACTGGAAGGCAAACGAATTGCGGTTGTGGACGATTCTATTGTACGTGGTACCACAAGCCGTAAACTGGTTAAAATTTTACGGGAATACGGTGCAAAAGAAGTTCATATGTTAATCAGTGCACCACCGGTAAAATATCCTTGCTTCTATGGGGTAGATACCGGAAACCCGGCAGAATTGATCGCTTCCAGACTGGATGTTGATCAGATCTGCGAACACATTGGAGCAGACAGTCTGCACTATTTAAGTATGGAGGGAATCTTAAGAGCTGTGGAATGGAGCGGCTGCGGATTCTGTACTGCGTGCTTAAACGGCGAATATCCACTGGGTATGCCTGCAGGGAATGAACAAAAATAATTCTTTGATCAAAGGAGTAGATAAAAATGGCAGAAGAAAGCTTAACTTACAGCGGAGCCGGCGTAGATATTACAAAAGGCAACCAGGCTGTAGAATTAATGAAACCACTGGTAAAATCCACATTCCGTAAAGAAGTTGTAACCGATCTGGGTGGCTTCGGCGGTCTGTTTGCATTAGATAATAAAAAATACGAAGAACCGATTCTGGTAAGCGGTACCGACGGTGTCGGCACTAAATTAAAAATTGCGTTTGAAATGAATAAACACGATACTATCGGGATTGATGCTGTTGCAATGTGCGTAAATGACGTACTGGTTAACGGTGCAGAACCTCTGTTCTTCTTAGACTATCTTGCTGTAGGCAAATGCGAACCGGAACAGGTTGCAAGTGTTGTAACAGGGGTAGCAGAAGGTTGCCGTCAGGCAGGTTGTGCATTAATCGGCGGTGAAACAGCTGAAATGCCTGGGTTCTATCCTGTTGGGGAATACGATGTTGCAGGTTTCACCGTAGGGATCGTAGATAAGAAAAAAATTATCGACGGAAGCAAGATCTGTGATGGTGACGTTGTTTTAGGTCTGCCTTCTACAGGTGTACACAGTAACGGTTTCTCCCTGGCTCGTAAAGTTCTGTTAGAACATGCCGGCTTAAAAATGGATGAAGTAGTACCTGAACTGGGTGCAAAACTGGGTGATGTTATCTTAACTCCGACTCAGATTTATGTAAAAACCATTAAAGCTCTGTTAGAAAAAGCAGAAATTAAAGGGATGGCTCACATTACAGGCGGCGGCCTGCTGGAAAACATTCCAAGAGTTCTGCCAAAAGATACACAGGTACAGATCGACAGCACAACCTGGCCGATTCTGCCTATCTTTAAAGTGATTCAGGAAAAAGGTAACGTTGAAAAACGTGAAATGTTCCGTACCTTTAACATGGGTATCGGTTTCGTAATGATCCTGGATAAAGAAAATGCTGAAAAAGTCAAAGCTGCATGCAAAGAAATCGATCAGGCTGTTTATGAAATCGGTAAAGTTGTTGCAGGCGACAAGAAAGTTGTTATTGACCAGACTTGCGTACTGTAAAAATACATGAAATGCATAGGATACCGGATGCTCACAATGAGCATCCGGGTTTGTGCAGAATCGGGAACTGTCTGTACCGGTTAGTGTTATAGGGTACCGATGGAGAATCTGCACAGCAGATTCTTTTTCTTATTTTTACACGATACAATGATTACAAGGAGAAAAAAACAATGGGAATTCGAATTGCTGTACTGGCAAGCGGCCGCGGCTCCAATCTTTTAGCGCTGATGAAAGCTGTCGAAGAAAAACAGATTGACGGTGAAATTGTTGTAGTGCTCAGCGATAAAGCGGAAGCCAAAGCACTGGATCATGCCAAAAACGCAGGAATCAAAGCAGAACATGTGAATCCAAAAGCTTATGAAGACAAGGCGCAGTATGAAGCGGAACTGTTGAAACATATTAAAGAAGCAGACTGTCAGCTGATCTGTCTTGCAGGTTATATGCGGATTTTAAGTCCGTACTTTGTACAGAACGCACCATGTCCGATTATGAATATTCATCCGGCGCTCCTGCCATCTTTCCCGGGACTGCATTCTCAGCGTCAGGCGCTGGAATACGGTACTAAGATTGCAGGCTGTACAGTTCATTTTGTTGATGAGGGAATGGACAGCGGCGCAATTATTATTCAGAAAGCCGTTCCGGTACTGAATGATGATACAGAGGATACGTTATCTGCCCGTATTTTAGAGCAGGAACATAAAGCATATCCAGAAGCCGTTGCATTATTTGCACAGAACAGACTGGAAGTATCCGGCCGCGTTGTAAAAGTGAAGGGAGAATAATACAGTGAAAAGAGCATTAATTAGTGTATCCGACAAAACAGGCGTTGTAGAATTTGCAAAAGCATTAACCGAAATGGATTTCGAAATCGTTTCCACCGGTGGAACAGCAAAAGCATTGAAAGATGCCGGCGTTGCTGTAACAGGTATTTCCGATGTAACAGGATTTCCTGAAATTCTGGAAGGTCGTGTAAAAACACTGCATCCAAGTGTACACGGTGGTATTCTGGCAAAAGGAACTCCGGAACATATGGAAGTTCTGAAAGAACATGATATTAAACCAATTGATCTGGTTGTTGTAAATCTGTATCCGTTCCAGGCTACTGTTGCAAAACCGGATGTTACCCTGGATATGGCAATTGAAAATATTGATATCGGCGGTCCGACAATGGTTCGTTCCGCAGCGAAAAACCACGGTCGTGTTGGGATTGTTGTAAATCCTGAACGTTATGACAGCGTTATCACTGAATTAAAAGAATCCGGCGAATTAAGTCTGAAAACAAGACAGATGCTCGCTTTGGAAGCATTCCAGCATACTGCTCAGTATGATGCTGCAATCAGCCACTATCTGACCGACGCATTCGGTGCAGATCCACTGGCAGGTGAAACCGCATTCGGCGGGCAGAAAATTCAGGAACTGCGTTACGGGGAAAACCCTCATCAGAAAGCAGCGTTTTATCGTTCCGGTATTCCGGCAAGCGGCACTGTAGCAAATGCAAAACAGCTCAACGGGAAAGAACTTTCCTATAACAATATTGTAGACGTTGATGCTGCATGGAGTCTGGTTTGTGAATTTGACCAGCCTGCAGCCGTTATTGTAAAACATACAAACCCATGCGGTACTGCAATTGCAGATACTCTGCCGGAAGCTTACAAACGCGCTTTTGAAGCAGACAGTAAATCCGCATTTGGTGGAATTATTGCGGTAAACCGTCCAATGGATAAAGAAACAGCTGAACAGATTGTTCCTGTATTCATGGAAGCTGTTATCGCACCTTCTTTCAGTGAAGAAAGTCTGGAAGTATTAAAAACCAAAAAGAACCTGCGTTTACTGGAAATCGGTGAAAAAGTTCCTACAAGCGATCTGTGGGTCGAAAAAGTAAGCGGCGGTTTCTTACTGCAGGAAATGGACAACCATGTGCTGAAAGAAGAAGATCTGAAAGTTGCAACCAAAAAAGTTCCTACCGATGCAGAAGTAAAAGAATTACTTTTTGCATGGAACATTGTAAAACATGTAAAATCCAATGCAATTGTTGTAACTAAAGACGGACAGAGCTTAGGTGTCGGTGCAGGTCAGATGAACCGTGTAGGTTCTTTAAACATTGCATGTACACAGGCAGGGGAAAAATGCAAAGGTGCAGTATTGGCAAGTGATGCGTTCTTCCCGTTCCGTGACAGTATTGATGATGCTGCAAAAGCAGGTATCACAGCAATCATTCAGCCTGGCGGATCTATCCGTGACCAGGAAGTAATCGACGCATGTGATGAACTGGGCATTGCAATGGTATTTACCGGTGTTCGTCATTTCAGACACTAAGATAAAATAATTCGAAGACAACAGTCTATATCGGGATTTGGAGGAATAACATGAAACTTCTAGTAGTTGGTAGCGGCGGAAGAGAACATGCTCTGGTTTGGAAACTGGCTCAGAGCCCAAAAGTTGAAAAAATTTATTGTGCACCTGGTAATGCGGGAATTGCACAGACTGCTGAATGTGTAGCAATCAAAGCGGATGACCTGGACGGTCTTCTGGCTTTTGCAATGGACAATAACATTGATTTAACAGTTGTAGGACCGGAAGTTCCGCTGACTATGGGAATTGTAGATAAATTCCAGGAAAAAGGACTGAAAATTTTCGGGCCTACCGCAAAAGCTGCTGAAATTGAAGGCAGTAAAGCGTTCTCGAAAGACTTAATGCAGAAATATGGTATTCCAACAGCAAAATACAGTGTCTTTACAGAAGCAGATAAAGCAAAAGCATTTTTAGATGAAGTGGGTATTCCTTGTGTTGTCAAAGCGGACGGCCTGGCTGCAGGGAAAGGCGTACTGATTTGTGAAAGCAAAGCAGATGCGGAAGCTGCAATTGAAGATATTCTTGTAGATAACAAATTCGGCAATGCGGGAAGCCGTGTTGTTGTGGAAGAATTTTTAACCGGCCAGGAAGTCAGCATGCTGGCGTTTACTGACGGGAAAACCGTTGTTCCGATGGTTTCCTCTCAGGACCACAAACGGATCTGGGACGGAGATAAAGGTCTTAATACAGGCGGAATGGGAGCATATTCTCCAGCTCCTGTATATACAGATGATGTACATGCAATTGTTGTTCCGGAAGTGCTGGAAGCAACTGTTGCGGCAATGGAAAAAGAAGGCCGTACTTTTGCAGGGATTCTTTATGCCGGTTTAATGTTAACCGAACAGGGTCCGAAGGTACTGGAATTCAATGCCCGTTTCGGTGACCCTGAAACACAGGCTGTATTGCCTCGTCTGAAAACAGACCTGGTGGATATTTTCCTCTCCATCATCGATGGTAAACTGGATGAAATGACAATTGAATGGAATCCGGATGCAGCTGTTTGTGTTGTACTGGCAAGCGGCGGATATCCTGAAAGCAGCGACAAAGGCCGTGTAATTACAGGTCTGAAAGAAGCAGAAGAAACAGGAGCCGTTGTATTCCATGCAGGTACCAAAGAAACCGACGGAAACATTGTAACAAACGGCGGACGCGTATTGGGCATCAGCGCACTGGGCAAAGATATTGCACAGGCAATTGAAAACGCGTACAAAGGCGTGGAAAAAGTAAAATTTGAAAATATGCAATATCGTACTGACATTGGTAAAAAAGCATTTTTATAGGGGGATCTTATAGTGGCAACTATCTATCGTTTTTATGCAGAAAAACGGCAGGGCTTTGATGTAGAAGCACAGGGCCTGCTGAATACTTTAAAAGGGTATCTGCACATCGAAGGACTGGAAGGATTACGGATTTTCAACCGTTATGACATTCTGGGTCTGACTGAAGAAAACTGCGATGCGGCAGGTCGTCTGATCTTTTCAGAACCACAGTGCGACCAGCTTTATCGTGAAGAATTACCTGAAATTGCAGGCGAACATACTGTATTTGCAGTAGAAGCACTGCCTGGCCAGTATGACCAGCGTGCAGACTCTGCAGCACAGTGCGTTCAGATTATTACAAAAGAACGTCCTCTGGTACGTGCTGCAAAAGTATATGCTTTCTTAGGGAACATCAGTGAAGCTGATCTGAAAAAGATGAAAGATTATCTGATCAACCCGGTAGAAAACAGAGAAGCATCTCTTGAAAAACCGGAATCTCTGCAGGATGCAGTAGAAGAACCGGAAGCAGTTTTTGAACTGGAAGGATTTATGAACGGTTCCGATGAAAAACTGGAAGAACTGATCAAAACTTACGGCCTGGCAATGGATCTGGGTGACCTGCGCTTCATGCAGATTTACTTCCGCGATGAAGAAAAAAGAGAACCAACCATTACCGAACTGAAAATGATCGATACCTACTGGTCCGATCACTGCCGTCATACCACGTTTAATACACAGATTACAGACATCGCTTTAGATGATCCTCTGGTAAAAGAAAGCTATGATGAATATCTGGCATGCCGTGAAGAAGTTTACGGAGAACGTGCAAAAACCCGTCCGGTTACCATGATGGATATGGCAACAATTGCGGCAAAAACACTGAAAAAACGCGGAATCATGAAAAATCTTGACGAAAGTGAAGAAATCAATGCATGCTCCGTAAAAATTAATGTAAAAACAGATAAGGGCGATGAACAGTGGCTCTTTATGTTCAAAAACGAAACACACAACCATCCGACCGAAATTGAACCGTTCGGTGGTGCAGCTACCTGTCTGGGCGGTGCAATCCGTGACCCGCTGAGCGGCAGAAGCTATGTCTATCAGGCAATGCGTGTAACAGGTGCTGCGGATCCTCGTAAACCGTTAGAAGAAACTTTAGCAGGGAAACTGCCTCAGCGCAGAATTACCACCACTGCTGCACAGGGCTATTCCTCCTATGGGAACCAGATTGGTCTGGCTACCGGCCTGGTAGATGAAATCTACCATCCTGGATATGTGGCAAAACGTATGGAAGTCGGTGCGGTATTGGGTGCTGCTCCTTATGAAAACGTTGTACGTGAAGTACCAAGTCCTGAAGACGTTATCGTTCTGTTAGGCGGACGTACCGGTCGTGACGGTTGTGGCGGTGCAACCGGTTCTTCTAAGAGCCATACTGTAAAATCTCTTTCCACCTGCAGTGCAGAAGTACAGAAAGGGAATCCTGTAGAAGAACGTAAAATTCAGCGTTTATTCCGTCGTCCGGAAATCAGCAAACTGATCAAACGCTGCAACGACTTCGGTGCCGGCGGTGTATCCGTAGCAATCGGGGAACTGGCAGACGGTCTGAAAATTTATCTGGATCGTGTACCGAAAAAATATGAAGGTCTTTCTGCAACAGAACTGGCTATTTCCGAATCTCAGGAAAGAATGGCAGTTGTACTGGCTCCGGAAAGCCTGGATGAATTTATTAAAGCCGCAGACCAGGAAAACCTGGAAGCAACCGTAGTTGCTTATGTAACAGAAGATCCTCGTCTGGTTATGGAATATCAGGGTAAAACCATTGTAAACTTAAGTCGTGCATTCTTAGATTCTGCCGGAGAAAGCAAACAGATTACCGTTGCGGTAGATCCGTTCAAAGATCTGACTGCTCCTGACGCTGCAGCCGGTGCAGACTTTGACGGTGCGGCTGAACTGAAAAAATTAGCGGCAGACTTAAATATCTGCTCCAAACGCGGTATGGTGGAACAGTTCGACAGCAGTATCGGTGCCGGCAGTGTTCTGATGCCTTACGGCGGTAAAACCCAGATGTCTCCGACACAGGTTATGGCAGCAAAAATCCCTGTATTAGAAGGCCAGAGTTATACTTCTTCCCTTTTTGCATACGGATTTGACCCGTTCCTGACTGAAAAAAATCAGCACTTAGGTTCTATGTGTGCTGTTACAGAATCCCTGGCAAAAATCGTGGCAGCCGGTGGTAAAACAGAAAACTGCTACTTAACCTTCCAGGAATATTTCCCAAGCTTAAAAGGCGATTCCAAACGTTGGGCAATGCCTGTAAGCGCACTCTTAGGTGCATTTAAGGCACAGATGGCTTACGGAGTGGGCGCTATCGGCGGGAAAGACTCTATGAGCGGTTCCTTTATGGATAAAGATATCCCTCCAACACTGATCTCCTTTGCTGCAGGGACAATGGATTCCGATAAAGTACTGTCTCCTGAATTTAAAGCTGCAGGTCATGATGTATATCTGTATGCGGCTCCATATAACAGAGACGGTCAGCCAAATATGCCTGCAATCAAAGAAATGTGGGGCATGGTTAATAAAGAACAGGAAGCAGGCAAAGTGGAAGCTGCATGGGCATTAGGAAAAGGCGGCGTGGCCGAAGCTGTTCTGAAAATGGCTATGGGTAACCAGATCGGTTTTGCCGCATTAGACAGCATTTCCATTCCTGCTTTATTTGAAAAGAATTACGGTGCACTGGTTGTAGAAACCAACGCTCCTGTAGAAGGTGCAATCTTAATCGGTCGTACCACAGCAGAACCTCAGATCGTATTAGGCGAAAAAGCAATTTCCCTGGACGAACTGACTGAAGCATGGGAAGAAACCTTAGAAGATATTTTCCCGACCCGTACAGCAGATAAAGGTCTGGTAGAAGCTTATAACTATACCGAAAGACCAAACTATAAAGCTGTTACCAAAATTGCACGTCCGAAAGCAGTAATTCCGGTATTCCCTGGTACAAACTGCGAATACGACACCGCTCGTATTTTAGAACGTGTCGGCGGGAAAGCTGAAATTGTAAACATTGCAAATCTGACACCGAAAATGCTGGAAGATTCCATTGAACGAATGGAAAAAGCATTACAGGATGCACAGATGATGATCTTCCCTGGCGGATTCTCCTTTGGGGATGAACCGGAAGGCTCCGGTAAATTTATTGCAGCATTCATGCGTAATCCGATCTTAACAGAACGTGTTCATGAACTGCTTTATAAACATGACGGTCTGATCTTAGGGATCTGCAACGGTTTCCAGGCTCTGATCAAACTGGGTCTGGTACCTTACGGTAAAATCGTGGATACCGATCAGAACAGCCCGACACTGACCTTCAACAATATCGGTCGTCATCAGTCCCGTTATGTAACAACCCGTATCGCATCTGTAAAATCTCCATGGTTATCTGAAGTAAACGTTGGAGATATGCATACCATTCCAATTTCCCACGGGGAAGGACGTTTTGTATGCCCTGACAGCCTCCTGAAACAGCTGGCTGAAAACGGACAGATCGCAACCCAGTATGTAGACTTTGCAGGTCAGCCATCCATGGATATTGCTTATAATCCAAACGGATCCAATATGGCAATTGAAGGGATCTTAAGTCCTGACGGTCGTGTATTCGGTAAAATGGGTCACAGTGAACGTATCGGTACTGATATTGCGAAAAATATTCCTGGCAGCAAAGACCAGAAAATTTTCGCAGCCGGCGTAAACTATTTCACAAAATAAAACATAGAATAATGTTCAGGCTCCTGTGCAGATTTGCACGGGAGTCTTTTTTTGTGCAGAATGAAAAAGACAAAAAAAACCGACACACTCAAAAGAGTGTATCGGTTTGGAGTCAGTTATAGCCAAATCAGTCAGGAATTTCGTTGGTCTGCCATTTGAATTCGCCGAATTTTAATCCGGAAACCATTGCAGTCAGATCCGGACGACCAAAATACTGCATATCGCCCTGCTGGTTAACAGCCATCAATACAACCGGTTTTTTGAAGAAGTCCCATAAGTTACGAACCAGGAGACCTTTGTCTTCCATAGAGAGTGTAAAGAAGTTTGTATCTACAGCAACAATCACGATATCTTTGTCCTGTACATGTACTAAAGTGCTATCAAATTTCATCTAATAATTGCTCCTTTTATCTTAGTCCTGAACCGGTAAAAATTCCGGCAGGTTTTCCATCATAATTTTGAGAACATCGCCATCGTATTCTTCGATTTTGCCTGCATCTCCAAGAGCGGATAACTGAGGATCCAGAGGGAATTTACCCATCAGAGGAACCTTGTAGTTTGTGCAGGTTTCGGAAATTTTACTTTCGCCGAATACGTACATTTTCTTGCCACAGTCAGGGCAGGTTAAATAGCTCATGTTTTCAGCAATACCCAGTACAGGAATATTCATCATGTTAACCATTTTGATCCCTTTCCGTACGATCATGTTGGACAGATCCTGCGGAGAAGATACCATATAAACACCGTTTACCGGCAGAGACTGCAGGATGGTCAGTGTTGCGTCACCTGTTCCAGGAGGCAGGTCAACAACCAGGTAATCGATTTCTCCCCAAACAACTTCTTCCCAGAACTGTTTGATAACGCCGGAAATGATAGGACCTCTCCAGATAACAGGTTCTTCATCGTTTGGTAAGAGCAGGTTCATAGACATTACGGAAATACCGTTGGCACTTTTCAGTGGGTAAGCACCGAATTCGGTCATTTCAGGTTTTCCGTGGATTCCGAATAATTTAGGAATACTTGGGCCGGTGATATCGGCATCTAAAATACCAACTTTATAACCCTTTTTGTTTAATGCGATTGCAATCATAGAAGTAAAGGAAGATTTACCTACGCCACCTTTACCACTCATTACAACAATTACGTTTTTAATATTGCTAAGCTGCTGTGCCTGTGTTTTCTGTGGTGCGCCGCCACAAGAAGAACAACTGGAAGAATCACAGCTACCGGAAGAAGAGCATCCGCTGCAACTAGACATAATTATTACCTCCTAATCAATATGAATTGTTTTCTTACTTTTATTTTACAGATGTCTTATAGAAAGTTCAAGTAAATGAAGAAAAAATTTTTCTATACTTGAAAACAGAATCCTTTTGGAAAATGATATACGATTCGAAATGATTTGGTATATAATAGACTATAGCCGAGTAGGAAATAAAGTGGTAGAATACTTGCAGGAAGGAAGTTATCCGATGAAAATTCACTATACCTATATGGTTGTATGTAAGGATCATTCGTTTTATATCGGATATACAGACAATCTGGTACGGCGAATACGCGTACATAATGCCGGAAAAGGGGCAAAGTATACAAAAAGCAGACGTCCGGTTCAGCTTGTTTACTGGGAAAAATTTTCTACCAAAAAACAGGCGATGCAAAGAGAGTATGCTTTAAAACAATGGAGCAGGAAAGAAAAAATGGCACTGCTCTGTTCCGATCAGTTAAGCATCTTTCAAAACGACACAAACGATTATGACAGAAGTCTGAATAAAACAACACATACGCTAAGATAGAGAAAATCATCCGAATGCGGATCGGAAGCATTCGAAAGAAGTTTGGAGACGATGGGAGGATGACGCGGAGTCGATAGAACACCGTGTCTGTAAAAAATATGAAAAAATTGGTTGTAATTGACGGTAACAGTCTGGCGAACCGGGCGTTTTATGCGATTCCGGTCTTAAGCAATTCAAAAGGCGTGATCACCAATGCGGTGTATGGATTCAGCAGCATGCTGATGAGAATCATCAAGCAGGAACAGCCTGATTTTCTGGCGGTTGCTTTTGATGTGAGCAGAAAGGTATTCCGACATGAACGGTATCCGGAATATAAAGCGCAGAGAAAAGGAATGCCGGAAGAATTAAGAGGGCAGATGGATCTCATTAAAGAAGTACTTCGTGCCATGAATATTGCAATCTATGAACTTGCAGGATATGAAGGCGATGACGTGATCGGTTCCATGGTGCGCTGGGCAGAGGCAAGAGATATTGAAAGTGTTATTCTGACAGGGGACAAAGACAGTTTCCAGTTGATTACGGATAAAACCAGTGTACATTTTACCAGACGCGGAATCAGTGATTTGGGTTTATACGATTATGAAACCTTTCAGAAGGAATATGATCTTGTACCGGATCAGGTGCGCGATTTAAAAGGGTTGATGGGTGATACATCCGATAATATTCCGGGGGTGCCGGGTGTTGGTGAAAAAACGGCACTGAAGCTTTTACACCAGTACGGAACGGTTGAAGAGGTTTACGAGCATCTGGAAGATTTTAAAGGGAAAAAACTGGGTGAAAAACTTAGTGAAAATAAAGAAAAAGCATTCATGAGTAAAGAACTGGCAACCATTGACTGCCATATTCCGATGGAATTTGATGAGGATACCATGAAACTGGAACGTTTTGCGTTTGACAAGCTGATTCCGTTATATAAGGAGCTGGAACTGAAAGGACTGTTAAGGGATTTAACAGCTATGTATCCGGAAGAATTCCACACAGATCTGTCGGAACAGGAGGAAAGTTTATCCGATACCACTTCCAAGGCAGGTATACTGGTTGAAAGTCCGGAACAGCTGGAAGCAATTGTAAAGCAGACAGAGGATCTGAAAAATTTAAATATTATTGTGGAAACAACACCGGGAAATATTAAAACATCCAGGGTGACAACGATTGGCTTTATGACAGAGGATCAGCCTTACTGTATTTCCTGCGGTGAAAAATTTCCGATTTATGCAAAGATTCTGAAAGACTGGCTGGAGGATGAAGAGATCACCGTTATTACGGATGACGCGAAAAAACTGACCGCGGCTTTTCTGCCGGAAGGAATCGAAGTGGATCGAATCATTTGGGACAGCACGTTAAGCGCATACCTTTTAAATCCGGAAGGAAAGGATTTCTCGGTAGCTGCACAGATGGAAGAGGAATATAACCTGATCGTCAGTGAAGAGGGCGCAGAACGCGTTTATGATACGCTGAAGGCTATATATATCCTGAGCGATCCGATTGTGGAACGCATGGAACGGGAAGAACTGTTAAAACTCTATGCACAGATTGAACTTCCGTTGAGCGGTCTGCTTACAAGGATGGAATACGAGGGGATTCGGATTGATACCGATTATCTGATGAAACTGGGAACAGAGCTTTCCGATCGGATCGGGAAACTTACCAAAAAACTCTATGAGGCTGCCGGGGAGGAATTTAATCTGAATTCTTCCAAACAGCTGGGTGTGGTACTATTTGAAAAGCTGGGTCTTCCGGTTATTAAAAAGACAAAAACAGGATATTCCACCGACGCGGAAGTGCTGGATACCCTGGCACAGGATTATGACTTTGTAAAGGATATTCTGGAATACCGTCAGCTGACAAAACTGAACTCCACCTACATTGAAGGAATTCTGAAGCTGGTTGATCCGGAAACATCCAAAGTACACACAACCTTTAACCAGACCATTACCGCAACCGGACGCTTAAGCAGTACGGAACCGAATCTGCAGAACATTCCGGTTAAGACGGAGGAAGGAAAACGGATTCGGAAAGCATTTCTGCCTTCAAAACCGGGAAATGTTTTAGTCAGTGCCGACTATTCCCAGATCGAACTGAGAATTCTGGCGCACATGTCAAAAGATCCGGTACTGGTACAGAGTTTTATGGATGATGAAGACATTCACCGCCGTACCGCTTCTGAAGTTTTTGGGGTACCGATGGATGAAGTTACAACAGAACAGCGTCGAAATGCGAAGGCCGTTAACTTCGGAATTGTTTATGGACAGACGGAATTCGGTCTGAGTAAAGAATTGGGGATTTCCAGAAAAGAAGCGAAAAACTATATAGAAAGTTATTTTGACCGTTACAGCGGTGTTAAAGAATACATTGCAAAAGCGATTCATGAGGCAAGAGAAACCGGATTCAGCACAACGATGATGGGCAGAAAACGGTATATTAAAGATATCAACAGCAAAAACTTTAATCTGAGAAGTTTTGCGGAACGAACAGCGGTTAATACACCGATTCAGGGAACAGCAGCGGATGTTATTAAAATGGCAATGCTGCAGGTGCAGGATAATCTGATTGCACATGACTTTTCCGCAAAAATGCTTTTACAGGTACACGATGAACTGATTTTTGAAGTACCGCCACAGGAAATCGCAAGTCTGATTATTGTGCTCAGAGAATGTATGGAACACGCGGTTGAACTGGATGTTCCTCTGAAAATTGATGTGAATGTAGGATTTAACTGGTACGACATGGAACAGGTATAATGGGGAGTGTATCACGTGCCTTTCGGGCAGGTGCTTTCCGGAAAAATATTGAAATACAGAAATCATAAAGGAAGGGAGGGGAAACGGATGACAAAAGTAATTGGAGTAACAGGCGGAATCGCATGCGGAAAATCGACAGTCAGCAAATATCTCAGGGAATTAGGGTTTCCCGTTGTAGACGCAGATTTAGTGGCAAGAAAAATAGTAGAACCGGGAACAGAGGGTCTGCAGCAGATTAAGGATATCTTCGGATGGCAGTATCTGACACCGGGAGGTGTGCTGAATCGGGACAAACTGGGGAAACTGGTTTTTGATAATCCGGAAGCTTTGGATGCATTGAATCAGATTACGGTGCCTTTGATTACAAAGGAACTGAAAAAAGAAATTTCTGCGAAGGGCTCTCTGGTTGTTTTAGATGCGGCGCTTTTAGTAAAAGAATCCAGTTACCGGGAAATGGCAGATGTAATCTGGCTGGTTACCCTTTCTCCAGAACTTCAACTGAAAAGACTGATGGCAAGAAACGGATACAGTGTGCAGCAGGCACAGGCCCGGATCGATGCGCAGGTTCCGCAGGAAGAACAGATGAAATATGCGGACGGCATTATCAATAATGACGGTACTATTGAAGAAACCTGCCGCCAGGTGGATGAGTTGATTTTAAAGTTAAAATTTTCAGATAATGCGTTTGACTGATTTTTGATCAGTAAACATATTCGGCCGATTGAGGTGTAATGTTTGCGGAGAGGTTGTAGTCGTCCTCTCTGTCCCGAAAAGCAGAGGTGTGGCTTGATTCTCTGCAGGAAGGGATTCTTTCGGTCGGAGGAAAGACTACAGAACAGGCTTTTCGCTTTTGACTGTATGGGATACGGATGACAATCCGAAAAGAAAAGCGAGCAAGAGTAGGTCGGGATTTTTTCCGAAGCGGATTCGAAAAAAATTGCGGTGGACTCTTAATGAATGCAAAGGGGATGTACGTTGAATGATTTTTAATAATGTGCTGGAAGCTATGGGACATACACCAATGATTAAACTGGCACGCATGGCTGATCCGGAAGGAGCCGATATCTACGTGAAATTCGAAGGAATTAATGTAGGAGGTTCCGTAAAAACCAGAACTGCGTTTAATATGATTAATGAAGCAGAAAAACAGGGCTTAATCGGACCTGACAGTATCATTGTAGAACCGACAAGCGGAAACCAGGGAATTGGAATTGCTTTGGTCGGAGCAGTAAGAGGGTATCATACTATTATCATTATGCCTGATTCTGTCAGCGAAGAACGAAGAAAACTGGTTCGTCATTACGGAGCGGAAGTGATTCTGATTCATGATGCGGGAAATATCGGAGCATGCATGGAAGCAGCGCAACAGAAAGCAGAGGAACTTGCAAAAGAAAATCCGAATGTATTTGTACCGCAGCAGTTTCAAAACAGAAACAATCCGTTAGCACACAAAAATTTCACAGCACAGGAAATTTTGGAACAGGTAGACAGACCAATTGACGGATTTTGCTCCGGAATCGGCACCGGCGGAACGATTACCGGGATAGGAGAAGCTTTAAAAGAAAAAAATCCGGATATGGAAATCTGGGCAATTGAACCGGAACATGCGGCGATTCTTTCCGGCAAGGACATCGGGACACATCAGCAGATGGGAATCGGTGACGGAGTTATTCCGGATATTTTAAATCAGAACCTTTTTGATCACATTGAAATTGTCTCCGATGAGGAAGCGATTCAGTGTGCAAAAGATCTGGCACGTAAGGAAGGTCTGATGTGCGGTATTTCAAGCGGCACAAATGTGCTGGTTGCTCAGAGACTGGCAAAAAAACTGGGCAAGGGGAAAGTGGTTGTAACACTGCTTCCGGATACTGCTGAGCGTTATTTCAGCACACCGTTGTTTGAAAATGAATAAAGGATTTGAAACGGGAACCGTACATTTCTTTTAAGAGATGTACGGTTTTTACTTGAAAAAAAATAAAAAATGTGATATGATTCGAACTGTAATATGAATTAGCTTGATAAACAAAGATTACAGCAAGTAACAACAATTACAAGAGAGTGCAAACAGAGAACACAGGGTATAACAAAGGGAAGAGAACAGAAACTTTTTAAAGGTATACACAGAAAAAAGTTGTTGTGAAAAAAGGTTGTAAAATGAGGGAACAGGAACTTGGTGGATTGTTGGAAGGGAGGATGGATGGTTTTTAATAAAAATCATCATGCACAATGACAGGTTCAAAGAGGGAACAGAAAAAAGAAATGCTTTATGAGGGAGAGAATGCAGGCGGTAAAATGGCTATTCATGCGTCGTTAATCGGGATTGCGGTGAACATGATTCTGACAGTGGTAAAGCTTGCTGCAGGGATTTTGGGTGCGTCCAGTGCGATGATCTCGGATGCGGTGCATTCCGCATCGGATGTATTCAGTACGATTATTGTGATTATCGGGGTAAAAGCTGCCAGTATGGAGGCCGATCAAAATCATCCGTACGGACATGAGAGAATGGAATGTGTGGCCTCGGTTCTGTTGGCATTTATGCTGGCGTTAGTCGGTGCTGGAATTGGAATGGGCGGCCTGGATAAAATTATACATGGAAATTATAACAACATAGAAATTCCGGGACTGCTGCCGTTAAGTGTAGCGGTTCTTTCCATTGTGGTAAAGGAATGGATGTTCTGGTATACAAGAGGCGTTGCGAAAAAAGTGAATTCAGGTGCGTTGATGGCAGACGCATGGCACCATCGTTCTGACGCACTTTCTTCTATCGGAGCTTTTGTCGGGATTTTATTTGCCAGAATGGGATATCCGATTATGGATTCGGTGGCAAGTGTGTTAATCAGTATTTGTATTTTAAAAGCAGCATATGATATTTTTAAAGACGGTCTGGATAAAATGGTGGATCGTAGTTGTCCTGTTGAAACAGAGGCGGCTATGCTGGACGCTATTATGTCTGTTCCGGGAGTGAAAGGTATCGATTTATTAAAAACAAGACTGTTTGGTGCGAAAATTTATGTAGATATTGAAATTCTGGCTGACGGTTCACTGACATTACTGGATGCTCATGAGATTGCAGTACAGGTAAGCAAAAAAATAGAAACGGAGTTTCCGGAATGTAAACACTGTATGATTCATATGAATCCGGAAGGAAAGACGGCAGTTAGGCAGAAATATGGAATGGCAAAAGCAAACTGAAACTTTGTGAAATAAAAAAAATACTTTGTGAATTTAAATAACAGGGCAGTATTCTGAATGAAAAAAATCAGAATAAACTGCCCTGTTATTTTATTTTGCTTGTGACGATTTCACAAGCAAAATAAAAATTCAGTAGAAATCGTTCCAGAAAAGGATGAAACAGAAGAGAAAAATATTAAAAAAAATGAACTGGTAAAATTGGAAAAAAATACAAATACAAATGTCTATAAAATATACATTAAATGGTATAATAATCAAAATAATGAATAAAAACAATAAGAAATAGCATAAAAAAAGAAGGATAAGGCAACTAAAATTAGCCGAAATATTTCTATTTGTTCTCTGATTCACAATTAAAATATGCCTTGTGAGCAAGTGAAATGAATGTATAAAAAATATATATAGATATAAAAAAAGACTCAAATTCATAAAATAAATAGGAATTGTTTATCCTTGAAAAAAACCAAAAAATATTCCCAAAAACCTATTGGTTGACAGGAAAACTAGAAATATACAAGTTGCATAGGTATATACTGGAAGGGATGACACAATGTATATAATATATGGCTATAGACGGGAAAAATACAGCTAAAATGTGAACTGAACAACAAATTTTGTGCTGATGTTCACAAATGCCTATGGACTTTCTCATTTGGAAATTATATAATGAATCTAGCTTAATAAACTGATGAGTTTCTAATAGTTATTTATGCAAAAAGAGAACATAAAAGAGGGAGAGTGGTACAGTTGACGCTGAATGAAAGACAAAAGCAGAATGAAGAACTCAAAGCTGAGTTCGACAGACGCAGTGGAGTAGACGTTTCCAAATGTTATCAATGCGGAAAATGTTCCGCAGGATGTCCAGTAGGTGACCATATGGACGTATCTACTAACCGGGTAATGCGTTTGGCTCAAATGGGCCTGATCGATGAAGCAATGCAGACTAATTCTATTTGGTTATGTGCTGCGTGCTCAACTTGTTCAACACGCTGTCCAAAGGGTGTTGACGTTGCGAAGGTAATGGAAACATTAAGAATCATGGCAAAAGAACATGGTTATGTGGCAGAAAAGAACGTTGATAAGTTCCACAGCGTTTGGATGGGAATTATCAGAAATATGGGCAGAATGTACGAACCTGCATTAATTGTTGGTCGTAACTTCTCTACAGGTAAGTTATTCCAGGATACCTCTTTCGGGGTTCCATATATTGTAAAACAGAAATTAAAATTGATTCCGTACAAATCCAAAAATACGGATGAAATTAAAAATATGTTAGAAAGAGCGGAAGCTTTAGATCGTGCAGAAGGGGGCAATAAATAATGGATTACGCATACTATCCTGGATGTTCATTAGAATCCACAGGGATTGAATTCCATATGTCCACAAAAGCAGTTGCTAAAGAACTGGGAATCAACTTAATTGAAATTCCAGACTGGAACTGCTGTGGCGCAAGTAGTGCCCACTCTCGTGGTCACTGGGTTTCCTTGGCTCTGCCGGCTCGTAATATGGCGATTGCCGAAGAACAGGGCTTAGACGTTGCTATTCCTTGTGCTGCTTGTTATGCAAGAAGTAAAAAGGTAGAAGTTGAAGTAACCAACGATGAAGAAACCAGAGAAAAAATTGAAGAAATCGTAGGCAAACCTTACACAGGTAAAAGTAAAGCAAGAAACCTGACAGACATTCTTTATAATGATCTGGGACCAAAAGCAATTGCTGAAAAAGCAAAAGTAAGCTTAAAAGGTTTAAAAGTACTTACCTATTACGGTTGCTTAATGGTTCGTCCGCCAGAATTGGCTTGTGACGATGTAGAAGATCCAATTAGTCTTGATGAAATTATGAAAGCTTTAGGAGCTGAAGTAATTCCTTGGGGATACAAAACCGAATGTTGCGGCGGTAGCTTAACTGCATGTCGTCCACAGGTTGGTTTAGATATGACCAAAAAGATTCTGGATGCTGCGAAGAAAACAGGTGCGGATTGCATCGTAACTGCCTGTCCAATGTGTCATTCCAATCTGGATATGCGTCAGGTACAGGTTAACAAAAAAGACGGTTCTCAGGGAATTCCGGTATATTTCATGACTGAATTAATCGGCGTTGCATTGGGAATGGATCCGAAATCTCTCGGCATCAACCGTCACTTTATTCCAGCAGAAGCTACATTGAGCAAAATCGAAAAAACCAGTGAAGGCGGTGAAGCATAGTGGAAAGAGTAGGGGTATTTATCTGTCACTGCGGGTCTAACATCGGTTCCGTTGTAGACTGTGCGAAAGTAGCAGAAAACGTAAGAGACTACCCAGGTGTTGCATTCTCAACAGACTATAAATATATGTGTTCCGAACCAGGTCAGGAAATTATTCAAAACGCAATTAAAGAACATAATCTGAACCGCGTAGTAGTAGCTTCCTGTTCCCCACGTATGCACGAAAAAACATTCCGTGCTTGCGTAGCAAAAGCAGGGTTAAACCCATACATGTTTGAAATGGCAAACATTCGTGAACATTGTTCTTGGGTACATGCCGGCAGAAATGAAGAAGCAACCGCAAAAGCAACAGACCTTGTTAAAATGGCTGTTTCTAAAGTTTGCAAAAACGAAACCTTACAGAAAGGTCACGCACCTGTAACCAAACGTGCTTTAGTTGTTGGTGGCGGGATCGCAGGTATTCAGTGTGCACTGGATATCGCAAATAACGGTTATCAGGTAGATATCCTGGAACGTACACCATCCATCGGTGGTAAAATGTCCCAGATCGATAAAACCTTCCCGACAATTGACTGTTCCGCATGTATCTTAACACCAAAAATGGTAGAAGCAAGCGGACATCCTAATATTAACTTAATCACATGGGCTGAATTAGAACATGTTGATGGTTATGTTGGTAACTTTGATGTTACAATTCGTAAAAAAGCTCGTTCTGTAGACCTGAAAAAATGTACCGGTTGCGGTACCTGCATGACAAAATGTCCAGGGAAAGCAGACGATGAATTCAATATGAAACTGCGGAAACGTACAGCAATTTATACTCCGTTCCCACAGGCTATTCCTAACAAACCGGTTATCGACCGTGAACACTGCCTGAAATTCAAGAGCAGAAAAAATGGTAAAGATGCTTGCGGTATCTGTGCCAAATTCTGTCCTGCAGGGGCAATTGATTATGAACAGGTTGATGAACTGTATACAGAAAAATATGGTGCAATTGTTATGGCAACTGGTTATGACCAGTTTGACCACAGCATTTACGGTGAATACGGTTATGGTAAATATCCGGACGTTATCTCCGGTTTACACTTCGAACGTTTAGTAAATGCTTCCGGTCCGACCATGGGTCACATTGTACGTCCATCTGACCACAAAGAACCAAAAACAGTTGTAATGATTAAATGTGTTGGTTCCCGTGATCCGGAACATGGTAAATCCTATTGTTCCAGAACCTGCTGCATGTACACTGCTAAACAGGCAACCTTAATCCGTGACCATTGTCCGGATACAAAAGTATATATTTTCTATATGGATGTTCGTACTCCTGGTAAAATGTACGATGAATTCTATAACCGTACCAGAGAAGATTATGGCGTAGAATACATTCGTGGACGTGTTTCCAAGATTATTCAGGACGGAGAACAGCTGTTAGTTAAAGGGGAAGATACCTTATTAGGTCGTCAGGTAGAAGTATCTGCTGACATGGTAATTTTAGCAAATGCTATGATTCCTCAGAATGACGCAGAAAAAATGGCTCAGATCGTTGGGATCGGCTATGACAAAGATGGTTGGTTCACAGAATCCCATCCAAAACTGGGTCCAGTTGAAACTCATACTGCCGGTGTATTCCTTGCTGGTTGCTGCCAGGGTCCTAAAGATATTCCGGACTCCGTAGCTCAGGCAGGTGCTGCCGCTGTTAAAGTTTGTGCTCTGTTAAGTAAAGATCAGCTTGAAACAGAACCTACTGTTTCTAAAATTGATACCAAGATTTGTTCCGGTTGCGGACTGTGCGTTCCTGTTTGCCCATACAAAGCAATTACTATGGAAACTATTCAGGAAAGAAGAGCAGGCAAAACACTTGAACGTCTTGTTGCAAATGTTAACAGTAGCTTGTGTCAGGGTTGCGGTGCTTGTACCGTTACTTGCCGTTCCGGTGCAGCGAACCTGAAACACTTTACAAACGCTCAAATCTTAGCGGAGGTGGATGCATTATGTCAAACGATGCAGTAGAAAATTTTGAACCAAAAATTCTGGTTTTCGCATGTAACTGGTGCACCTATGCCGGTGCTGACTTAGCGGGTGTAAGCCGTCTGCAGTACCCACCAAATGTACGCATTCTGCGTGTACCATGCTCTTGCCGTGTTAACCCACAGTTCGTATTACGTGCATTCCAGAGAGGGATTGATGGGGTATTAGTTGCAGGTTGCCACCCTGGTGACTGCCACTATACAACAGGTAACTATTATACAAGACGTCGTTTCTTGTTAATTACAAGAATGATGGAATATATGGGCATTGACCCAAAACGCTTCCATACCAGATGGATTTCCGGTGCAGAAGGTCCAAAATTCCAGCAGGTTGTAACTGATATGATCGCTGATGTAAAAGAAATTGGTCCAAATACCAAAATGCGTGATGATATGGCTGTAGCAACTCCAGAATTTACCGAACAGGAAGTTGAAGCGGTAAAAGAAGTTGAAGGCGGAGAAGAAGTAAAGGCGGTGGAAGCTAATGAGTGATTGGAGCAAAGTCCAGGCTGAAATGAGAGCAACTGCGAAAGAATTGCTGGAATCCGGAGAAGCCACCGTAGTAATCGGTTGGGAAAAAGGTACCATGCCTTATAATTCCACTCCTGTAATGATTCGTTCAGTTGAAGATGTAGATAAATTAATTTGGGATGAATACTGTCAGACTAACCTGAGTATTTATCTGATTGATTACATTTATTCCGATGATAAAGTAGCAATTTTTGCGAAAGGCTGCGACACAAGAGCGTTCAACCGTTTAATTCAGGATAAACGTATTACACACGATAATACAATTGTTATCGGGGTTCCTTGCCCTGGAATGAAGAGTGCAAAAGAAGCTGCTAAGCTGGAAGAAGGCGCTGAAGTTCCAATGGCAAAAGCCTGCCGTGAATGTCGTCATCCAAATCCAGTTGTTTTCGATCGTAAAATCGGTGAAGATGTTACACCATGGTGTACAGAAAAAACCTTCCGCGATGTTGAAGCAATTGAAGGTATGGATCAAGATAAAAAAGCGGAATTCTGGAGAAACCAGTATTCCAAATGTATTCGTTGCTATGCATGTCGTAACATCTGTCCTGCATGTAACTGCACAAACTGCATCTTTGATCAGAGTGCATCCGGATGGTGTTCTAAAGACATTAACGCTTCTGAAAACCAGTTCTATGGCGTAACCAGAGCGTTCCACGTAGCTGGCCGCTGCATTGAATGTGGTCAGTGTGAAATGGTTTGTCCTGCAGACATTCCAATCATGCTGATGAACAAGAAATTTATTAAGGACATCGATACACTGTTTGGTGATTATGAAGCAGGTCTGGAAACAGAAGGACCAGTTCCATTAAGCCACTTTGAAAAAGATGACCCTGAAGAATTTATGTAAAGGAGGCCGGTTAACGTGAAAACTCTTAAAAAAGAAAGTTTAAATGATTTATTTGAACAGTTAGATAAGATGTATGCTCTTTTAGTACCGGTAAGCTATAACGGATTAACTCAGTTTGCACCGTACAGCCAGGTACGTGAAAAGGTATCTAAACTGTATATGGACGGCAATGTAACCGTATCTCCTAAAACAGCATATTTCCCACAGACCGAAGCAATGTATAAATTCCGTTCTTTGGGTAAAAAACTGGCAATTGAAGAAATGCCGGATTTAGGTAAAAAACAGGTTCTGTTTGGTGTTCGTCACTGTGATACAAAAGGGATCCAGTGTCTTGACCAGGTTTTCTACGGAAAAGAATTTGTTGACCCACAGTATAAAGATAAAAGAGACAATACCATTGTATTCTCTCTGGCATGCAATAAACCAAGACCAAGCTGCTTCTGTGAATCCATGGGTGTAGATCGTGCTCATGCAGAAGAAAGTGTTGCTGATATTCAGGTTTATGATTTCGGTGACTACTATGGTTTTGAAGTAATTTCCGATAAAGGGAAAGAATGTCTGAATGCTTTAACAGGATTAAGTGATGCTGACAGTAAAGTACCTGATATGGAACCTCAGAAAATCCAGTTTGACCCAACCGGTCTGCCGGAAAAATTAAAAGGTATGTTTGATGACCCAATCTGGGATGAATATATGTTTAAATGCTTGAACTGCGGTACCTGTTCCTACATTTGCCCAACCTGCCACTGCTTTGATATCAACAACAAAATCCGTGGTGAAGTTGGTCTGAAACTGCGTACTTGGGATAGCTGCATGTTCACTGAATATACACAGATGGCAGGCGGACATAACCCACGTCCACAGAAAAAACAGCGTGTACGTAACCGTTTCCTGCATAAACTGGAATACTTTAATGAAAAATATGGTATGTTCCTGTGCGTAGGCTGCGGCCGTTGTGTTGAAAAATGTCCTGTAAACTTGGATATTACTAAATTTGCTAGACAGGTAATTAATAAGTAGGGGAGGGATTGTTTTGAAAACAGCTTGTGCAAGCGATGTAAGACGTATTAACAACCTGATCCCTAAAGTAGGGATTGTAAAAGAAATTTTAGATGAAACACCTGACGTAAAAACATTCCGTATTACTACAATCGATGGTGAAAAACCATTTTCTCCAATGCCTGGTCAGTTAGGGATGTATTCCCTGCCTGCAGTCGGTGAAGCAATGTTCTCCGTAACCAACCAGGGTGATGATTATATTGATATGGCAATTAAAAAGACAGGTCTTTTAACAGATCATCTTCATGATATTGAAATCGGTCAGGAAGTAGGTATTCGTGGGCCATACGGCAACGGATTCCCTGTTGATGAACTTAAAGGCCGTGACATTACATTTATTGCCGGTGGTATCGGTTTGGCTCCTGTAAGAAGTCTGATCTTATACTGCTTAAAACACAGAGAAGATTTTGGTAAACTGACCGTTATCTACGGCAGCCGTAGTAAAGATGATCTTTGCTTCCAGGATGACCTGTTTAATAACTGGCCAAAAGAAAAAGATATCGATGTTCACGTAACAATTGACCGTGAACAGGAAGGTTGGGACGGTCACGTAGGGTTTGTTCCGGACTATGTTAAAGAAGTCGCTCCAAATCCTCAGATCGCAGTAGTTTGCGGGCCTCCAATCATGATCAAATTTACTTTACCTGTATTAGAAGGATTAGGCTTTAAAGATGAAGAAATCATCACAACCTTGGAACTGCGTATGAAATGCGGTATCGGTAAATGTGGTCGTTGCAATATTGGTTCCTGCTATGTCTGTCTCGACGGTCCTGTATTCACTCAGGCTCAGTTGAAACAGTTACCGCAAGAATTCTAATATTCAAAAAAATAATAAAATATAACAGTCCTATGAGAACCTGCATCCCAGTGATGCAGGTTCTTTATTTTTATCTATATATAATGGAAGCAATTGAAAAATATATTTTGCTATGATATGATTTCAAAGAACGGAGGTGGTGAGATGACACAAAAACAGGAACGGAAATATGCATTGCTTACCATACTGCTTTGTGTTGTGTTTGTGGTCGTTTTATTTGGTAAAGTGGAATTTCATAATGAACTGGAACGTGTAACATACAAAAATACCTATCTCGGTGTTATTGATGAAAAACGATACAGTGGAAATACTTTTTTTGAGGAGGAAGATTTTCCGGTCTGGATACGTGAGCTTTATCCGGTAGAAGCGCAGGCAGTCCAACTCGAAGAGAAGCAGGAAAAGAAGATTGGAATGTTTGCCGATGTGGTTTTTTATGAAAACCGAATGGAAGAGCGAAAATGGTTTAGTGGAAAATTAAAAAACAGAAATGCGGAGTACTATTATAAAATAGAAGGAAAAATTTATTTAAGACCGATTTCAGGAAATGAGAAGATAGAGATTCAACTTTCGGAATTGAAGCCGACGGACTATGATTATACAACATTTCGGATAAAGAAAGAGCCGTAAGATTTTCAAATCAGTTAATCTGAAAATCTTACGGCTCTATAATTGTTAATGATTGTCTCTTTTGAAGCAGTATACCTGTTTTTCTGTTACTATGTAATCCATAGGCAGATCATACTGATCCAACGGAAGCGGATCCTCTGAAATCTGACATTCATAGGCAAGTCCTACCCGTACTACATTCGGATTACATCTGGCAAGATAGCGGTCATAATAACCTGCACCGAACCCGATGCGGGAGCCTTGACGGTCAAAAGCAATTCCCGGAATAATACACATATCGATTTCCATTGGAAACATCAGTTTCTGAAGGGAAACCGGCAATTCTAAAATACCGTATCGGTTGGTTTTCATTTGTTCTAAAGAAGAAAGAACACTCATTTCCATCCAACCGTCCTGTTCGGAACAGATTGGCAGAAGCATGATTTTACCTTCCATCCACCCTTCCTGATAAATTTCTTCCGTGGCCACTTCATTATGGATGGAAAGGTAAGCAGCGACATTATGAGCCTCTTTCCAAAAATCTGTATTAAGAAGATTGTCACAAATCTGTTGACTTAATTTCCACACTTCGGATGTAGTAAGCTGTTTTCTGATTTCTTTATATTTGTTTCGAATGTCTTGTTTATCCATATTTCCGTACCGCAGGTGTTGAATCTATAGAAAATGTCGATTTGTCGCCTGCTACTCCTTTACTATAGTATATAGTATTGTATCTTATTTACACCATAAAATGCAAGAAGAATAGAGTCTTTTTCTGTCAATTAAATAATTTTTTATTTTAGGAGTTTTTTTTACAAAAAGCTATTGCATTTTTTGTACAAGGTGGTATTATATAAATGTTAGCACTCGAGGATGTTGAGTGCTAACAATAAAATTTGTTAAATTTAATATGTTTCAAACATATTTGTAGATTATTAAGGAGGCTTTTTATTATGAGTATCAGACCAGTTGGTGACAGAATTGCAGTAAGACCTGTAGCAGTGGAAGAAAAAACAAAGAGCGGCATTGTATTACCAGGTTCCGCACAGGAAAAACCACATCAGGGTGAAGTAGTTGCAGTTGGCAGCGGTTATGTTTCTCAGCAGACCGGCGCAAGAATTCCTCTGGAAATCAAAGTCGGCGATAAAGTTGTATATGGCAGACATGCAGGCATTGAAGTAAAATTCGATGATGAAGAACTGGTATTATTACAGGAAAGTGATGTTCTGGTAGTACTGGAATAGTTGATAAAAACACGCAATAAAAGAACATTTATTGGAAGATATATTTTAGGAGGCAATTAAATCATGGCGAAAGAAATTCGTTTTGGGGAAGAAGCTAGAAAATCCTTACAGGTTGGTGTAGATACAGTTGCAGAAGCAGTAAAAGTAACATTAGGGCCTAAAGGCAGAAATGTTGTGTTAGGACAGAAATTCGGTGCTCCTGTTATCACAAACGATGGTGTTTCCATTGCACGTGAAATTGATCTGGAAGATCCGTTCGAAGATATGGGTGTACAGCTGTTAAAAGAAGTTGCTACAAAAACTAACGATGTAGCAGGTGACGGTACAACAACCGCAACAGTACTGGCTCAGGCAATGGTACGTGAAGGTCTGAAAAACGTTGCTGCAGGTGCAAATCCAATGGTAATCCGTCAGGGAATCCAGCAGGCTGTTGAAAAAGCAGTAGAAGGAATTCAGTCTATTTCCCAGAAAATCGAAACCAAAGAAGAAATCGCTCAGGTTGCAAGTGTATCCTGTGACGATCCTAAAATCGGTGAATTAATTGCAGAAGCAATGGAAGTTGTTGGTAAAGAAGGCGTTATCACTGTTGAAGATTCCCAGACATTCGGAACCAATCTGGACGTTGTAAAAGGGATGCAGTTTGACCGTGGATACATTTCCCCATACATGGTAACTGATACTGAAAAAATGGTATCCGTTCTGGAAAATCCACTGATTCTGTTAACAGATAAAAAAATCAGCAACATTCAGGAAGTTCTCCCTGTTCTGGAACAGGTTGTACAGGCAAGCCGCCCATTACTGTTAATTGCAGAAGATGTTGACGGAGAAGCATTAACAACCATGCTCTTAAACAAACTGAGAGGAACCTTCACATGTGTTGCAGTTAAAGCTCCTGGATTTGGTGATCGCAGAAAAGAAATGCTGAAAGATATCGCTATTCTGACAGGCGGCCAGGTAATTACAGAAGAACTGGGCTACAAACTGGAAGAAACCACTCTGGATATGCTGGGTAGCGCAGGTAAAGTTACCGTTGGGAAAGAAAATACCACAATCGTTGAAGGTGCAGGCGACAAAGCTGAAATCGAAGCACGTGTTGCACAGATTCGTGTACTGGCTGAAGAAACCACTTCCGAATTTGATAAAGATAAATACAATGAAAGAATTGCAAAACTGGCAGGCGGCGTAGCAGTAATTAATGTTGGTGCTGCAACGGAAACCGAACTGACAGAAAAGAAACACAGAATTGAAGATGCTCTGGCAGCTACCAAAGCAGCTGTTCAGGAAGGTATCGTACCTGGTGGTGGTACCGCACTGCTGACCATTCTGCCAACACTGGAAGCTATGAATCTGGAAGGCGATGCACAGACAGGCGTTAACATCATTAAACGTGCTCTGGAAGAACCTGTTCGCCAGATCGCATTTAATGCAGGTAAAGAAGGTTCTGTAATCGTAGAAAAAGTAAAAACTCTGCCATTGGGACAGGGCTACAATGCACGTACCGATGTTTATGAAGATATGATTAAAGCAGGTATCGTGGATCCTGCAAAAGTTACCCGTTCTGCATTACAGAATGCTGCAAGTATTGCATCCATGATTCTGACAACCGAAAGTCTGGTTGCAGATGTAACAAAAGAACAGCCAATGCCAATGGATGGTGGCGGAATGGGCGGAATGATGTAATTCGTACTGCTTAGATTCGTGTAACGATAAAAGTGAGAAGGGGCTTTCCGTGGGGAAAGCCCTTTTTTTGTATAGAAAAAAGAGGTTTTATGAGATCTCAGAGAAAAGGGAAACTGATTTTCTGAAAATGGTAAGAAACTGTGGAGATTGTCTTTGGGTTTACCCTGCGCGGAGAAAAACCATTGTAAAACATGAAAATTGTGTTAAGATGGATTTATAACTAATAAAAAATTTGTTAGTTTCGATTGAGCAAATCAATTAACTGCTCCGAGTAAAAATCAAAGGCGTCTGAAACGGTGTATTTTGCAAATAAACGAAGGAAAAAGTGAAGTATTGTAAAAACATCATGATTGGAAATATATTAGTTTAAAATGAAAATACAGAGGACTATAAAAAAGAGAGAAAAGATACAGGGAGGTCGTATTCGGTGAATGTGTTATTTTTTTTGACACCTAAAGAAAACGTATCATACTTATACAGTGATTTTACAGCAAGACAGGCATTACAAAAAATGAAATACTATCATTATTCCGCAATTCCGGTTATTGATCGGGAAGGGCATTATGTCGGAACAGTGAAGGAAGGGGATTTTCTGTGGACTATGCTGGATCGTGAGGGCGGTGTAGACTGGAAAGCTGCGGAAAATATCAAATTAAGTGAACTGGAAATACATAGGGACAATCAGGCGGTCGAAATTGATGCAAATATCGAAGATTTGATGCAGCTTGCAATGAACCAGAACTTTATACCGGTTGTTGATGTACGAAATATTTTTATCGGGATTGTAACAAGAAAAGATATTATTCAGTATTTTTCAGCGCAGGTATTTGACTGTGATAAGGAAAAAAAGACACAGGAAATGACAATCAGTGAAGCACGATAACTTATAATTTCATAAAACTTAAAATAGTACTATATGATATTTGTTAAACTTGTTTGTAAAAAATAAGAAAAAAATCACAAGAAAATTGTTGACAAATTAAGTTAGCTGTAGTAAATTAATATAAGAAGTATAGGAAAAATATATCCTATTTTAGCGAAAAGGAAGGTGGGACATATGCCATTAACTATGGTAGAGTACGGGAAAGCAGTATCTATTCATCATATTACAGGTGATGACCATATTAAAAAGCATTTGGCCAATCTAGGATTCGTACAAGGTGAAACAGTTACTGTTATTTCCAAGTTAGGTGAAAATGTGATTATTCGAGTAAAAGATTCCAGAATCGCATTAGATAAAGGAATGGCTAATCGAATTCATGTTATGTAAAAGAAAAACAAACGTGAGATAGTAAATAATAGTTGGGTTGCGAGTTAAATCTAGAAAAGCCAGGAAGAAATGAATTATTTCTGACTGCAGGAAGCTACAGTCAGGAATAATTTTTTTACCTCTGAGTTAGCCAAAGATAATTAAAGTATGGGAAAAGTAACGAATAGTGAGATATGAGAAGGAGCGGATTATTTATGAGTAAATTAGTAATTATTGGTGGTCATGACTGTATGGTATGTAAATACAGAGAACTTTGTAAATCTTATAACTGTAAGGCGAAGGTATTTACTCAGGTGCCCGGTAATTTGAAGCATCAGATCGGAACCCCTGATTTATTAGTACTGTTCACAAATACGGTATCCCATCGTATGGTAAATTGTGCTGTTACAGAAGCAAAAAAGAAAAACATTGAAATTGTGCGTTGTCATACCAGCAGTGCTGCGGCATTAAAACAGATTTTAGAAGACCGTGCCACCAGTTGAGGATGATTTATTCTTAGATAATATACTTTCCCTCAAAATAATACTATTTTCTTAACCCCCCTTAGGAAAATAGTATTATTTTTTTTATTGGAAGTATTACAGTAGGAAATGATTTCAGATTTGAGGTAAGATATGATATACTGTAATCAAATCAACGGGCTAAGAAAGGTTGGTTGAAAAAATAACTGTTACAGTAAAAATTTTTTTAAGGAAGGTGTCAAATTATGACCAAGAAAAAATGGATTATTTCAGTACTGTGTGTGCTTTTAATGGCATGTATGCTGACCGCATGCGGAGGGGAAGAACCAAAAGAAAACCAGATCGAGGTTTCTGATGTATTTAAAGATATGGATACCGTGGATATGGACGGAAATGCAGTAAATGCAGATATTTTTAAAGATTACGACTACACCATGATTAACTGTTGGAGTGTAAATTGTCCTCCTTGTGTTCGTGAAATTCCGGAATTGGAACAGTTGAGCAAAGATCTGGCCAGCGAGAAAATCGGTGTAAAAGGATTGCTTTATGACGGTCAGGTAGGTCTGTCTGATGCAACAAGAGAAGAAGCAAATCAGATTTTAGAACAGGCTGGAGCGGAATATCAGCAGATTTTACTTTCTGAAGACATGATGAAGTCCAAAGAAATTTCTGAAATGAATGTGTTCCCGACAACTTATATTGTAGACTCTGAAGGCAGCATTGTTGCAATTGTAACAGGGGCAAACAATGTGGACGGATGGAAAGAACGTTTGATCGGTATCATAAAGGATGTTGAAGGTGAAAAATAAGAAAGTGTTGCGTAATATCGGTATTTCGCTGTTGGTAATCGGTGCATGTTCTTTTTGTTTCGGTCTTTCTCAGGGAGAGAGTGACTTTGTATCGGAAAAGTCAAATATCATTTGTCTGGAATGTATTGGAATTGGCTGATGAAAGAAATGGCGGTGCTGAATGTTAGGTAAAATAAGATTACTGGTACAGGTCCTGTTTACAGCAGTTTCGAACGGGTATCTGATCGGGTTTACGCAGGGGAAGATCTATCAGGGAGAAAGCAAACGTTTTTGTGTACCCGGATTAAACTGCTATTCCTGTCCGGGTGCGGTGGCGTCCTGCCCGATCGGGAGTCTGCAGGCAATCCTTGGAACAAAAGGATATCACTTTCCGTTTTATCTGTTAGGTTTTTTCATGATGGTCGGAGCGCTGGGAGGCAGATTTGTCTGCGGTTGGCTCTGCCCGTTTGGGCTTGTACAGGACTTGTTATATAAAATTCCGGGAATCCGGAAGATAAAAAAAGTACCCTTTGATAAATATCTAAGATATTTAAAATACGGTATACTTCTGGTGTTTGTCATTGGGATGCCTCTTCTGATCAGAGATGCTTTCGGATACGGAATGCCTTGGTTCTGTAAAGTAATCTGTCCGTCGGGAACTCTGATGGCGGGATTGCCTTTAGTGGGAGCCAACGACAATCTGAAAGCGGCTGCAGGGGGATTGTTTCTCTGGAAAGTATCTCTTTTGGCAGTCATTGTATTATTGGCGATTTTGATTTACAGACCGTTCTGTAAATATTTGTGTCCTTTGGGGGCTATTTATGCGCTGTTTAATCGGTTTTCACTGTTTCAGATTGAAATTGAAGAGTCAAAGTGTATTCACTGTCATAAATGCGAACGAGTATGTAAAATGGGTGTCCCGGTGTTGGGAGATACAAACCATTCAGAATGCATCCGTTGCGGAGAATGTATAAAGCAGTGTCCGACTGATGCGATTTTTGTAACGTTTTTGGGAAATCCTGTGAAAAAGGGACAGGAGAGAGAAAAAGCAGACCGTTAAAAAGAAAACAGTTTCGGGTAAGAAAGTAAAAGTTTCCGCATACTACCTTGACATTTTCTTAACCTTTTAAAACTTTTTCTATGCTATACTAAGTTCGTGGTCAGGAAGTACCACAGATATGCGGCAAGCGGTAACTGTTGAATTGATGCCCTTCCTTTCAACAGCCGGTTCAAATCCGGAATGCTGCTTCACACAATCTCTTTTATCCCCCTTACGAGAGCTGCCTTTGTGTGGTGGCTCTTTTTTTGAATGATTTCTGCATTGTGGAAATCGAAGCGAATGCATGTAAGATGTAACGGTTTTGTGAGATCTACCGACGTATTCATGCACTTCTCATCTGTCGAAACAAGGAAAGCCGACAACGCCCAAAGCGGCTTTCCTTATAAAGACAGAATCCGGTATTTTATCGGAACCCTTTATAAAAATGAACTCAAAAAACGGTGTGTATCAAATCGATACACACCGTTTTTGCGTGGAAAATAATTTTTTGAAAAATTATTCTTTGGACATTTTAACTGCAGCATCAAATTCATCCTGCATTTCCTTTGTCGGAGCTTTATCCAACAGAGAGAATACGACAATTGCAATGATTGCGCAGATAAATGCAGGAAGCAGTTCATAAATACTGAAAATACCGCCCACATTGATTTTTAACCAGTTGAAAACAATGGTACTTACGGAGCCGACAATAACCCCGGCAATTGCACCGTTTCTGGTCATACGTTTCCAATACAGACTCATAAAGACTGCAGGACCGAAGGATGCACCGAGACCTGCCCATGCATAACTTACAATTCCGAAAATAGAACTGTTAGGATCCATACCGAGATATAATGCAAATGCTGCAATTAAAAGAACAGCTACACGGCTGAAAACAAGAATTTCTTTTTCAGAAGCTTTTTTACGGAAGATACCGTGATAAATATCATTAGACAGTGCGGAAGATGCAACCAGAAGCTGAGAAGCAGCGGTAGACATAATCGCAGCCAGAATGGCAGATAAGAAAACACCTGTTAAGACAGGATTGAACATCTGATTAATCAGTTCCATGAAAATGGTTTCATGCTGACCTTCTGCCAAAGGTTCTGCCAGATAGATATGTCCCAAAGGTCCGATAAAGATCGCAGCGGTTAAGGTGATAAGAACCCATACCATAGCAACGATGGTTGCAGGTTTGATATCTCTCGGTTTTGCAACTGCCATGAAACGAACCAGAATATGTGGCTGACCGAAGTAACCGAGGCCCCATGCGAGAGAAGATGCAATTAACAGGAAGGTAACACTTCCGTCTCCTGTCGGGAATAATTGCCAGGAACTAGGGTCAATCTGTGCCACGGTTTCACTAAAGCCGCCGGCATAGGATACAACAGCCAGAGGAACAAAAACCAGAGCAAAGAACATTAACATCCCCTGAACGGTATCTGTTGTGCATACAGCAAGAAAACCACCCAGGAAGGTGTAAGAGATAATAATTAAAGAGCCGATCAGAAGTCCCTGTGTGTAACTGATTGGGAAAATTGTAGAGAACAATTTTGCGCCGGCTACAAACATAGAGGATGTGTAAATTAAAAAGAAAATGATACTTGCAAGAGCAGTTACTGTTTTCAGAACAGAAGAGCGGTCACGAAAACGGTTTTGCAGGTAGTCCGGCAAGGTTAAAGAGTTGCCGGAAACTTCCGTAAAACTGCGAAGACGTCTTGCTACTAATACCCAGTTTAAAAAGGTACCGATAGCCAGACCGATTGCTGTCCAGGTAGCCTCCTTAAATCCGGCTAAAGATAAATAAGCCAGGCCAGGAAGGCCGGTTAAAAGCCATCCGCTCATATCGGAAGCCTGGGCACTGAGTGCAGTAACCCATGGATTTAAGCTTCTGCCACCCAATACATAGTCGGATACGGAGGTATTTCGCCGTGCATAGTAGAAACCGATTCCAATCATGACTACCATGTAAAGCGCAATTACCATAAAGATTGTAAATTGACGATCCATGAAAATCCCCCTTAAAAATATATAGTTCACTCCCATTATCTCACAGAGTGCATGAAAATACAATGAAATAACCGAGGGGTTATAATTGTTTCATATAAAAAATAATTTATTACTTTAATCTATTAAAATACTGTATACAGAAAAAAATGTAATTGACAGCAGGGAAATCATTGGGAAAAATCCGCTATATAGAGAATAAAGTAGAGAAAAAACAGATTTTTGTTGAACACTTATTTTTTTGAGGGTATAATAGAATAGATTAAGTATTTGCTTTCACAGGCAAAAAGGGACGAGTAAAAATCACATAAGCTGAATAGGATTTTTATTCATAGAAAGGGGTGTACTGAATTTTCGATCAGAATCGGAATTCGGGTCAAATGATGAAAACAATCACCGTAGACGAGATTACAGAAGCAATTCGTAAACTGTGTATGGATGTCAGTTATGATCTGCCGAAAGATGTGGAAGGCGCGCTGGAAAAAGGGCTTGCACGGGAGGAGTCTCCTTTCGGTAAATATTGTCTGGAACAGATTTTAGATAACTGTCATATGGCAAGAGAACACAGACAGGCGATGTGTCAGGATACCGGAATCGCTGTCATTTATCTCAAAGTGGGGCAGGATGTGCATATTACAGGCGGAAACCTCACAGATGCCGTGAATGAAGGTGTCAGAAAAGGATATGACGAGGGATATCTCAGAAAATCTGTTGTCATGGAACCGCTCTTCAGCAGAGAAAATACCGGAGATAATACACCGGCGGTTATTCATACCGAGATTGTGCCGGGAGATAATCTGACCATTACCGTGGTACCGAAAGGTGCCGGAAGTGAAAATATGGGTGCTGTTAAAATGCTGAAACCGTCCGACGGACTGGAAGGAGCCAAAAAATTTATTTTGGATACGGTTCGGAATGCGGGAGGCAATCCGTGTCCTCCGATTATTGTAGGAATTGGTGTCGGCGGAACGATGGAAAAAGCACCGATGCTTGCAAAGCAGGCGCTGACAAGAGAAATCGGTTCCAGAAATCCAAATCCGCTTTATGCGGCGCTGGAGGAGGAATTACTGGAAAAAATCAATAAGATGGGAATCGGGCCACAGGGTCTGGGTGGAAAAGTAACCGCTTTGTCTGTTCAGATTGAATATTATCCGACTCATATTGCGATGCTTCCGGTAGCTGTAAATATCAACTGTCATGCTGCAAGACATAAAGAAATTATTTTATAGGAGGGTTTTGTATGAGCGAAATTAAAGAACTGTTTACACCGCTCACCGATGAATCCATTCGGAACCTGAAAGCAGGGGACTCTGTCATGCTGACAGGTGTGATTTATACCGCAAGGGATAAGGCACACAAACTTCTGACAGAAGCGATTGCCGAAGGAAAAGACCTTCCTGTGGATTTTAAGGATCAGCTGATTTATTATGTGGGACCGGCACCGGCAAAACCCGGTCAGCCAATCGGGTCCTGCGGACCGACAACCAGCAGCAGAATGGATGCTTATGCACCGACATTAATTCGCAAGGCAGGGCTAAAGGGTATGCTGGGAAAAGGCCCGAGAAGTAAGGAAGTTATTGATGCAATGAAAGAGGAAACTGCAGTTTATCTGGCAGCAATCGGTGGAACCGGTGTGGCAATTTCTCACGCTGTAAAAAAAGCGGAAGTGATTGCCTATGAAGAATTGGGGACATGCGCGATCCGCCGCTTGGAAGTGGAAAAATTGCCTTGTATTGTTGCAATTGACTGTTATGGCAATAATTTGTATGAAGAGGGAATCGCACAGTACAGAGAAGACTGACATGCGTTAAGGACTACGAAACCGGAAAGGGGGAAGAATATCCTTCGGGATATTCGTGATTGGAATGAGTAAAGAAATAAAATCTGATGTTATTTGCATCGGTGCAGGTATTATGAGTGCAACGCTGGCTGCACTGTTAAAAGAGGTGGAACCGGACTGGAAAATTACGGTTCTGGAAAAAATGCCGACCGCAGCGGAAGAAAGTTCTCATGAACTGAATAATGCGGGGACAGGTCATTCTGCACTTTGTGAATTAAACTATACGGTGGAACAGCCGGACGGATCGATTAATATTGAAAAAGCAGTAAAAGTATGTGAACAGTTCCAGGTAACACGTCAGTTCTGGACCTATCTCACAGCAAAAGGAAAACTGCCGGAACCAAGTAAATTCATTATGCCTCTGCCTCATATCAGCCTGGTAGAAGGCAAGAAAAACGTTACGTTTATGAGAAAACGTTTTGAAACCATGAGTCAGAATCCGCTGTTTCAGGGTATGGAATTTACAGAGGATCCGGATGTATTAATGGAATGGGTTCCACTCATTATGACAGACCGTAAGAGTAAGGATCCGATTGCCGCAACCAGAATGAAAAACGGAAGTGACGTTAATTTCGGTGCATTGACTCGTATTCTCTTTGAACAGATGGGACGGGGAGAAATTAATTTGCAGTACAATTCTCAGGTTAAGGATCTGAAACGCACCAGCGACGGTTTATGGCAGGTGAAAGTGAAAAATCAGAATAAACGCCGTACAGAACTGCACACAGCAAGATTTGTGTTTATCGGTGCCGGCGGCGGAAGTCTGCCTCTGCTTCAGAAATCCGGTATTTCTGAAGGAAAAGGAATCGGCGGATTCCCGATCAGCGGGCTGTTTATGGTTTGTAAAAACCCTGAAATTGTAAAACAGCACCATGCGAAAGTATACAGTAAGGCAAAAGTCGGTGCGCCTCCAATGAGTGTACCTCATCTGGATACCCGTTATATCGACGAAGAACAGTCCCTCTTATTTGGTCCGTTTGCAGGATTCTCTCCGAAATTCTTGAAGAGCGGATCCATGTTTGACCTGATTAAATCTGTAAAACCGCACAATATTGTCAACATGTGCATGGCCGGATTAAAAGAATTCGGACTGGTTCGTTATCTGGTTCAGCAGTTAATGTTATCAGACAAAAAACGTCTGAAAGAACTGCAGGTATTCGTACCAAATGCAAAACTGGAAGACTGGGAACTTTTAGTTGCCGGTCAGCGTGTACAGGTGATTAAACAAACCGAAAAAGGCGGTCGCGGTACGTTACAGTTCGGCACCGAAGTGGTAAGTGCCAGAGACGGCTCTATTGCCGCTCTTCTGGGTGCATCTCCGGGAGCAAGTATTGCGGTTCCGGTTATGCTGGATATGATGAAAAAATGTTTCCCGCAGGAATTTTCCGGCTGGGAAGATAAGATCAAGACCATGATTCCTTCCTATGGAATTTCTCTGGAAGAAAATCCTGATCTGTATCAGCAGGTTCAGTCCGTTACCGCAAAAGCGCTCGGCCTGAAAACCATGTAACTGAAAAATTGAGAGCGATGCGGACAAAGGTGTCTGTATCGCTTTTCAAGTCATAAAGAAAGAAGGAAGAATATGAGAGTAATCCGTACATTTGCAGTGTATATCTACCTTGGACTCATTGTTGCGTTCGGTGTACCTTATTTCAATCATCTGGAAAAGAAAAAGGAAGCTCTGGGCGGTGAGAGTGCCGTTATGGTGAAACGATATGCCTATGCACGTACTATGGCAAAAAGAATTGTTTCTTTAACCGGCAGCAAACTTACGGTAAAAGGATTGGAAAACATACCGGAAGGGGAAGCGGTTCTGTTTGTAGGCAACCACCAGAGTTATATGGATATTCCTTTGATGATGTCTGCTATTTCCAGACCGATTGGCTTTGTGGCAAAGGACAGCCTGGGGAAAATTCCTTTCTTCGATAAGTGGATTGTATATTTAAAATGTGTGCTGATTACCAGAGGAGACGCCAGAAAAGCACTGGTTGCGATTTTGGAAGCGGCAAAAATTTTAAAAGGCGGTCACAGCCTGGTACTGTTTCCGGAAGGAACCAGAAGTGCCGACGGAATGCTCGGTGAATTTAAAGCGGGAAGTCTGAAAGCGGCACAGAAGGGAAATGTGGGAATTGTTCCGGTTGCGATTAAAGGTGCGCGCGATATTATGCCGCGTAACAGTTTCTGGATGTATAAATCCGAAGTTACGGTAGAATTTTTACCGTTCCTGACAGCAGAGGAAGTCAAAGCAAGTGAAACAAAAGAACTTGCCAAACATGTAAAAAATCAGATTGCCCGTGCAGTCGGACAGCCTGTGGAAGCAGAAGAAACAGAAAACGGAGTTGAGTAGTATGCAGTGGCTGGAAACGGCGGAAGAATTGTTAAAAAAATATTATGGATATCGTTCTTTTAAGCCGATTCAGAAAAAAGCCATTGAATCGATCCTAAGCGGACAGGATACGTTTGTTGTAATGCCGACCGGCGGAGGAAAATCACTCTGCTATCAGATTCCGGCGCTGATGATGGACGGCCTGACGATTGTCATTTCTCCGTTAATCTCTCTTATGAAGGATCAGGTGGATCAGCTGGTGGGAATCGGTGTTCGTGCCGCATGTCTGAACAGTATGTTAGACGAGGCGGAATACCGGTCAATCTGTGATGCGATCCGTCAGGATGAAATTGATTTGTTATATATTGCTCCGGAACGGCTTCGTTCCGGAGACTTTTTGTACCTTTTAAAAAGTAAAAAGATTTCTTTTGTGGCAGTGGATGAAGCTCACTGTGTTTCACAGTGGGGACATGATTTTCGTCCGAGTTACCGTGCGATCCCGCAGTTTTTGAACAACCTGAGGGAGCGTCCTGTTGTAGCCGCCTTTACAGCCACTGCCACAGAGGAAACAAGAATGGATATTATCCGATCGCTGGAATTGCGCCGTGCGAATCTTTACCGGGCGAGTTTTAACCGTTCCAATCTGATTCTGGCTGTGGAACGGGAGGGTAACCGAAAAGAGAATGTGCTGGCATTCGTACAGGATCATCAGGGGCAGTCGGGTATTATTTACTGTAATACCCGAAAAGAAGTCGACAAGGTCTGGGATATGATCAGGCGGGCAGGAATTCCGGTATTACGTTACCACGGTGGAATGGAAGATTGGGAACGCAACGAAAACCAGGATAAGTTTCTTTATGAAGAAGTGGATCTGATTGTGGCAACCAACGCATTCGGTATGGGGATTAATAAACCGAATGTCCGCTATGTGTTGCATTACAATCTGCCAAAAAATATGGAATCTTATTATCAGGAAATCGGACGTGCCGGGCGTGACGGACTGCCGAGCCTGTGTGTGTTATACTTCAATTACTCCGATGTCCATGTGAATAAATATCTTTTGGAGCAGAATGCAAAGGACGAGGAACGTCTTGAAATTGAACTGGATAAACTGGACGGTATGCTGAAATATGCACAGACCAGACGCTGTCTGCGCTCTGTACTTCTGGAATATTTCGGGGAAAAAACAAAAGGAACCTGTGACGGGTGCAGTAACTGTCGTGCGGTCAATTTGGCAAGACCGATGATTCGTCCGCCGGAAGAGGAACTGTTAAACGAACTGAAGTCACAGAGACTGCTCTTTGCTATTGAGGAAGGGGTTCCGTCTTATCATATTTTCAGTGATGAGACGATTCTGGAACTGGCACAAAAACAGCCGCAGAGTCTGATTGCCTTAAAACAGATCACGGGACTTGGGGAAAAAAGGATTGAGAAATACGGTGAAAAGCTGGTAAATCTTATTGTGAATTATCAGGGAAAAAGGTGAAAAAGAAGTAGAAAAAAGTATGCGGAAACTGTCAAAAGTTTCTTGAACATGAAAATTTTCTATGATATGATACAAATTATGGATACATTTTTTACGAGTCGTTTCCGGCGGAAATGATACGGGGATGATTAAAAGGATGTGTTTGAGCGATATAGCCGAATCGTTTCTAAAAAAGAAAACGTCGGTTAATTGTACGCCAAAGGATGTGAGTATTTTGAAATTGAATATGGAACGAGGCTCTATGAATCGGATGCTTGCCAATATTATTGTGGTGATTATCGGTATTTCCTTTTTCTTTGCCTTGCAGAATCTGGATAAGATTACGGGTTTTGTGGATGTTCTGATGACTATTTTAAGACCGTTTGTTTATGGGTTTGCCATTGCATTTCTTTTAAATAATCCGGTTAAGTTTTTTGACAAAACGATGAAAAAGGTTGTCAAGTCAAACGGTTTGCGTCGTGCACTCTCAGTCTTCTTAGTGATGGTGCTGGTGGCAGTTATCATCGGGATTCTGACTGCATTTCTGGTTCCGCAGCTGGTGGACAGTGCGGTAACGCTGATCAATAATATTCAGTATTTTCTGATTAATCTGGATCATAATATGGATGTCTGGCTGAATATGCTAACCCAGGACTACAATGTGGATCCGGAATTATATGAAAGTATTAAAATTACATGGGATGATCTTCTGACAAAGGGAAGTACGCTGTTAATTGCGGGTTTCCAGTATCTGCTGGGATTCACCGGTCAGGTAACAACGGGTTTGATCAATGTTTTTGTTGCGATTATCATTTCCATTTATCTTTTAATGAGCAGAGAGCGTTTTTTTGCACAGGTGAAAAAAGTACTCTATGCCATGTTACAGAAAGAAAGTGTGGAAAAAGTTCTGAAAGTGGGTCATTTGATCAATATTACCTTCAACGGTTTTATTATCGGGAAAATTATTGACTCTTTAATTATCGGGATTATTGCGTTTATCTGTCTGAGTCTGATGAAGATGCCGTATGTGTTACTGGTCAGCGTAATCATCGGAGTGACGAATGTCATTCCGTTTTTCGGACCGTTCATCGGTGCCATTCCGAGTGCCTTTATCATCTTTATCGTAGATCCGGTACAGGCTTTGTGGTTTGTACTCTTTATCATTATTCTGCAGCAGTTTGACGGGAATATTTTGGGTCCGAAAATTTTGGGCGGAACGACAGGACTCCCGGCAATCTGGGTTATGTTTGCAATTCTGGTCGGAGGCGGTCTTGCAGGATTTGTCGGTATGATTTTAGGAGTTCCGACGGTTGCGGTCTGCTATATGTTATTCCGGGAATACATTACAAAACGTCTGGAAGGCAAGCATCTGCCATGCAAAACGATAGACTATGAAAACAATACGGAAGATCCTTATCAGAAAAAAGAAGAGGTTGAAGTGAAAGATGAACGAAAAAACAATGGAACAGATCCACAATCTGCAGACACAGATTGCGGCGATGGAGCAGGAAATTGAGTATCTGTATGCGGAGCGGAGAACGCTGGTGCGGGAAAGTGAGGAACTGCTGAAGGATGCAGTTTCCAATCGGAAGGTGGTACTGCCGGAAAGTACCTATGAAAGCGATCTGGATTTGATTTTAAAAGCACAGAGAGAATTGCCGGAACATGCGAAGGTTGCCTGCCAGGGTGTGGAAGGAGCCTATTCCCATCAGGCGGCAGATCAGTTTTTCAAAGATCCGGAAATCACTTTTTTAAAAGAGTTTGAGGACGTGTTTCAGGCGGTGGAAGACGGTCTGGTGGAATATGGGGTCTTACCGATTGAAAATTCCACAGCGGGGTCTGTGATTCCTGTTTTTGATCTGATGCGAAAACACAACTTTTATATTGTGAGAGATACCAAGGTGTTAGTCAGACATAATCTGCTCAGCCGGGAACCGATCGGGATGGAGGAGCTTACCAATGTGTATTCCCATCCGCAGGCATTACACCAGTGTCAGCAGTTGTTTCAAACTCATCCGAATCTGATTGCGCATGAGTATTCCAATACCGCTGCGGCGGCAAAATATGTGGCCGGAGAGAAGGATCGCCGGCTGGCGGCGATTGCATCAGCGAAATGTGCCCGTATGTATGGTCTGCACATTGTGGAGGAGGATGTACAGGATGTCAGCGGAAACAGTACCCGTTTTATCTGTATCAGTAAAACACCGGGATTTTCCGCAGATGCCTCCAAAATCAGTCTTTGTCTTACCGTGCCGCATAAACCGGGTGCGTTATATCATTTACTGCACAAATTTGTGGTGCATCATTTGAACTTATCCAAACTGGAGAGCAGACCTTATCCGGAAAAACGGTTTGAGTATCTGTTTTATTTGGATGTGGAAGGAAACTGCCGGGATACCGAGGTTCGCTGGCTGCTGAATGAATTGAATAATCAGCTGGAATATTTTAAATTCCTGGGTTCGTACCGTACCACGGAATCGGAATAAGTGAAGAAGATTGTCGATAGTTTACATGTAAGCTTGTAAAATCATATCGACAATCTTTTTTTATTTGATTTTCTTTTTTTGATATAAAATATAAGACACAGTTCAAAAACATTGTAAAAGTAATATATATGGCAATAAAAGTGATTAATTATAATAAAATATAGAAATATGCATAAAATATATATAATTTTAATAAATAATGCATAGAAAGTAAACTAAGGTTTGTTTATTGCATTTTGTTTTTGAGTGCGGTAAAATGAGAAAGTAATCTGCCAACTATTTACAATTTGGGGACAACATGTAGTATTACAACGAAATTATGCAGCAAAGGGAAAGACCTAATGTATGCTCAAGAAGGGGAGAGAATATGTATAAGGTTTTATTGGCGGATGATAATGTGCAGTATCGTGACACGATTGCAAATTATCTCAAAGACAAAGAAGACATTGAAGTAATTGGAACAGCGGGTGACGGTTGGGAGTGCCTGGAACAGATTGCAAAGTATTCGCCGGATCTTTTAGTTCTGGATATGGTTATGCCGAGAATGGACGGGATCGGAGTACTGGATCATTTAAAAGACCAGAAAGTCAATTTGAAAGTGATTGTCTTATCGGCATTTTCAAATGACTCCATGATTCACAGAGCGATTACAAAAGGTGCATCTGATTACCTTTTAAAACCGTACGATCTGGACGGACTGTACAGCCGTATTACGGATGTACTGACCGATAATCCGGATACCAGCCGTTCAGGGGAATTTGTTTTTGAGCACCATAAGACAGTTGTGACCGAAACGTTGAAACAGAACGGACGCACACCGGGAAGAAGAAATGCGGAACAGGATATTACAACCTTACTGCATGATATGGGAATTCCTGCCCATGTAAAAGGATATCAATATCTGCGAGAAGCCATTTTAATGGTTTTACAGGATATTCGTCTGTTAGGATCCGTAACCAAGAAACTGTACCCGAAAATTGCAGAGAAATATGCAACAACTGCCAGTCGTGTGGAACGTGCCATTCGTCATGCGATTGAACTTGGGTGGGAACACGGAAATGTGGATCTGATGACGGAATATTTTGGTTATACCGTGAATCTGGCAAAAGGAAAACCGACGAATTCGGAATTCATTGCGATGGTATCCGACCGTATGAGATTGAGTTATTAAACAAGGTACAAAGAATCACCGTTTTTACGAAAGGGCACTTCGTTGAGAACGGTGATATTTTTTTCTAATCCCGACAAAACATATGGTATAATAGATAAAGCAAAAGAAACTGTTGCGAGTCAGCCCGGCGGGACGATGTCCTGTTCTGCCGGAATTGACTTCTTAAAAATTATTGGTATAATATTATCAACATATTTTGCGAGGTGATTTGGATGGATTCAGAATGCTTCCCTAAAAAAGAAAAATTCGTGTGGAAGGAAGGATATCGTTTTTCGTTCCGCCGTTTCTTTTTATGCTGTGAAAGAGCAGAAGTATTCCGAAACTGTGCGAAATCTTCAAACGAAAAAGGTATGAATGCATTCCCCGGCAGCAATCTGTTCTGTATGATGACTGTTGCGAAAGCATGATGAAAAAGTAGATCACTTATTATGGGTGGTCTACTTTTCGTATTCTCATAAAAGAATTTGCAGGAGGAATTTCAATGGAAAAAAACATTTTTTTGGTTGGATTCATGGGGACCGGGAAAAGTTCTGTCGGTCGCAGACTTGCAAAGACAATGAAAATGGATTTTTTCGATACGGATCAGGAAATGGAGAAAATAACAGGTATGGATCTGGTCACACTTTATCAGAAATACGGACCGATTCGCTATCAGTCGGAAGAAGGTCTGATTTTGGATAAGTGCCTGAAAAAATCCAATGCGGTGATTGCAACCGGAGGCACCCTGAAGTATACACCGGACCGGTTGCGAGCCATGAAGCAACGAGGTATGATTGTCTGCCTCAGGGCAGATGAGGAAAAAATTTATGAACGTGTTGTCCGAAAAAATACCCGTCCGCTGTTGCGGAAGAATCATGTGCGTTCGGACCTGGAAGAGCTGTATGAACCTCATTTCTGTTGGGAAGCGGGTTCCGATCTTGTGATCGACACGACGGTGTTGGAGTTTCGGGAAATTATTCGGATGATTCGCGAAAAATGGGAAGAAACAGATCGCAGAGAGAACTAGAGAGAAAGGAGAGGCACAGATATTGTGCCGGTACAATTTATGAACCAGATATTAACGATGGCAGGATCTGATTCCGGCGGAGGTGCCGGAATTCAGGCGGATTTAAAAACAATTACCATGCTGGGAGCCTACGGAGCCAGCGTTATTACGGCAGTAACTGCACAGAATACCCTGGGCGTGAAAGGGGTTTATGATATTCCGCTGGAAGGAATTGAAAATCAGATTGACACGGTTTGTCAGGATTTTCAGTTTTCTGCCATGAAGACAGGAATGCTTTCCAAAAAAGAAGTGGTGGAACTGATCACAAGAAAAATCATTCAGTACGATCTTCCGAATGTGGTTGTAGATCCGGTTATGGTTGCCACCAGCGGAGATTTATTACTGCAGGAAGATGCTGTGGCATCGGTTCGGGATCATCTTTTACCGGTGGCGACACTGATTACACCGAATCTGCAGGAGGCGGAAGTGTTAAGCGGAGAAAAAATCGAAACCCTGGACGATATGAAGCGGGTCGGAAGCAGACTGATTCAGGAGCTCGGGTGCAAAAATGTCCTGATGAAAGGCGGACATTTATCAAAAATGCAGGCAACCGATCTTTTATGTATGCAGGACGGCAGTTATGTGACATTCCCGGGAAAAGGGATTGACACAAAAAATACACACGGAACAGGATGTACCTTATCTGCTGCACTGGCAGTCTTTTTAGGAAAAGGCATGGATCTGCCGGACGCGGTAAAACATGCCAAGGATTATCTGACAAAAGCATTATATTATGCAAAAGAGGACAGACTCGGACACGGATCCGGTCCGGTTCGGCATAATTATGTTTTGGATCCTTCCTATTCTGAGTAAAGAGGAGCGTAAATGAAAAAAAAACAGGAAACAGTCGATGAATTTGAACGAATTGCACTGGTTCGTAACAGCGGCGTCTCGAAAGATTCCGTAGTCATGGGAATTGGAGATGACTGTGCCGTTTTGGAAAAAAATGAAACCGAGTATACGCTTGCCAGCTGTGATCTTCTTACAGAAGGGGTGCATTTTATCCGGGAGATGATTAAGCCGGAAGAACTGGGATACAAGGCGGTTGCAGTTAATTTAAGCGACATTGCGGCCATGGGCGGGATTCCGGAACAGATTCTGATTTCCGTTGCTGTTCCGAAATCTTATCCGATTCAGGAGTGGAAGGCTCTTTATCGGGGGATTGATGAAATCTGCAGAAAGTATGATGTGGCTCTTGTCGGCGGGGATACGACCTCCAGTACAGGTCCGGTCATGATTAATGTGACGGTACTCGGTCGGGTGGAAAAAGACAGGATACATTATCGCCGGGACGCCGAAACGGGGGATGTTGTTTTTGTGACCGGTTCGTTAGGTGCCAGCAAAGCCGGACTGGAACTGCTGCTGGGAAGCGATGATGCATGCAAAGAGGACGAACGCCTTTATTTGAGAAACAAACACTTTCGACCGGAACCGAGATGTCGGGAGGTTCGAATTTTAAATCAGATTGCGGGAGATTCGCTGCATGCTTTGAATGATATCAGTGACGGGTTGTTTTCCGAAAGCAGAGAAATTGCCGAGGCAAGCGGACACCGACTGGTGATTTACAAAAAAATGGTACCGGTTGATCCGCTGTGTGCCAAAGTAGCCACGCAGAAGAAGGAAGACGGTTTTCTCTGGGCGGTAACCGGGGGAGAAGATTTTGAACTTCTGGGAACACTGGATGCTTCCGATGCCGAAAGAATTCAACAGACGTATGAACAGGAAACGGGCCGGCCTCTTTATTTTATCGGAAGTGTCACAGAAGGAACCGGTGTTTTTCTTTCGGATGATACGGGGCTGCATGCGGTTCATCAGTTCGGGTTTAATCATTTCAATCAAAATGATTGAATAAATATTAATTAGTTCAAATATCTGTTACAACTTGAAAATATTTTGTAGTTTGCTGGTTTATTTTGTGGTATAATGACAAAAACACCTGAGGGGGTGAAGCTTTGAAACAACGGATAGCCGGTTTTATTCTGGCATGTATGTGTTTTTTTATGGTTCCGACGACGATACTCGCCCAACCGGAAACGCCAGAGCGGGTCATGGTGATTACCGTGGATGATGAAGTGGAGCCGGGATTAGCTTCCTATATAGAAAGAAATCTGAAAAAAGCACAGGAGGTATCTGCGGATACGGTGATTCTGGAACTGGATACACCGGGCGGTCGTGTGGATGCCGCAAAGGATATCAAGCAGCTGATTTATACCTGCGAGATTCCGACCGTGGCACTGGTAAAAGATGAAGCCATTTCAGCAGGTGCTTATATTGCGCTTTGCTGTGACAAAATTGCGATGATGCCGGCGAGTACACTTGGCGATGCCGAAATGCTAGTAAACGGCGAACGGGCTGATGAAAAATATCTGGGACCGTGGCGTGAAGAGTTTGCCAGTATTGCGGAGGATAAAGGAAGAGATCCTGAAATTGCAAAAGCATTTGTGGATCGGGATATTGAAATTCCGGGTGTTGTGGAAAAAGGAAAGCTGTTAACACTTTCTCCGAATCGTGCGTCGGAACTCGGATATTGTGATTTAATAGTAGAAAACCGAGCGGAACTTTTAAAGGAACTTCACGCAGAAAATGCGGAAGTGCTGGAAAGTGAAATTACCGGAGCGGAACAGTTTACCCGTGTGATAACCAGCCCGACGGTTGCACCGCTTCTGCTTTCTGTTGGGATTCTTTGTATTTTCTTGGAACTCTTAACTCCGGGAGTCGGTATTTTTGCGGTTATCGGCATCGGATCACTTTTGTTATATTTTGGAGGACATATGATAGCAGGAATGGCAAGTTGGTTTGCTCTGCTTTTATTCCTTGCAGGGCTTATCTTATGTTTTATTGAAATTCTGACTCCGGGCTTCGGCATTTTTGCCTTAAGCGGGATCGGTTGTATTGTGGGAAGTATTTTTCTTACCACACCGGATCTTGCCACGGCAGTGAAGTATCTGGTGATTGTCTTACTGGTTATGGCTGTCAGTGCACCGTTCTTACTGAAACTGTTCAGTAAGAGCAGATTTTTTGACAGACTTCTGGTCAAGGAGCGTCTTACAACAGAAGACGGATATGTTGCGGGAAACCAGGAACAGTCTGAATATATCGGACAGTTCGGTGTTGCTGCAACCACTTTGCGACCGGCAGGTACGGTACAGTTAGAGGACGGCACCAGAATTGATGTGGTAACACGGGGCGAATTTATAGAAAAGGGCGAGCAGGTGAAAGTAACCAAAAAAGAAGGAACCTGGCTTGTTGTGGAAAGAAGGGAGATTTAAAAGATGTTTTTTATTACCAGTTTATTGATTTTAGTTCTGCTGATGTTATTTTTCCGCTTTGTTCCGATCGGACTGTGGATTTCTGCATTGGCAGCAGGTGTTAAGGTCGGATTGTTTAATCTGGTCGGAATGCGCCTGAGAAGAGTACCGCCGCATAAAATTGTGATGCCTTTGATTAAAGCAATCAAAGCGGGTCTGGAAATGGATACTTCCAAACTGGAAGCGCATTATCTGGCCGGCGGGAATGTCGACAAAGTTATTGACGCATTGATTGCGGCAGAACGTGCGGGAATTGAACTGAACTTTACACGTGCGGCTGCAATTGACCTTGCGGGTCGTGACGTGAAAGAAGCGGTTATGGTATCGGTAACACCGAAAGTGATTGAAACACCGGTGATTGCCGCAATGGCGAAAAACGGTATTCAGGTAAAGGCGATTGCAAGAGTTACGGTACGTGCCAATATCGACCGATTAGTCGGCGGTGCAGGGGAAGAAACCATTATTGCCCGTGTAGGGGAAGGGATTGTCAGCACCGTAGGGAGTGCGGAAAGTCATAAAGATGTACTGGAAAATCCGGACAATATTTCTAAAACCGTACTGGCAAAAGGTTTAGACTCCGGAACTGCATTTGAAATTTTATCCATTGATATTGCTGACGTTGACGTAGGCAAAAACATCGGTGCGGAACTGCAGATTGACCAGGCGGAAGCGGATAAAAATATTGCTCAGGCGAAAGCTGAAGAACGTCGTGCCATGGCGGTTGCACAGGAACAGGAAATGAAAGCGAAAATTCAGGAAATGCGTGCGCGTGTAGTACAGGCGGAAGCGGAAGTTCCGATTGCAATGGCAGAAGCGCTGAAAAACGGAAATATGGGAGTTATGGACTATTACAATCTGTTAAATGTACAGGCAGATACCACTATGCGTGATCATATTGCAAGTGCAACAAGCCCGACAGAAGAAAAAGAATAGGGTGATTTTGTATGGACATTCTAGTTGTGATTTTTATCGCTGTGACACTGGTTAATGCCTATAAAGAAAGTCAGAAGGCAAAGCAAGAGCGTCAGAAACGACAGGGAATGAACCAGCAGACAGTCTATCGCAGTAAAAGTGCAGGGAAATATGCCGATGCATCCGGTCCGCAGGCCTTTGATCATAGGCAAAGACGACCTGAAAAGCCAAAAGCGGAAAGGCAGCCGGAACAACGTAAAAAACCGGTGTTTGAGAATCCGTATAAGCCTGAGAAAGAGCAGAAACGAAAAGCGGAATCGAGTTTGAAGGGACTGCTTGATAAAGCGGGAAACTGGCTGGATGAAGTTGAGGTTATTTTAACAGAGGAAACCGGAGAACAGAAAAAGGGGAAACATCCCGGACGGAAACCGGATCCGAGAACCAGATCACCGAAAAGTTCCAAAAAACAAAAGGAACCGAAAGTGATGACACAGCCTCTCTACAAAGGTCAGCAGAAGCGCAAAGATCATGTATTGATCGAGCGGGATGAAGAAAGAGAAAAAAATCATAAAAAAGTCACAGCCAATGTAAAACCGTTGAAAAATGCCTTTGAAAATGAGGAACACTGTGAACACAGGATTGAACTCAACCCGAATATTCAATACAGCAAGCAGAAGAAAGAAACAGAGGATGCCCAAAAGGCACTTGTACGAACCGATAAAGAAAGTCTGATTCAGGGGATTATCTGGTCGGAAATTTTAGGAAAGCCAAAAAGTATACAGAATAAAGAAAAGATGGAGCGCCTGACCGGGCGTAACCGTTTGTGATTATGTTCCGGAGAATCTACATAAAACAGGTTCTCCGGAATTTGTACGTGTAACAGTTTTGGGTGATTATGGAGTAACATGAAAGTAAGGAGGGAGTGCGGAAGGAGACAGAAGTCTCCGAGCACGAAAGATATGCGTTACGAAGGGTTATCAAGAACAAGGGAAAGAGAAAACCAGAAAAGATTGGCACGAAAAAGAAGAAACAGAACCATTGTTCTTTTTGTGGCAGTGCTGATTGTAGGTTTTATTGCGGGTATATTTCTTTTCGGAAACCGGGACGGAGAAACCGAGGAAGGAAAAAAAGTACCGGATGAAGTTGTTCAGACAGAAGGGCAGAAAGTCGAAAAGGAACAGCCGAAACAGGAGAAAGATAAACAGCCGGCGGTACCGATGGTTTCAAAAGAAGAAGAATGGAAAATTGTTCTTGTGAATAAAGATCATGCACTGGATGAAAATTTCCGTCCTGAAATGGTTCCGGTGGATAATCGGGGATTTCTGTTTGACAAGCGGGCCGCGGATGCCATGAAACAGATGCTGCAAGACGCTCAGAAGGAAGGACTGAATCCAATGATTTGCTCTTCGTTCCGTTCGTATGAACGACAGAATGAACTGTTTGAAAAACAGGTTCAAAAGCAAATGGCAACCGGTCTTTCCCACGAGAAAGCGGTAGAAAAGGCAAAAACAGTAGTTGCTTATCCGGGAACCAGTGAACATCAGACAGGACTTGTGGCAGACATTGTAGCGACAAGTTATCAGGTACTGGAGGATTCCCAGGAGAGTACTCCGGAACAGCAGTGGCTTATGAAACACTGCAGTGAATACGGTTTTATTCTGCGTTATCCAAAAGGTAAGGCGGAATATACAGGAGTTATTTACGAACCGTGGCATTACCGGTATGTGGGCAAGGAAGTGGCAGAATACATTACAAAAAACAATCTGACACTGGAAGAATACTGGATGCTTTTGGAACGTGAAAAATAATAAAAAAAGTGTTGACAAAACAAGAAAAGTATTGTATTCTATTAAAAGTGATTGAAAATAAATAGCTTATTTCAAGAAGAAACCATCCGTTTCTCACCTTCCAGCCGGTTGCTGAGTTGGTTCTAAAGCTTATCATGGTAATATCAGTTTGTTTATGGTATGATTTATGAGCGGATGGAGTTCTCCATTCGCTTTTTTTAATTCCGGGGAGGGAATAACTATTAGTAAAGAATTGAGAATTAACGAAGAAATTCGTTGTAAAGAAGTTCGTTTAGTTGATGATGCAGGTCAGCAGCGTGGAGTTATGTCTCCGAGAGATGCTGTAAAAATTGCTGCTGAAAAAGGTTTGGATCTGGTAGAAGTTGCCCCAAATGCAAATCCTCCAGTATGCCGCGTTATGGACTATGGTAAATATAAGTATGAACAGAGCAAAAAAGAACGTGAAGCAAAGAAAAATCAGAAAACAATTACTGTAAAAGAAGTAAAACTCAGACCAAATATTGAAGAACATGATTTTCTGACAAAAGCAAAAAATGCTTCCAAATTCTTGGCAAGCGGCGATAAAGTAAAAGTTACAATTATGTTCCGCGGACGTGAAATTACTCACCCAGAACTGGGTCAGGAATTATGCCAGCGCTTTGCAGATGAACTGCAGGGCACTGCAAGAATTGAAAAGCCAGCAAAAGTGGAAGGCAGAAACATGATCATGATTCTGGTTCCGGTAAAGGAATAAGTTATGACTTGGCGGGAATCATCTGATTCCAAAGCTTCATCATGACAGACCTGTCAGCAGAAATGCTGAGTTTTGAGATGGACATGAATGGATCTAACTTATTGTTTTAATATAATTAAAGGTGCATCTGCTAAGTGGATGTTCCTACGGCAACATGAACTAGCAAGTGAGAGGAGGAAGTTATTATGCCAAAAATGAAAACTCATAGAGGTGCAGCAAAAAGATTCGGTAAAACAGGTTCCGGTAAAATTAAAAGAAATCATGCTTTTACAAGCCATATTTTAGAAAAGAAATCCCCTAAGAGAAAACGTAATCTGCGTAAATCCGCTATTATGTTCGAAGGCGATGCAAAAAGAGTAGCAAAATTAATTCCTTACAAATAATAGGTAAGTGTATAGAAGGAGGTTGGACAACCCATGGCAAGAGTTAAACGCGGTGTAAGTTCCCATCGTAGACATAAAAAAATCTTAAGACAGGCGAAAGGTTACTATGGTAACCGTTCCAAAATCTATCGTGTAGCAAATCAGGCTGTAATGCGTTCCTTACGTTATTCCTATAGCCACAGAAAATTACGTAAACGTGATTTCCGTAAACTGTGGATTGCACGTATCAATGCTGCATGCAGAATGAACGATATGAGCTACAGCAGATTCATCAACGGCTTAAACAAAGCTAATGTTGAAATCAACCGTAAAGTTCTGTCTGATCTGGCTATCACAGATCCAAAAGCTTTCAGCGATTTAGTAGAAGTTGCTAAAAAAGCTTTAGCATAAGCGATTTATGAAAGGATATTTGAGATGTTTCCCAAATATCCTTTTTTTTATTGAACGGAAAAGGGGAAATGTTTGTGATTTTTAAGATGCTGATTCTGTATTTAATCGGGATCAACCTCTACGGCTTTTTTATGATGGGTCTAGATAAGAAGAAAGCCAAAAAAGATCAATGGCGGATTCCAGAAAAAAGACTGCTCGGAATTGCTTTATTAGGCGGAAGTCTTGGATCCTGGATTGGTATGCAGGAATTTCATCATAAAACAAAGCATCCGGTGTTTTCGATAGGAATTCCCATTATATTTATGATACAGCTGGTTGTTCTGGCGTATCTGTTTACAGGACGAATGATGCTCCTTAAAGTATAATACTTTTTAAAAATGATACTGTTAATACGCAGTATCATTTTTGTTTACATGAATAATATATATTAAATAGAAAATAAAAGATTAAGTGTGTCATATTTATTGATAATACTGATAATGTATATATTATTGTACATTGTATATTATTATTTTATGTATATTCTTTGCCCTTGTACGGTTGACAGTTGTCTATATGGGTGATATGATTAGAACAATAAAACCAAATAGTTTTTGATGCCTTGTCTTCTGGATAGGGTAGAGGCGCGAAAATTAAGAGTAGTATTGCGGAGATTCAGGCGATCTAAGAAACAATATAAAAGGAATTTTCGCCGAAGTGTGTTATCGTCCTGCGAGAGCATACTGGGGCTGTATCAAATAGGTACAGGACTGTCAGCAACTGTACCCATACAGTTGTTGGTGAGCTATCAATTAGGGATGGGGGATTATTTAGCGAACAATGGCTAAAGGGAATATCCCTTTAGCTTCTTTTTATATAAAATGAGCTTGCTGAACAGATCCCTTTGTATTAAAAGGAGGAATTTTCAAATGATTCGTGTTGGTGTAATGGGTGCTTGCGGTCGTATGGGCCGTGAAATCTGTCGTACAGTTGTAGATGATGCAGAACTGGAACTGGTTGCTGCATTTGACCGTGAATATCAAGGAATGGAAATCGGTGCTCTGATTGGCAGAGATGTTCCGGGTGTACTGGTGGAAACTGATTTGGAAAAACTGCTCGCAGCTACAGAAATTGATGTTATGGTTGACTTTACCATTGCAGATGCAATGCGCGAAAACGTTCCACAGGTCTTAAAGCATGGAATTGCAGTTGTTGCAGGTACCACAGGTTTAAGTGCCGAAGAACGTGCTCAGATGGGTGAGCTCGCAAAAGAAAATAACACAAGTATGTTCCATGCAGCAAACTATGCGATTGGGGCAGTGCTCTTGATGAAATTTGCAGAAGAAGCTGCAAAATATATGCCACATGCAGAAGTAATTGAACTGCATCATGATAAAAAATTGGATGCTCCATCCGGTACTGCTGTAACCACCCTGAGCAGAATGGCAAAAAACAGAGAACCAATCAAGCAGGGTATGGAAGGGGAATACGAAAAAATTGAAGGTTCCCGCGGCGGTGAATATGAAGGAATGCGTGTACACAGTGTACGTCTCCCGGGTTTTGTTGCAAGTCAGGAAGTTATTTTCGGCGGCCTGGGTCAGACTCTGACACTTCGTCACGATTCCATTTCCAGAGAATCTTTCATGCCGGGAATTGCAATGGCCGTGAAGAAAGTAAGAAACTGGAAAGGTTTAGTGGAAGATCTGGAAAATATTCTGGACTAGTCTAGAGACAGGGTAAAATGATCCATTTCTAGGAATCGGGTCAGTAGATAGATTAACATTGTGGGGAGGATTTCAAAATGAAAGAATTGACAATTGCAGTTGTTGGTGCTACAGGCGCAGTAGGACAGGAAATTTTAAAAGTAATGGCAGAAAGAAACGTTCAGTACAAAGAATTACGTTTACTGGCAAGCGAAAGAAGTGCCGGTAAAGAAGTTGAATACCAGGGTAAAACCTACACTGTTCAGGAAACAACTGAAAATTCTTTTGATGACGTAGATGTTGCATTATTTGCAGGTGGTCCTGCAAGCCGTGCTTACGGTCGTCTGGCACAGTCTAAAGGTTGTGTAGTAATTGATAACAGCTCCACCTTCCGTCTGGAACCGGATGTTCCACTGGTTGTGCCTGAAGTAAACCCGGAAGCTCTGAAAGACCATAAAGGTCTGATCGCAAACCCGAACTGCTCTACCATTTTACTGGTAAGTGCATTATATCCTTTATACAAAGAAAGCAAAATTAAACGTGTTATCGTTTCCACCTATCAGGCAGTATCCGGTGCAGGGAAAGCTGCAATCGACGAACTGACCGATCAGGTTAAAAAAACATTAAACGGGGAAGAAATTACACCGGAAGTATTCCAGTATCAGATTGCTTTCAACCTGATTCCTCATATTGATAAATGGATGGAAGATGATTATTCCAGAGAAGAAATGAAACTGGTTTATGAAACTCAGAAAATTCTTTCTGATCCGGATATTTCTATCAGCCCGACTGCAGTACGTGTTCCTGTATATCGCAGTCATGCTGAAAGTGTATATGTGGAAACAGAAGAAAAAATTACTCCGGATGAAGCAAGAGCACTGATGGATGCAGAACCTGGTCTGGTTGTTCAGGATGATCCGCACAACAACATTTATCCAATGCCTTTAACTTCTTCCGATACCGATGAAGTATATGTTGGTCGTATCCGTCGTGACCTGGGCTGTGATACCGCTTTAAATATGTGGATTGCATTTGACCAGATTCGGAAAGGTGCTGCAACCAACGCTGTTCAGATCATGGAAGAACTGATCCGTCAGGATTTAATCTAATTGGAACAATAACAGAAATTACAGAAAGATAGATAGAAAATTTTTAGGAGGGCTTATTTATGGAATTCGGAAGAGTATTAACTGCTATGGTAACTCCGTTTACAGATAACGGTGAAGTGGACTATGATGAAGTAAAAAAATTAGCTGTTCGTTTAATTGAAAATGGGAATGACGGTTTGATCGTTTGCGGTACAACTGCAGAAACACCAACCCTGACCCATGATGAAAAAGTGAACATTGTAAAAGCTGTAAAAGAAGCAATCGGCGGCCGCGGAACAATTATTGTAGGTACCGGTTCCAACTGCACCAAAACTACAATCGAAGCAACTCAGGAAATGGAAGCAATCGGTGTTGACGGTGTGTTAGTTGTAACTCCTTATTATAACAAACCATCCCAGGAAGGGATTTATCAGCACTTTAAAGCAGTTGCAGAAGCAACCAACGTTCCAATTATTGTTTACAATATTCCGGGTCGTTGCGGTGTAAATATTCTGCCGGAAACTATCGCCCGTCTGGCTCAGATTCCGCACATTGTTGGTGTGAAAGAAGCAGCAGGCAGCATTGAACAGGCAAGCAAAATCAGAAGTCTGGTTCCGGATGAATTTGTTATTTACAGTGGGGATGATTCCTTAACCTTACCTATGATGGCTGTTGGCGGTCATGGTGTTATCAGTGTTGCAGCGCATGTAGCCGGGAATGAAATCAAAGCTATGGTAGATGCATTTGTTGCAGGAAAAGTTGACGAAGCAACCGCTTGGCATAAAAAACTGTACCCAATCTTCAAATCCATGTTTATTACATCCAATCCTGTACCTGTAAAATACGGTTTACAGCAGCTGGGTGTTGGCAATGCAAAAGTTCGTCTGCCTTTAGTAGAAGCAAATGATGAACAGAAAGCAGTTGTTGTAAAAACAATGAAAGACTTAAACTTAATTAAATAAGTTTTTTAATGCAAACCAAGAAACCATCCATTTTCGGATGGTTTCTTTTTATTTGTGCGCCCGACGGGCGTCGGTATCTAATGGGTAAAAGTCCCTGGTCCGCCCGGTAGTGGGAAGGACACAGCTTGTCCACTGCGAGGTGGAATCTGAAGGAAGTCGGCGGAAAATCTCTGATCTGACGAACAGAAATCACATGAGGCTGCTTGCATGGGTAAGATTGCAAAATAAATGGAAGCCCAATAGCTACACGGAAATGTAAGTAGTAGATGTGGCAGATAGATGGAGAGAAAGTACAGACGAGTACTCGGGGAGGTCTCACGGACACAGAAAACAGACCTATTTGAACCCTGTGGTTGAAACAAGATTTATCGTGAGAAGCCAGAGCGCTTATTGATGAGAGAATAACTGAAAACAACCTTGCTAACCTCATAGAATGATTAGAAACTGACCTGCTCAAGGACATCGCAGACCTTACAAATTTAGCGACGGCATGTGATCATGTTCGCTGAAAGAAAGGTGCGGGCGGAATCGATGGAAGGAAGGCAGAAGAACTGACGGAATACTTCGAGAAGCACGGGGAGGAATTGAGCAGATCAATCCTGGATGGTACCTACCGTCCAAAACCAGTAAGAAGAGTAGAAATACCAAAAGACAACGGAAAGAAAAGAAATCTCGGAATACCAATCGTAATTGACCGAGTGGTACAACAGGCTATTGCACAGCAAGTAAGCCAGTACTACGAAATGTTCTTTTCTGATGCAAGTCATGGATTTCGCCCAGGCAGAAGCTGTCATCAGGCGATACTGAAAAGTCAGGAGTAGTAAATACCGGGTTGTAGATATGGAATTAGAGAAATTCTTCGACACAGTAAACAAGAGGAAAAGGATATAGATACTCTCTAAAGTAATAAAGGATGGACGGGTAATTTCCCTAATCCAAAAGTTCCTGAATGCAGGAGTTGTAATAGGTAGGAGATGCGAATACGCAAAGCGAGGAATTCCACAGGAAGGATCGCTCAGTCCATTACTTGCGAATATTATGTTAAACGAACTGAATTGGGAACTAACTAAAAGAGGACACAAATTCGTACGCTATGCAGACGACCTGATGATCTTCTGTGGAAGCAAGGCCAGTGCGCAACAAACACTGGAACATATCATTCCGTTCATCGAAAAGAAACTATTCCTGAAAGTAAACTGTGAAAAGACAACCGTAGCCTATGCAGGAAAAGTAACCTGCCTTGGATACGGATTCTGCAAGGCAAAAGACGGATTCAGAATGAGGCTTGCACCTAAGACAAAGAAGAAGATCGAAGAGAGAATGAAACAACTGACTGCTCCCACGGGCAAGCCCGTGGGGTTCTGATGTCAAGTGTAGCTTGT
>SAMEA104404097__coassemble_61_pt1 | contig 136399 bp, 136 predicted proteins | sample SAMEA104404097__metabat2_high_PE_061 | metagenome-assembled genome bin SAMEA104404097 (sample SAMEA104404097) | Balaenoptera acutorostrata | reverse complement strand
CAAGCTACACTTGACATCAGAACCCCACGGGCTTGCCCGTGGGAGCAGTCAGTTCGAGTGTCTACTCTATGGGGAGCATATCATAACAGGTCGCCTGTCGTTTTTTATTTAATTGTTAAACGGGGTTAGGAAAGTATCCGGAATACCGAAGGATGCCGTCAAGGAAAAAATCATCAGAGAAGCGGCTAAAAGCATGCAAACGACCAGCTTTGTGCCGTCTCCACCATTATTATGGTAATATTTTTTCTTGTCTGTCTCGTTTAAATTAATAGCGTATGCAACGGTCTTTTTCAGATATAATCTGTAATGATGCGTACCGAACAGGCCTAAATACAGTGAAATGGCAACAGAGGTTATGATTGCCATCCAGGAAAGGTCGAAGGCAAAAGTTAGGTAAAAGGATGCCATCTGCAGAAGAAAAGACAAGATCCCGAGTCCTACCATTTTTTGATAGAAACACCAGTAGGGACCGAAAATAAAAGCATAAATATTAAAATTGATTTTCTGATGGTTCAGAGCCATCTTGTCAAAACGTTTTAAATAATAGTCTTCTTTTTTCTGATTATCAATCAGATTATGATATTCTTTATGAAGCTGTTTTGGTTTTAATTCAGTATATTTCATAAATTTTATTATTGTGGCACACGTTTTTGCAGGCGCCCAAAAAGGGCAGATCAAAAACAGCGTACCATCCTCCTTTCGTTTGTCGGGCTATTTTGAAAGTTTTGCTTTAGATAGAAAATTATATAGATATATTATATAATTTCAGAAATCCTTTCACAAGGGCGTTTAATATGAAACAGATAAGAGAAACAAATCACAAGGATATTCCATAGAAATATCTTGTAAAAATAAATCTTTTTGCATATAATATAGCTTAAAATATTTTAGGAAAGACTGGGAGGAATTGTGTTGCGTAAAACAAATACTCTGGCAAAGCTGGCGTTGCTTATGGCAACGATCATATGGGGTAGTTCATTCTTTATGATGAAGGATGCACTGGATGATTTAGGAACTTTTTATCTATTGGCAATGAGATTTACGGGGGCGTGTATCTTACTTGCTATTGTATTCTTCCCGAAATTTAAACAATTGAACATTCAGTGCGTAAAAGCGGGGTTCTGTATGGGGACTGCATTAATTGCGGCTTACGGTGTGCAAACCCTGGGTTTAATGGATACAACTCCTGGGAAAAATGCTTTCCTAACAGCGGGTTACTGCATTATGGTTCCGTTTATGTATTGGATTATTGCCGGGAAAAAACCGGACCGTTATAATTTGCTTGCGGCAGTTATTTGTATTGTAGGAATCGGTATGGTGTCTCTTGATAGTAACCTGACAATGGGAAGAGGAGATTTTCTGACAATTGTTTGTGGCTTTTTCTATGGGCTGCATATCATTATCAGTGCACGGTTTACACAAAAATTTGATGTGATGCTTTTAACGATCTGTCAGTTTTTCTTTGCGGCTCTTTGGAGCTGGGTTATTGGAGGTATTTTCGAAACAGCACCTGATTTTGCTGCGATGCAGATGAGTACGATTGTGGTAATTGCATACCTGAGTGTATTTGCAACTGCAGGCGCGCTGGGATTGCAGACATTTGGACTGAAATACACGGAACCGTCTGCAGGTGCGCTGATTTTAAGCCTGGAGGCAGTATTTGGGGTATTATTCTCTGTTATGGTGGGAGCGGAAGCCATGACGGTAAGACTGTTCATCGGATTTTCCATTATTTTTGTGGCAATTGTGATTTCAGAAACAAAATTGGATTTTCTTTCGAAAAAAAGAATTGAGAGTGAGTGCTGTTCCGGGGAGTGCTGAAAAACGGGAAAAGAAGGATGAAAGGCGCTAATACCCTTGCTTTTGATAGGGTATAAATTTTGCATATAGATTAATATATTGAAAGAGAAATAATAACAATAAGCCACTGCACAACTAAATTTGTGCAGTGGCTTATTGCTTTTTATAGTGAAAAAATATAACCTATAATTGTAATTTATATTATTCGTTTGTTAAGCAAAACAATATGAATAATTAAGTTATTTTAATTTCGCTTTAATAAATTGGGTAAAGGCAGAAGCGTAATAATCCGCCAGTGTCGGACCGCTTTTTACATCGTAGAACGGAATGGATTTTCCGAGTTCTTCTTCAAAATTGAGGAATTCTTGATCAACATCCAGTCTTTCGATGCCAGGAAGTTTGGTCACCATATTTTTGAGGCGATGTTCGAAAATTTCTAAATGTCCTTTCATAATGTTTCTCCTTTCTCTTTTATGCTGTAATCTATTTTAGCGTAAAAGGAAAAATAAATAAAGAGAAAAAAAATGGTTGTCTTTTATCTATGAAAAGAGCTATAATCAACTTGTGGAAAATGAGACTAATTTTTAAGACAGGAGAAATTGAATGGCTAGAGTTCGTAAGCAGCCAGGCACAAAAGAAGCGTTATTAAAATATGCGCCTGTTGTTGTTCTGGAACCGCAGTTATACAAAGGAGTTTGGAAAGAGGCATTTCAGAATGATCACCCGATCTGGATTGAAATCGGAATGGGGAAAGGTCGTTTTGTAAGCACAATGGCTCGGCAAAATCCGGAGATTAACTTTATCGGTGTAGAAGTGATAGAAGAAGTAATGTTAGACGCAGTAAAGAGGATGAATCGTTCAGGCGGTATTCCTGAAAACTTACGTCTTGTGTGGATCAATGCATCTATACTGCAAGAGTTATTTGCGGATGGAGAAGTCGACAGAGTTTTCTTAAACTTTTCTGATCCGTGGCCAAAGAAACGTCATAGTAAAAGACGTTTGACTCATAAAAACTTTTTGGATCAGTACAAAGCGATCCTGAAGGAAGACGGAGAGGTACATTTCAAAACAGATAATCAGTTGCTCTTTGAGTTCTCACTCAACGAATTTTCAGATTGTGGATGGCGACTAAAGAATATCCAGTTGGATTTATACCGAAAGCTTCCGGAAGATAACGTGGCAACAGAGTACGAAACAAAGTTCCATGAAAAAGGACTGCCGATTTACCGCTTGGAAGCGGTAAAACAAAATTAGGCTAATTATTTTGCCGATAAAAATCGGGGCTGGGAGCAGCCACACAGATTTTTTATGTAATAAACTTACAAAATTTTTTAAGGAGGCTATTTCAATGAGCGCTTATATTGAAAAAGTTATTGAAGACGTTAAAAAAAGAAATTCCAACGAACCAGAATTTATTCAGACTGTAGAAGAAGTTCTGCGTTCCCTGGAACCAGCAATGGCACAGCATCCAGAATACGAAGAAGCTGACATCCTGGGTCGTTTAGTTGAACCAGAAAGATCCATCTCCTTCCGTGTTGCTTGGGTTGACGATGCAGGTAAAGTACAGGTTAACCGTGGTTTCCGTGTACAGTTCAACAGTGCAATCGGGCCTTACAAAGGTGGTCTCCGCTTCCACCCAACAGTTTACATGGGTATCATGAAATTCTTAGGTTTCGAACAGATTTTCAAAAACTCCCTGACTGGTCTGCCAATCGGTGGTGGTAAAGGTGGTTCCGACTTCGACCCACGTGGTAAATCCGATGGAGAAATCATGCGTTTCTGCCAGGCATTCATGACTGAATTATATCGTCACATCGGTCCAGACGTTGACGTTCCAGCTGGTGACATGGGTGTAGGCGCTAGAGAAATCGGCTACATGTATGGTCAGTATAAACGTATTAAAGGCGCTGTAGAACCTGGCGTATTAACAGGTAAAGACCTGTCCTACGGTGGTTCCCTGGTTCGTCCAGAAGCTACAGGTTTCGGTGCTGCTTACTTTGCACAGCACTTACTGAACCACGAAGGTACCTCCTTCGAAGGTAAAACAGTTTCCATCTCCGGCTTCGGTAACGTTGCTTGGGGCGTAGTTACAAAAGTAACTGAAATGGGTGGTAAAGTTGTTACAATCTCCGGTCCAGATGGATATGTATACGATGAATCCGGTATCACCGGCGAAAAAATCGACTACATGCTGGAAATGAGAGCTTCCGGTGCAGACAGAGTTGCTGTATTCGCTGAAAAATTCCCATCCGCTAAATTCGTAGCTAACGAAAAACCTTGGGGCAAAATCCCTAACGTTGATGTTTACATGCCATGCGCTACCCAGAACGAAGTTAAACTGGAAGATGCAGAAGCTGTTGTTAAACAGGGTATCAAATACTTCGTTGAAGTATCCAACATGCCTTGCACAAACGAAGCTATCAAATATATGCAGGATAACGGCGTAGTAATGGCTCCATCTAAAGCTGTTAACGCTGGTGGTGTAGCAGTATCCGCTCTGGAAATGAGCCAGAACTCCCAGAGACTGTCCTGGACTGCTGAAGAAGTAGACAAAAAATTATTCGATATCATGAAAAACATCCATGATAACGCTGCATCCGCTGCAGAAGAATTCGGCCTGGGCTACAACCTGATGGCTGGTGCTAACTTAGCAGGCTTCAGAAAAGTTGCTCGTGCTATGTACCTGCAGGGTGTAATGTAATTCAAGACTTATATTAGCCTTCCTATATTATTTAAGAAGAGGGGATTTCTTTTCGGGGAAATCTCCTCTTTAGTTTTTATGAGACAAACAAAAAATGGCTGAGATCATAGCATTTGATCCCAGCCATTTTTATTTATAAGGCCATGCATTATTTATTTTTTTTCTGCTGTGCAATTTGTTCCGCCTTTTCCATTAGGTATTCCCAGCGGTCCATTTTTACCAGAAGTTCTTCTTCCATTTTTTCTTTTTCTTTGTTCAAGTCATTTAATTTTACGAAATCGGTACTGTTATTAGCCATATCAATATCACATTGTGCTATTTTTTCTTCCAATGTGGAAATATCTGTTTCGATTATCGCATATTCTTTTTCTTCCTGATAAGTGAATTTGATTTTTTCTGTTTTTTGTTTTGCTTCGATTTTCTTTTCCTTTGGTTCGTCCGAAACAGTAACAGAATTCACCGTTTCGAGTTCCTGTACTTTTTCCAGGTAATCACTGTAATTGCCGGTATAGATTGTTACAACGCCGTTTCCTTCAAAGGCAAAAATGCGCTGGGCGATGCGGTCAAGAAAATAGCGGTCATGACTTACGGCGATAACAGGTCCGGAGAAGTGATCAATAAAATCTTCTAGGATCTGCAGTGTCTGAATGTCTAAATCGTTTGTCGGTTCGTCTAAAAGCAGTACATTGACATCATCCATTAAGACACCTAACAGATAAAGTCTTCTTTTTTCGCCGCCGGAGAGATTTCCGATTACTGAGTGCTGCTGGGCACCGGAAAACAGAAAGCGGTCAAGCATTTTAGCGGCAGAGATTAAAGAACCGTCACTGGAATGAATATATTCTCCTTTTTCTCGTACATAATCCAGAACCTTCATATCTGCCGGCAGTTCACGGTTATCCTGTGTATAATAGCCTATTTTGACTGTATCGCCGAGTGTAACGGAGCCACTGTCATACGGCATATTTTTTCCGATAATATTTAAAAGAGTGGACTTGCCCAGACCGTTATTCCCTATGATGCCAATACGGTCACCTTTAACGACTGCATAGGTCAGATCATCAATACAGCAACGGTCACCGAATGTCTTGTGTAAATGCTCCAATTCGATAATTTTTTTTCCGAGTCGAGCATGCTGAAAAGAGATATCCATTTTCTCTTCTGTTGTATTTGTTAAAGAATCCTCTAATTCGTAGAAACGTTCAATACGGGCTTTTTGTTTCGTTCTGCGTGCTTCTACGCCTTTTCTCATCCAGGCAAGTTCCTGTTTATACAGTGCATGAGCTTTCTCCTGCATACGACGGTCGTTTTCCTCGCGTTGTGTTTTCAGATCCAAAAATGTTTCATAGTTTCCTTCATAAGAGTATATTTTTGCATGAGAAAGTTCTAAAATGCGGTTTGTAACACGATCAAGAAAGTATCGGTCATGAGTGACCATTAAGAGTGCACAGTTTTTATTTTTTAAATGCTGTTCTAAAAATTCGATTGCCTCGTTATCCAGATGGTTTGTCGGTTCATCCAATACCAGCAAGTTACATGGACGAATTAGGGCGCCGGCTAGGGCAATTCGTTTTCTCTGACCGCCGGAAAGAGAACCGACTTTGGCAGAAAAATCATGAATGCCGAGTTTATTTAAAATTGCTTTTGCTTCACTTTCCAACTGCCAGGCATTTTCTTCGTCCATTTTCTCACTCAGTTGCAAAAGCTTTTGAGACAGATCAGTATTTTCCGGATCATGTTCTAAGGCATCGAGAGTCTGCTCGTATTGACGTAGAACTTTCATAAATGAAGATTCGCCGCAGAAGATCTGCTGTAACACAGTAGCATTTTCATCAAAATCAGGATGCTGGGGAAGATATTCCAAAACAAGCTGATTAGATGTTTGAATCTCACCAGAATCTGCTTGTTCAATTCCGGAGAGGATACGCAACAGTGTGGATTTACCGGTGCCGTTTACACCAAGCAATCCGATTTTTTCACCGCTGTTTATGTTAATCGAGATGTTATCGAAGATATCCTTCAAACCATAGGTTTTACAAAGGTTTGTTGCAGCAAGTAAAAGCATAGGCTGTACTTCCTTTCTGATAAATTATAATAAAAAAAGCTGTATTTCAAATGAAATACAGCTTGATGCGCCAGGAGGGATTCGAACCCCCGACCCTTTGGTTCGTAGCCAAATACTCTATCCAACTGAGCTACTGGCGCATATGAAAAACGGAGAGAGTGGGATTTGAACCCACGATGCAGTTTAACCCGCATACTCCCTTAGCAGGGGAGCGCCTTCGACCTCTCGGCCATCTCTCCTCGTACCAACTCTGTTATTATAACATGCGATTCAAAGATTGTCTAGCACTTTTTGAAAAAAAGTGTAAAAATTTTAAAATTTAAACGGAGAAGGTGGGATTCGAACCCACGGAACCCTGCAAGAGCTCAACGGTTTTCAAGACCGCCTCCTTCAACCACTCGGACACCTCTCCACAATGTTAATTATTTTAACAGGAAAAGAGGTTATTGTCAACCGAGGCGGATTGCTTTTTAAGAAGATTCGGCTGTATAAAGAATCTGTTTGAATCTACGGTCGGAGAAAAGTCAGGAATATACCGATAAAACAATGAACTTCCGGGTGTTTGATACGGTGGGATTTGAAGACATATAAAATATTCTGGAGAGATAAGAGAGAACAGTGAAACAGAAGAAGAAAATTAGTTGCAATTAGGAAAAAAATTCGGCATAATAGATATAATGTAAGAATAATCTTTGTTAGGAGTGAATATTAATTATGAGTGAATCTGTAGAATTTCTTGTTTCTTTAATATTATGTTTAGCCTATATTGGTGTTCCGGTTGGTTTAGCTGGAGGAATCTGTCATTTCTTTGGACGGCGTCAAGGAAATGATCAGGTTGCGGTTAGCGGAAAGCGTAAATAAACATTGACTAAACCGATAGAGGAAAGACCGGATTGGGATCATTATTTTATGGAAATTACCTCGGTAGTTGCCAAACGATCTACCTGTCTGCGCCGTCAGATTGGAGCAATTCTGGTTAAAGATAAGCATATTTTGGCTACAGGCTATAACGGGGCGCCGAAACGGTTGCCTCATTGCGCCGAAACGGGCTGCCTGAGACAAAAGCTTGGAGTTCCGTCTGGAGAAAGACATGAATTGTGCCGTGCTTTGCATGCTGAACAGAATGCGATTATTCAGGCGGCCAATTTAGGAATTCCAATTGAAGGGAGTACGCTTTATTCAACAACAGCTCCGTGTTCTTTATGTGCAAAGATGTTAATTAACGCGGGAGTAGTCAGAGTTGTATTTGACGGAACTTATCCGGATCCTATGGCAATGGACTTTTTTAAAGAGGCAGGTATTACTGTAGAACAGCTGTCATTGGATTCTGATGAAAAGAAGTAAAAGAATACTGGAAAAAGAAGAATTACTTCATTAAATAGATTTTCTTCTTAATAATAAAGCGGAATGCAGAGACTGATTTTTTTATTGGAACAGAGTCGCTGCCGGAAAATAATATGATGAAAAGAAGGGAGTGGCAATACTTTCTCTGTGTAGTATCAGTGAAGGAATGTTGCCGCGAAATGCATGAAAAAAATAATGTGTGTATTTGGAACACGACCGGAAGCAATTAAAATGGCACCGGTTGTGAAAGCAATTGAAAGTAATGAAAATCTGCAAAGTATTGTAGCAGTAACTGCACAACATAGAGAAATGCTGGATCAGGTGTTGCATTTATTTCAGATTAAACCGGATTATGATTTGAATTTAATGAAAAAGAACCAGACACTGACAGATATCACATCTGGTGTTTTATACGGTCTGGAAGATATCTTTCAAAAAGAAAAGCCTGATCTTGTTTTAGTGCACGGTGACACAACCACTACCTTTGCAGCTTCGCTTGCCGCATTTTATCAGCAGATCCCTGTGGGACATGTTGAAGCAGGATTACGTTCAGGTAATATGTATTCACCATATCCGGAAGAAGCCAACAGAAAGCTGACCGGAATTATGGCTGCATTACATTTTTCTCCGACGCCGCAGTCCAGATTGAATTTACTGAAAGAAAATGCGGATGAAAACAATATTTTTGTAACAGGAAATACGGTTATAGATGCATTGCTTTCTACTGTGAAAAAAGATTATCAGTTTGAAGATAAAAATTTACAGGAATTATTGGAAAGTGATTCTCCAAAAGTTCTGATCACAGCTCACAGAAGAGAAAATCAGGGCGAGCCAATGAAACATATTTTCCAGGCGGTACGTCGTTTACATGAAACACTTGGAAATGTGGAATTTATTTTTCCGATTCATAAAAACCCGAAAGTCCGGGAACTTGCAAAGGAAATCCTGGGTGATTTGGAACGTGTTCACATTATTGAACCTCTTGATTACGAACCGTTTGCAAATGCAATGGGACGTGTAGATCTGATCATGACCGATTCCGGCGGATTGCAGGAAGAAGCACCTGCCCTTGGGAAACCGGTACTGGTATTACGGGATACGACCGAAAGACCGGAAGCAATTACAGCAGGAACTGTAGAGCTCGTCGGAACAGATGAAGACTTAATTTACAATACTGCACTAACATTGTTAACGGACAATGAAGCATATCATAAGATGGCAAATGCGGTAAATCCGTATGGGGATGGAAATGCATGTGCTCGAATTGTTTCTATTATAGAGTATTATTTTGGAATCCGAGATGAAAGACCGGAAAACTGGAGATAAGTTAAGACAAAATAAACAAAGAAATTTTTCTTTGGTGGGGCTTTTACAAGACGAAAATGATATGGATAAAACCTATACGTGTTGATAAAAATATATAGGGTAACAGAGAGCACATAGCTAATAGATATATAATAAATATTTATTAATAAAAGAGAAGTTTATATAAATTTCATGTTGTTTTGTGGAACGCTATCTAGTATAATAACGTGGTGGCAGAATGGATTGTGGGGTGTAATGATGTCCAATAAGTTTCAAAAACCTACTAGTGCGGGTCAGTTTGTCGGTCTGGGCTTGAGTTTTGGAGTAACAATGCTGCTCAATGTTGGTATTGCGTCATGGGTTGGTCGTTGGTTGGACAGTAAATTAGGCACACCAGATGTATTCTGGCTTATTGGTATGCTTTGTGGCATTTACGCAGGGTTTCATCTGTTTATTGAGCAGGTTGATCAAATTGAGCATCCGATAGACCCGAATGACCGCGAGTAGCGGAAAACGGTTTGGCTATATCAAAAAGTATATAAGGCCATAACAATATGCAATAATAAGGATATAGAATGTAACGTATAAAAAATAAAGGGTAGCTAGAAAGGAAGAGATATGCTAGAATCTGTATTGATTCCTGTGCTGATAGGATTTGTATGGGGGCTGGCTGTCAGTTTGTTTAATAACTTCTGGACTTGGCGGGCATTCAAAAATCCTGGAAGCAGAGTCAGCGTAATCGTGTTTGTATTTAGACAGGGAATTAACGTATTGGCGATGCTTTTAGTTTATAAAAACATTGCAATGCTAATTGGAACGGCTATGGGATTATTGGCCGTTAAAAATTACATTTTCTTAAAGAATTTAAATACTTTATTCCGAGAACGAAAGGGGTGAAAGGAATGTTTCTAACTAATGTTGCTTTAGCAAGTGCGGAACATGGTGCATCTGCTCCACTGTTTTACATAGGGCCATTAGAGGTTACAAGTGAAATTACAACCATGTGGGGTGTAATGATTTTGATTACGGTAGTGAGTATTCTGGGGACAAGAAACATGAAGCGTATTCCTTCTGGTATACAGAATGTTCTGGAATATGGTATTGAAATGTATGAGAACTTCTTCTCTGATATTTTGGGAAGAAAAAGAACAAGACAGTTTATGCCGATCTTGGCAACGTTCTTTATTTTAATTTTATGTTCCAACTACTCAGGATTGTTACCATTGGCAGGTACACTGCCTGGTTTGAAACCTCCAACAAGTAACGTAAGTACTACTGGTGGTCTCGCAATCGTGGTTTTCTTCTTATGTATTTTCTACGGTTTAAAAGCAAATGGGCTGGGATACTTTAAACACTTTGTTCAGCCTGTAGCAATTTTATTACCGATTAATATTTTGGAACAGTTTACCAGACCGTTATCACTGGCGCTTCGTCTTTACGGATCCATTTACGGTGAAGAAATGGTTGTTGGTTGTTTAGCTGCACTGGTTCCACTGCTGTTGCCATTGGCGATGCAGTTCTTAGGTGTACTGTTTGGCGCTATCCAGGCTTTTGTATTTACTCTGTTAGCTTCTTTATACTTAGAAGAAGCAACCGCAGTACATCACTAAGTCTTGATATATTGATTTAATCTTATTAAGGTGTATCTTTTTTGTGTTACTTTGAAGATTCCCAATAAAGTTTGGAAGGAGGGGGAACTTAATGGAATTATTAGGTATTGCAGCTGCATTAGCTATTGCAATCGCAACAATCGGCCCTGGGATTGGTCAGGGTTTAGCTGCCAGCAAAGCTATGGAAGCTATCGCTCGTCAGCCAGAAGCATCTGGTGATATCCGTACATCCTTAATTCTTGCTTTAGCATTTATGGAAGCACTGACAATTTACGGCTTGTTGATTGCCTTTATGATTTTAGGTAAATTCTAATCAAACTAAGGCTTATAATTGAGTAATTTTAACAAGGTAATGTAAGGGTCTAAGTAGGCGATTGGGACTTGGTCCAATCGCCTATATTAATATTATCGAAAGTTTGATTGCTTACTAACAAAAACAAACAATTTCTCTGGCGACAGGAAATTGATTAAATGAGATTATTATTGGCTTTGGGAGATCATCTAAAGTAACCGAAGCTGTTTTAAATGGCAACACTGTTGCATGTACTTTATGGTCTTGGGAGATTGAATTTACACTAATATTTGTCAAAGAAGTTGAATCTAACTCAAAGTTATAATGTACATTAACTGTTGAAGTTTCAAACATGAACGAAAAAAATGACCCCACATGAGAGGAGGTTATACGCGTGGATATTAATCCATCTACTGCAATTTTTGCGATTATTAACTTTATCGTTTTGGTAGTTGTACTGAAAATTTTCCTGTATAAACCTGTCTGCAATATGTTGGACAGACGTAAAGAAGAAGTTGCTAACAACTTAAACTCCGCGGAAGAAGCTAAATTAGAAGCACAGAAATTAAAAGATGAATATGCATCTCAGATTCAGAATGCTAGAAGCGAAGCACAGGATATTATCAATCAGGCTGCAAAAATCGGTGAACAGACAAAGGCCGATATTGTAAATGAAGCAAGAGAAGAAGCTGCAAGATTAACTGCAAAAGCGCAGGACGAAATTGCACGTGAAAAAACTGAAGCTTTGAATGAAATTAGAAATGAAATTGCTGACCTGGCAGTTATGGCTGCATCTAAAGTTGTTGGTAAAACAATTGATGTTGCAGATCATCAGAACATGGTCAATAACTTTGTGAAAGAGGTAGGGGAAGCGAAATGATGAATTCAGCAGTAGCGAAACGTTACGGGCAGGCTCTCTTACAGATTGGTCAGGAAAACAACAGCATTGACCGTTATCAGGAAGATCTGAAACAGGTTGTTGAAGTATTTACGACCAATGATGAATTAAACGAAGTTTTGATTAGCCAAACTGTTAGCAGTGACGCGAAAAAAGCTATCGTAAAAGAGCTTTTCGCCAACCAGGTTGAAGCTAATATTGTAAACCTTCTTTGCGTTATCATTGATAAAGCAAGAGAAGAATTTATCCCAGATATTTATAATGCTTATTGCATTTATGCCGATGAAGTCCGCAACATTGCTTATGCTGATGTCGTTTCTGCTTATCCACTGACTGAAGAACAGGAAACTGCTTTAGTCGATGAATTAGCAAAAATGTCCGGTAAAACCGTTAAACTGAATGTCAGTGTTGACGAAAGCTTGTTAGCGGGTATGGTTGTTACATTTGGCGATAAAGTATACGACGGGACCGTGTCTGCACGTCTCGAAGGATTGAAGAATAAATTACATGAAATAGAGTTTTAAGAGATGGGGTGAGGGACTGAAATGAATATCAGACCAGAGGAAATTAGTTCCATTCTGAAAGATCAAATCGAAAACTATGATAAAAACATAGAAGCTAGTGATATTGGTACTGTAATTGAAGTAGGTGACGGTATCGCTCGTGTTTATGGCTTAAAAGATGCGATGGTAAATGAACTTCTGGAATTCCCAGGCGGCGTTAAAGGTATGGCGCAGAACCTGGAAGAAGACAACATTGGTTGCGTTATCTTAGGCCCATACAAACATATTAAAGAAGGCGACCCTGTTAAAAGAACAGGACGTATCGTTGAAGTTCCTGTAGGTGATGCTTTAATCGGTCGTGTTGTTGACGCTACAGGTGCTCCTATTGATGGGAAAGGTCCTATCGTAACAGATAAATTTAGACCAGTTGAATCTATTGCACCTGGTGTAATTACCCGTAAAGGTGTACATCAGCCACTGCAGACCGGGATCAAATGTATTGACGCATTAGTTCCAATCGGTAAAGGTCAGCGTGAATTAATCATCGGTGACCGTCAGACTGGTAAAACCGCTCTGGCTATTGATACTATTATCAACCAGAAAGGTAAAGATGTAATTTGTATCTACGTTGCTGTAGGTCAGAAAGCATCTACCGTTTCTAACATTGTTAGTAAATTAGATGAATTCGGTGCTATGGAATACAGTATTGTTGTTGCTGCAACAGCATCTGAACCAGCTCCAATGTTATACATCGCTCCATATGCAGGTGCTGCTATGGGTGAAGAATTCATGTTTAATGGCAAAGACGTTCTGATCGTATACGATGACCTGTCCAAACAGGCTGTTGCATACCGTGAACTTTCTCTGTTATTAAAACGCCCACCAGGACGTGAAGCTTACCCTGGTGACGTATTCTATCTGCATTCTCGTCTGCTGGAACGTGCAGCGAAACTGGAAGACAGCCTGGGTGGCGGTTCTATGACTGCTCTGCCTATCATTGAAACACAGGCCGGCGACATTTCTGCATACATTCCAACAAATGTAATTTCCATCACAGACGGCCAGATCTTCCTGGAAGCTGACTTATTCAATGCTGGGGTTCGTCCTGCTATCAACGCTGGGTTCTCCGTATCTCGTGTAGGTGGTTCCGCACAGTTAAAAGCTATGAAGAAAATCGCTGGTAACTTACGTCTGGACTTAGCACAGTACAATGAACTGAAAGCATTTACACAGTTTGGTTCCGATTTGGATGCTGCTACAAAAGCAACACTGGATCGTGGTGCGCGTGTAATGGAAATCTTAAAACAGGGTCAGTATGTTCCAATGCCAGTAGAAGAACAGATCGTTGTTATTTATGCTGTAGCTAAAGGCTACACTGATGACTTGGATGTTACTTCTATCGGTGCATTCGAAAAAGGCCTGATCAACTTTATCAAATCCTCTAGCTATAAATCCAGCGTATTCGAAGCAATTCTTTCCAGCGGCAAAATGGAAAGTGCTACCGAAGAAGCTCTGGTAAAAGCAATCAATGAATTTAAAGCTACCTTTAAAGCGTAAGCTTGAAGGTATTGATTCTTTAGTGAGAGGGTGGTGAATAAGGTTTGGCTAATGGTAAGGAAATAAGACGACGGATTCGCAGTGTACAGAACACTGGTAAAATCACAAAAGCTATGAAGCTGGTATCCGCTTCTAAACTGCGTCGTGCACAGGGTTCTGTTGTTTCTGCTCGTCCGTACAAAGATAAATTGAAAGAAGTACTTTCCCGCCTCGTGGCATCTGCTGGTTCTGCTGTTGCAGATCCGTTGCTCGAAAAGCGTGAAGTAAAAAGAGTTGGTTTTGTTGTTTTTGCCTCCAACAAAGGCTTGGCCGGTGGTTATAATGCAAACATTATGAAACACGCGCTTGCTGATGTACAAGAAGCAGAAGCGAAAGGGTACGAAGTTGGTATCGTAGCAGTAGGTAGAAAAGCAAGAGATTTCTTCGAAAAACGTGGTTACACGATTGACGAAGCGTTTATTGCAATCAATGATATCCCGTCTGCTGTTGATGCAAATTCTATCACAAAAATGATTAAATCCGCTTATGTTACTGGTAAATACGATGAAGTGTACATTGAATATGCGGAATTCCGCAGCGCAATGTCTCAGATTCCAAAAGGTGTTAAAATTTTACCAGTTGAAACACCGGAAAGCGATGGTGCTGATGGTTTGGATTACATCTTTGAACCATCTCCGGAAGTCGTATTAAGTCAGATTCTACCTTTATATTTAGCAAACCAGGTATTCAGCGCATTGACAGAAGCAAAAGCCGGGGAACATGGTGCCCGCATGACTGCAATGTCTGCTGCTACCGATAATGCCAGTGCTCTGGTTGGACAGTTGGATTTACAATACAACCGTGCGCGTCAGGCTGCCATTACAAACGAAATCACAGAAATTGTTGGCGGCGTAAACGCATTAAATTAATAAATATATAAGGTAATCATGAGATAAAGGAGGTTTACCAATCTTGAGTAAAGGTAAAATTATCAAAATTGTTGGTCCAGTAGTTGACGTTGAGTTCCCTGCTGACAGCCTGCCTGCTATCTACAATGCTGTAGTTATCAGAACAGAAGACCAAAAAGATAAAAGTTTTGAAATTAATTTAACATTGGAAGTTGCTCAGCACTTAGGTAACAATACCGTAAGATGCGTAGCAATGTCTTCCACAGATGGCCTGGTTCGTGGTATGGTTGCTACAGATATGGGTAACGCAATCTCCGTTCCAGTAGGTGATGCTACATTAGGTCGTCTGATCAACGTAGTTGGTGAAGCCATTGACAATAAAGGTCCTGTAGAAAGTGAAGAAAGATGGGGAATCCATAGAGAAGCTCCTACTTTCGCTGATCAGAGTTCCGCAAAAGAAATTCTGGAAACAGGTATCAAAGTTATTGACCTGATTTGTCCATACGTTAAAGGTGGTAAAATCGGTCTGTTCGGTGGTGCTGGTGTAGGTAAAACCGTATTAATTCAGGAATTGATTCGTAACATCGCATACGAACACGGTGGTTATTCCGTATTCGCAGGTGTAGGGGAACGTACCCGTGAAGGTAAAGACCTGTTAGAAGAAATGACTGAATCCGGCGTTATTAATAAAACATCTCTGGTATTCGGCCAGATGAACGAACCACCTGGAGCACGTATGCGTATTGCTCTGACCGGTTTAACAATCGCTGAATATTTCCGTGATGTACAGGGACAGGACGTACTGTTATTTATCGATAACATCTTCCGTTTCACACAGGCAGGTTCCGAAGTATCCGCTCTGTTAGGTCGTATGCCATCTGCAGTAGGTTACCAGCCAACACTGGCAACTGAAATGGGTGCCATGCAGGAACGTATTACTTCCACCAATAAAGGTTCCATTACATCTGTACAGGCAGTATATGTGCCAGCCGATGACTTGACTGACCCTGCTCCTGCTACAACATTCGCTCACTTAGATGCGAAAACTGTATTAAACCGTTCTATTTCTGAAAAAGGGATTTACCCTGCAGTAGACCCACTGGATTCTACTTCTCGTATCCTGGATCCTCAGATTGTAGGCGAAGAACATTATAACGTGGCTCGTGGTGTTCAGGAAATTCTGCAGCAGTACAAAGAATTACAGGATATCATTTCTATTCTGGGTATGGATGAACTGTCTGATGAACAGAAACTGACTGTAGACCGTGCACGTAAAGTTGAACGTTTCCTGTCTCAGTCCTTCTTCGTAGCAGAACAGTTTACAGGTAACCCAGGTCAGTATATTCCTTTAAAAGAAACCATCCGTGGCTTCAAGGAAATCCTGGAAGGTAAACATGATGAACTGCCAGAAGGTGCTTTCCTGATGGTTGGTACTATTGACGATGCTGTAGAAAAAGCTAAGAAAATGATGGCGTAAGGGGGATTGGCAAATGGCTGATAAGACCCTGAAACTGGAAGTTATTACACCAGAAGAAGTTACTTTACGTGATGAAAGTACTTCTGTTATTCTTCCGGGGGTGGACGGTGAACTTGGTATTTGGCCAAACCACGCACCACTGCTGGCAGGTTTAAAACCAGGCGTAATAAGCTACAAAACTGCATCTGAAACAAAAAAACTGGTTGTATCCGGTGGCTTCGTAGAAGTTTCCAATAATGTAATCAGTGTTATTGCACCAGCTGCAGAATTGAGTAGCGATATTGATTTTGAACGTGCAGAAAGAGCAAGAGCTCGTGCGTTAGAACGTATCGCGAAAAAAGAAAATGTAGATTTAGCAAGAGCTCATGCCGCACTGGCAAGAGCAAATGCACGTTTAAGTGTACGCTAATTAATATGAAAAGAGCTGTTTCTTATGGAGCAGCTCTTTTCACTTTTTGAACAAAACAATGAGTAAAAAATTTGTTTTGTATAATAGAGGTAATTATATAAAATAATACATATCGGATTATTTCTGGGATGACTGTACATACCGCATCTATATCGGGTGTTTGATGGATTGGGTTTTGAATTAGTGTGGCTGTGGAAGATATATAAATATCATATAGATATAAATATATATGTTTTATGGCTGTATAGGCCTTGTAGCTAATATTTTGTTTGACCTAATTCAAAAAATGAGGTATCATTAAAAAAAGTGTGTGAATATGCATAGTAGATAATACTTTTACAGAATCGCAACCGAAGGAATTCTTATGCAATATCGGAAAAAAAGGTTGCCATTTGTTTTTGTATTTAGGTGTACAATGTGATATAGTAAAATCTAAAGGATAAAATTGGGTGTAGAATGGATAAGAGGGAATTTGTTTTGCATCCTATATTGTGTATTCTAGTATATTATGAAAAAACAATAGACTCCTAGAGGGGGTAAGTGGGATTTGGATAAGATTATTGTAACAGGCGGAAAAGAGATCCACGGTGAAGTGACCATCAGTGGAGCAAAAAACGCCGTGTTGCCGATTATTGTTGGGACATTGCTTGCAGAAGATGTCACTGTTTTGCATGATGTACCAAATTTATCTGATGTGGCAATCATGAAAGAAGTGTTAGAAATCTTAGGTGCAAAAGTTACCTTTGAAAATAACACAATGACAGTAGATGCTCGTAATGTAAATAATTATGATGCACCGTATAATTACATTCAAAAAATGCGTGCCAGTGTCCTGATTATGGGGCCGTTACTTGCGCGGTTAGGTCGCGCAAGAATTTCTATGCCGGGCGGTTGTGCAATCGGAACCAGACCGATTGATTTGCATTTAAAAGGATTGGAAGCTCTCGGTGCGGATATTCAGATTAATCATGGTGAAATGAATGCCGCAGTTGTCGGGGAAAAACTGAAAGGGACGAAAATCTACTTGGATTTCCCAAGTGTGGGTGCAACGGAACATATTATGATGGCCGCTGTTACCGCGGAAGGTACAACAATTCTCGAGAATGCTGCGGAGGAACCTGAAATTGTTGATTTGGCAAACCTGTTAAATAATATGGGTGGTAATGTCAGAGGTGCAGGTACCAATGTAATTAAAATTGAGGGTGTGGAAAAGCTCCACGGGACTACCTATACCATTATTCCGGATCGAATTGAAGCAGGTAGTTATATGATTGCGGCTGCAATTACCGGAGGGGATTTATTAATTAAAAATGTGATTGTCGATCATATCAAACCGTTGATCGCAAAATTGATGGAAGCCGGTGTGGAAATCACTGAGGAAGACGGAAATTTGCGTGTAATCGGTCATACTCCTATAAAGGCAGTAGATATCAAGACTTTACCATATCCGGGCTTTCCGACAGATATGCAGGCTCAGTTCATGGCTCTGATGACTGTAGCGGAAGGGACAAGTGTATTTACCGAAACTGTTTTTGAAAACCGTTTTATGCATGCGGATGAACTTCGCCGTATGGGTGCCAATATTAAAGTCGACGGACGTAACGCAATTGTTGAAGGGGTGCCTCGCTTGTGCGGTGCTGAGGTAAAAGCGACTGATTTACGTGCGGGGGCTGCGTTGATTATTGCGGCTTTAGTGGCTGACGGTCAGACTAAGATCGGTGAATTACATCATATTGATCGTGGATACGAAAATCTGATTGAAAAATTTCGGAATATCGGTGCAGATATTGTTCGTATTCAGGAAGATGATGAAGATGTAAACGAATAAAAAATAAAGATCATATATTTTCAGATTTAATCTGAAGATATATGATCTTTTTTCTTTGGAAAATTTTATTAAAAAGGGAAGGACCCGCAACTTGCTGAAGGTTGCGGGTCTTTTTAGGGAAGTGTATTTTACTTGAATTGGTTGTGTGTTTGGTAATACCTGTTATTATTTGCTTAATAATGTGCAAACTGCATTTGCATAGGCAACAGGATCATCAATCGAAAGTCCTTCAATTAATAATGCCTGATTATACAGGATTTTTACATATTCTGTAGCTTTTGCTTCATCAGCTGGGTAGATGTCGCAAAGTTTCTGGAAGATCGGGTGTTCTGCGTTGATTTCCAAAATTCTAGCTGCCTTATGATAATTTGGTTCAGGCATATTATCTAAAACGCGTTCCATTTCAATGGAAATCGGACCTTCGCTTGCAAGGCATACCGGATGAGTTTTTAATCTGGAAGAAAGTTTTACTTCTTTTACTTTTCCGTCTAATGCTTTTGTGCAGAATTCGAGCAGAGCCTTGTTGTCTTCTGCTTTTTTCGCAGCAGCTTCTTTTTCTTCTTCGGATTCCAGATCAACATCTCCGTCCTGAATGGATTTGAATGTTTTTTCGTTATAATCACGCATAACACGTAAAGCGAATTCATCCACATCATCTGTCAGGTATAAAACTTCATAACCTTTTTCTTTAAACTGTTCAATCTGTGGAAGCAGATTAATCTGATCGATTGTTTTCCCGCATGCGTAGTAAATTGCTTTCTGGTCTTCTTTCATACGTTCTACATATTCTTTTAAGGTTACCAGTTTTTCTTCTGTGGAAGAGTAGAACATGATCAGATCCTGCAGCATTTCTTTGTGTGTGCCGTAGTCACTGTAGATACCGAATTTCAGCTGTAAGCCGAAGGTTTCAAAGAATTTATCATATTTTTCTCTGTCTTTTTTCTGTAATTTCAGTAATTCAGATTTGATTTTCTTTTCCAGACTGGTTGCAATCAGTTTTAACTGACGGTCATGCTGTAACAGTTCTCTGGAGATGTTCAGGGACAAATCCTGAGAGTCTACAAGACCTCTTACGAAAGCAAAATGATCCGGCAGAAGATCTTCACATTTATCCATGATTAATACACCGTTTGCGTACAACTGCAGACCTTTTTTAAAGGTTTTACTGTAGAAGTCATATGCAGGATGAGACGGAATGAACATCATAGCGTTGTAGGTTGCAGAACCTTCCACGTTACTGTGGATGGTCAAAAGAGGATCATCATAATCTACAAATTTTTCTTTGTAGAATTTGGTGTATTCTTCGTCTGTAATCTGTGCAGGCATCTTCTTCCATAACGGAGTCATGCTGTTAACGGTTCTGATTTCTGTATAGGTTTCGAATTCAGGATTTTCCGGATCGGAACCTTCTTTAACTTTTCGGTCTTCCATTGGTAAATGAATCGGGTAACGGATGTAATCGGAATATTTTTTAATGATGCCGTGAATATTATAAACATCCAGGAATTTATCGTAATCTTCTTCCGGAGTGTTTTCTTTGACAGTCATAATGATCTGAGTACCGATGCTGTCTTTTTCGCACGGTGTAATGGTATAGCCGTCTGCACCGTCGGATTCCCAGATATAACCCTGTTCGGAGTTTTCACTGCGAGTGATTACTTTTACATTTTTGCTTACCATGAATGCAGAATAGAAGCCGACACCAAACTGGCCGATGATATCAATATCATCATTTTTTTCCTGATGAGATTTGAAATCTAAGGAACCACTTTTTGCGATGGTACCTAAGTTGGTGTTCAGTTCTTCTTCGGTCATGCCACAACCGTGGTCGGTAACAGTCAAAGTACGGTTTTCTTTATCGATGGCGATATCAATGGATAACTCATCACGGTTTAATCCGGTTTCTCCTTTTACCATTGCATTGTAATAACGTTTGTCTGTTGCATCACTTGCGTTGGAGATGATTTCTCTTAAGAAGATTTCGTGATGTGTGTAAATAGAATTGATCATTAAATCAAGCAGTCTTTTGGATTCTGCTTTAAATTCAGTTTTTCCCATTAAAATCGGTCCTTTCAAAATATATATGATGTGTTTTATTCACATTTTCTATTGTTAGCACTCATTGATGACGAGTGCTAACAATGATTATAATATACCTATCAGACAAAAAATGCAAGGGGGATTTTTGAAAAATTTATTTGATTTCCGTAAAGATGGCGATTTGATGAAGATCGGGGCTTACTTCTTGTAATCTACCCTGGAATCATTTATACTTCTAGTGTGACTGTCTATTTTCTTCTTATTAACAGAAAGGCACAAAGAATTCGAGTATTTTGGAAAAAGAAAGTAAAAAATGAACAAAAAAGGAGATTATTTATAGATAGAAATTAATTTCGGAGGTGTTTAACTTGAAAAAAGCAATATCACTTTTGCTGTTGTGTTGCTTTCTGCTTACCGGTTGCGGAGCAGCGGAAAGTGTCAAGGAGGTAACGTGGGAGAATGAACCCAGAACAGATGAGATGTATGACGTGATTGTCGTCGGTTCCGAACCGGAAGGAATTGCGGCTGCGGTATCGGCAGCCAGAAACGGCATGAATACGTTGCTTTTAAGTGAAGATAAGGCGCTGGGCGGTCTGATGACTATCGGCGAACTGAATTTTATCGATATGTGTGAGGGCAGGGACGGAACGCTGTTGACACAGGGCTTTTTTAAGGAATTTTATGATGCGGTAGGCGGAAGTGCGTTTGATATCACAGAGGCAAGAAATTTCTTTTTAAAGGCGGTTACCGATGAAAAACTGATTACACTTCGTACGGAAAATGAATTCGTTCGTCCGGTTGTGGAAGATGGAATCACAGGTGTGGTTACGAAAGAAAACGGGACAGAACAGACTTATTACGGAAAAAGAGTGATAGATGCCACTGCGGATGCAGATGTTGCGGCGGCTGCCGGCGTTCCGTATACCTATGCCGGGGAGGACATCGGCGAAAAGGATCGTCAGATGGGCGTAACGCTGGTATTTGAATTATCCGGTGTAAACTGGAACAAGGTTTCTCTGCATTTAAACTGGCAGAGAATTAAAGCGGAAGTCTTTAAGAAAAGTACAGCCGATATGGGTGCCACGAAAAAAACGGCGTGGGGATATACCGAAGAAGGCTATGCTTACGAACCGAAAGACGATATGATGCGTCTCAGAGGATTCAATATTGCAAGACAGAATAACGGAAATGTGCTGGTAAATGCGCTGATTATTTTCGGTGTGGATCCGCTGGATGAAGAAAGCAAGCAGCGGGGAATTGAACGTGCAAGAAAAGAAATGAAGTATATGATACCGTATATTCAGGAAAATTTTAAAGGTTTCGAAAAAGCGGAACTGGCAAGAACAGCAGATGCGTTGTATGTACGGGAAAGCAGACATATGATCGGGGAGTATCAGCTGACTATTGACGATGTTTTGGAAAACAGAGACCAGTGGGATAAGATTGCAATCGGTTCCTATCCGGTGGATGTGCAGCCGACAGCCAACCAGACTTACGGAACAGTAATCGGGAGTCCGGACCGTTATGCGGTGCCGTTCCGTTCTCTCGTGCCGAAAAAGGTGGATGATCTGCTGGTTGTGGGGAGAAGTGCTTCTTATATGTCACTTGCGGCAGGCAGCGCCCGCGTAATACCGCTTGGTATGGCGGAAGGAGAAGCGGCAGGTGTTGCAACGGCTTATTCGATTAAGCACGATATCACCTTCCGGGAAATGACGGCGGACAAAAAAGCGATTGCCTCGATTCAGGATATGCTGAAAAAACAGGGAGCTTATTTGGATGACTTTGAAATTCATGAAGATTTTATGGATCATTGGGCTTATCCGGGAGTAAAGGTATTACGGAGTTTAGGGATTTTAGACGGTGGGTACGATAATAATTATCATTTGGATGAACCGATCAACCGCTGGAGATATCAGAATACAATCAATAACATTCTGGTTAAGACAGGAATTGAACAGGATTATATTGAGGTTAACGACAATCCGCCAAACAGACAGATTATCGGTACAACGGCAAGAGCAATTGCAAAAGAGGAGGGCGTAAAATATGAAGACAATTACGCTGTTTATCTGAAGGCATTGCAGCAGCGTGGTATTTTAACAGAAGAATTGAAGCCGTATTTCCAGGATGAGAATAAAACACCGAATGCGGCGGAAGTGGTACAGTTAATGGCCAATACCTATCTGTATCTGAATAAATAATGATTTTTGCATGCATCGGAAAGTAACAAAATGACCGTGTCAAAAGACACACAGGAGGATACACATGAAAAAAAACTGGATCGTCGCCGGAATACTGGCGGCAGGTATTTTTCTGCTTGGCGGGTGTGGTACAGGTGAAAGTTATGATGTAATTGTTGTCGGAGGAGAGCCGGAGGGCGTGTCTGCCGCAGTAACGGCAGCCAGAAACGGCATGAAAACCCTGCTAATTGAAGAAGATCAGGATTTAGGCGGTTTGATGACAACCGGAGGATTAAATTTTATCGATATGTGCAACGGGCGCGACGGAACACTGTTAACCCGCGGAACATTTAAAGAGTTTCATGATGCGGTAGGAGGCACTGCTTTTGATATTCCGGAGGCTAAAAATGCATTTTTACAGATGGCAGAGGCAGAGGAAAATCTGACAATAAAATTAGAGACGGAATTTGTGGAACCGATTATGGAAGACAATGCAATTCAGGGTGTTGTCGTAAAGCAGGACGGAAAAAAAACGGAATGTAAAGCGGATCGTGTGATCGACGCGACTATTGATGCGGACGTTGCGGCGGCTGCCGGTGCAGAATATACCTATCTGGGAGAAGATTACGGACAGACAGACGGAAAAACAGGGGTAACGCTGGTATTTCGAATTTCCGGAATTGACTGGCAGAGGGTTCATCAGTATTTAAATGAGGATAATGATCCGAATACCGGGTGTACCAGTAAGGCAGCATGGGGTTATAATGAGCAGAGTTTTGCCTATGAACCAAAGGATCCGAATACACGCGTGAGAGGGTTGAATATTGCTTTACAGAAGGACGGCACTGCACTGGTAAACGGATTTATTATCTTTGGAGTGGATCCGCTGGATGCGAAGAGCAAGCAGGCCGGTATTGAACGCGGAAGGGCAGAAATTGAAAGACTGATTCCTTATTTGAGAGAGAACTATGTCGGCTTGGAACATGTGGAATTGGTTGATACGGCAGAAGCACTTTATGTAAGAGAAAGCAGACACATTTTGGGAGAATATCGTCTTACGTTAGACGATGTATTAGAAAACAGAAGTTTTGAAGATAATATTGCCCTTGGATCCTATCCGGTGGATGTACCGCCGAACGGAGACCGTTTGGTCGGGATTATTTTAGGAAATCCGGATCGTTACGGAGTACCGTTCCGCGCACTGGTTCCGAAAAAAATTGACGGAATGCTGGTGGTCGGAAGATGTGCCTCCTATACTTCCCTGGCGGCAGGCAGTGCCCGCGTGATTCCGCTCGGCATGGCGGAAGGTGATGCGGCGGGGATTGCTGCGGCATATGCAAAGGAGACAGACAGTTCTTTTCGAGAAATCTGCAAAGACCGGGACGCGATTGCGGAGATTCAGATGAGAATTAAGAATATGGGCGGTTATTTGGAAAATTGGGATCCCGTCAAGGAAGAAGTGGAAAGCCATTGGGCCTATGAAGGGGTTAAAACACTGCGTAATCTGGCTTTAATTGACGGTGGATACCAGAATGACTACCGTCTGGAAGAGGCTGTTACCGAGGAAGAATGGAACAATCTTGTAAACGGATTATTCTGGTTCCACAATCAAAAAGAAATGAATTATCGGACAGAAAACGGGGTACGTGGTGCCGTGGTACTGAATGAAGCGGCTGTAATGGCCGGTCTGTCCGAGGATCATGCGGAAGAATCCTTAAAAGAAGCCGGGATTTTAACCGAAGAGCTGGAACCGTATTTTAAAGATCTTTCACGGGTACCGAATCGGGCTGAAGTGGTGCAGTTAATGGCAAATGTACACAATTATCTTCTGGAACAGGAATAAGAATGCTTTCATTGATTTGAAGCGGAAATAAATTAAAGAAGGGATGATTTTCTTTGCGATACTGCGAAAAAGGCAGTACGGAGAAATCGGTAATCAATATGAAAAAACTGTTTTGTATACTAATTTGCTGCTGCCTGTTATTTATGGGTTGTTCCAATACGGCAGAAAAGGCACAGGAAGAAGGAAAAGATTACGATGTCATTGTGGTGGGAGGAGATCCGGAAGGCATTTGTGCGGCGGTATCCTCGTCCAGAAACGGCTTGAAAACACTTCTGATTGAAGAGGACAAGTCTCTCGGCGGATTAATGACTTTGGGAAAGCTGAATTTTATTGACCTTTGTGAAAGCAGAGATGGATCGATTCTGACACAGGGGCTGTTTACGGAATTTTATGATGCCGTAGGGGGCACCGCATTTGATATTGAAAAGGCGGAAACATTTTTTAATGACTGGTTAGCGAATGAAAAAAATGCCACGGTAAAGCTGGAAACAGAATTTGTAGAACCGATTATGGACGGATCTAGAATTGCGGGAGTTGTGGTTCGTGAAAACGGCAAGGAAGTTTCCTACACCGCGAGTCGTGTAATTGATGCAACGGTGGATGCCGATGTAGCTGCGGCGGCCGGCGTTCCTTATACGATTGCCGGGGAGGACATTGGTGAGAAAGACCGTCATATGGGAGTGACACTTGTTTTTGAACTTTCCGATGTGGATTGGGATCAGGTGGTTGAATATCTGGAAAATGATGGGGAAGAAGGAACCGGAGCTACTGAAAAAACGGCCTGGGGTTATACCCGTGAAGGATATGCATATGAACCGAAAGATCCGTTGATGCGTATGAGAGGCTTTAATGTTGCAAGACAGGATAACGGGAACGTGCTCGTAAATGCGTTGATTATTTTCGGTGTTGATGCAATGGATGAAGACAGTAAGGCAGAGGGGATTGCTCGCGCTCAGAAGGAACTGAAATATATTATTCCGTATGTAAATAAGAATTTTGCCGGTTTTGAAGATGCAAAACTGGTGGGTACAGCATCCCAGTTATATATCCGAGAAAGTCGTCATATTATTGGGGAGTATCAGCTTACTATTGATGATGTACTGGAAAACAGAGATCAGTGGGATAAGATTGCCATTGTAGCGTATCCGGCGGATATCCAGCCGACAGCAGGACAGACCTACGGAACTGTCATCGGCAGTCCGGACAGATATGCAATCCCGTTCCGTTCTCTGGTTCCGCTGAAAGTGGAAGATCTTCTGGTCATTGGGCGCAGTACGTCCTACACATCTCTGGCGGCGGGCAGTGCTCGCGTAATTCCGGTTGGAATGGCAGAGGGGCAGGCGGCAGGTGTTGCCGCGGCATATTCCCTTGAGCACAATATGAATTTCCGGGAAATCAGTAAGGAAAAAGATGCGGTGAAAGATATCCAGAAAACACTGAAAAAACAGAAAGCCTATCTGGATGATTTTGAAGTGCATGAAGACGTGATGGATCACTGGGCATATCCGGGCGTTAAGGTTATTCGCGGTTTAGGTCTTTTAGACGGGGGATACAGCAATGACTATCATCTGGATGAACCTGTCGGTAAATGGCGTTTACAGAATATGATCAATAATTCCATGAAAAAAACAGATTTAAAATTTGAACCTGTGGAAATTTCCGATCCGGCCACGAATAAAAGTATGATTGCCGCGGTTGCCAAGGTAGCGGGAATTGATGAGCAGGATTACGAAGCGCAGCTTTCCGCACTGCAGGAAAAAGGAATTGTAACAAAAGAAATCCTGAAACACATGGGTGCAGAAAAGGAAGAAGCTTTTGCGTCGGAAGCAATAATGATTGTAGCAAATTTATATACATTTGTGGTACAATAAAGTGTTGAATAAAAATTGATTAGGTGACAATGGAGGTTATAATATGATAGAACGGTTACAGCTTCTGGAAGATAAATACGAAGAATTAAATCAGAAAATGGTAAGTCCGGAAGTACTGAATGATCCTGCAGAACTGCATAAATGTGCAAAAGCGCAGGCAGATCTGGAAGATGTTGTTATAGCATTTCGCAAGTATAAAAAAGTAATCAGTGAACTGGATGATTCCAAAGCAATGCTGCAGGAAAAACTGGATCCTGAAATGGACGAAATGGTAAAAGCGGAAATCAAAGATCTGACAGAACAGAAAGAAAGTTTAGAACAGGAACTGACAGTTTTACTGTTACCGAAAGACCCGAATGACAGTAAAAACGTTATTATGGAAATCCGTGCCGGCACAGGCGGTGATGAAGCGGCTTTATTTGCGGCAGATCTGTATCGTATGTATACCCGCTATGCAGAAATGCGCGGTTGGAAAACAGAAGTTATGAACACTAACTACACGGATGTTGGCGGTTATAAAGAAATCACCTTCATGATCGAAGGGAAAGGTGCTTACAGTCGACTGAAATTCGAAGGCGGTGTACACCGTGTACAGCGTGTTCCTGCAACCGAATCCAGCGGACGTATTCACACTTCTGCAGCAACTGTAGCAGTTCTCCCGGAAGCGGAAGAAGTAGAAGTTGAAATCAATATGAATGATTTAAGAATTGACGTGTTCTGCTCCAGCGGCCCTGGCGGACAGTCTGTAAATACAACGCAGTCTGCGGTACGTGTAACACACTTACCGACCGGTCTGGTTGTATCCTGCCAGGATGAAAAATCCCAGCAGATGAATAAGGAAAAAGCAATTAAGGTATTACGCTCCCGCCTGATGGATAAATATCAGCAGGAAGCACAGGGGGAACTCTCTGCTCAGCGTAAAGGCATGATCGGAAGCGGTGACAGAAGTGAACGTATTCGTACCTATAACTTCCCGCAGGGACGTGTCAGTGATCACAGAATTAACCTGACTGTTCATAATTTAGATAAGGTTCTTCTCGGGAACTTAGACGAAATTATCGAAGCTTTGATTACAACGGATCAGGCTGAAAAACTGAAAAATGCCGATCAGGATTAAGTTTATATCTGATCAGAAGCACATAAATGATGTGGAAATCCACAATTGCCTACTGTTTGCACAGTAGGCCGTACATAAAAAGAAAACCGGTATGAGGAAATTTTACGAGGGGAAAGGCGAACTGGTGCAGACAGATGAACGGAAAAGAATTACTGCAATCGGCAGTGGAAAAACTGGGAAAAGAAAAACGGCTGGAAGCAGAGCTTCTGCTATGTGATGTATTGCAGATGGACCGTGCTCGCTTTTTGGCGCATGATCTGGATGAAGTGACACAAGAGCAGGAAAAAACCTATCAGGGTCTGATTACCCGTATGGAACAGCATGAGCCGTTTCAGTATCTTTTGGGAACCGCCAATTTTATGGGTTTGGATTTAAAGGTGACTCCAAGTGTGTTGATTCCGAGATTTGATACCGAGCGACTGGTGGAAACCGCACTGCGTTATGCAGATGGAATCCGGGAGCCGAAAATTTTGGATATTTGTACCGGAAGCGGTGCCATTGCCATTGCAATGAGTCATTTCTGTCCAAATGCGCAGGTATGGGCAGGAGATCTTTCTGAGGAAGCACTTGCGGTTGCGAAAGAAAATAACAGAACCTGTCAGACATCGGTTATGTTCCGACAGGGTGATTTGCTGGAACCGTTTTCCGATCTGAAAGGGACGGTTGATATCTTGGTATCAAATCCGCCGTATATCACATCGGATGAAATGAAAGAACTTCCGGAAGATGTTTTACAGGAACCGCACATGGCTTTGTGGGGCGGCGAAGACGGACTGGATTTTTATCACAGACTTGCAGAAGGAGCGGGAGCGTTACTTCGTAAAGGCGGTTGGATTGTTTTTGAAATTGGTTGGAAACAGGGACAGGCCGTTCAGGATATGTTGGAACAGCAGGGCTTCCAGGATGTGGGTCTTTTACAGGACTGGCAGGGAAGGGATCGCGTTGTTTTTGGTAGAAAGTAATAATAAATAATTTATTTACTAAAAAAAAGTTTTTTTCTGTTTAGAAAAAGTTTTTTTCGGGTAAATCTAATTATAGCAGAAAATAATATGAAAACGTGTGTTTGAAAGGAGAGAAAGAATATGGAAACTAAATTTTTTGTATGTACACATTGCGGAAACATGATTGGTAAAATTAAAGATGCTGGGGTACCAGTAGTATGTTGTGGCGAACCAATGAAAGAACTGAAAGCAAACAGCACAGATGCTGCAGGTGAAAAACACGTTCCAGTAGCAACTGTTGAAGGAAACAAAGTAACAGTTGTTGTTGGGGAAGTAAATCACCCAATGACAGAAGCACACCTGATTGAATGGATTTCTATTGAAACCACTCAGGGATGGCAGAGAAAACCTCTGACTGCTACCGATGAACCAAAAGCTGTATTTGCATTAGCTGACGGCGAAGAAGTTAAAAACGTTTATGCTTACTGCAACTTACACGGTCTGTGGACAGCAGCTCTGTAATTTTGATTTAACATAAAAAATTGGGGTGGTGAAAAACCCCTTCAGGGATTCGGGTGAAAGAAATTTCACCCGAATCTTTTTTTACGGGAAAGTCAAAAAAAAATCGCTTCCCGGACGACAGAATAAAGACTGACAACCGGGAAGCGACTATAAAAAGATAAGGGATGTTATGCGCGTTCTTTTCTTAACCGATAAACAAGACAGACGGAGACGAACAGAGCGGCTGCATATAACAGAGCAAAAATGAACAGTGTACTCTGATAGGTTGCAAGAGCTCCTTTTGCCCAGGAAATGATGCAAGGTCCCACAATACCTGCAAAGGCCCATGCGGTTAAAATACGGCCGTGTATTGCGCTTAAATGCTTGGTTCCGAACACATCACTCAGATAAGCCGGGATGCAGGAGAAACCACCGCCGTAGCATGTCATAACGACAAAGAGGAATACCTGGAAAAGAATAACGTTGGAAACATTTCCCAGGATTAACATTGCAATAATTTCTAAAATAAAGAAGGATGTATAGACAATTTCACGACCGAAATAGTCGGAAAGTGTTGCCCAGAAGAATCTGCCACCGCCGTTAAAGAGGCCCATGATACCTACAATACCGGCAGCTGCCAGTGCGGTCATACCTGTTGTTTCCTGAAGAATTGGGGAAGCAACACTTAAAAGAGCGATACCGCAGGTGATGTTAATAAATAACAGGAACCAGAGAGCGTAGAATTTTCCGGTTTTCATTGCCTGATTGGCAGTATACTGTGGGCGACGGTCTTTGAATTCGCCCTGAGATTCCGGCAGATAGCCTTCCGGAACCGGATGAATCAGATAGGATGAGAGAGCAATAATAATGAAATATACGATACCGATTGTATAGAATGTATTTACAAGTCCTACCGCGTTAATCAGGTAACTGATCACCGGTCCCGCAACAGCGGCAGCAAATCCGAAGCCCATAATTGCAAGGCCTGTTGCCAGACCGCGACGGTCATAAAACCAGTTTACGAGTGTCTTAACCGGGGTGATATAGCCGACTCCGAGGCCGATCCCGCCGATACATCCGTAAAAGAGATACAAAAGAGGGAGTGAATTATGACTGATTGCAAAACCACTTCCGATTAAGCCTGAAGCATAAAAAACACCGCACAGAAGACCGGATTTTCTAGGCCCTAAGTTTTCAACAAAGGTTCCGAGAAAGGCCGCGGACATTCCTAAGAAGAAAATTGCGATACTGAATACCCAGGAAACCTGAGAAAGTGAGGCGTTCAAAGTATCCATAACAGGATTCGTAAAAACAGACCAGGCATATACAGCCCCGATACTGATATGAATTCCCACTGCAGGGATTGCACCATTGAGCCAACGATTGGTTTTCATAATAATAATGACCTCTTTCCTTTTGCAAGTAAATCACATGTTGGTATATTAAATAATATATATCAACATGTGAAATAATACATGTGATAAAAGAAGTATACAGGACAAAGCAGAGAAAAACAAATAAATTATACAGAAAAGATGAATAAAAAAAACAAATAGAAACTTTGATTGTGAAATTTTGGGCTAAATGAGGATCGGTCCAGTGATTTTTCGTGAAATAAAAGTGTATATTTCATGAAATGATATAAAAAATATACTGAAAATTTTTGGAATAGAATATACTATATTCTCAGAAAAAGATTAAAATATGCATAAAGATTTTTTTGCCCGGAAGCGATCAAACCGAAAAAACAGGAAAATAAAAGGAAATCGTGAAATAGCTTTGTAATCAATCAAAGAAACTGTTATACTAAAAAAATAAAGAAACAGGAGAAAAAGCGGCTGAAATAACAGGCGCCTTTCTTTTTGTATGCAGAATGAATGCTTTTAAGGAGGGAATGAACGAAATGTTTCATTTTGTTTATGCCGATGAAGAAGGTAACGGATATATTAACGAGGATTATTTTGCCCTGGGATTACTCGGAGCCAACTTTGTGGAACCGAGTGATGAGGAAGTGATTCCGCTGCCGGAAGGTGCAAGTTTAACCATGATTCCAAACCGCGCTCCGGTTGTAATTGATGATGAGGGTCATTTTACACTTTATCCGGAATCCGGATGGGTTATGGGTGCACTGCTTCCGCAGGGATATACCAGAACACTGCTTCCTGCATTTTTAAATCAGGATGGGGCTGACAGTCTGCCGCTTTTCGGTTATGCCGGGGTTTTTGCACAGGACGGAGAACTGTATGTGGCTGCCGTTCCGACGGATGAAGATTATAAATGGAATCCGCAGTATTTTAATACGGAAGACCTTGCGGAGCGTGTGGATGCGTTAAAGAAAAAATTTCCGGAAAACCGTCTTCTGGAACAGTTGGGACACTGTGCATTAACTTATGGATGTTTTACTGCACAGAATATGTTCTATCACAGATGGGAAGCCGGTATTCCGGTATCTCCGGTCTGTAATGCGAGATGTCTCGGATGTATTTCTCTGCAGGAAAGTGAATGCTGTCCGTCTCCGCAGAGCCGTCTGAAATTTGTGCCGACGGTTAAGGAAATATCGGAACTTGCGGTGAATCATCTGAAAGATGCGGAGGACGGTATTATTAGCTTCGGACAGGGTTGTGAGGGAGATCCGAGTATGCAGGCGGATGTTATTGCAGAAGCAATCCGTGAAATCAGAAAACAGACAGACAACGGTACGATTAATATGAATACCAATGCCGGCAATACAGAAGGCATCAAAAAAATTGTCGACGCCGGAATTGATTCCTTGAGAGTCAGTCTGAACAGCGGGACAGAGGCTGTTTATCAGGCATATTACCGTCCGACAAACTATACACTGGCGAATGTGAAGGAATCTCTTCGCTATGCGGCAGATCACGGTGTATATACTTATTTGAATCTGCTGACATTCCCGGGGATCAATGACAGTGGAGATGAAATTGAAAGTTTGCTTGATTTGGTTCGGGAAAATGATGTGAAAGCGATTCAGGTTCGTAACCTGAATATTGATCCGGCAACGATGAAGCCGATTGTGGACTTGTTGAAAGAAGAGCCTGTTGGGATTCCTGCATTCTTAAATATTCTGGAAGAAGAGCTTCCGGAAGTGGAAATCGGCAATTATACGAAGCCTTATAGAAGAAAAAAATAGAAATATGCAAAAATTATAAAATAATGATTGACTATTTCGGAAAGAAATATTATACTAAATCAATGTAATGTGTAATTCGGAATTCAGATAGAAAGAGGTGTAACGGATGAAAGAAGGTATTCACCCAAGATATGAAACTGTAAAAGTTATCTGCGCATGCGGTAACGAATTTGAAACCAGATCTACTTCCAATGGTGATATTAAAGTAGAAATCTGCTCTCAGTGCCATCCTTTCTACAGCGGTAAACAGCGTGTACATGCTGCTGCTGGTAGAGTAGAAGCATTTAACAAGAAATTTAATAGAGGCTAATGGCCTACACATAAAGAGTATTGTCCGTCTGGACAGTACTCTTTTTTTTTATACATGACAAAAAAGATTGACTATATAGCCCTTTGTCGGGTATCATAAAAGAGATAATGATAAGTGTAAAGTAAATCAATTATAGCAAGGAGGTGTTTTTGCTTGAAGACGAAAGATATGCTAAAGGATGAAACCATAGTAGGCTCTCCTAAAAAACACTTACTAGTGCTGGCAGGATTAATGTTTATTTTCTGGATCCTGTTATCAGGCAAATTAGAATTTAAGTTTTTGACTTATGGCGTGTTGACAGCTTTAATTTCTGCATATATCTGTGTGCCGTTATTATTGCTTCCAAATGCCAGCGGTACAAAAAAATATTTCATTTTTGACGTACCTTTAGGTCAATATGCTGTGTACTGGCTTTGGTTGTTGAAAGAAGTAGTAAAAGCTAATATTGATGTAGTTAAAGCTACAATTAAAGCTGAGATGCAGATCAATCCAAGAGTGGTTCGTTTTAGAATCCAGTATGATAACCCAATGGCTTACACAACATTGGCAAACTCAATTACACTGACACCTGGGACAGTCACCTTAAATGTGACTCCGGATGGATTATATGAAGTGCATGCGTTAACTGATGGTGCTGCTGAAGGTTTATTAGAAGGCGGTATGCAAAAGCGTGTTGCACATCTGTTTGGGGAACCATTTGTTTTTGAAGTTGTAGAGGAAGGAGAAGAACAATAATGAATGCTATTTGGGTTATGATTATGGTCGCTGTAGTAATTATTATTGGACTTATGCTCCAACGTGTTTTCCAGGGACCAACGGTTTTTGACCGTATGAATGGTTTGGGCGTTATCGGTGCTGACACAATCCTGTTACTGGTATTGTTCGGTTATGTTGACGGACGTCCTGATATGTATGTAGATATCGCAATTTCTTATGCGATTTTAGGCTTTATCTGTTCTGTAATCGTAGCAAAATATATAGGAGGGAAAGACGTATGACAACATCACTTCAATTAAACGAAGTCATTGCTGCTATCTTATTGGTAAGTAGCTTGTTTTTCTTCCTGGCATCTGCGGTAGGGATTATCCGTCTGCCGGATTTCTATACCCGTTTGCATGCTTCTGGGAACAGTGAAACATTAGGTTTAATGCTGGCGTGTTTAGGTCTTGTTATTTATGAAGGCCCGACACTTGTTGCTGTTAAAATTGTAATTGTCTTTCTGCTGGTATTTCTGGCTAACCCAATCGGGACTCATATCCTCGGGAAAGCTGCTCTGAAATCCGGGCATCCTTTTTGGACAAACAAGGATAAGGAGGAATAAACATGCAGGTATTAATTATTGAAGCATTATTATTGCTTTTTTTGATTTTTATTACAGTTTGTATTTTGCTGAATAAAGATATTTTGGCTTGTGCAATTATTTATAGTGCATTTAGTTTCTGTGCGGTATTAACGTATTTTATGTTCGGATCTCCGGACGTTGCGTTTACAGAAGCAGTTATCGGAACTATGTCCACAATCTTCTTTATCGCAGCACTGAAAAAAGTGGATCGGTGGTGTAAATAACAATGGCAAGAGGATTAACAACCATTCTTATGACAATTATCACGGTCTTGTTTTGTGCGTGCACAGTTTTCCTGCCGGAAATCGGTGATCCGAATTCCGCACCAAACCAGCATGTTACACCATACTATATTGAACACAGTGCAGAAGATACCGGTTCTCCAAACATTGTTACCGGTACACTGGCTGACTACAGAGGTTTCGATACTTTGTGGGAAACATCTGTTATGTTCGTATCCGGTTTAACTGCATGTCTGATTTTGATGAAAAATACAAAAGAAGATCAGACAAACGGCAAGAAGGGAGGAAAACGCAATGAAAAATAAAATGAAACGGCCTTTTGGCGGGATTGTTTTAGATTCTTCATTTCGCATTATCATTCCTTTCACACTGGTTTATGGGATGTACATTTTAACACACGGGGAATACAGCCCTGGTGGTGGTTTCCAGGCCGGTGCGCTTTTAGCGGTAGGGATTGTTCTTGTACGCTTGATTCAAGGTGAAGATAAAGGGAGCTTCAATGTTTCCAAACAGGTTGCGGTTGTATGTGCAGGGGTAGGTACCTTCATATATGCGGCAACAGGCTGGCTGACACTTTTCGGTGGCGGCAAATTCTTAAATTATTCCATGTTACCGGTACCAATGCATCATATTCCTGAGTTACATGCTCTGGGGATTCTGATGATTGAAATCGGGGTAACTGTTTGCGTTATGATGACAATCATTGACATTATGGCTGCAATTATCGAACGATTAGACGATGAGGAAGAGGAGGTATAGATTACCATGAGTAATGCAGGAATGATGGAATTAATCAACAATTTCTTAGCAACAAAAGGGATCTATTCTCTGGTTCTCATTTTGTTGTTTTTAGGTATGTTTGGGATGATTACCAGTAATAACTATCTGAAAAAAATGATGGCTATGAACGTCATGCAGGTAGCGGTTATTTTCTTCTTCCTGTGCTTTGCACAGAAGAACGGTGGTATGATTCCTATTTTAAACGGCGCAACTACAAATCCTGATCTTTACATCAACCCGCTGCCGCATGCATTAATGCTGACAGCCATCGTAGTAAGCCTTGGTACATCTGGGGTTGCTCTTGCACTGTTGATGCGGATTAAGGAAGCGTACGGCTCCGTAGAGGAAGATGAAGTATTGAGGAGGGCAGATAAATGAGTGAACATTTTCCTGTTTTAATTGTATTACTGCCCTTGACAGCTGCACTGTTAAGTCCGTTTTTCAGCTATTTCCATAAACAGGCCGGAAAATGGGTTGCAGTTGCATCTTTAGTCGGCGCGTTTTTATGTGCAACAGGTTTACTTTTCCAGGTACTGGCTGATGGCGGTCAGGCAATTCATTATCATATGGGTGACTGGGCACCGCCTCTCGGGATTGAATTTGTAATCGATCCTGTTAACGGTGTGATTGTTGAAATGATTACATTTGTTGCAATGTGTACAGCAATCTACAGTACTCCGTTTTTGAAAAAATCCAACTGGTTATATATGGGCGGTTATTACACACTGATGAGCTTATTATGTGTAGGGCTCTCCGGTATGACATTAACCGGTGACGTATTTAACCTGTATGTTTATTTGGAAATCGCATCTTTATCCGGTTACGGTCTGATTGCACTGGGCGGAAACAAATCCACTCTGGCTGCATTCCGTTATCTGTTAGTCGGTACTATTGGTGCGTCTCTGTATCTGCTGGCGATCGGGTTCATGTACTCTATGACAGGTTCCCTGAACATGGCAGATCTGTCCGTCCTGTTACAGGATAAAATGGATTCTCCGTTAATTATTCTGTCACTGGCACTGTTAATTGCGGCATTTGGTATCAAAGCTGCATTATTCCCATTCCATGGCTGGCAGCCGGATGCATATACTTATTCCCATCCAGGTGCAGCACCGCTGATTTCCGGTGCGATGAGTAAAGTTCCGGCATATGCACTGTTACGTTTCTTCTTCTATCTGTTCGGTGCACAGCATTTATTTGTTCAGCATGGTCTGACGGTTGTTGGTATTTTAGGTGCGTTAGGGATTATCCTTGGTTCCGTTATGGCAATTGCGCAGGATGACTTCCGCAGAATGCTGGCTTACTCCAGTGTGGCACAGATTGGTTATATTGCGGTAGGTCTGGCAATCGGTAGTTTCTACGGTGTAATCGGTGCAATTCTGCACATCCTGAACCACGCATTTATGAAAGGTTCTTTATTTATGGTAATCGGCGGTATTCAGTATCGTTTCGGTGAAGTAAGCATCAGTAAATTGGGACAGATCGGTAAGAAAATGCCGTTTACCGTCTTTACACTGGTTGTTGCTGCACTGGGTATGATCGGGATTCCTCCTACCGGTGGTTTCTTCAGTAAATGGTATATCATGCAGGGTGCTATGGATACCGGACAGTATATTTATATTGCTGTTTTAGTTATCAGTAGTTTGCTGAATGCTGTTTATTTCTTCCGTGTACTGGAAAATGTATTCATCAATCCGGATGCAGGACTGAAAGAAGTTAACGCTCCAACCGGTAAATTTGAATTACCGTTACAGATGTTAATCCCAATCGTTGTATTCGGGATCATGATTCTTGCTTTAGGTTTCTGCAATGGTGCCATTGTAGATGGAATTATTAAATTAGGATTGCCGGAGGTGTTCGTGAGATGACCATTACTGATATCAGACCCTTTCTGGCGGTAGGTGTTTCCCTGCTGGCTGCATTCTTAATTATGTTCAGCGGGAAAAAACCGAATGTACGTGAATTCTGGAGTATTGCTGCAGCGTTTATCAAAGCGGCATTGATCTTCTCCATGGTACCGGCAGTACTGGCCGGCAATGTATTTGAATATACATTGTTCCAGGTAACCGATACAATCGGATTCACACTTAGAACAGACCCTGCAGGTATGGTATTTGCCTGCGTATCCTCTTTCCTGTATATTCCGGTTTCCTTCTATGCAATCGGATATATGAGAGGACATCATGAAAAAGAACAGACCGGATTCTATGCAGCCTTTGCTGTCTGCTTATCTGCAGCAATCGGGATTGCATTATCCGCAAACCTGTTAACCTTCTTCATCTTCTATGAAATTCTGACAGTTGCTACATGGCCACTGGTATTCCATGAAAGAAATGAAGAAGCTCGTTTCTCCGGTCGTAAATATTTAATTTACACACTGGTAAGCGGTCAGTTAATGCTGGCTGGTATTGTTGCAATTTATGTTATTTCCGGCACAATGGATTTCCAGGGCGGCGGTTTCTTAACATTGGATATGGCTCCGAAATGGGTATTACAGTTCCTCTTCTTCCTGCTGGTTTTAGGTGGCGCTGTAAAAGCCGGTGTTATGCCGTTACACGGATGGTTACCATCCGCCATGGTTGCTCCTACACCGGTTAGTGCTCTGCTTCACGCCGTAGCGGTTGTTAAAGCCGGTGCGTTCTGCGTATTGAGAGTTGTCGGTTTCGTATTCGGTCCGAAACTCCTGGCGGAAATCGGTGTTGCGGATGTTCTGGCATGGTTTGCAGCATTCACAATCATTGCATCTTCCCTGATTGCAATGAAACAGGATAACCTGAAACGCAGACTGGCATATTCCACAGTCGGCCAGTTATCCTACGTTGTATTAGGTGCAGCTTTACTGGCACCGTTAAGTATCCTGGGTGCATATTTCCATATTGTTGCCCACGCTTTAATGAAAATCACATTATTTATGTGCGCCGGTGCAATTATTGTTACGGCTCATAAAGATAATATCAGTGACATGCACGGAATCGGGAAAAAGATGCCGATTACAATGGCATGCTATACCATCGCTTCCCTGGGGATTTGCGGTCTGCCGTTTATCATCGGGTTCCTGAGTAAATGGAACCTGGCACTGGGTGCGTTGCAGGTAAGCCAGCCGTTCTACATTGTAATCCTGATTTGTAGTGCGCTCTTAAGTTTAAGCTATTTGATGCCGGTTGCTTATCTGGCATTCTTCAAACCAAATGACAAAGGTGAATTCAAAACTTACGGCGAAGCCAATAAGTTTATGCTGATCCCAATTTGTGTAACAGCAGCATTATCTGTTATTCTGGGTATCCTGCCAAACTTCGGCCCACATCTGTATGATCTGGCAACCATGGCAGCACAGAGTATTACACAGGGCTGGATTGGAGGTGGCTGGTGATGAAATCTCTGAATAAGAAAACGCTTTATATCATCATTGCCATTGTAGTAGCAATCTCCGTAGTGGTTGAAATCATGTTCGCACATCCACACGGCCACAGCTGGTGGCATGTGACACCGGGTGCAGATATTTTGATGGGCTTCTTCGGAGGCTGGCTGTTAATCCTGTTTGCTAAGAAATTCTTAGGACCGGTTTTACAGCGCAAAGAAGATTACTATGATGGAGGTGACGGTGATGAGTAGTATTCATCCTGGTTTAATTCTGATTGCGACCGGGATCATCGCCGCAATCGTCCCTAAAAACTTTAGAAAATTTGTATTAGCCGGCGGCCCTCTGGTTGCTTTGGCAGCAATGTTTTCTCTTTCCTACGGTGCGGAATGGGTTGTTCCGTTCATCAACGGAATTGATTTACACGTAATCAGTGTAGACCGCTTAAACTGGGTATTCGGTCTCATTTTTACAATGATGGCCTCTATCGGCGGAATCTATTCTATGCATAACAAGAGCTGGATGGAAGCACTGGCAAGCATGTGCTATGCCGGCGGTGCATTAGGGGTAACCCTTTGCGGCGACTGGATGACATTAATTTTCTTCTGGGAATTAATGGCTGCTTCCTCCCTGTTCTTAATCTGGTGCAATAACACTGCAAAATCCAGAAAAGCAGGTTTCCGTTATCTGATGGTTCACATGTTTGGTGGGAATATGTTATTAGCAGGTATTTTCCTGAAAGTATCTCAGGGAGATATGTTAATCAGCAACATTTCCGCAACCCATGATGCAGCTTTCTGGCTGATCTTAATCGGGGTTGCAGTCAATGCTGCGATTCCTCCAATTCATGCATGGCTTGTTGACGCTTATCCGGAAGGTACGATTACCGGTAGCGTATTCTTAAGCTCCTTTACCACAAAAGTTGCAGTATACTGCCTGATCCGTATTTTTGCCGGCACAGACTGGTTAATGTGGGTTGGGGTTGTTATGGCTCTGTACGGTGCTCTGTTTGCGATTATTGAAAATGACATGCGTCGTCTTCTGGCTTACCACATTGTCAGCCAGGTCGGCTTCATGGTTGCCGGTGTCGGGATCGGTACGGATCTTGCATTAAACGGTGCAACCGCTCACGCATTCAGCCACATTCTGTACAAATCCCTGCTCTTCATGTGTGCAGGTGCAATCATTTATGCAACCGGTATCCGCAAGATTAACCAGTTAGGCGGACTTGCGAAAAAAATGCCGTTTGTATTCGGATGTTTTGTAATTGCGGCATTCTCCATTTCCGGGATTCCGCTTTTCAACGGTTTTATCAGTAAATCCATTACCATCAGTGCTGCTGCAGAAGCAGGCCTGCCGGCAATCGAATTACTGTTACAGCTCGCTAGTGTCGGGACATTTTTATCCATCACAATGAAAATGGTTTACTTCATTTTCATCAGAGAAGGAAAAGATGTGGAAATCAAAAATCCACTGCCGAAAAATATGTATGTGGCAATGGGGATCGGTGCTACTTTATGTACCGTTTACGGGATTTTCCCGGACCTGTTATACCGCTTCCTGCCGTTCGCAATGGAATACCATCCGTTCACGGTAGATCATATTGTTCAGTATGTTCAGTTACTGGGTGTATCTATGATTCCGTTTATGATGTACCTCAACAATATGGAACCACACTCCATGCTGACACTGGATACCGATTGGCTTTACAGAAAACCTTTTGTTGCACTGATTCGTGGAATTTCTTCCCTGGTTTGTGCAGTTCGTGAAGCACTCGGTGCAATCTGCAAAAGCGTATATGATGCATTCAATTATCTTTCCCGCAATCCAATGGCATACCTGGGCTTAGGGCCTAGAAATGCTGCAGATTCAGGTAGTGTTCCGGAAGACTTTGATCCGGACGCATACCGCGCAGGAATCGGGGAACCGATGATTATTATCATGAGTGTATTCTTAATCGCAGTTGTATTTATCGCATTTATCTAACAGAAATTCTGTCAGGTCGTGTGAAAAAGTTTTTATAAAAAATGATACCTCCTGTAATCGTGTTAACCATGCATGATTGCGGGAGGTTCTTTTTTGAAATTAAAAAATATTTAAAAAAATAGTTTGACAAACTAATTATTTATGAATATAATTACTTAGACAAACTAAGTAATTACTTGACCATAAAGTTTGTAAATGGGGGATCAGTTATGGATGCATTTTCTCAGGAATTAAATGATTTATTATCAGACGTCTTTTGGTCTGTTTTGAAGATTGAAGAACAAACAGCCAACATGGCGACACAGGGAAAGCTTACAATCAGTGAACTGCATCTTTTGGAGGCAGTTGCCAAAAATGCGGACAAGGGGAGAAGAATCAGCGATATTGCAGCAGATCTGAAGATTACAATGTCTTCCGTTACGGTTGCGGTGAATAAGCTTGTCAAAAAGGGCTATGTGGAAAAAGTAAAATCCGAAGAGGACGGACGTCAGGTCTTTGTGAAGCTGACAAAGACAGGCAGAAAGGTCAATGCCGGACATCTCTACTTCCACGAAAACATGGTACGTAATGTAAGCGACGGCATGTCGGAAGAAGAGAAAGAAGTACTCTTAAGGGGAATGAAAAATTTAAACCGGTTTTTCCATAAGAAACTGGAAACGGGGAATGAAGAATGAGCTTCAGTATTTTAGGAACCGGCAGTGCATTGCCGGAGCGGGTGATTGCCAATCGGGATCTGGAACAACTGGTGGAAACCAGTGATGAATGGATCACCAGTCGTACCGGAATTCGTGAGCGCAGAGTCTGCACGACGGAAACCGTGACGGATCTTGCGACGGAAGCGGCAGAAAAAGCACTTTCCTGTGCCGAAATCAGCGCAACTGACCTGGACCTGATTATCTGTGCCACAATCAGTGCGGATTTTGCAACTCCGTCACTTGCCTGCCTGCTTCAGATGAGACTGGGAGCAACCTGCCCGGCCTTTGATGTCAATGCGGCATGTACGGGACTGATTTATGCCATGGATATTGCGGCAGGGTATTTTGCCAGAAAGCCGGATCAAAAAATTTTGATCGTTGCGGCGGATGGTCTTTCCCGACTGATTGACTGGAAAGATCGCAGTACCTGTGTGTTATTCGGGGACGGTGCCGGCGCGGTGGTGCTTGGAAAAGGCGAAGGCCTGCTGGCCATTGAAATCGGTGCCGAGGGGAAAAAAGATCCGCTTTATGCACCAATCGGCTGGGGAAACAGTCCGTTCCATGAAAAAATGGAAGAAAGCCCGTATTTTAAAATGGACGGTCAGGAAGTATTTCGTTTTGCGGTTTCGTCTATGGTACAGTCTGTAAAGAGTGTACTGGAGGAAGCGGAACTTACGACGGAAGATATGAATTATCTTTTGCCGCATCAGGCCAACAGCAGAATTTTGGAAGCGGCCAGAAACAGATTAAAAATAACAGAAGACAAATGTCTTAGTAATATTGCCTTTCGCGGAAATACTTCTGCAGCCGGGGTCGGCATCCTTTTAGATGAAATGAACCGGCAGGGTAAATTTCATAAAAATGATGTGCTGGTCTTAACCGCATTTGGCGGAGGCCTCACAACCGGTGCATGTGTTGTGCGCTGGGATCGTTAAAAAAAATAAAAAATTACGGAGGAACATAAAAATGAGTACATTCGAAAAATTACAGGATTTATTAGTAGACGCAAAGGATCTGGACAAAGATAAAATCACAATGCAGAGCACATGGGATGAACTGGGTCTGGATTCTTTAGATACGGTAGAACTGGTCATGAACGTGGAAGATGAACTGGGTGTCAGCCTGGAATTAACCGAAGATATGAAAACAGTCGGTGATGTTGTAGCAGAAATCGAAAAACAGAAATAGGGGAAGAAAATGATTCATACATCAATATGTGATTTATTGGGAATCCGTTACCCGATCCTCCAGGGAGGTATGGCGTGGATTGCCGATGCCGAACTGGCTGCGGCAGTATCCAATGCCGGCGGTCTGGGTATCATTTCTGCGATGAATGCCGGCGGAGACTGGGTGAGAGAACAGATCAGAAAAGCAAAAACTCTGACGGATTGTCCTTTCGGCGTGAATATCATGTTAGCAAGCCCGCATGTGGAGGAAGTGGCCAGAATCGTTCTGGAAGAACAGGTACCGGTTGTTACCACGGGAGCCGGAAATCCTTCCAAATACATGAAAGACTGGCTTGCGGCAGGTATAAAGGTGATTCCGGTGGTTGCCTCTACCGGAATGGCAAAGCTGGTTGCACGAAACGGTGCCAGTGCCGTAATCGCAGAAGGCGGAGAATCCGGCGGCCATGTGGGAGAACTGACGACACTGGTCCTGGTTCCGCAGGTATGTGATGTTGTGGATATTCCGGTGATTGCGGCAGGCGGAATTGCCGACGGTCGCGGACTGGCTGCAGTCAGCATGCTGGGTGCGGCAGGCATTCAGATGGGAACCGCTTTTCTGGTTGCAAAAGAATGCAATGTGCACCAGTCGTACAAAGAGAAAGTGTTAAAAGCAAAAGATATTGATACAACAACAACCGGTCGTAGATCCGGCCATCCGGTCAGAGTTTTGAAAAATCCGTTTGCACGGGAATATGCAGCAAAAGAATGGGACAGTGCGGTTACCGATGAAGAACTGAGCGAAATGGGCTCCGGTTCCCTGTATCGGGCAGCTGTGGAAGGGGATACCCGAACCGGTTCTTTTATGTGCGGACAGATTGCAGGTATGGTACGGGAAGAAAAAAGTGCGGCAGAAATTATAGAAAAGATTATGAAAGACGGGGAGAAAATCCTCTCAGGAGGCTCAACATGGGTCAGATAGCAGTCCTTTTTGCGGGACAGGGTGCCCAATACCCGAAAATGGGAGAAGCGTTTTACAAAGAAAACAAAACAGCCGGAGAATGGTTCCGTTGTTTTGAATCCATAAGACCCGGAACACTGGATCAGTGTTTCGGAGAGGACAAGGCGGTCCTTTCTCAGACAATCAATACACAGCCGTGTATCTTTGCAGTGGATTTTGCCATTGCAGAGGCGTTGAAAGAAACCGGCATTCCGGTTTCCGCCGCCGCAGGATTTTCTTTAGGAGAAATTCCTGCTCTGGCTTTTGCGGGATTTCTGAAAGCGGAGGACGCATTTCGTCTGGTGTGCCGTCGTGCACAGGTTATGGAAGAAGCGGGAACCCGTCATCCCGGCGGCATGCAGGCTGTTGTAAAACTGGACCGAACCGCGGTGGAAGAACTGGCGGGAGCGTATCGGGAAGTTTTTCCCGTAAACTATAACAGTCCGAAACAGACAGCGGTTGCGGGGAATCCGGAAGAACTGAAAGCGTTTGCAAAAGATGTGAAGGAAGCCGGCGGAAGAGCCATTCCGCTTGCAGTCAGCGGCGCCTTTCATTCTCCGTATATGAATGATGCAAAAGATGCGTTGGAAGAATATTTAAAACAGACAGAAATCCTGGACGGATGGTGCCCGGTTTACGCCAATAAAACGGCAGAACCGTATCGGAAAGAAGACGCAAAAATGTTGATGGCCGAACAGGTCAATCATCCGGTACAGTGGGTGAAAACCATTGAAACGATGGTTCGGGAAGGAATTCGGTGTTTTATTGAAGTAGGTCCGGGAAAAACACTTTCCGGTCTTGTAGCGAAGATTGCAGAGGATGCAGTTGTATATCACGTGGAAACACCGGAAGATCTGGACGAAGTGGTTCAGAAACTGAAATAAAGGCGGATAAAAATATGTTAAAAGATAAAATCGCAATTGTGACCGGTGCTTCCCGAGGAATCGGAAAAGCCATCGCACTGGAACTGGCACAGAACGGTGCCGATGTGGCAGTAGGCTATGGTTCCCGGGCGGAAGCGGCAGAAGCGGTCTGCACGGAAATCAGAAAAATGGGAAGAAATGCGAAAGCCTATCAGCTGGATGTAAAGGATTTTGACAGCTGTCGGGAACGTGTGAAAGAAATCATTGCCGATTTCGGAAAAGTGGATATTTTAATCAATAATGCGGGAATCACCCGGGACAATCTGCTTCTTATGATGAAAGAGGGAGAATTTGATCAGGTGATTGCAACAAACCTGAAAGGTGCTTTTAATATGACAAAGCAGGTGGGCGCGCATTTCTTAAGACAGAAAAGCGGCACCATTATTAATATTTCTTCTGTCAGCGGCATTATGGGAAATGCGGGACAGGCAAACTATGCGGCTGCCAAGGCCGGACTGATTGGATTTACCAAATCCGTTGCAAAAGAGCTGGCATCCAAAGGAATTACCTGCAATGCGATTGCACCGGGTTTTATTGCGACAGATATGACAGAGGCATTAAGTGAAAAACAGAAAGAAACAGTGGAAAAGATGATCCCGCTCAAAAGAATGGGACGACCGGAAGACATTGCACACATGGTCGCATTTTTAGCAAGTCCGTATGCGGCGTATATCACTGGGGAGGTTATTAAAGTTGATGGAGGAATTTGCATGTAACTGGCCGGGCAAAGGTTTTGCAATCGGCGATTTACAGATTCCGGTTCCAATCGTTCAAGGTGGAATGGGAATCGGCGTATCCGGTAGAAAACTGGCCGTTGCCGTTGCAAACGCCGGCGGAGTCGGTGTAATTTCAGCGGTAGGGATGGGATATCTCGGGATTCCCTGCGAGATTGAAGCAAAAGAGGGAGAACACAGAAATCTAACCATTCTGCGCCAGGAAATACGGAAGGCCCGCAAGGAAACCAAAGGGATTCTCGGAGTGAATATCATGGTGGCAATTGATTCCTTTCTGGAAACTGCCAAAGCAGCCATAGAAGAAGGAATTGATGTGATCTTTTCCGGAGCGGGGCTGCCGTTAATGCTTCCGGCATGTCTGCCGGAGGGAGCGAAAACAAAACTGGTACCGATTGTATCTTCTGCGAAAGCGGCTAAGCTGATTGCACGTCGCTGGATCAGTAAATATCAGTATGTACCGGATGCATTTGTGCTGGAAGGACCGAAGGCCGGCGGACATCTGGGATTTTCTCCGGAAGAGATTCAGGATCCGTCGCATCAGCTGGAGGCATTGCTGCCGGATGTTGTAAAAACAGCGGAAGAAATCGGTGCAGATGCAGGGAAAACGATACCCGTGATTGCGGGAGGCGGTGTATATACCGGAGAAGATATTTATCTTTTGCAGCAGCTGGGCGCATCGGCGGTTCAGATGGGAACCCGATTTGTGGCAACCGAGGAATGCGATGCGGATGATGCGTTTAAAGAGGCGTATCTCCAGTGCAGAAAAGAAGATATCGGTATTATTCACAGTCCGGTCGGTTTGCCGGGCAGAGCGATTGTCAATCGTTTTCTGGAAGAAGCGGAACAGGGTATGAAAAAACCGAAAGTCTGTGCAAGACACTGTCTTTCCGGATGTAAAGGGACAGAAGCCCCTTATTGTATTTCTTCCGCATTGTTAAATGCCGTGCACGGAAAGCTGGAGGAAGGTTTTGCCTTTATCGGTGCCAACGGTTATCGGGTCGATCGTATTCTGACTGTGCCGACTCTGTTGCAGGAACTGGCGGAAGGATACCGTAAGGCCACAGAGTCCGAGGAAAGACACAGGGTAAATGCATAAATTACAAAGATTTCCCGGAAAATATGGACAGTTTCCGGACACTCATGGGAGGTTCAATATGAAACGCGTAGTCATAACAGGTTTGGGGGTTATTTCTCCTGTCGGAAATCAGGTGGAAACATTTTGGAACAGTCTGATTTCCGGTAAAAGCGGGATTGGAGAAATTACTTCTTTTGACACAACCGAATATAAAGTAAAACTGGCGGCGGAAGTTAAGGATTTTGATCCGTTGCAGTATATGGATAAATCACAGGCACGGAAACAGGATAAGTTTTCGCAGTATGCATTTGCAGCGGCAACGCAGGCGATGGAGGATTCCGGTCTGAAGAGCGGAGAAAATATTGACCCGTTCCGCCTGGGTGTCTATATCGGAACCGGTACCGGCGGAATGCACACATTTTTAGCAGAAGCACAGAAACTGATGGAAAAAGGACCGAGCAGAACCTCTCCTTTTTTCGTTCCGATGATGATCGGAAATATGGCAACCGGAAATGTTGCCGTGAAATATCAGGCAAAAGGGCCTTCTCTGCCGATTATGACAGCCTGTGCCACCTCTACCAATGCCATCGGAGAAGCATATCGTGCTATTAAACACGGATATGCCGATGCGATTATTGCGGGAGGCAGTGAGGCAACAGTGTTGACCCTGGCGGTTTCCGGGTTTACCAACTGCATGGCACTGACACAAAATCCGGATCCGAAAAGTGCATCGATTCCGTTCGATAAACGAAGAAACGGATTTGTTATGGGAGAAGGTGCCGGAATTCTGGTCCTGGAAGAATATGAACATGCAAAAGCACGCGGTGCTGCAATTTACGGGGAAGTGGCAGGCTATGGAAATACCAATGATGCCTACCATATGACCTCTCCGGATCCTGATGCAACCGGAAGCTCCCGAGCGATCAAGATGGCGTTAGAGGATGCGAAACCGACTGAAGAGGATGAAATTTATATCAATGCCCACGGGACCAGTACACCGTTAAACGATAAGACAGAAACAAAGGCGTTTAAACTGGCACTGGGAGAAGAAACTGCAAGAAAGGCACATATCAGTTCCACAAAATCCATGACCGGACATATGCTGGGAGCTGCCGGCGGTGTGGAAGCCATCGCGACGGTACTGGCGTTGCGGGACGGGATTGTTCCGCCAACGATTGGATACGAGGAACCGGATGAGGAGTGCGATCTGGATTATACACCGAATGTTGCGAAAAAGGCGAATCTCACACTGGGGATTTCCACTTCGTTAGGGTTCGGCGGACACAACGGATGCCTTGCATTTCGGAAAGTGGAAGAATAAGTAGGGGTAGTAGATATGCGTATTGATGAAATCAAGGAACTGATCCGGATGCTGGAACAGTCTACATTAAATACACTGGAATTTCATGAAGGGGAATCCTCGATCCGTCTGGAGAAAGGAATGCCTTCAGGAGAAAAACCGGTGAAAAGAGCAGAACAGATGGAAGAACTGCTTTCTGAAAAAACGGCGGATGTACAGGTTGAGCCGATTGTTCCGTCAAAACCGGTGAAAGAAGAAAAAAATGCTGTAAAATGTCCGTTAGTAGGGGTATTCTATGCAGCACCTTCTCCGGATGACGAACCGTTTGTCCGTGTCGGCACACAGGTGAAAAAAGGGGATGTACTCTGCATTGTGGAAGCGATGAAACTGATGAATGAAATTGTGGCCGAACAGGACGGCGTGATTTCCGAAATCTGCGTGGAAAACGGAGAAGTGGTGGAATACGGTCAGCCGTTATTCTACTTTGAATAGGAGCGTAAATCATGAATCGAGAAGAAATTAAAAAAATTCTGCCTCACAGGGAGCCAATGCTCTTAGTGGATGAGGCAGAACTGATAGATGAAACGACAGCCGAAGGAAGATATACCGTGCGGGGAGACGAGTTTTTCCTGCAAGGTCATTTTCCGGGCAATCCGGTTGTACCGGGTGTGATTCTCTGTGAAATGATGGCACAGACCTGCTGTGTGCTGATGGAAAATCAGCAGACAGAGGAAATGATGACACCGTATTATACAGGATTAAACCGCGTGAAATTTAAGCATCCTGTGAAACCGGGGGACACTGTTGTGATGACCTGCTCAATTGAACGGGTGAAAAAACCGTTCTATTTTGCAAAAGGGTCAGCACAGGTTTCGGGAAAAACATGTCTGGAAGGAGAATTCTCCTTTGCACTGTTAGCCCCGAAAGAAGCGTAAAGCCGGGAGGAAATTAGGATGTTCTCAAAAATATTAATTGCCAACCGCGGTGAAATTGCAGTTCGTGTGATTCGCGCCTGCAAGGAAATGGGAATTTCCACCGTTGCGGTTTATTCAGAGGCGGACAGAAATGCGCTGCACGTCGGTCTTGCCGATGAGAGTGTCTGCATTGGGCCGGCACAGTCGAAAGACAGTTATCTTAATATGACAGCGGTTCTTTCGGCGGCGATTGTCACCGGTGCCGAGGCCATTCATCCGGGATACGGTTTACTATCGGAAAATGCGCAGTTTGCCTCCTTATGTGAACAGTGTCATATTGTTTTCATCGGTCCGGGAGAATCACTGATTCGCGCCATGGGAGACAAGGACCAGGCGAGAAAAACAATGCGGTCTGCAGGAGTTCCGGTTATTCCGGGTGCCGATGTGGCGGAAACGATTGAGGAAGCGGAAAAAATTTCCGGAAAAATCGGATTTCCCCTGTTAATCAAAGCAAGATCCGGAGGAGGCGGTCGCGGAATCCGAAAGGTTACGAAGGCAGAAGAATTTCGCGATGCCTATAAAATGGCTTCCCAGGAGGCGCAAAGCGCTTTCGGGGACGGTGCGGTTTATTTGGAACGGTTTCTGTATCCGGCCAAACATATAGAGGTGCAGATTTTAGCAGATAAAGAAGGAAATGTGGTATGCCTCGGAGAGCGGGAGTGCTCGATTCAGAGAAAGAATCAAAAGCTTCTGGAAGAAAGTCCGGCGGCGGCCATCAGTGATTCTCTGCGAAACGAACTGCATCGGGCGGCGGTGCTAGCGGCCAAAACGGTCGGGTATGAAAATGCCGGCACGCTGGAATTTTTAGTGACACAGGACGGGTCCTTTTATTTTATGGAAATGAATACCCGCCTGCAGGTGGAACACACGGTAACAGAGATGGTAACCGGCATTGATCTGGTGAAATGGCAGATCCGTATTGCAGCCGGAATCCCGCTTTCGCTGAAACAGGAAGAAATTCGTTCGGAAGGCTGTGCGATTGAATGCAGAATTAACGCAGAGGATGTCCGATGCAATTTCAGACCGTCTGCCGGTCAGATTACCACACTGCATACACCGGGCGGACCCTGGGTTCGTTTTGATACCGGAATTTATCAGGGATATCAGATCCCGCCTTTTTATGATTCTATGATCGGCAAGCTGATTGTTCATGCCAAAACCCGGGAAGAGGCGATTCGTAAAATGCGTGCGGCACTTTGCGAACTGATTATTAAAGGTGTGGAAGATAACGCGGAACTGCAGCTGGCGATTTTAGAAGACCCGGCTTTTGTGTCGGGAGAGTATTACACAAATTTTATGGAACAGTTTCAATTTGAACCATAAACGGGAGTTGAGGAAAGCAGATGTTAAGAACAAGTTTGTTCCGAAAGCCGAAGAATGAGCTGGAACATAAGGGGGAAGGGAAATCCTCCCGTCCGTCCGTTCCGGATAATATGTGCGTTTCCTGCCCGGAATGCAAGCGTACATTGTTAAAAACAGAAGTGGAAGAAAATGATTATATCTGCCCGAAATGTCAGTATCATTTTAAAGTGCAGGCAAGAAAACGGGTAAGGATGCTGGTGGATTTGGATACCTTTCAGGAACAGAATGCCGAACTGGTCCCTTCGAATCCGCTGGATTTTCCGGGTTATGAGGAAAAACTTTCCCGTGCCCAGCAGAAAAGCGGGGAACCGGAAGGTGTTATTTGCGGAACAGCAGAAATCAACGGTTATCCGGTTGCACTGTTTGTGATGGATCCGGGATTTATTCTGGGAAGTATGGGAACGGTTGTCGGAGAAAAGATAACAAGACTGTTTGAGTATGCGACAGAAGCAAATCTTCCGGTTATCGGTTATACAGTCAGCGGAGGCGCCAGAATGCAGGAGGGAATTTTATCTTTAATGCAGATGGCGAAAACCAGCGGTGCCGTGAAAAGACATTCGGACGCGGGACTTTTATATATTACGGTTCTGACCAATCCGACAACGGGCGGAGTTACCGCAAGTTTTGCCATGGAAGGGGATATTATCCTGGCGGAACCAAAGGCACTGGTTGCGTTTGCAGGACCGCGTGTGATTGAGCAGACGATCCGGCAGAAACTGCCGAACGGATTTCAGCGGGCGGAATTTCTTCTGGAAAAAGGCTTTGTCGATGAGATTGTGCCGCGCAGTCAGCAGAGGAAGTATCTGACGACCTTGTTAAAACTTCATCAGAAAGGCGGGAAGTGCTAATGGAATCACGATCTGCTCTGGAAAAAATTGAACCCTATGCCCGTGTGCTGGCGGCAAGAGCAAAAAATCGACCGACCAGTCAGAATTTCATTGAAAATCTGACGGAAGATTTTGTAGAATTGCACGGAGACCGCCGTTTTGGAGACGATCGCGCCATGATTGCGGGAATTGCCAGAATCAGAGATCTTCCGATTACGGTGATCGGCATTGAAAAGGGAAAAACTCTTCAGGAAAGCATCAAGCGGAATTTCGGTGCGGCACATCCGGAAGGGTACAGAAAAGCGCTACGCCTGATGAAACAGGCGGAAAAATTTCAAAGACCGGTACTCTGTATTATCGATACCTCGGGAGCCTATTGCGGCATCGGGGCGGAAGAGCGCGGACAGGGTCAGGCGATTGCAGAAAACCTGATGGAAATGATGACCTTGAAAACACCGATTATTTCTCTGTTAATCGGAGAGGGTGGCAGCGGCGGTGCTTTGGCACTGGGAGTGGCCGATCAGGTTTGGATGATGGAAAATTCTATTTATTCGGTAATTTCTCCGGAAGGCTGTGCCAGCATTTTATGGAAGGACTCCAGGAAAATGCAGGAAGCGGCCGAACATCTGAAGCTGACAGCTCAGGATCTTTTTGAGATGGGAGTTGTGGAGCGGGTGGTTCCGGAAGGAAATACGAAGGATTTTACAAAAGTATATGAATTATTACAGTCTATGCTTTACGATTCTTTTCAAAATGCGAAAAGAAAGCCGATGGATGAGCTTCTGGAAAGAAGGTATCGGCGGTTTCGCACGATGGGATTGCAAACAGAATAGAAAACGGGAAAGAGCAGATGAGTGCCTGTATTTTGGCACCTTGTCTGCTCTTTCTTAATATACTATTATAGTTTGCAAAAATAACAGTATATTAAGAAAGTTTAGGTGAATAGCAGAAGCGGTGTTTGTGAATTGAATTGTTTTATGATATAATGAACTGATTATATGCAAATTTAAACAAAGCAAAAATGAAAAATGGACTGGTTCAACAGAGTGCCTGTGGGAAGGGGCAGTCTTTTTGTTGTGACAGTATCTTTAAAGTAAGAGAGTCGAATCTCTTTGGGAAATGAAGTGATTTATGATGATGGAATTAGATTACTGGATCCCGCAGGACGTAGAAGACCTGTCGGTTTACCAACCGGAGATTACTGAAATACATAATAAACTGCAACAGAAACAGGATCCGTATACAGGCTGGGTGGACTGGCCGCTTCGTATGGATCCGGAACTTTTAGACCGCATTGTGAATACAGCAGAAAAAATCCGTACCCAGTGTACGGCTTTTGTTGTCATCGGAATCGGTGGCTCGTATCTGGGTGCAAAGGCATGTATTGAGTTATTGCAGTCTCCGTTTTACAATGAACACTATGCAAAAAAACAGAACAGACCGCGGATCTATTTTGCGGGACATCATTTCAGTACGATTTATTATTATGAACTGCTGGACCGCCTGAAAGAGGAAGAGGTCTGTCTGTGTGTAATTTCCAAGTCGGGAACGACACTGGAGCCGTCGATTGCGTTCGAGATGCTGAGGGAGCATATGGATGCGCGCTATGGGAAGGAAGAGGCGGCAAAACGAATATATGCGATTACCGATGCGGAAAAAGGAAGTCTCCGGGAAGAAGCCAACAAACGTGGATACGTAACGTTTACGGTGCCTGCTGATATCGGTGGAAGATATTCGGTGCTGACACCGGTCGGGCTGTTACCGATTGCGGTGACGGGAATCGATATCCGTTCCATGATTGAAGGAGCGGCGATGGCATGTAATCAGTATAATGAGGCAGATTTGTCGAAGAATATCTGCTACCAGTACGGATTGATTCGGGAACTTTTGCAACGACAGGGAAAGATTGTAGAAATTTTTGAAGTCTATGAAGGACGGCTGCGCTACTTTACGGAATGGCTTAAGCAGCTTTTCGGGGAAAGCGGATGCAAAGAGCAGAAAGGGATCATTCCGATGTCTTTACAGATGTCAACGGATCTGCATTCTATGGGACAGTTCCTGCAGGACGGCAGACAGGTCTTTTTTGAAACCGTGTTAACGGTGGAACGGATTCGGATGGATGTTTCGCTGGATCACAGCAAATTTGCGGGAACCGCAAGAACAATGCATGAGCTGAATCTGATTGTAGAAGCAAGTGCAAGAAAAGCACATAAAAAGAATGATACACCGAATATCCGGTTGACAGTCAGTGACCTGAGTCCGCGTTCTTTTGGATATATGGTATATTTTTTTGAAAAAGCCTGTGCGGTCAGCTGTTATTTAAACGGAGTCAATCCGTTTGATCAGCCCGGTGTAGAGGAGTATAAGAGTAATATCAAGGAAGCATTGAATGGTAAAAAAGCCGTGCTTACAGAATTATTCTCTGATTGGAACAACAGCGGAGAAGAAAGGCTTTAGGGGGGCAGGTATGATGGCAGAAGATCAGAACCCTTTCCGGAAAATCCAACAGGAAGCCGAAGAAAAAAAAGGATTTAAGGAAAGCATACCGAAACGAAGAAAAACAAAAGAAAATCCGATAAGAGAATCGTTTCATGAATCGGAAACAGGAGTTCAAAATCCGAACATGCCTGTCTGGAAAGACGGTCGGGAAACGGAAGCCGCAGCAGGTTTTTCCGCTGCGGGAAGAACGGAACACAAAAAATATAAAAAACATAAAAAACGCAGACAGCCGAATCCGGTGTTTTTGCTGGTATTCTGGCTGGTGATTCTTTTAAGCGGTGCATGGTGCGGACATGCCGCAGTAGATGAAATGATCGGAAAACCGGAAGCAGTCCCGGGAATGGATCAGGAAATGCTTGAAAATATTAATATTCTGGCACTTGGGTGCGACGAACGTGAGGGAGACACGGCAATGCGTGCCGATGTTATTATGGTTGCCACGATTCGGCCGGAAGCACATGAAATTTCCGTATTTTCCATTCCGAGAGATACCAGAGTCAAGATCGAAGGACACGGTATGGATAAGATCAACCATTCCATGGCCTTCGGAGGCATTCCTCTGGTGACCCGGAGTGTGGAGGATCTGCTCGGGATTCAGATTGATCATGTTGTAAAAGTAAACTTTGATGGATTTATCAATGTGGTGGACGCATTGGGCGGGATCAATATCGAGGTTCCGTGCCGGATGTATAAACCGCTGGAAGCGATTGATCTGCAGCCGGGCTATCAGACTTTAAACGGTTCGGAAGCATTGGCCTTTGTACGCTGGCGTGGAGACGGAACCGGGGATTACGGCCGAATTGAACGACAGCAGCAGTTTTTGTCTGCCATCAGTGAAAAAGTCAAAGGCATGAGTATTAAACAGACCATGGCTTTGGGAAGTGCTGTGATGGACAGTATTGAAACGGATATGAGTATCCGTCAGATGACCGCTTACGGCATGGATGTTCTGAAGGCGGGTACCGAAAATATTAAAACGTACAGTTTCCAGGGACAACCTGTTATGATACACGGTGTCAGCTATGTAGAGCCGGATCTTGCGGCAATTGCGGATATCGTGGATAAAATGCAGCACGGCGAACCGGAGGTACCGGAAGGAACTCAGCCGGAAGATGGCGCAGCACCGCAACAGCAGACAGAGTAGGTCACCGGTAAGGAATAGGGGATGAATACGTATGGAAGAACGTTTAAAAATTTTAGGAGTGGGGATTGACCGAATTGACAGTGCACAGGCACTGGATCGGGTAGGCTCCTTTATCGAAGAAGGAACACCGCATCAGATTGTTACAGCGAATGCGGAAATTATTTATCAGGCAAGTCAGAACGAAAAAATGAAACAGATTATTAACCAGGCACAAATGGTAACAGCAGACGGATCCGGGGTGGTATGGGCCAGTAAAGAACTGGGGAAACCGCTTTCTCAGCGAGTGACCGGAATTGATCTGGTAAACAGTATCTGTAAAGCATCTGCGGAAAAAGGCTGGAAATTATATATTCTGGGATCCGCGCCGGGAGTGGCAGATACAGCGGCAGGAAATATCCGCAAAGCTTTTCCGGGCTGCAATATTATCGGCACACATCACGGCTACTTTGATGCAAAAGAGGAAGAGGATATTCTTGCGGAATTGCGGGAACTGAAACCGGATGTTCTGTTTGTGGCGCTGGGTGCTCCGAAACAGGAATACTGGATTGCGGAACATGTACCGGGACTTGGAATTCCGGTTGCGATGGGAATCGGCGGAAGTATGGATGTGTTAAGCGGAAATGTGAAGCGCGCGCCGAAATGGATGCAGAAAATGAGTCTGGAATGGCTTTACCGTGTGATCATTCAGCCGACCCGTTTCAAGAGAATTCTGGCATTGCCGAAATTTATGCTGGCTGTAAAAAAACAGGCAAAAAATAAAAAATAAGACGGCTGTGAAAACAGACCGAAAAAGATGACCGCTGGATACCGAAGCAAGAACCGGTAGACGGCGGTCATTTTTGCAGAGAAAAAATAAAGGTATACGGAAGATTTTTTTTTTCGTATAATGGAAGCAGAACAAAAAAACAGAGCAGAGGAGTCTTTTTCATGAAATATATGGTAGCACTGGACCAGGGAACCACCAGTTCCAGAGCGATTGTTTTTGATCACGATCAGAATATGGTGGCGGTTGGGCAGAAGGAATTCAAGCAGATTTATCCGCATCCGGGTTGGGTAGAGCATGACCCGATGGAAATCTGGGCAACACAGTACGGTGTATTAAGAGAGGCGCTGATTAAGGCGGGAATCACTCTTGACGATGTGGCCGGAATCGGGATTACCAACCAGAGAGAAACCACGATTGTATGGGAAAAATCGACAGGGAAACCGATTTACAATGCGATTGTATGGCAGTGCCGGAGAACGGCGGAATTTTGCGAAACCCTGAAAAAAGAGGGTTGGGAAGATTATATTAAAAAAACAACCGGTCTTGTGATAGATGCGTATTTTTCCGGAACAAAAATTCACTGGATTCTGGAAAACGTACCGGGCGCCAGAGAAAAGGCGGAACGGGGAGAACTTCTTTTCGGAACGGTGGATACCTGGCTTATCTGGAATTTAACCGGCGGAAAAGTACACGTGACCGATTACACCAATGCATCCCGCACCATGTTGTATAATATTCGTGAGTTGAAGTGGGATGACAAACTGCTGGAACGTTTACAGATTCCGAAAAGTATGCTGCCGGAAGTACGAAATTCTTCCGAAGTATACGGTTATGCGGAGGCGGAAGGTGCACATGTACCGATTGCCGGGATTGCCGGAGATCAGCAGGCGGCACTGTTCGGACAGACCTGTTTTGAAAAGGGTTCTGCGAAAAACACCTACGGAACCGGCTGCTTCCTGTTAATGAATATCGGGAAAGAATTTATTGCAAGCAAAAACGGGTTATTAACAACAATAGCCGCTTCCATGAACGATGAAGTGGAATATGCGCTGGAAGGATCTATTTTTGTGGGCGGTGCGGTGATTCAGTGGTTGCGTGACGAACTGCATCTGATTGAGAATGCCGCAGAAAGTGAAGAGTATGCAACCGCTGTGGAAGATAACGGCGGTGTGTATCTGGTCCCTGCCTTTGTCGGTCTCGGAGCCCCTTATTGGGACATGTATGCCAGAGGGAGTATACTCGGTCTGACACGCGGAAGCAACCGGAATCACATTGTCAGAGCGGCACTGGAAGCGATTGCCTACCAGACCAACGATGTCCTGCAGGCGATGGTGGAAGATTCCGGGCATCCGTTAACGGAACTGAAAGTGGACGGCGGTGCCTGCCGAAACAATTTCCTGATGCAGTTTCAGTCAGACATTATCAATTGTCGTGTAAAACGACCGGCGATTACAGAAACAACGGCGCTTGGCGTTGCCTATCTAGCAGGTCTTGCGGTCGGTTATTGGAACAGTAAGGAAGAAATTGCGCAAAAGTGGCATACTGAGCAGGAATTTGAACCAGAGATGGCGGAAGAACAAAGAAAGGAATATTGCGGCAAGTGGAAAAAAGCCGTGTCTAAAGCAATGGACTGGGAGAGTTAAGAAACGAAGAACAGGAGGAACATAGGATGCGTAAATATCAGGTTGCTGTAGTACAGATGGATACTCAGAATAACAAGAAAGAAAATCTGGAACAGATGAAGGCATACGTGGAAGAAAGCGCAAAAAAGGGCGCAGATCTTGTGGTATTTCCGGAAGTGGCCAATATTTTAAGTGAAGATCCAATTCATGCGGAGACCATTCCGGGACCGACAACCGAGAGGATGATGGCGCTTGCGGAAACCTACAAGCTTTGGATTCATTGCGGCAGTCTCAGTGAAAAAAATCCGGAAGGAGACAGAACGTATAATACGTCCGTTCTTATCTCACCTGCCGGCGAAATTGTGGCACGTTATCAGAAAATGCACAATTTTGATATGGATTTACCGGATGGCAGCAGTGTCAGAGAATCAGACCGAAAAGAACCGGGGAGTGAAATTGTGACGGTAACGACCGAATTGGGACATTTGGGATTTGCAATCTGCTACGATATGCGTTTTCCGGAACTGTTCCGGCTGATGACACTGGAAGGTGCCGAAGTGATTTTTGTACCGGCTAATTTTACAATGGCAACGGGAAAAGATCACTGGGAACCTCTTTTAAGAAGCCGTGCTATTGAAAACGGATGCTATATTATTGCGCCGAACCAGGTAGGGAAAAAAGAAAAATATCAGGCCTACGGAAACAGTATGGTGATTGATCCCTGGGGCACGGTGATTGCCAGAGCATCGGACAAACCGTGTGTGATTATGGCGGAAATTGATCTGGACTATCTGGAAGATGTGCGCAGAAGAAATCCTTCGGTTTCCAATCGCAGACGGGATGTTTATCAGTTAAAAGCAATGGAGTATTAATTTATTGTCGGAATACGCCTCGATGAATTGTCGGGGCGTTTTTTCTATAGTTTCGGCAGAATCTTTTGTTTGCTTAAAGGACGGAAGGTGGTATATACTAGTAGTACACTGGGAATATAAAGATGGCCGAAAAAGAAATGCAGTGAAAAAAAAGAACAGCGCGGTTGCTTTTGTTCCAAAAGGAAAGCAAGGTGAGGCCTGAAAAAGGGTTTACGGCAGATAGGGCAGTATTTTTTCTATGAAAATCAGGAAAAAGTTCAGAATTGTATTCTGAATTTTGTGGAAATTGTTAAGAAAAGTGCAAAAATATTCGCAAATTTTGACCAATCTTAGAGAAATAGTTAAAAAGAGGGCGGACTACTTGCAATCTGAAACAGAATCGCTTAAACTGATATCATGGAAAAATAATTTAGACAAGGAACCGAGGGTTCCATATTGTTAACAATTATTTGAAGGGTGAAAATTTATGATATATGACAACATTGGACAGTTAATCGGACGAACTCCTTTGGTTCGTCTGAACTTAGATAATCCGGATTGCAAAGCAGAAATCATTGCAAAAGTAGAATCTTTTAATCCGGGCGGAAGTATTAAAGACAGAGTTGGAGCATATATGCTGCAGGAAGCGGAAGAATCCGGAAAAATTTCCGCAGGAGCAACCATCATCGAGCCGACAAGCGGAAATACCGGTGTGGGACTGGCTCTGATGGCGGCAGTAAAAGGATATCGCATGATTCTTACAATGCCGGAAAACATGAGCCAGGAACGCAGAAGCCTGCTAAAGGCTTACGGTGCTGAAATTGTTTTAACACCGGCAGCAGACGGGATGGCAGGTGCGATTGCCAGAGCAAAAGAACTGCTGGAAGAAATTCCGGGAAGTTATATGTGCGGACAGTTTGACAACACTGCGAATCCAAAAGCGCATTATCTGACCACAGCGGAAGAAATTTATGCTGATACAGAAGGAAACGTGGATATCGTGATTTCCGCAATCGGAACCGGCGGCACGATTACAGGATTGGCAGAAAGACTGAAGGAATATCGGAAAGATATTCAGGTGATCGGTGTAGAACCGTTACAGTCTGCAGTTATTAACGGTCATCCAAAAGGTCCGCATAAAATCCAGGGGATTGGGGCAGGATTTATTCCTTCCATTTTAAAACTGGATCTGATTGATGAAGTATTGATGATAGACGGAGACGAAGCAATGGCAACGGCCAGAATGCTCGCAAAAACCCAGGGAATCCTGGTAGGGATCTCAGCAGGATCCGCAGTACTGGCTGCAGAACAGATTGCAAGTCGTCCGGAAAATAAAGGCAAGCGTATAGTCGTGATCTTACCGGATACAGGAGAACGTTATTTATCAACCGAACTGTTCCGAGAGAGTAATTAGGAGGAGTCTTTCATGAAGTTTTCAGATAAGCCGGAGCAAGAAATTATTGAGGCTGCAAAACAGGGAAACGAAGAGGCTATGGAATATCTGCTGAAACGTTATCAGGGGTTAATGAGTTACATTTGCGATAAATATTATCTCAAAGACGGTGAACGGGATGACCTGATGCAGGAAGCAATGATTGGATTTGTACAGAGCGTAAAATGCTATAAAGCGGACAGTGGGAAACAGTTTAAAAACTTTGCATATCTTTGCATTAAGCGAGAACTGGATTCCTGTGTAAAACGTTCCAACCGAAAAAAACATATGGTATTAAATGAAGCCGTTTCCATGTCGAACTACAACGAAAACGATGAGCAGATTGAAGGCAAGGCGACTTATCTGATTGAACGTGATGCAAGCGGAGAAATTATTTCTCCGGAAAACACAGTCGTTGAGAAAGAAACCTATTCGGAAATCATGCAGAAAATTTCTGCATTGCTTTCCAAAATGGAACTGAATGTGTTATTGATGCGCATGATGGGCATGTCCTACAATGAAATTACGTTGGCATTACAGCTGGAAAATAAATCGGTAGACAATGCAGTACAGAGAATTCGCAAAAAAGTGAATAAATCCAAAGCATTGAACTTTTGCGTAGAAAGTATCTAATGGTGCATAAGGTCTGTCCGGAAAACAGATGTTAATCAGAGAAACCTGTGATCGGGTTTCTCTGATTTTGTTTTTTCGGGGATCTGCAAGATAAACTATATATGGAGGAAAAAGGGATGAACTATTTACAGAGGGCAAAAGAGCTGGAAGGGGAACTTGTTTCCAACCGAAGAAACATACATGAACTGGCGGAATGCGGGATGCAGACTGAGCAGACTGCTTCTTATGTAGAAGAACAGCTGAGAGGATACGGGATTTGCCCGAACCGGATTGGAGAATGCGGTGTGACGGCACTGATCGGAAAGGGAGCACCGGTAATACTTTTAAGAGCCGATATGGACGCGCTTCCGATGCAGGAACTTTCCGGCGTGGAATTTGCCGCAAAAAACGGCAATTGTCATGCCTGCGGGCACGATTTACATACTGCGATGCTGTTGTGCGCCGCAAAAATGCTGAAAGAAAATGAGGCAACATTAAACGGAACAGTAAAATTGATGTTTCAGCCGGGAGAAGAAATTTTCCGCGGCGCTTTGGATATGGTGCAGGAGGGAATTCTGGAAAATCCGAAAGTGGACGCAGCTATGGGACTTCATGGGGTGCCTTCCTATCCGACAGGGCATTTATTTTATGCGGCAGGTCCTCTGATGTCTTCCTGTGATGAGGTGCATATTACCGTAAAAGGAACCGGTTCTCACGGTGCCACCCCATGGGACGGGATTGATCCGATTCATGTAACGGTACAGATTTATCAGGCCATTCAGGCGATGTTATCCAGAGAAATCAATTCGCAGGAAAGTGTTTCTCTGACTTTTGGAATGATCTCCGGCGGCAGTGCACCGAATATTATTCCGGAAAAAACGTCTCTGTCGGGAACGCTTCGCACATTTAACAATGAGGTACGTTCTTTTGTACAGAAACGGGTGCGGGAACTGGCGGAAGGAATTGCAACGGCTTTCGGGGCGGAGGCCGTGGTCGAGTATCCGTCCGGTGTCGGTTCTTTAACCTGTGATGCAACTGTTGTTGAAGAGGTTGCAGATTCTCTGAAAGAGATTCTTTCCGACCGCTTAAGCGAGAGCAGAGGGAAAATAAATGCATCGGAAGATTTTTCTTATCTCTCCGAACGGGTTCCTTCTGTTTTCCTGGGATTGGGTACCGGGACAAAAGAAGACGGATATGTATATCCGCAACATAATCCAAAGATTATTTTTGATGAGCAGGCTCTTCCTTACGGTGCGGCGGCATATGCGCAGGGCGCCGCGGGATGGCTTCAGAAGGAATCTGAAAAAAGATAGGGCACAGCATGCCGGCAGGGGTTGTCTGGATTAGACGGTCTCTATCATGAAATAGCAAAAAAGTCTTCTGTTTCGTAAAAACAGAAGACTTTTTTTATTGGAGTGTGTTTTTGAAAAAGTTTGACCTTCTTTGAAAAAACAGGGTTAAATTTAATGAAACAGATGACAATATAGTTGATTAAAGACGATTATAGACGATTAACTCGTTTTTTCTAATGTTTTTAACCATATTTGACCTTTGCATAAAAGAGGGGAGGACGACTATAATAGAGCCAAGGTCAGGGAACGTCAAAGAACCTGGCAGAGCAAAAAAGTACTAGAGGTGAGGACTATGAGCAGTCTGTCCAAACAAATAGAAGAATATATTAAGATGCTGCTCGATCAGCAGGATGCAGGTGTGGTGGAAATTCAGAGAAGTATTCTTTCGGAATACTTCCACTGTGTTCCGTCACAAATAAATTATGTGCTCAGTACCCGCTTTACACCGGTACAGGGTTACATGGTTGAAACAAGAAGAGGCGGTGGCGGATTCGTTCGAATTGTCAGCCTGCAACTGGATGAGGATGATGATCTTCAGGGAGCTCTGAGTGATGCGGTAGGGGATACGCTGACACAGAATGAAAGTGAAGGCCTTACCGAATATCTGTATGAACAGGGTATTTTGAGTCAAAGGGAAATGCTTTTGATTAACAGTATGCTGAAGGATCGTGTTCTGAGCGGTATGGAAAAAGGACAGCGTAACGGAACGCGCGCATCCATGGTACAGCATATGCTGGCCATGCTGAATATGATGCGCCACACTTAGGGAAGCTGCCTTGGCAGCGGAAGAAACCCATTTGCCGGTGACGATAGAAAACAGATTGCCGATGCTTTGCCGACAGATGTATGAAAACACAGAGGAAGAAAATTGAATGATGGGGTGATTGATAATGTATTGTGAATTATGTAAAAAAAATCCAGCCACGATCCATTATACGAAAATCGTCAATGGACATAAAGAAGAACGGCACATCTGTGAAGAATGTGCAAACAACCTGAAAGAACCGTTAGGTTCCTTCCCGACTTTAGGTCTGATGCCGGACTTTTCCATGGCAGATTTTATCGGAGGATTTTTCAATCCGGACAGTCAGTCTCAGCCGTTTGTTCAGAAAAATATTTCGGCTCACGATGCCTGCCCGGTATGCGGTATGACAGCCGGCGAGTTCCGTAAACTCGGTCGGGTCGGGTGCAGTCACTGCTATGAGTATTTTTCCGATTATATGCCGGGACTGATTCAGAGAATCCACGGCAACAGTTGTCATAACGGAAAGGTACCTGCCAGAGGCGAAGCGAAACTGGCGGAAAAACAAAAAGTGGTTTCCTTAAGGGAAGAACTGAAACAGGCCATTCAGGATGAAAAGTTTGAACGGGCTGCAGAGTTAAGAGACGAAATCAAGAAACTGGAACAGGACGGTGGTCAGAATGCTTAAAGAACTGATTAAGAGTGAAAACAGTCCGTGGACCATGGGCTCCGGGGATGACAAGGATGTGGTTCTCTGCACAAGAATCCGTCTCGCAAGAAACTTTGAAAAATATCCGTTCCCGTTAAAGCAGACCAGGGAATCCGGACAGGCAGTCTTATCCGATATGTCCGCATTCTGTAAGGATCACAGCAATTTAAAATTTTACGATTTAGCCGATGTCCCAAGTCTGGATAAGCAGGCACTGGTTGAAAAACATCTGATCAGTCCGGAACACAGTAAGGACGATGATGCTCACCGCGGAATTGCAATCGGGGAAGACGGTAATATCAGTATTATGGTTAATGAAGAGGATCATCTGCGGATTCAGTGCTTTGCACCTGGATTGAATCTGCAGGAACTCTGGAAGAAGGCAAGCCTGTTAGATGATGAAATTGAAAGCTATTTTGATTATGCTTTCGATGAAAAACTTGGCTACTTGACCTGCTGCCCGACCAATTTAGGAACCGGGATGCGTGCTTCCGTTATGATGCATTTGCCGGGTCTTGCCTTGACCAAACGGTTAAGAATTTTAGATCAGCTCGGTAATTTCGGGATGACCGTCCGCGGAATTTTCGGGGAAGGCAGTCAGTCATTAGGCGATGTATATCAGATTTCCAATCAGAGTACAATCGGTCAGAGTGAGCAGGATATTCTGACAAATCTGAATTCGGTTGCCCAGCAGATCATTAAGGAAGAACGAAACGCCAGAGCATTTTTAAAAGAACATAATGCACTGCCGTTATCCGACAGAGTCTGGAGGGCTTACGGTACCTTGAAATATGCCCGTTATATGACAAGCAAAGAGGCTTTGGAACTGATTTCTCTGGTTCGTCTCGGATACAGTCTGGGATACTTTAACGGATTGGATTTAAAACAAATTGACAGAATTTTCCTGACGGCGCAGCCGGGATACCTTCAGGTGCTCAACGGAGGCCGATTGGATGCAGGTCCGAGAGACACTTATCGCGCAGAAAAAATTCGCGAAATTTTAGTATAAAAAAATAATGAAAAAGAAAGACAGGATGGTGAACTATATGTTTGGACATTTTACAGAAAAAGCACAGAATGTATTATATTATGCCCAGGAAGAAGCAAGAGCAATGAATTATCCTGCGGTTGGGACAGAACACTTACTTTTGGGGATTTTAAGAGAGGACGGCTGCGTTGCGGCACGAGCTCTGAGAGGACTCGGCGTGGATATTGATGAAGTCAGAGATCTGGTTATCAAAACACTGAATCCGGGGAATGCACCGATTAGCGGAGAGATCGCAATCACACCGCGCACGAAAAAAGTACTGGCACTTGCACAAAGAGAAGCGGTTCAGTGGGGCGTTAATTATATCGGTACAGAACATATTCTTCTGGGAATTATTACAGAAAATGAAGGGGTTGCAAGTCGTGTGCTCGCAAGCCTGGATGTGGATCGTGTTAAAATCAAAAAACAGATTATTGCGCTCTTAGGCGGAGCAACCAATATGGATGCCAATATGGATGACTATTCCAAACTCAGCACAAACGGTCACAATCGTCCGACTCTGGAAGAATTCGGTCGGAACCTGAATGAAATGGTAACACAGGGAAAAATCGACCCGGTAATCGGCAGAGATACTGAAATTGAACGTGTTATTCAGGTATTATGCCGTCGTACGAAAAATAATCCTGCATTGCTTGGGGAACCTGGTGTCGGGAAAACTGCAATTGCGGAAGGACTGGCTCAGAGAATTATTGACGGTAAGGTACCGGAACTTCTGAAAAACAAAGAAATTTTCACACTGGATATGGGTTCTCTGGTTGCAGGAAGCAAATATCGTGGGGATTTTGAAGAACGTCTGAAAAAAATTATGGAAGAAGTAAAAGCGGATAAAAACATTATCCTCTTTATCGATGAAATGCATACGTTAATCGGTGCAGGGTCTGCAGAAGGTTCTCTGGATGCGGCGAATATTCTGAAACCGGAACTGGCAAGAGGAGATATCCAGTGCATCGGGGCGACCACTTTGGATGAATATCGGAAACATATTGAAAAAGATGCTGCACTGGAAAGAAGATTCCAGCCGATCACAGTTGATGAACCAAGTCAGGAAGATGCTGTCTTAATCTTAAAAGGGATTCGTGATAAATATGAAGCGCATCACGGCGTGGAAATTTCCGATGAAGCCATCGAAGCGGCCGTAAAACTGTCCTCCAGATATATTACAGATCGTTTCCTTCCGGATAAAGCAATTGACCTGATTGACGAAGCTGCATCCAGAGTTCGGTTACAAAGCTACACAGCTCCGACCGATGTAAAAGATCTGGAAGCGGAAATTGAACGACTGGGGAAAGAAAAAGAAGCAGCGGTTATCAGTCAGGAATATGAAAAAGCGGCAGAATACCGGGATCAGGAAAAGAGTAAAAAAGAAGAACTGGAAAAACTGAAAAGTGAATGGAAGAACCAGACAACCACGGAAACAAAGACCGTTACTGAAGAAGAAATTGCAAATATTGTTTCCAACTGGACCGGGGTACCGGTAACCAAACTGCGTGAAGAAGACACGGAAAAACTTCTGAAACTGGAAGAAATCCTGCATAAACGTGTTATCGGACAGGATGAAGCCGTAAAAGCTGTTTCAAAAGCTGTCAGACGTGCACATTCCGGTCTGAAAAATCCAAAACGTCCAATCGGTTCCTTCCTCTTCTTAGGGCCTACCGGTGTCGGGAAAACGGAACTTGCCCGTTCTCTGGCGGAAGTACTCTTTGATAATGAGGATGCGATTGTCAGAATTGATATGTCTGAATACATGGAAAAACATTCTGTATCCAGACTGGTCGGAGCGCCTCCGGGATATGTCGGACATGACGAAGGCGGTCAGCTGACAGAAGCTGTTCGCAGAAAACCATATTCCATTGTACTTCTGGATGAAATTGAAAAGGCACATCCGGATGTATTTAACATCCTGTTACAGGTACTGGATGACGGTCGTCTGACAGACAGCCAGGGAAGAACCGTAGACTTTAAAAATACGGTAATCATTATGACATCCAACGTCGGTGCAAGCAATATCAAAACAGGTGTAGTCGGATTTGGCTCCGGAAATGAAGAAGAAAAAGCGGAATACGAAAAAATGAAAAAACGTGTCATGGATTCGTTAAAAGCAACATTCCGTCCGGAATTCTTAAACCGTGTGGATGAAACGATTGTATTCCACGCACTGGAAAAAGAACATATCCTTGCAATTGTGGACCTGATGATGAATGAATTGAGAAGTCGTCTGAAAGAACAGGAAATCGAACTGGAAGTATCCAAAGAAGCAAAAGAAAAATTAGTCGAAGAAGGATATGACCCGGCATACGGTGCAAGACCGCTGCGCAGAACAATTCAGCGTTTGGTGGAAGACCCTCTGGCAGAAGATCTGTTACGCTCTCGTTATAAAGCAGGAGATACCGTTCTTGTGGATGTGACAAAAGAAGGTATTGAACTGTTAAAAGACGGAGAAGCGGAAGTTGTAAGCGAGTAAGGATATAAAAAATACAAAAGCAGAGGTGTTCCTTTGCGCACACAAAACCCTCTCTGACGAAAGTCAGAGGGGGTTTTGACGTTTATGGAGGAATGCAGTTTGAAAGAAACAGTAGAAAAGTTATTCAAATTGCGGTAAAATAGAAAGGATTATAGAATACTACTAAAATCATGGGACATACTGTAAAAGGGATTCGGAATGTATGATACCGAATCATCAAACCGATAAAAAAGGAGCGTTTTGTATGGAACAGATGGAAGCATACATCAGATACCAGCAATGGGCAAAGGCGACGGAAATGGAACCGGAACTCAAAAAAGAGCTGGACGAAATAGAAGGAAATGAAGAAGAGATTTTTGATCGTTTTTATCAGGATCTGGAATTCGGAACTGCAGGAATGCGTGGAATTATGGGTGCCGGAACAAACCGGATGAATGTTTATACAGTACAGAGAGCGTCCGCCGGTCTGGCTCTTTACTTACTTAGCACCTATGGACTGGAAGCTATGCAGAGAGGGGTTGTCATTGCCTACGACAGCCGTCATAAATCCGCAGAATTTGCAAGGGAAGCAGGTCTTACCCTGAATTCCCTGGGGATTCGTGTTTATGTATTTGACCGTATTACTCCGACACCGGAACTGTCCTTTGCGGTGGGCTATCGGAAAGCGATTGCGGGAATTGTTATCACAGCCAGTCATAATGCAAAAGAATATAACGGATACAAAGTTTACAATGAATTCGGCAGTCAGATTGTAGAAGAGGCTGCAGAACAGATTTTAGAAAAAATGTCTGTATATCAGGATTTATCTCAGTTACCGGTTATGCTGAATTATCAGGATGCTGTCAATCAGGATCTGTATCATGAGTTGGGCGGAGATTATCATATGGCTTATCAGAAGGCCGTATTAAAACAGAGTCTGCTGAATGATAATGCTGCAAAAGATTCTTTAAAAGTGGTATATACGCCGTTACACGGTGCCGGATTGAAGACTGTGCTTGCTGTTTTGGAAAAAAGCGGATTCAGTGATATTTCCGTAGTACCAAGCCAGAAAGATCCGGATGGGGATTTTCCGACGGTGAAAAAACCGAATCCTGAAGAAGCAGAGGCCATGCAACCTGCGCTGGATTATGCAAAAACACTGAATGCGGATATCGTTCTGGCAACAGATCCTGACAGCGATCGATTGGGAGTTGCTGTAAAAGACGGTGCGGAATATTGTTTATTAAACGGGAACCAGACCGGCGCTCTGTTAGCAGATTATGTGTTAAGTCAAAGTGAACTTCCGGAAAATCCGGTGATGATTAAAACGGTGGTTACCTCTGATTTGGGTGCACAGATTGCAAGCGCTCACGGTGTGGAAGTCATGAATGTTTTGACAGGGTTTAAATATATTGGTGAAAAAATGATCGACTTTGCGAAAAAGAAAGATCATAATTTCGTATTAGGTTATGAAGAAAGCTACGGATATCTGGTAGGGGAATACGCAAAGGATAAGGACGGCGTTGTGGCATCCATGCTGATTGCTGAAATGGCCGCTTACTATAAAAAACAGGGAAAAACCCTGTTAGATCGTCTGCAGGATTTGTATGAAACATACGGTTATTACAGAGAAGAACTGGAATGTATAGTGCTTCCGGGTGCTGATGGGAAACAGCGTATGGATGAAATGATGCAGATTCTCAGAGCGAAACCGTTTGAAAAAGTCGGTAATGAAACGGTGACGGAAGTGAAAGACTATAACAATGAAATTGACGGACTTCCAAAATCCAATGTTCTCAAATATTTCTTTGGAGAAGACGGATGGATGGCAGTACGACCTTCCGGTACAGAACCGAAAATTAAATTCTATTATTCTGTTCGTTCCGCGACGATGGAGGAATCCAAACAGCGGATTGCGGCGTTAAAAGAAACGGTAAAAGAATTTTTTGCTTAAACACAGTGTAAAAAAGATAGAGCATGTCATGACTGATAGGAGGAATTGTAATGGCAAAATTATGGGGCGGTCGTTTCAGTAAGGATACTGATAAACTGGTAGAAGATTTTCATTCGTCTATTTCATTCGACAAAAAATTATACAAATGGGACATCAACGGAAGTAAAGCACATGCCCGGATGTTAGGAAAAATCGGCGTACTGACCGAAGAAGAAAGCAAACAGATTATTGACGGTCTGGATGAAATTATGGCAGAAATCGAAGCAGGAAAAGTTGTGTTCGATCCATCTGCAGAAGATATTCATATGAATGTGGAAGTACTTTTGACAAATAAAATCGGTGCAGTAGGTAAAAAACTGCATACCGGACGCAGCAGAAATGACCAGGTTGCAGTAGACGTTCGAATGTATCTGCGTCATGAAGTGGAAAATACACATGATTTACTGTTGCAGTTACTGGAAGCGGTTGTGGATATTGCGGAAGAACATAAAGAAACAATTATTCCTGGCTATACACATTTACAGCGTGCACAACCGGTATCTTTTGCTCATCATATGCTCGCATATGCGGAAATGTTCAAACGGGATCTGACTCGTCTGGAAGATTGCAGAGAACGTATGAACGTACTGCCTTTAGGTTCCGGTGCTTTAGCAGGAACCACATTCCCGCTGGATCGTGAGATGGTTGCGAAAGAACTGGGTTTTGATTCTGTGTGTTTAAATTCCATGGATGGTGTAAGTGATCGTGACTTTATTCTGGAATATATGTCTGCGGCATCTATCTGCTCCATGCATTTAAGCCGTTTATGTGAAGAAATCATTCTCTGGTCCAGCCAGGAATTCCATTTCATTGATTTGGATGACGGATACAGCACGGGCAGCAGTATTATGCCACAGAAGAAAAATCCTGACGTTGCTGAACTGATGCGCGGAAAAACAGGTCGTATTTATGGAAACCTGATGGGATTACTGACAACCATGAAAGGGTTACCTCTTGCATATAATAAAGATATGCAGGAAGATAAAGAACCTCTTTTCGATACCGTGGAAACCTGGCAGAAATGCCTGCTGGTATTAACTCCGATGCTGCGTACCATGACCGTTAACAAAGACAGAATGTTACAGGCAGCAAAGGGCGGATTCACCAATGCGACAGATCTGGCTGACTATCTGGTACGGAAAGGGATTCCGTTTAGAGATGCCCACGCAATTGTCGGAAAACTGGTAGCAGAATGTCTGGATCGCGGAATCAGTTTGGACGAAGTGACAATTGATGAATACAAACAGCACAATGAGCTGATTGAAGATGATATTTACGAAGCAATTGCTGTTTATACCTGTATGGCAAACCGCAATACAATCGGCGGACCAAGCGTTGCACAGACAACTGCAACAATCGAACAAGACAGAGCATTTATTGCTGAACGAAAATAATTAAAAAACCTGTGTATTTCAACTCTCGCTCCGGGCGAAACGAAATACACAGGTTTTTTTTACTATTTTTCAGAAGGATTGATATCCGACGAAGTCAGATGCCAACAAAGAGCAGGATTTTGTTTTAAAAAAGCGATAATTTTTTGTGCGGTCGGGGATAATACCCGTTCTTTATCCCAAACAAGACTGATTTTGAAGTGTGCTTGAGGATCTTTTAAACGAATCCGTTTGCAGAAGGAGGTTACAAAATCCGTATCCTTAGAAGAATTAACGGTTGAATTTAGAACAATGGTATCACAGTGTAACGGAATGAACACGTCGACAATCAGATCACGTTCCCCTTCAAAGATAATATTTGGAACAAAACCTGCGGCATCGCTTAACAGATCGATAGAACGCGAAGTGTCTTCCGATTTTGGCAATGCGATAAAAGGATCGTCTTTAAAACTGATAAATTTCTGGACCGATTGATCTTCCATGGCATGATCCTGTGGAACCAGTACGACATATTCATCTTCCCACAGATCCAGGTGGTTAAAACAAGGATCATCTGCCAGTGTGGAAGAAATCCCAAAATCAAGTGTACCGTTTAATAAAGCGGTACGGATTTTTTCATCGGTAGAAATGGAATGACGGAGCGCGATATCGGGATGTTCCCGAATAAATTTCGGAAGCCATTCTCTGGAATAAATAGAATCCGTTGAGTTGATGCAAATAGTTTTATGTTGCTCTTCTTCTAAATTATCGATTTCAGCCTTTAAGTTATCCAGTTCACGCAGGATATTGTTGGCGTGTTTAAGAAGGATTTCACCGTAGCTATTGATTGTAATATTACGGCCAAGTCTGTCAAATAATTGAACGCCGAGTTCATGTTCAATACGGGATAGAGTGTTACTTAAAGACGGCTGAGAAATATTGAGCTGATTCGCTGCCTTTGTAATATGCTGACAATCTGCAATTGTTTTAAAATATTTTAGTTGCAATAGTTCCATAAGATCTCCCCCTAGTATTAATGTCAGAGTAAAGTTAAGTAAAATTGGAAAACATTGCAAGTATTAGTAAATACCAAACACAAATAACAAAATACATGTTGGAATTACTATCTGTAATAAATAAATAACGGATAGTAATTAATAACTGCAATGAAATTAATCCTGCAACTTCATTATAAATGAAATTTTTAACAGATTCAACAGATAAAATACTTATTTTTGCATTAGCTAAAAAAGGTATGAGAAAGAAAGTATTGTATTAAACTGATATAAATCTCAAAAAGAAGAGCCGGATATCTATAGGAAAAGAAACTACGCTAGGAAACTGGAAAAATTTTTTTTTGAGTAAGGATGCAAAATTGAAGAGGGACGGTACTTTTTAGAGAATCTGATAAAACCGATAATTCCCGATGAATAGATTATTTAGGAAGGGATTTTTAGATACATATAACGAAAAGTATAGTATGGGAAAAGAAAATGATTCTATGATTATGGAATCATTGTTGTTTTTATACAAAAAATAGTATTAGAATAAATGTATATGAAAAAAAGTATAGGTATATAGGAAAAAGGAGTGAAATAGGATATAAAATATAATAGAAAATCTATTGCAATTATTTATTTCTATTGGTATGATAACAGAAACGGATAGTTTAAATAAAAATTCTTTTTTTTTATAAGAGGAGCGAGCTCTATGAGAAAATTATATTATAATGGTAATGTTATCACGATGAATGATGCGCAGCCGACAGCAGAAGCCGTTTTGCTGGAAGATGGCATTATCATTGGAGTAGGCAGTACAGATGAGTTGATGAAAATAAAAGAGGATGCACAGTTAATTGATTTAGATCATGCGACTGTAGTTCCTGGATTTATTGACAGTCACAGTCATTTTTCATCCAGTTATATTTTCCCAAGATTTGATCCATCTCCTGTAGGTAAAACAGATAGTGTAGATGATCTGGTAGAACAGGCAAAAAAATACCTGGAAGAACATCCGGTTAAAGACGATCAGTGGTTTGTTGGGATGGGATATGACCACGCATTATTTAAAGGTAAATTACATCCTACAAAAGAAGATTTGGATAAAATTTCAACTGAAATTCCAATTGTAATGATTAATACAACGGCCTGGATGGGTGCAACGAACAGTAAAGTTCTTGAAATCCTTGGAATTGATAAAGATACGCCGGATCCATGGGGCGGATGTATTTGGAAAGATGAAAAAACAGGGGAACCAACAGGTGTATTCAAGGACACTGCGATTCGTGAAACTGTTTTAATGCATATGCCTATGCCAAGTGCTGAATTCATGATTGAAGCGATTGTTCGCGCTGAAAAAATGTACAGCAGTAAAGGGTATACAACGGTAGTAGACGGAAGTTTTGAGTCCGATATGCGTCCGTTGATTCAGGTATGCACAGGTGCAGGTTTGATTAATTTAGATGTATCTACCTATTCCCGTATTGCAAGTGAAAATAAACAGATTTTGGAAGGCGTTGCAACTCCGGATGCGAAATACCGGACACATTTTAAAATTGCCGGCGCGAAAATGATTATTGACGGGTCTCCACAGATCCGCAGTGCCTGGTTAACAGAGCCGTATTATCGTATTCCGATTGAAGAACGTGAAGGATATAGAGGTTACGGCGTTTTTGAAGATGACGAATTACTCGGGTATATGAAAGAATGCTTGGAAAATCGTTGGCAGTTGCTGATCCATGCAAATGGGGATGCGGCAATTGACCAGTGCCTGAGAGTATATGAACAGGCATTGAAAGAAACCGGAGTAACAGAAGATCTGAGAAATACGCTGGTACATTGTCAGACAATTCGCGAAGATCAGTTGGAAAAAATGAAAGAGTTGAAACTGATTCCAAGCTTCTTCCATGATACCGTTTATTACTGGGGCGACTGGTTCAGTCATATTGTACTTGGGCCGGAACGTGCGGAAAGAATCAATCCTTTGGCATCTGCCGCAAAACGTGATATGTGCTTTACGATGCATCAGGATTGTCCGGTAGGTCCTCCAAATGTTATGTTAATGTTAGATACTGCGGTAAACCGTCGTACCAGAACAGGTCAGCCTTTGGGAGAAGAATATGCAGTTGATATCATGACAGCGTTGAAGGCAGTTACGATCAATGCGGCATATCAGTGCTTTGATGAAAAAATCAAAGGTTCTTTGGAAGTCGGAAAATACGGAGACATGGTTATCTTAAATAAAAATCTTTTGGAAATTCCGAAAGAAACCATTCATGACGTTAAAGTACTTGCAACCATTAAAGAAGGCGAACTGATTTATCAGGACGAAGATCTTGAATGTGTGTACGGAGTACATTCTGAATAAAAATAAAAAGAAAAAGAAAAGCCGGAATATAAGTGGCCTATATCAGATAGACTCTCTTGTATTTCGGCTTTTGTTTTAAAGGGAACGGGCAAGCAGTTCACGGAAGTCATGAATGTATAAACTGGATTCTTTTTGCAGTGCTTCCTGTTCTGCAGTGTTTGTTTCTTCAAAGATTGCAACTGTTTTAAAATTTGCGTGAGAGGCGCTTCGAACAGCTTTCAGGGAATCTTCAAAAACCACACAGTTTTCAGGAGCCAGATTTAATTTTTTTGCTGTTTCAAGAAAGACCTTCGGATCATGTTTCCCGATTCCGACCTCTGCAACAGTGGTTACACATTGGAACAGGTCGGTCAGATGATGGAAAGCAAGAACTTTTTCCACTAAATTTCTGGAAGTTGCGGTTGCGACGGCCATAGGATAGCCTTTTAAGGACATTTCCTGCAGAAATTCTGCAACGCCTTCTTTTAACGGGATTTTTGAACAATACAGTTTTTCCATGTCCACCTGAAAATTATGATAGACTTCAGCAGGGTCATCAGGCAGATTGAATTCTTTTAATACCATTCCTGTGGCAGATTCAAGCCCAAGTGTTTTGGTGCGGTCCAAAAGATCTTCCGGTGGCGTAACTCCACGGCTGAGAAGACAATCGTGCAGCTGTTGCTGCCAGGATGGCATGGAATCCAAAAGGGTTCCATCTAAATCAAAAATTAAACCTTTCATAAAAAACGCGGTTCAATGTGCAGGAATTCGGATAGAAATCTTGCAAAGAACACGCTGTCACCTCCCGAGTTATAAAATGCTTTATAACTGATAATTATATCAGATTTGAGAGAAAAGTACAGAAGCAGCAAACGAGAGAAAGATGATTTTTGATACGACAGAAAAAAGTCGAAAGCAGTGAGAAGGGGTTACCATTCCTGTGTCCGATAGGAATTCTATAAAAAATTATCAAAAAAAGATTGCTTTTTCTGCAAATTTCAAGAGAAAATCAAGGCACGGAAAAATGTGTCATTTGCTTATTTTCATTGCTCAGAACAGCAGAAAAGGTTATAATAAAGTGTAGTTTAAAAAAGGTGGGGGTTATTATGGATAGACTATTAGGCGGCGGAAAACTGTCTTTTGATAATGTGAATACCCATGCTGTGGAAACGTTATTTCAATCGGAAGGATACTTTTGGCTAGTAACGGCTTTGGCAACGGGGTTGGCGGCGGAAGAAATGGAAGCATTCTTTCATAATGAAGTAAAAAGAGTGGATACAGATAAGATCATACAGTTGTTTAATCAGTGCATTCGTAATAATGATATTACAGAAGCTGAAAAAAAACAGGCGACTGTATGGAGTATGGAAAATTTAAAACAGATTGATATCTGGAATCGTAATATAGTAGCTTTTGAAGAGAAAAAAGGACTTGGAATCTCCAAAGGATTTACAACATACTGGTTAAATTACAAATTAATCGAATTGGAATGTCAGCAGGTGCTTGGCTTGGAAGAAATCGAGGAGACCTACCAGTTTTTAAATCAGGTACTGGCAGATCGTGAGGAACTGGATCAGATAGAACAGGCCTGCAGTACAAACGGTATCAATGATGATCAGCGTATGTTTTTACGCAGTCACTGGCAGAACAGCCATTTATTCTGGACCAATTTGTATGCAGGCCTGCAACTGTTTTCATTAGGTTTAATTGAAATGCGCCAACCAAAAGTGCAGGAAGGCTAATTATCTGCTTTTTTTAGATAGATAAAGATAAATAAAGTGAAACAGTGCAAAGATCAGCAGAATAGACAGACCCGAGGAGAGAATCGTATAAACCAGGCTGCTGATTGTGGAAGATAAAAATAAAAAGGCCAGCACAACTACCAGTGCACTTAGTAAAACGGCCAGTGCTAAAAGAAAAATTCGCATAAAAAACAACTCCTATTCAGACTGTTAAAAGATATGACTTTATTTTACAGGATGGAAAAACAATCTACAACTGATTTCGTGAAGATAATTTCAGAAAGTGAGGAAAGACTTGTGAAAAAACTAAGGAGAGCAAAAAAGGGCAGAAAACTGTTGGGCGTTTGTGCCGGACTTGCAAATTTTTTCGGAGTGGATGTTATTTTTGTAAGATTGATTTGGGTATTGGTATGCTTATTCCCACCGGTTAGTACGTTAACCGCGATTTTTGTTTATATTGTTTTGGGATATGTAATCCCGGAAGAAACAGACTATATTGATGTATAGATAAAATAGTGAAGAGAAAATAAATACAACAGGAGAAAAGAATGAAAGAAGCAGTTATTTTATTATGTCATGGAAGCATCAGAGAACAGGCAAATATAGAGAGTAGATCAATGTGGAAACGGTTGAAAGAACAGTTGCCGAATATTTCATTGAGCGGCGCTTTTGTAGAAGCTGCAGAACCAACGCTAGAACAGGAAGTCGCTGCCAGAGTTGCTGAAGGATATGAAAAAATTATTGTTGTCCCGATGTTTTTAAGCAGAGGGAATCATATTTCAAGTGGAATCCCTCGCGCGGTTTCCAGATTGCAGGGCTCCTTTGACGGGGTGGAAATTGAAGTAACAAAACATTTGGGAGCGGACCCTTTAATTGCGGAAATTATCAAAAATCTGATCAGAGAAGCTGGGGTTGATATCGATGGAAATAAGTGAGCAATCGGTACATATAAAGATATCTTCTGTAGAAGAATTAAACGAGATAATCGGAAGATTACTGTCTCAACTGGGACAACTTGATATTGATCGGGAAAAACAGCAGGATATCAGACTTTGTTTGATGGAAGCAGTTGAAAACGCATTGTGTCACGGTTGCGCGGACTGCGCAGGCAGTGAAGTGACGGTTAGCTGGATTATTTCGGAAAAAGGATTCTGTTTTACGGTTGAAGATCCAGGAGAAGGTGTTCCAGAAGAAATGCGTAATCCTGACTGGGAACCGGGATTACTGGAAGAGCATGGAAGAGGAATCCTGTTAATGAAAACGATCTTAGATGAGGTTTGTTTTAATGAAAAGGGCAATAGAGTGACAGGACGGCTTCACTGGTAATTAGAGGGGGGAGAGTAATGAAAAGAGATATAGAAGAAATCGTACTCGATTATAAGAAGGCTCCCAATCAGGATACAGTGGAGGAACTGTTGAAGACAATGGAACCGTTGATTAAATACTGGTGTCAGTCTCAGTGTTATCTTCCTTGGGAAAAGGAAGATTTGCAACAGGTTGCCAGAATTGCTGTGGTTGGAGCGTTGGAACGATTTGATCCGAGTAAAGAAATTCGATTTAAAACGTTTGCCTACCGGACGGTTTCTGGGAAAATCATGAATTATTATCGAGATCATACCTGGAGAGTGGTTATTCCTAGAAAATACAGAGAGTTAAGCGGCCGTATCACGCGTGCAGAGGGTGAATATTATCAGAAGTACGGAAATAATCCAACGACGGATCAGCTGGCAGAACTTCTGGAAATGGACAAGGATGATCTAAAGGAAGTTTTGGAAGCAAAACAAGCCAGTCAGACAACTTCTTTTTCTGATCAGCTCGGTGATGAGGACGGGAGTTCTCAGGAGTTCTATCTTGGGGCGCCGGATAATAATTTGGACAAAGTGGAAATCCAAAAAGACTTGAAGGCTGCAATGGAAGTTTTGAGCGAACAGCAGAAGCAGGTTATTTATTATCGCTTTTTTGAGGATTGGACACAGAGTAAAGTTGCACAACTGCTGGGTGTTTCCCAAATGCAGGTTTCCAGATTGGAAAAAAGCGCACTGGAAAAAATAAGAACAGAGATGGCATTCCCGATAGAATAGACTGCTTTTGTTGTCATGTGAGTTGATCATTGTAATGGGTTCGTTGGAAAGGATCATACCAGAAAGAGGCAGGTAGGATAATGAGACGAAAATATCCCATTACAATCAATAAAATGACAGGAACCGAAAAGAAGACCTAAAAAAAAGGTTTTTAATTCAGAGTAATTTACAATAGATAAAATAAATCTATAGTATAAAATAAATTTCACAATATTAAATTCAATTTGAAAGTCTTGTTTTTTTATAAAATGTGTGGAGTTTTGTTCGCTTTTTCGATATAATGTTAAGGTCGAGGTTTTATGCAGATTTTCAGAGGGGAGGTACATGGCAAACCATGTTAAAATTTTTGTCATCATTGAAATTAGCGGTGATAATTATTGCCGCAATAGCAGTTATGGCAGTATTGGCTACGATCTATCCGGAAGCGGATGCGTTTAATTCGTGGTCTTTTCGTATTTTAGTTATAGCTTTTTTCCTGAATCTTGGATTATGTACGGTTCAACTATTACCGGGACTTTGGAAAAAACTACATCGGACAGCACAGAATGTGACAGATGCGGAGAGTTATAAAACGTACGATGCGGATGAAAAAGGACTCACGACATGGCTGCAGGAAAATCATTATAAAATAGATCGCGTTGAAGAAAATGGGCTGATAAAAATTTTGGCATGGAAAGGCAGAGCCGGATTATGTGCGGCACATGTGCTCCATGTTTCTTTGTTGGTAATATTAGTAGGAGCATTGTTTTCTACATTTAATGCGGATGGTTTTGTAATGGGTCAGGTTGGTCAAACTCGTCCGTTTCCGGAAGGACTGGAAAGCACATACGGTGAAGACTGCACGGTGAAAATCCGAGACTTTAAGACAGTATATGATGATCAGAATGCAGTAGATAACTGGGTTACACATTTTGATCTGTATATTGATGGAAAACTTGAAGTTGAGAATGCCGAAACGAGGGTGAATTCCCCGTATCGGTATAAAAACATGCTGATTTATCAGAACTCATATGATTATCGTAATTTATTTGAAGTAAAGGGCTCACCGAATCCTGATGAAAATACCACTTACGGCCTTCCAGATAATAAGCCGGGTAACATGGCGGGAATGACCGTTGTTGCATCGGATATCGGAGGCAAGGTATATTTACAAATCGGAGATCATAAAAATCCTCCGAGAGGACAATATGTGAAGCCAGGTGATGTTGTTGATCTGGATCAGAAGGGTGCAACCATTACCTATTTGGATACTGCACAGTACACGATTCTTGAAATGAAAGAACGAAAAGGAACAAATATTGTATTTGCAGGATTCATTTTAGCAGTACTTGCTTCTTTCCTTTTCCTCTTTGGAAGATACAGAGAACTGCAGATTGTATTCCCGGAAGGTAATAAGAATTGCCGGATCGGATGTTTCTGCAAGAGCAATGTTATTGTAGAGGAAATAGAAGAAGAACTGACAGAAAAGTGGGGCGACAAAGCAAAACTATAGGAGGTTCATTTAATGGAACAAATACAGTTACCACTCTTGTGGGTAATGTTGGCTGCTTATGTAGGTGCGTTTGTATTATATGGTTACGGATTTTGGTCTCGTAATCAAAGATTTCGCAATATTGCGACGAAGATCGTTTATGTAGGTCTTTTATTAAACTTGGCAAATCTGATTATTCGCGCTGTTTTAATCGGCGGATTACCGTTAAATAACGGATTTGAATTTGGATTGTGCTTTGTATTTGCGGTTGTTATTGTTTATTGTTTTCTTGAAAAAAGATTTCAGCTTGGTTCTGTTGGCGTGTTTGTAATGCCGGTTGTTGTGGCTCTGACATGCTGGCTGGTTAGTATGGATCTTACCATACAGCCGGTTATGCCTGCTTTAAGAAGCTATTGGCTTGCGATACACGTATCAGCGGCAGTTATTGCTTATGGATCTTTTGCAACATCTTTTGGTGTTTCCATTGCATATCTTGTAAAAGCAAGAAAAGGGGAAGATAGTGACTCCAAAATGGATTTACCTGAGTTAAAGGTGCTGGATCAGATTTCATATAAATTAGTGTTTGTCGGGCTTCCGTTCTTGACAATTATGTTGGTAACAGGTGCAGTTTGGGCAGAATATGCATGGGGCTCTTTCTGGAGTTGGGATCCAAAAGAAACATGGGCTCTGGTAACATGGCTTGTGTATGCTATTTATCTGCATACACGTTTTATGAAAGGCTTTAAGGGTACACGCTCCGCATGGTTATCTGTTATCGGATTTGCGGCTGTTATCTTTACACTCTTTGGTGTAAGTTACCTTTTACCTGGAATGCATAGCTATTTGACTCCTGGTAACTAAGGTAGAAATGACAATATTCTTGATGGGAGGTGAAAGGATGAGCAAAGGTTTAAACAAAATCATGCAGGAAAAGCACGACGAACTGTTAAATGAGTGGTTCGAACAGGCAATTGCGGCATATCCGGCAGAATCCCATAAATACTTTGTAAAAGTGAAAAAAGATTTTACAAACCCGGTAGGAAGTAATATTTATCGCAGTATGGGGCATTTATTAGAAGAACTGGCTGGCGATAGAGATGCTGGAAAGCTTTATCAGCATTTAGAAATGATTTTGAAGATCCGCGCAGTACAGGATCTGAAACCATCTAAGGCCTTAGCGTTTTTACCAAGTTTTAAAGATTTGGTGCAGAAAGTCTTAGCAAATGAAATCCGCTCAGGACAAATTTCCCGCGATGAACTGGAAGATTTATTTACAGACATTGATACATTAATGCTGATTGCTTTTGATTTATACAGTGAAAGTAAAGATATGCTGTATAATTTGAGAATTGCTCAGATTAAAGAAACAAATGACATTCTTCAAAAAGCGAATTTATTAAATGAGTCGGTGGATACTAGCACTTTCATGCGGTGCAGTAGCTATATAGAGGAAGATAAGGAAAATTGATAAAGGGGTGTTAATATGGCAAAACTTCCAAAACCACAGGAGCTCACCAAGATTGACTTTAAGCCACCTGAAACCAGTTGGATGGATACTCCGGTTGATTTTAAACCTGGTACCTTCAGCCATCCTGGTAAACCTGAAAGCTTAGAAATCATTGGGTTCCCAAATCCACGTAACTGGTCTCCTACTGATGAAGACTGGAAACTGCCTGAAAACTGGCAGGAAATTATTTTAGACGGTCTGAGAGAACGTCTTCAGAAATTCCGTTCCTTAAAAGTATTTATGGATATTTGTGTAAGATGCGGCGCTTGCGCTGACAAATGTCATTTCTTTTTAGGTTCTGGTGACCCTAAAAATATGCCGGTTCTGCGTGCAGAATTATTACGTTCTGTATATCGTAGAGAATATACACTGGCAGGTAAATACATGGCAAAAATGGTTGGTGCTAGAGACCTGACATTGCCTGTACTGAAAGAATGGTTCTACTACTTCTTCCAGTGTACAGAATGCAGACGCTGTTCCGTATTCTGTCCATACGGTATCGACACAGCTGAAATCACTATGATTGGCCGTGAACTGTTAAACCTCGTTGGTTTAAACATTAACTGGGTAATGGGTCCTGTATCCGCATGCTACAGAACAGGGAACCACTTAGGTATCCAGCCTCACGGTATTGTTGACTCTTTCGACATGGCTGTTGACGATATCGAAGATATCACAGGTGTACGTCTTGATCTGTCTTACAATAGAAAAGGCGCAGAAATTTTATACGTTCCACCATCTGGTGACGTTTTCGCAACACCAGGTACCTACAGTCTGATGGGTCAGTTAATGTTATTCCACGAAATGGGCTTGGACTATACATTAAGTACCTATAACTCTGAAGGTGGTAACTTCGGTCTCTTCACTTCTAATGAAATGATGAAACGTCTGAATGCTAAAATCTATGCAGAAGCTGCTCGTTTAGGCGTTAAATATATTATTGGTGGGGAATGTGGCCACATGTGGCGTGTACTGAACCAGTATATGGATACCATGAACGGTCCAGCTCCTTCTAATCTGGAAGTACCAAAGAGTCCAATCACCGGTACTGTATTCGAAAACGCAAAATCTACCAAAATGATTCACGTTTGCGAATTTACCGCTGACTTACTGAAACACAACAAAGTTAAACTGGATCCATCCAGAAACAAAGGTATTATTGCAACTTATCATGATTCCTGCAACCCTGCTCGTGCAATGGGTCTGATGGATGAACCACGTTATATTATGGATCACTGTGTTGAATGGTATGAAATGCCTGAAGATACTATCCGTGAAAAAACCTTCTGCTGCGGTGGCGGTGCTGGTTTAGGTAACGATGAAAATATGGAAATGCGTATGCGCGGTGGTTTCCCAAGAGCGAATGCTGTTAAATTCGTTAACGAACGTCATGGTGTTAACATGCTGGCTTGCGTATGTGCAATCGATAGAGCTACTTTACCTCCATTAATGAACTATTGGGTTCCTGGAGTAGAAGTTTGTGGTGTACACGAATTATTAGGTAATGCGTTAGTAATGAAAGGTGAAAAGAAACGTGAAGAAAACCTGCGTTTTGAACCTTTACAGAATTTAGATGATGAGGAGGAAGCATAAGATGAAAAAAACCAATATTATCATTGGCATTGTGATCTTTGCAGTATTAGTAACTGTTCCATTCTGGTCCTCCATCTTCTCTTCTTCTGATGGTGCTGCTCCTGAAGTAAGCCTGGATACACCTGCTATCAACGAAATGGATGATCCGCATTGTGTAGAAGATGTTGAATGGATGCGTGCACATCATATGGATCTGTTAAATGACTGGAAAGTTCAGGTCGTTCGTGAAGGTAACCGTGTATATGTTGCCGAAGACGGTACTGAATATTTAGCAAGCCTGCAGAATACTTGCTTTGAATGTCATTCCAACTATGAAGATTTTTGCTTGAAATGTCACACCTATTCTAATGTAGATCCTACATGTTGGGATTGTCACGTAGAACCGACTGTTGCAGGAGGTGCTAAATAATATGGATATGAATCGTAGAAAATTCCTGAAACTTGGTACTGCTGCTGTTGCCGGTGTTGGTGTTGCTGCTGCAAGTTCCAATCCAGCGGTTGCTGCTGCAGTAAAAGGAAACTACCAGGAAAATAAGAAAAAAGTTAGTGATGTAACCTGGGGTATGGTTATTGATATGAATAAAATGGACGATGCAACATTAAACAAATGCATCGAAGCATGTCATAAATATCATAACGTACCTAACATTGATACCAAGAAAGATGAAGTTAAATGGATCTGGCCTGAAACATTTGAACATCTTTTCTTAGACGAAGTTCACGAACGTACCGCAGAAAAATACAAAGATAAAAAATTCATGACAATTTGTAACCACTGCGAAGAACCAGTATGTGTTCGCGTTTGTCCTACAAAAGCAACATTTAAAAATGCACAGGGTGTTGTAGGTATGGATATGCACCGTTGCATTGGTTGCCGTAACTGTATGGCAGCTTGCCCATATGGTGCTCGTAGCTTTAACTTTAAAAATCCTCGTGATTATCTGGATGAAATCAACCCAACTTACCCAACCCGTATGAAGGGTGTAGTTGAAAAATGTAATTTCTGTTCTGAACGTCTTGCTGTTGGTGAACTGCCACTTTGTGTAGAAGCAGCAAAAGGAGCAATCATTTTTGGGGATATTAATGATCCAAATTCTGCTATCAGCAAAGTAATTGCAGAAAATCTGACATTACAGCGTAGAACAAGCTTTGGTACAAAACCTAAAGTTTATTACATTGTGTAAGGAGGGGTAGATAATGATTGAAAAAGCGTTAGTAAAAAGAACCAGTAAGTCTTATTGGGCTTGGATTGTGTTCCTGCTGGCAGTCATTGCTGTAGGTTTTGCAGCATATATCTATCAGATGACAGAAGGGTTTGCCGTAACCGGTATGAGTAGAGACATCTCTTGGGGTCTTTACATTGGTCATTTAACCTTCTTCGTAGGGGTAGCAGCAGGGGGCGTTATGATAGTATTACCTTACTATCTGCATAACGTTAAAGAGTTTGGCCGTATTACAGTAGTAGGGGAATTCTTAGCAATTCCTGCAGTAATTATGGCTCTGTTATTCGTAGTAGTTGATATTGGTTCTCCAATGAAACTGTTCAATGTTTACTTGAATGCAACACCTCACTCTATGTTATTCTGGGACTCTGTAGTACTTCCTTGCTACTTACTGTTAAACTTAGTAGTTGGTTATAGTGTACTGCAGGCAGAAAACAAAGGCGTACATTACGGAAAAATCGTTAAAACATTAGCAGTTATTTCCGTTCCGTTTGCGTTCAGTATTCATATTGTAACTGCATTCTTATATTCTGGTCTGCCAAGCCGTCATTACTTCCTGACTGCTATGCTGCCAGCAAAATTCTTGGCTAGTGCGTTTGCTACTGGTCCATCTCTGATTATTTTACTTTGTTTCTTATTAAAGAGACTTACCGGTTTTGATGCTGGTAAAAAAGCAATTGATAAATTAGCTACCATTATTGCGTATGCTTATACTGTAACCATCTTCATGATCGGTTGCGAATTCTTTACCGCTTTCTATAGTAATGTTCCAAGTCATAAAACTGCTCTGCAGTATTTATTCTTCGGCTTACATGGTCATAACCAGTTCGTTCCTATGATGATGGTATTTGCTGTTCTGGCTGTAATCTCCTTATTAATTTTGATTCCACGTCAGACAAGAACAAATTATAAAATGTTAGGTGTTGCATGTGCTGCAGTATTTGTATCCATGTACATTGAAAAAGGCTTAACATTTATCATTGGTGGGTTATCCGAAACTCCATTCGGAACAATCGCACCTTATGTTCCAACATTACCAGAAATCCTGATCATTGTAGGTATCTTTGCTATTGGGATCTTGATTGCAAGCATTTTATTCAAACTGATCGTTGTTGTTAAGAAAGACATGGATTTAGATGCATTCCCTCAGGAAGACCGTGCAGGTTTAGCTGACAGATATGTAGCTGAATACAATGCAGCAAATGGTATTGTAGTAGAACCTAAAGTAGTCGCTAAAGAAGCTGCTCCAGAAGAAGAAGAAAAAGCAGAAGAAGCGAAAGCTGAATAAAACAAAAAGTGTAACATGAACGTTTCCTAAATTATTATAGAAATGAGGGATAAGGAGATGAAAAATGCAGGTATCGCATTAGCAATTGTGCTAGCAATCCTGGCAGTTGTATTCGTAGGTGTAGAAATATTACCATTAGATTTCTTCTTTGGTGGTATCTTACCGTACATCGCAATTGCAATGTTTATCGTCGGCTTTATTTACAGAATTGTAAATTGGGCGAAATCACCGGTTCCATTTAGAATTCCGACCACAGCCGGTCAGCAGAAATCCTTGGATTTCATTAAACAGAATAAAATTGATAACCCATCTTCCAAAGGCGGCGTTATCGTACGTATGGCACTGGAAGTATTATGTTTCCGTTCTTTATTCCGTAACTCTAAAGCAGAAGTTACAGAAGAAGGTAACATCACTTATCAGTGGGAAAAATGGTTATGGTTATTTGCTCTGCTGTTCCATTGGGGCTTCTTCCTGACTGTATTCCGTCACTTAAGATTCTTTACAGATCCAGTTCCTGGAGTTGTTACTTTCTGGGAAAAAATTGACGGTGTATTCTGGGTAGACTTACAGCAGATTTATTTAACAGGTTTCTTCCTGTTAATCGGTATCACAGGTCTGTTCCTGCGTAGAATTTATCTGGACAAAGTTCGTTACATCAGTTTAGTAAACGACTTTTTCCCATTATTCGTAATTCTGGGTATTGCAATTTCCGGTATGACAATGCGTTATTTAACACATACCGACATTACTGCAATTAAAGAATTAGCTATGGGTCTGGTAACATTCCATCCTGTAGTTGCAGATGATATCAGTATTGTTTTCTGGTTCCACTTATCTTTAGTATGTGTATTGTTAATGTACTTCCCAACAAGTAAATTAATGCATGCTGGTGGTATCTTTATGAGCCCAACCCGTAACATGGCTAATAACAACCGTATGGTTCGTCATATCAACCCATGGAACCCGGATGTTGAAGTTCATAGCTATCAGGAATACGAAGCTGAATTCCACAAGAAAATGAAAGCCGTTGGTCTGCCATTAGATTGGGAATATGATGAAGAAGGCAACCAATTAGGTAGAAAGAAAGACTAGTTTATTGGTTCAATAAACTTTAAAAACTTGGCATAAACCCTCGCTGTTATGAATGGCGAGGGTTTATGTATAAGTTTATTACTTTTTCAATAAAATGGAATTAACTTATACATATATCAGAAGATCATGATTGGATCCATTTCTTAAAAGAGAGGATGTTCAGGGCAATGGAAAAAGCAAAAATTAAAGCTTATGCAAAAATAAATTTAGTTCTAGATGTGCTACGTAAACGAGAAGATGGATTCCATGAAGTTTCTATGGTAATGCAGGCGATTGATTTAGCAGACACGATTATATTGGAAAAAGCGCAGAGAAACTGGTTGGTAACAGATAATAAGTTTATTCCGCCGAATATGAATAACCTGGCAATGAGAGCGGTTACTTTAATGCAAAAAAACTATCCGCAGATTCCGCCTGTGCAGGTTACGTTGAACAAAAGAATTCCGATTGCGGCAGGAATGGCCGGTGGCAGTACGGATTGTGCCGGAGTCATGTTAGGGATCAATAAGCTTTTTAAACTCGGCTTGTCTTTAACAGAGATGGAACAGCTTGCGGCGGAGTTAGGGTCCGATATACCGTTTTGTTTGGGAGGACCTACCGCATTGGCAATTGGCAGAGGAGAGGAAACAATTTCGCTGCCTGATTGTCCAAAATTATATATTGTATTAGTAAAACCACCGTTTGGAGTTTCAACACCAAAAGTATACGGAAATTTAAAGATCGATCAGGTTAAAGAACATCCTTCCATTGTTTCCTGCATCAGAGGGCTTAAACAACGTGACAGAGATGTAATTATGAGTGCGTTGGGAAATGTGCTGGAGGAGAGTACTTTTTCCCTGCAACCTGAAGTAAAGCAATTGAAACAGGATATGATTCATACAGGTTGCAAAAATGTTTTGATGTCAGGGAGTGGACCAACTGTTTTTGCAGTATTTAGTGAAAAAGATGAGGCAAAACAATATTTCTTCAAATTGCGGAAAAAATATCCAAACGCAATTTTAACAAAAACTGTAAATCGAAAGATGCTGAAAGAGAGGGTGCACATATATGAAGAATAACCAATTTGATCAGAAAATAGATCCGCTGAAAGTGGATGCATATAAACCGTTGCGCGATGTTGTTTTTGAAACATTACGTGATGCAATTATTACACAAAGAATTAAACCTGGTGCAAGATTAATGGAAATTCAGCTTGCAGATGAAATGGGAGTGAGTAGAACTCCGGTTCGGGAAGCAATCAGAAAGTTGGAAATCGAAGGGCTGGTTGTTATGGTACCTAGAAAAGGTGCTTATGTTGCCGGTGTGTCTATGAAAGATATTCATGAGGTATTTGAGGTGCGTTCAGCACTTGAAAAGCTGGCAGTTACACTGGCAGCAGAACGCATTACGGATGAAGAACTGGATTCTTTGGAACGCCAGGTATTGAGAGAGTCCGAAGAAGAGACCAAAAAAGAACAGCAGGAAAATAACGGCGATTTGAATACGATTATTTATATCGACAGCAGTTTCCATGATATTATTTATCAGGCGGCACATAATCAGCGTCTGGTGCAGTTTATTAGTATTTTACAGGAACAGTTGCAGAGATTCAGAGCAGCTTCCCTGTCTAAGCCGGGCAGAAGTAAAACCGCATTGGAAGAACATAAAAAAATTGTTGAAGCGTTATCGGAACGTAACGGTCAGCTTGCGGCAAAATTAGCGCAACAGCATATTGAGAATGCTGAAAATGCAATGATCTACACGATGGAAGAAACCGGTGAATTGTATCAGAAGCAAAATAAAACGAAAAAATAATACAAGAAAAAAGACCCTTGCTTTTGATATGTACCCTCTTTACTGGACAGCCAGTAAGGAGGGTACATATTATTTTTTGCAAGGGTCTTACATTTTATATTGAAATAATCAATTATTTATCTAATGGCCAGAACTGTACGCCACCCTGAACGAATTTAACATCGTCATAACCAGCATGGTTCAGAATTAACTGACCTTCAAATCCACGAGTACTTAAGATGCAGAATACAACAACTTCTTTATCTTTTGGAACTTCGTTAGCACGTGCACGCAGTTCTTCGATTGGAATGTGTAACAGATGTTTAGCAGGAACAGGTTTCTGTTTGCTTTCAACTTCTGTACGCAGGTCAACGAATACAACGTCATCGCTGTCTAATTTAGATTTGAATTCTTCAAAGCGCATATCATGAGCTTTACCTTCAATGGTGTTCTGCATTACGTTTGCAGCATTTGTCAGGTTTTCCATAGCGGAAGAAAGTGGTGGAGCATAAGACAGGTCGAGGTTAGCCAGCTGGGAAGCGGTTACACCGAAGCTTAATGCAGCTACCATGGTGTCGATACGTTTGTCAACTTTACCAGGACCAACGATCTGAACACCTAAGATCTGACCGGTTTTGCGATCTGCAACTAAACGGGTCATGATTAATTTTTTACCTGGCATGAAGTGGGTAATATCTGGACCAGGAACGATGCAGGTAACAGTGTCATAACCGCACTGTTTAGCAACACGTTCGGATAAACCTGTAGCACCCAGAGACCAGTCAAACATTTTGCATACTGCTGTGTTCAGTACGCCTGGATGTGTAGCATCGCCACCAGTGATGTTGGTACCGATAACACGACCCTGACGGTTAGCAGTAGAGCCCATTGGAGCATATACTCTTTTACCGGAAATCAGGTTTTTAGTCATTACGCAGTCGCCACCAGCATAGATGTCTGGATCGCTTGTCTGACAATGATCATTGATGATGATTGCTTTTTCAACTTCCAGTCCAGCATCAACAGCCAGTTTAACGTTTGGACGTACACCAACGGAAACCAGTACTAACTGAGCGTCAACATTGCCTTTGTCAGTCTGAACGCCGGTAACTTTACCTTCGTCATCTACTAAGATTTTTTCAACTTTAGTATTTAACATGAAGTTCAGGTCTTCGCTTTCCAAGTAGTTCTGGAATACAGCACCCATTTCTGGATCCAAAACCTGAGGGAAGATGGAGCCCTGCATTTCAACGATTGTTACATCTAAGCCCCAGTTTGCGAAAGCTTCAGCACATTCCATACCGATCAGGCCGGCACCGATGATAACTGTACTGGAAACACCCTGAGTTTTGATGTATTCCTGCATATCTAAAGCGTCTTTTGGAGTTTTCATTCCAAATACGCCTTTTGCATCAATGTTTTCCATAGGTGGTTTGAAGTTTTCAGCACCTGTTGCTAAAACGAGTTTATCATATGGCAGAACTTTAACTTCACCTGTTTTGCAGTCTTTAGCTTCTACAGTTTTGTCTGCGCGATTGATTTTGGTTGCTTCCCAACCAAGTAAGGTATCAATGTCTTTTGTACCTTTCATGAATTCTGGGGTACGTACTGCATCCCAGGAAGTGGTCATTAAGTCATTAATATCTTTTACGGTAGCGCCTAAGAAATAAGGCAGACCACAACCACCATAAGAAATCCAATCACCTTTTTCAATCAGGGTAACCTGAGCATCAGGATTACATCTTTTTGCTCTTGCTGCGGCTTTAGGACCAGCAGCGACCCCACCAACTACTACGATTTTTAAATCTGACATGATGAAATCATCTCCTTAAAATAACTACTCAAAACACTACTCTGATTATACCGCGAAAGACCATAGAAAACAATGGTAATTCCCTATAGTTTATAATGAATTATTTTATGATAATATATTTTTTTATAATATGGAGTATTATCTGCCAAAATATTATTAATGGCATGGTACATTTCCTAATAAACGAGATATAATAATTATGTTGGAAGTGATCTTTTGCAAAAAAAATGGCTGATTTTTGCATAGGGGATCTTTTCAGAATGGTGGAAAATAACAATGAAGCAATATGGCTATGAAGTTAACATTAGAAAGAGGGATCAACATGCGTAATAAAAAGAAAGTAGCTATAGCAATTGTAATTGCGTTTCTGGTAACGATGGTGTTACCGGTAAGTGCTTTTGCAGGAAGTTTTCCCGATGTGCCGTCAACACATTGGGCAGCACAAAGTATTGACAGAATGAATGCACGTGCAATTGTAGGCGGGTATGAAGACGGGACAGCCAGACCGGATAATCCGGTTACAGAATTTGAGGCTATTTTAATGGCATCAAGAATGATGGGGCTGGAATATAATGCGGATAAAGATGCCGGAACAGTGCTTCCGTTTAAATATCCGAATTGGCCGGGAGCTTATAATTCAGCTGTTGTCGCATATAAAGCGGGATTAATTGATGTGAAAGATTTTACCCATAATGCGGCGGCAAGCAGAGAATGGATTGCAAAACTTTTGATTAAAATATTAGATGCGGAAGATGAGTTAAGCACAGTCAAAAATGAAAAGGCCGTTTTTGTAGACAGTAATAAAATAGGAAAAGCTTATATTGATTACGTGAAACTGGCCTATGATAAACGACTGATTGGAGGCTATCCGGACAAAACATTCAGACCGCAGAAAACAGTTACCAGGGCGGAATTATCTGCATTTTTATGCCGTGTTGAAAACCAGCTCGGAATTGTTCCAAAAGGAGTTATTCTGGGGAAAGTTTCTATGATCAACGGTGTACAGATCGGGATCAACGGCAGTGACGGAAAAGCATACACAATTAAAGCTGATGTAAACAGTAAACTGTACTCGATTTCAGGCAAAAAAATCGGTGTAACAGGTTTAAAAATAGGAAATCCTGTCTATGTTGTTTGCAAGAACGGAATTGTAAGATATCTTGAAGTTCGTGACAAGGAAACAGTGATTACCACACAGAAGTTTAGCGGTGTAATTCAGGAAGTACTGGCCACAAAAAATCTGATTGTATTGACAGATGAAGCAAATCATCTGAAAACGATTCGGGTAGACAGCAGTACAAAAATTCTACAAAAAGGAACCGGAAAAGTATTATCTTTGAAGGATTTAAAAGCCGGAGAAACTGCAGTTGTTGTTGTAAATAAGGACAGCCAGCTGGCAAAAGAAATTACAGTAGAGCAGAAAGAGCTTGGAGTCAATTATGAAGGAAAAGCAATTGTAAATGCAATTGACAAAACAAAGCATACAATTACATTTACATCGGCAAAAGAAAGTCAGAAACAGACTGCTCATTATTCGGAAGGGTTAAAGGTAAGTTTTGCGAATCATGCAGTCGGAACAGTAGATCAGCTTCAGGAAAATGACGAAATTCAAATGAAAGTTGCAAACGGAGAAGTTCTGAGTATTTCGGTGAACAGAGACCTGACAGTAAAAATAAGCGGAAATGTTTTTTCTGTAGAAAACGATAAGATTCTGTTATCCGATCGGCATTATTATGTATTTGCACCATCAATAGAAGTATATATTGATGGAAAAAATGCGGGGATTACTGATATTAAATCAGGCATGAGCGTTGAACTGACTATTTCAAACGACCGGGTAATCAAAATAGAATCAAGCAATCTGGTAATCGGTGTTGTGAAAACCGTAAACAGCGGAAGTCACATTCTCAGTGTTACTACGAAGAACGGTACGGAAATCTATAATGTCGCTGCAGATCCTGCGATCTGTTTCTATTTTGCACAAAACAAAGAGTTAAACGTTTTACGCCCGGGAGATCACGTATCAATGGAAATGGAAAACGGAAAAGTTGTTAAAATTAATGTAAAAGCAATAGCGGAAGTTACCATTACAAAGATTGACACGGGCAACGGAACCGTTACTTTAAAAGACAGTTCGAACAGAATTGTAACAGTAGTTGTGAAGGACGCAACGATTACATTAAACGGGAAGAATGCAACACTTGCAAATCTGGTTCCTTACAGTGACGCAACCGCGACATTTGACGGAAACAGTTTGATTAGCTTAGAAATAAAGTAGGGATTATTATAAAAGGTGTATTCTGTTTCAGATAACATAAAAAGTTATTCGAAACGGTTGCACCTTTTTTTGTTTTCAGTGTAAAATAGAACAAATTGTGAGAATAGGGAGGGGAATGCATGAGGCCGTCTTCTGTTTCCGTTTGAAATAGAACAAGGTACTCTGCATGAATAAGATGGCACCAAAAACAGAAATAAAAACAAATGTTATGCGATTACTGGAACAGAAAAAAGTTGCCTATGAGCACCATTGCTTTGAAGAAGTTGGCGCAACAAATGGTGCGGAAGTTGCTCAGGCATTGCATCAGAATCCTGATCGCGCCTTTAAAACGTTGGTTACTGTGGCAAAATCAAAGAAGAATTATGTATTTATGCTTCCTGTGACAGAAGAAATGGATTTAAAAAAAGCCGCCCATGCAGTTCATGAAAAGTCGATTGATATGCTTCCGGCGAAAGAATTGTTTGCTCTGACCGGATATGTGCATGGAGGATGTTCCCCGATTGGGATGAAAAAAAATTTTGAAACAGTTATTCACGAAAGTGCACAAGAATATGAAAGTATTTTATTCAGTGCAGGCAGAGTGGGGCATCAGGTCGAGATGCCGTTAAAAAATCTGCAGAAAATGCTTCCGGTAAAAGTTGCGGATATTATTGTTGAAAAGGGACAGGTGTAAAAAGATACAGAAGTGTATTGCTATCAACAGATAACGGGCGTATAATGGAAAAAATCCATTTTGGAGAGAAAATTTGATGTTGGGGGGCCGTGTATGTGAGTGCATATTTAAGGTTTGTTATAGCGATGCTGATCTTTGGAAGTATTGGGATTTTTGTACAGGCAGTACCGCTGGAAAGTGCTGAAATTGTAGCATCAAGAACAATTTTGGGAAGTGTGTTCTTATTTGGAATGCTGTTTTTGAGTCGAAAAAAAATAGACTGGATTATTTTAAAAAAGAATCTGTTGATGTTGGTTTTGACCGGAATTGTAATGGGCTTAAACTGGCTGTTTTTATTTGCGGCCTATCGGTATACCTCTGTCAGTGTTGCAACACTGGTATATTATTGTGCACCGGTTTTTGTCTTATTTTTGTCGCCGATTCTGTTAAAAGAGCGCTTGACCTGGCCTAAAATTTTGGGGATTGGTGTGGCTCTGTTCGGGATGGTATTGGTTAACGGGGCGCACAGTGGTGGTCCGGATCCGCAGAAGGGGTTTCTCTTCGGATTGCTTGCAGCAATTTTTTATGCAGGGCTGATGCTGTTGAATAAAAAAATATCAGGAGTACCACCGATTGAAAAAACGCTGGTGCAATTAATGTCTGCGGCTGTGATTATGACAGTTTATGCCGGATTAACCCATGAGGGACCGATTGTTGTACTGGAAGGTCGTGCACTGATTGCACTGTTGTTAATTGGAATTTTGCATACAGGAATTGCATATCTGCTTTATATTTCTTCTATGCAGGAGCTTCCGGGACAGACAGTAGCTTTGTGCAGTTATATTGATCCGGCCTCGGCGCTGATATTTTCTGCAGTTTTGTTACAGGAACGGTTGACATTAATACAGCTTTTGGGAGCTGTGTGTATTTTAGCGGGTTCTGCGTTTGGGGAATTATATAAAAAGAAAACTAACAAAGTAACAGAGACTGCACAATGAGTGCAGATATAGCACTGTTGAAATGAAAAACCTATTTGCCTTGGCAAATAGGTTTTTCATTAGTATAAACATTCCACGATAGAAAATAATTATTATGCTATTGATATAGGCAATTACGAAAAGTGAAAAAAGTTTGGTATACTGGAAGAAGGGAAAAGGACAATGAGTAGTACATATGTATAGGAAGTGGAGTTTATGTTAGACTTAGATCAAGAATTAATTGATGAAAAATTGACAAAAAATCATGAAAATTGTGTTATTTTGTTTTCAAAAAAAGGATGTCCGATTTGTCAGCAGGTAACACCGATTATAGAAGAACTGGAACAAGAATATTCTGATTCTGATGTTCATTTTTATCATGTAGATTCTATAAAGGAAAAAGAATTAATGTCTAAAATGTTCTTAAAAGGAGTTCCGCAGGTATTATTTTTTAAAGATGGGGATTTTCGTGGAAAATATGCCGGAATTCGTGATGAGGAAGAGTATCGGAATATATTGAAGGATTTGGTATAATAAGATTAAATCCTTCCCGAAAGCAAGAAATTTAGAAACGAGTATGTTTTCGCTGTCTATGAAGTGGGAAACATACTCGTTTTTATTTTACAGATTTGTTAAGGAGTGATTTGCGGAGGGAGAAAATTGCTTGAAAGACTCGGTAACTGTGCAGTTGTACTGAGCATACTAGACAGAAAGGGGGAGCCACTGGATAAAATTCGAGCAAACAGTATCCACAGATACAGACTTATAAGCTGAATGTGTCGCGAAGCTGGAGACAGAAATTAAAAATTATCTATGAGAAAAGAAAAAGAGTCTGGCTGCGGGATAGGGTATAGATTGGTATTTTATTATATTTCAGTGGCAGAAAACTATAGTGATTGTGTGAAAGGGAAAAGAGTATTTTTGCAGAATTTCTATAGTAAAAAATAAAAATATGGAATATAAGGATCAGATTGTGTTAGTAACGGGTGCCTCTCGAGGGATAGGAAAGGCAACCGCCGTAAAATTTGCAACAGAAGGATATAAGGTTGTTATTCATTATAATACCGGAAAACAGGAGGCAGAGGCCACTGCAAGTGAACTGGAGGCGAGAGGATGCAAAATAATGGTCGTACAGGCAGATCTTCGCAACAGTGAACAGGTGAAGGCAATGATTGATAAGATTGAGAAGTATTGGGCACCGGTGGATGTGCTGGTTAATAATGCGGGAATTGCGCAACAGAAACTCTTCACTGATTTGACGGATGAGGACTGGGACAATATGTTCGCAGTGCATGTAAACGGTACTTTTTATTGTACCCGAGCAGTACTTCCAGGTATGATTCATAAAAAAAGCGGTAGTATTGTAAATGTATCCAGTATGTGGGGGCAGACCGGTGGCTCCTGCGAGGTACATTACTCTGCAGCAAAGGGTGCAATTCAGAGTATGACAAAAGCACTGGCGAAAGAGGTAGGTCCGTCGGGGATTCGTGTAAACTGTGTCGCACCGGGGGTTATTCAGACTGAGATGAATCGTATGTTGGATGAAGAGACGATTGAGTGTCTGAAAGAGGAAACACCGCTGGAACGTATTGGTATGCCGGAAGATGTTGCAAATATGATCTACTTTTTGTCAACAGGAGAAGGGAGCTTTGTTACAGGACAAGTCATAGGAGTTAATGGCGGCATGATCATATAGTATACTATACTGATGCAGTACAGTGTAAAAATGACGCATAATTTAAAATAATATAAAAAAATACAAACTAATATGTCGAATATTTAGAAATAATGCTCACAATCAAGCGTGAAATTTGATATGTATACAATATACTTTCAAAAATATTTTTCTGAATATTCGACTTTTTTACGTTTCAATTTGGAAATTAACTGGAAAAACAGATTGATATAATGCGTCAAAAAACCCCGATTTATAGCGTTTTTTATTAATTATGAGTCATAATTAATAAAAAGTAGACACAATTAGAGACAAAAATCACTAAAAAACGTATGCTATTCATTAGCAGAAGTTATGGGAAAATGGTTGCTTTTTGGGTTGAAATATAGTACTATGTCTACACGGAAAAGAATATTGTCCATAACATGTGGACACCTAATGAGGGGGAAAAGATATATGGAACATTTTGTATCAGTTGTTGAACAGGTAAACGGAGTAGTAAACGGCTTCGTTTGGGGACCTGTAATGTTGGCATTATTAATCGGTACTGGGATTTTATTAACACTCAGATCGGGCTTTCCTCAGTTGTTAAAACTGGGAACAATCATGAAAAATACTGTCGGTACATTATTGGGGCCGGATGCTCATAAAAAAGATGAGTCGGGTATCTCTCCTTATCAGGCGGTAGCTACAGCGTTAGCTTCCACAGTAGGGACAGGGAACATTACCGGGGTTGCAACAGCAATCGTAGCTGGGGGGCCTGGTGCAGTATTTTGGATGTGGGTTAGTGCACTGTTTGGTACTATGACCAAATTCGCAGAAGTAACATTGGCAGTAAAATACCGTCAGAAAAATGAATTGAACGAATGGGTCGGCGGCCCAATGTACTATATGGAAAACGGCTTACATGCAAAATGGTTAGGTGTTATCTTCGCAGCATTAGCAACACTGGCATCTTTCGGGATCGGGAACATGACACAGTCTAATTCTATTGCAACTGCAGTTAATACAACACTTCATATTCCAAACTTTATTACCGGTATTATTATCGCTATTGTAGTTGCAGTTGTTATTCTCGGTGGGATCAAACGTATCGCTCAGGTTACAGAAAAACTGGTTCCTGTAATGGGCGCGTTGTATGTACTGTTAGGTCTTGTAACAATTTTCTTAAATCTGGACAAATTACCAGACGCATTCGCAATCATCTTCCAGGGTGCTTTTCATCCTGAATCTGTATTTGGTGGGGTATTAGGTTACACCATTATGAACGCAATTCGCTTCGGGTTTGCTCGTGGGGTATTCTCCAACGAAGCTGGTTTAGGTTCTGCGCCAATTGCTCACGCAGCAGCTAATACAGACAATCCGGTAAAACAGGGTTGCTGGGGTGCATTCGAAGTTATTTTCGATACATTCATTATTTGTACCATCACAAGCTTGGTAGTAGTAATGTCCGGTCTTTGGGCTGACGGCTCCGGATTAGACGGTGCTGCATTATCCATCGCGGCATTTGGACAGTCTGCAGGTGTTTTAGGGGTTGCAGGTGTATCCATCGGTACAGTACTTTTCGCATTATCCACTCTGTTAGGTTGGTCTTACTACGGTGAAAAAGCTATTGAATACTTATTTAAATCTAAACCTTATGTAGGTTCTGTAAAATTAGGATACAGAGTTGTATTTATTGCAATGACTTTTGTAGGTTCTGTCGGCGGTCTGCAGCTGATCTGGGCAATTGCAGATACCTTGAATGGTATGATGGCAATCCCGAACTTGATCGCACTGGTTGCTTTAAGTGGTGTTGTAAGTAAACTGGTAAAAGACTACTTTAAAGAAGTTAAAGAACAGAAACGCGCAGCAAAAGCTGCAAAATAAAATTGCCAGCCAGAGTTAAAAACATATACCCATGTGCAGGAGAGGGGGCCAAACGGTCTCCTCTTTTGACATTGTCCCGGCGCATCTTATAAGAAAACTCTATTGTTTCCTACGAAGAATTATTTGCTGCTATTCTGTGATATAATAGAAAGAAATGTTTTTCGAGGGGAGTATACGAATGTTAGACTTTGAATATGAAGGAAACCCTGCAGAATTACCCGGCTTGACTTTAGCATATGTGGGAGACGCAGTATACGAATTATATGTAAGAAGAGAACTTTTGAAAAAAAGTGTAAAAGCACATACATTGCATGAGCTTGCAGTGAAACGTGTAAACAATAATACGCAGGCTTCTTTGTTAATGAAAGTGGAACCTGAACTGACAGAAATAGAACAAAGTGTTGCGCGAAGGGGTCGGAATGCAAAGGGGATTGTCCCAAAAAATGCGAGTGTTCAGACCTATCGTAAGAGTACAGGTTTGGAAGCACTTGTGGGATATCTTTATCTGATCAAAGATGAAGATCGTTTAAACTGGTTATTGGAACAGATTGAGGGGGAAGTGCATGGAACTCACTAATTTTGAAGGTCTTGACTTGGAAAAAGTTGCTCCTGTACTGGAAAAATATCCGAAAACGGACGTGGAAACAGGAAAGGAATTGTTGAAGACTTGTAATTTATCCTTTGTTCTGGAAGGAATTACCCGCTGGCAGAGTACAATGATTTGTGAACAGAAAAATTCCTATGTTCAACAGAGCCAGAGATATGTTACATTATGCTCAGATGGATATGTGTTGCCGGAACTGAAGGAAGAGGACCAAAAAGACGCGGAGCTGTTAATCGGTCGTGCATTTTCATTATATGAAGAGATGACAAAATTAAAGGGAACGTTTAAAGGACGTCCGAAAAAAGAGCATTATCTTTACGGAATCCCGGTTGAAGATGCCAGATATATTCTTCCGCTGGCTGTAAAAACAAATTTAACTGTTGCAATGACTGCAGATCAGCTGCTTGGATGGTTTCATATGATGAAACGCCCTCTTGATCAGAAGATGTTTGCAGAAATTCGGGAAGCTTTATTAAGAGAACTGCCTGATGCAGTTGGACAATGGCTTGATGGACAGGACTATAAGTATGAAAATACTGCGTTTTTAAATAAATACTATGAGGAAGACATGGAATCGATTACACCTGAGAATCCTGTTGTATTATTGAGAACGTTTACAAATCCGGAACTTAAGGTGGGCTTAGGAGCATTAACCAGCACGAAAGCGGAGGCTCCTTCCGAGGTATTACGGGAATGGGGCGAGGACGCCGCTGTAAAATCAAAAGCAGTTACAAATCGGGTACTCGGTTACGGACATACTTCCATTGCAGAACAGTGCAGAACTACTTTTGGGATGATGTACAGTCTGGTTACGTATCATCAGCAGGTTCGACATCGCCTGCCAAGTAACTACAGAGAGCCTTGGCTGAATATTCTCCTGGAATCAGAAAGACCGCCTATAGTACCGCAGTCCGTTATTGACGGTGGTTTTGAGCATCCGTATCGGCAACTGGTTCAGGATATGCAGAGATTCCAGCAACGGATCGCCGGTCATTATACAGACGGGATTTGGAGAAATTTTTTATTAAACTGTCAGCAGGTAAAGGTCATTACCAGTACAAACGCAAGAATTGATTGCGAGATGTTACAGGAAAGAATCTGTTGTAATGCGCAATGGGAAATTAACCGGATTGCGGTTGCAAAACTTGAAAAGTTAAGAGAAATTTCTGATATATTATATAAGAATGCGGTTCCTTCCTGTGTATACGGTGTCTGTAAGGAAGGAAAAATGAGCTGTGGAAATGCGGATCAGATGAGAAAAAAATATCGTATTGTAGAGAGTGAGAAAAAATAGGAGGAAACACATGGGTGATATTTTCGGTAGAAATCCGGTTATGGAAGCATTAAAAGGAGACCGGACAATTAATAAAATCTGGCTTGTTAAAGGGGAACAAAAAGGCTCCATCAGAGAAATTGTAGCATTGGCGAAGGAAAAGAAAATTACAATTCAGACTGTGGAACGCGGAAAACTTGATAAAATGTTTCCACATGAAAATCATCAGGGAATTGCCGCATCGGTAGCGGCAACAAATTATGTAGATTGGAGAGATATCCTGGATATCGCCAGAGAAAAGGGCGAAGCACCGTTTCTGGTCATTCTGGATGAACTGGAAGATCCACACAATTTAGGGGCGATTCTACGCAGTGTGGATGCGGTAGGAGCACATGGCGTTATTATCCCGAAAAGAAGAGCGGTTGCACTGACAGAGGGAGTTGCGAAAGCATCTGCAGGCGCGGTAGAACATGTTCCGGTTGCCCGTGTTAGCAATCTTGCTCAGGTCATTGAAGAACTGAAAAAAGAGGGCGTTTGGATTGCAGGCGCTGCAATGGATGGGCAAAATATGTTTCAACAGGATTTAACAGGCCCACTGGCACTGGTAATCGGTAATGAAGGAAAAGGTCTCGGAAAATTGATTCAGAAATCCTGTGATTATATTGTATCTATTCCAATGGAAGGAAAAATCAATTCCCTTAATGCATCTGTAGCAACGGGGATTCTGTTGTATGAAGCATACAGACAGAGAAACATCAGTAAATAAATGAAAGAGTATTTAATTGTAGATGGATATAATATTATCGGGGCCTGGCCGGAACTGCAAAAACTGAAAGAAACCAATCTGGAGGATGCAAGGGATCGCTTGATTGAGATTCTTACAGTCTATGCCGCACTGAGCAAACGAAAGATAATCCTCGTCTTTGATGCGTATTTGGTTAAACAAAATACTGGTTCACAGCAAATGGTACAGGGGATCGAGGTCATTTATACACGGGAAAATGTCACTGCAGATATGGCTATTGAACGGTTATGTGCACAGATTCCAAAGCACATTAAAGTTTTTGTGGCGACATCTGACAGATTGCAGCAGGAAACGATTTGGGGAAAGGGTGCATTCCGTATTTCTGCGATGGAACTGAAGCGAGAAATTAATTCAACCGAAAAGGAACATAAACCGCATTATGAACCAAAGGCATATGTTTCCAATCGACTGGAGGATCATATAGATCCTGATGTTAGAAAAAAATTGGAACTGCTCGCAAAAGAAGAACCAGCCAAAAAGACAAAAAATAATTTGAATGCACAAAAAACTAAAAAAGCAACTAAAAAAGAAAATAAAAAAAGAAAATAAAAAAAGAAAATAAAAAAAGAAAATAAAAAAAGAATACTGAGACTTGTTGCAGTAAATAACGTAAAGTAGTTTGTCTACTGCAACAATATCGAGGTATTGGTATGACAGTATGGATTTTGTAATGAAAAAAACAGTGATATCCAGTTCAAACAAATTTTTTTAAAAAAATTGAAAAAAGTTTTTTAAAAGTTGTTGACAAGAACCCGCAGTCTATGTATAATATCATGTGTTGGCAATAAATTTGGAGGGGTTCCCGAGTGGCCAAAGGGGACGGACTGTAAATCCGTTGGCTCCGCCTTCGAAGGTTCGAATCCTTCTCCCTCCACTTTTTTCATCGCGGGATGGAGCAGTTGGTAGCTCGTCGGGCTCATAACCCGAAGGCCGGAGGTTCAAGTCCTTCTCCCGCAACCATTTGCCTGTATAGCTCAGTTGGTAGAGCGTTACCTTGGTAAGGTAAAGGTCACCAGTTCGACTCTGGTTACAGGCTTGTATTTCAACTTAATATGGCGGCATAGCTCAGCTGGCTAGAGCATACGGTTCATACCCGTAGTGTCCGGGGTTCAAGTCCCTGTGCCGCCACCACTAAAACGAGTATCCAAAAGGGTACTCGTTTTTTCTTGCTTAAAAAGAGGATGGCATAAAAAAGAATAAGGGAAACAAAAAATATTTGGAATATATGAGAGAGTTTCTTTCTTAAAGGATGTCCTGTATAATATAGGGTGCAAATAAATACAATTTACAAATAAAAAATTGGAATTGTGATTATTATAAATTGAGGTAGAAAGGGGTAGCATTTATGGATTGGATGGAATTAAAACTGGAGATAAAAGATAGAGATGCGGTAGAAGGAATCTCTAATATGTTGGAGGAATTCGGATCCGGCGGGGTAGTTATTGAAGATCCGAAAGATATTGCGGATTATGCTAACAGCGGTCAGTGGGATGCTCATGAATTTACCGATGAACTGATGCACAGACAGGAAATATTTATTAAAGCTTATCTTCCGCAGGATGATCGTATGATGGGAAGAATCGAACAGATTATTATTGAATTGAATGAAATTGAGATTAGAATGAATATGGGTCCGACAAGAGTTACCTATAAGGCGGTGGCGGAAGAAGACTGGGCAAATAACTGGAAAGCATATTTTAAACCGGAACGAATCGGTAAGAAAACGGTGATTAAACCAAGTTGGGAAACTTATGAAGCTCAGGACGGAGATGTGATTATTGAAATTGATCCGGGGATGGCTTTTGGAACAGGAAATCATGCAACAACAGCACTCTGTCTGCAAATTCTGGAAGAGTATGTGAAACCTGGTATGGATATCATCGATGTTGGCACAGGAAGCGGTATTTTAGCCGTACAGACCGGTTTATTAGGTGCGAACCGTGTCCAGGCTATGGATTATGATACAGTGGCTGTATCGGCTGCGAAGGAAAATGTGGAACTCAATCATTTGGCAGATAAAGTATCTGTTTGTCAGAGTGACCTTCTTGCACAGGCGGAAGGGACTGCAGATATTGTAGTAGCAAATATTATTGCAGATATTATTATTCGTCTGGCTCCGTCTGTAGAAGCTCATTTAAAAGGACCAAAGCTGTTTGTTTCTTCCGGTATTATTGATACAAGAAAAGAAGATGTATTAAAAGCACTGGATGAAAACGGGTTTGAAATTGTTGAAATTCGTGAAAAAGACGGATGGGTAGCCATTGTATCAAAATATCCGGGAAATCAGGCATGAGAAGATTTTTTGTAGCATCTGAAGCGGTGCAAGAGGACAAAATTAGGATTACAGGTGAGCTAGCTCACCACATCGGTAAAGTATTACGGTTAACAAGCGGAGAAAAAATTTCGGTTTGTACAGAAAAATCCGAGTTATATCTTGTGGAGTTAACTGATTTCCAAAAAGATACGATTACAGGAACAATTCTGGAAAAACAGGAAGAGGCGGAAGATACTGCAGTGAAGCTGTATCTTTACCAGGGGATGCCGAAAGGGGATAAACTTGAGCTGATCATTCAGAAGTGTACAGAACTGGGTGCTTCTGCAGTTATCCCGGTTGAAACAGGCAGATCCGTTGTTCATCTGGATGGTGCAAAAGCAGCAAAAAAAATAGAACGCTGGAAAAAAATTGCTCAGGAGGCGAGTCAGCAGTCAAAACGAATTCAGATTCCGCAGATAGGACCTTATCTGAAATGGAAAGATCTTGTGAAGGAATTACAGGAAGAAGAAGGACTGACGATTATTTTCTGGGAAAGTGAGCACACACAGAGCCTGAAGGCATTATTACAGGGGCAGAAGATTCGACCGGAACGAATTAATTTGGTTATCGGGCCTGAAGGAGGACTTTCAGAAGAGGAAGTGGAACAGCTTCGGGAACTGGGGGCTGTTAGTGCGAGTCTCGGCAAGAGAATTTTAAGAACAGAAACGGCTGGTTTTGCCGGTGTCAGTATGATTTTATATGAATATGATGAAATGGGTTAAATAAAAAGTTGCTCACCGAACGTAAAATTCGGTGAGCAACTTTTGTTTATTTGAAGATTAAAAGGAACCCGTAGAATAACATAATTCCGTAAACGATATTTTTTAATCGCTGTGGATTCATGTGATCCAGCAGTTTCGTACCTAAATAAATTCCAGGTGGAATTGCTAAGAAGCCGATTGCGGAGAAATGCAGTGCGACCGGTGTAATGTGCCCGTTCATAAAACGCATTAACAAAAGGAACGTTTCGGTAACGGCGAACCAGGCCTGAACACTGGCTGTATAGCGACGAACGTCTTTGCTGACAGTAAGCAGATACAGTACGATTGGTGGTCCACCCACACAGAACAGACTCTCCAGTGTACCGCTCATTAAACCGGCAATGAAGCCGTTTCGCTTGGTTGGCTCCATATGAATTTTTTTCTGAAAGAAAATAAAGTACAAACTCAGACAGACAAGAACAACGCCCAGCACTTTCTTCATCAGAACGTCATCGATTATATTAAGCAGACGTACTGCAAAGAAGCTTGCAATGAAGTAGCTGACGAAAGTCGGAACGATCCACGCCCATACTATTTCTTTGCGCATACGAATCGCATTGATTGAACTGAAGGCGATCGTTAAGAGTGTAACACAGGCTGTCGCTGTCGGATAATTCGGAAGCAGATAAGGGAAGAACATGATTGTGATAATCCCAAATCCAAAGCTGGTCGAAGTATGCACCGCCGTTGCCACAAATGTAACGGCAAGTAGAATTAAATAAGGTATTAAGTCGGATGAAAATTCTAACATATGTCTTTGCTCCCTTGGAATTTTTATCTTTAACAGGGATACTCTTGTATCCAAAATATATAAGTGCTATACTAAAGGAAAATAAATTTATGCATAGTATAAATATATGCTTTTAGTAAAAAATATGTTATATTTATCTGCTTTTGCAGATAAATGCGAAATATTAAGAAAAGGAGAGATGAACGATGCGCGTTGACCAGCTTGCTGCTCTGGTAGAAGTAGCGAAATCAGGATCGATCAATTCTGCATCTAAAAAGTTACATGTAACACAGCAGAGTCTGAATAAATCCCTAAAAAGCTTGGAAAATGAAATGAATTGTCATTTGCTTGACCGTACCAAAAAAGGGATTCGACTGACAACTGATGGAGAAAAAGTATTGAGCGCTGCCCAGGACATTATCAGCCGTTTGGAAAAGCTGAAAAAGGAGCTGAACTTGACGCAGAATGCGGATACGTCCTTACATGGCAATTTGAATGTGAACCTCTCACCTATGCTGAACATATCAGTTCTTCCGGTAGCGTTTAAAGATTTCATTTCTCACTATCCGGAGGTCAATCTGTTTACAGCGGAAAGATATCGTGATCAGATTTTGGAAAGATGTTTAACACATCAGGAACTGGGTTTACTTTGCGTATCTCCTCTTATTACGGAATTCACTGAGCACATCCCGGAAGATATTGAACTGATTCCTTTGAAACAATATCCGATTTATGTTGCGGTATCCGCAGGACATCCGTTGGCTGATCATAAGTCACTGTCTGTTAGTACGGTTGCACATTATCCGTTTGTTGTATATGAAATTGGTGGTACAGGTGGTGTCCATGCTTTCCAGAAATTAGGACATACAAAAGTAGCTCTTTCAACTAACAATTATAAATTGTGTGAAGAGATATTAAGAAACGATACTGCTATTATGTATAGTTTCCCACCTTATTTGGAACGCAATGTATTCCCGACACTTGTTCATATTCCAATCAAAGATAAACAAGCAACCTTTATGATTTATGCAGCAATCAACAAAAAAATAGATAAAGCACAATTGGCATTAGCAAGAGCCTTTATCCATGTATTCAGTGAATATCTGTAAGTGAAATACAATTGATATATTTGAGCAATATAGATTGTATTCGAGAGAATTATATCACAGCAGGATTGATTATGCAATAAGGCAAAAGGAAGGATATGTCTGACGGGAGGGGCTATATGAAAGTAATACAGCAACGAGCATGCAGAAAGTAAAAGTTGAAAAGAGAAAGATGATACAACTAGAAGTGGCAAAAAAGAAATTGCAAAAAGCTTGCTCACGCTGTATACTTGAAATATAATATATTTATAATAGTTATAGGCAAGCACGCTGCCACATGAAGTCGAAAAAAGCTTTTGAAAAAGAGAAAAAGTAGTTCTGTTTTTTATATTTTTATATTTATAAAGGAAGAGAAAACTTTAAAACCTTCAAAAGCCGAAGTTGACTTTTGGATGTGGATAGATAGTTGCGCTCTTTTTGTGTTTCAAAAAGTATTTTTGCAAGAGTCTATTCCGGGCAGAGCAATAAATAAAAAGGTGTGGGTGATTAAAAGATGGAAGAAAAACAGCGTATCATTCAGGAGTTCGTACCTGGTAAGCAGGTGACATTGGCACATCTTATTCCAAGTCCAGTCCCTTCATTATATATGAAACTGGGTTTGGTTGATGCAGAAGGTGCAATTGGCATTTTTACCATTACACCAAGTGAAGCTTCTATGATTGCGGCTGATGTGGCATCTAAAGCGGCTGATATTGATCTGGGACTGGTTGACCGTTTTAACGGAAGCCTTGTTATTACAGGTGATGTTTCTGCAGTAGAAGCTGCTATGACAGCAGTTATGGATATGCTTTGCAACCAGATGGGCTTTACAGCTGCAGCACAATTTACCAGAAGCTGAGGGATGACAAATGGCAAAAGAACAAGAAGGACCAAAAAGAGTTATTTTGATCGGCAGATCTACAGCTGGGAAAACAACTCTCTGTCAGTACATTTCTCGGGAAGAACTGCATTATTATAAAACGCAGACAGTACACGTTGTTAATGAAAGTTTAATAGATACCCCGGGGGAATATTTAGAAAGTAGAATGTTCCGCGGAGCACTGACAACAACTGCGGCAGATGCGGATATTGTTGTACTGGTACAGGATGCAACGGAAGGTGGATCCATGTTTTGGCCGGCATATGCGACAATGTTTGCAAAACCGACAATTGGAGTTGTTACCAAAAGTGATTTGGCAACTGAAAAACAAATCAGTACCGCCAAAAAATATCTGGAAATGGCCGGTGCAAGAAAGTTATTTGTAACCAGTAGCGTAGAAGGTACCGGTTTTGATGAATTTCTGGAATACATCGGTTATGAAAGAAAAGAAGACTAGCAGTCATATTTAAATTTTATAAATTTTTTTCCTGTTTTCCTATACAAGGCAGGAAAAAAGTAGGACTGGTAGGAGGTGAAAGCTTCAAAAAAATAACTTGGTGAAATTGGACATTATATAATCGTATGAATATTCTAAATGTCCGATGGAGGTGACATATGAAAGCGTTAGGTTTGATTGAATTTATAGGATATGTTCCTGCAGTTGTTGCGTTAGACACAGCGTTAAAAACAGCAGATGTTTCCTTTCAACAGATCAGTAAAATTGATAAGGGAATGGTATCGCTGTCTGTAACAGGCGATGTTTCCGCTGTTCAGGCTGCAATGGATGCTGCTGTTGCTGCTGCTGAGCAGGTGGGTGAAGTCTTATATGTACATGTAATTCCTCGTCCGCATGATGAAGTAGATGCAATGCTGAATCCACCACCAACTACACCGCAGGCACCTGACAATCAACCACCTTCTGCACCGGATGATTCTGGTGATAATGTAGAACCGGAAGCAACTGTGGAGAAAGCGGCACAGGAAACAGAAACGCAGGAAAAACCTGCAGAGAAAGTTGCACCGGCAGAAGCTGATGCAAAAGTGGATTTAACAGAATTAACTCTGGAACAATTGGAAAAGATGACTGTTAAAGAATTACGGACAGTAGCCCGTGAATTAGACATCACCAATATGACTAGAAAAGAAATTAGATTTGGCAAAAAAGAAGACTTGATTTCTGCAATTAGTAAATACTTAGCGAAATAATTTCTTCTATTTGTAAATATTAGAACAGGAGTGTTGATTTATGCAACTTTTTGACAAAGACCTTTTGTCTGTACAGGAAGTACGTAGTTTAGTAAGTGCGGCAAAAGAAGCTCAGGCACAATTAGCAGAACAGGACCAGGCTTATGTAGATAGAATCGTTAAATCTATCGCTGATGCTGGTGTACGTAATGCAGCTCGCCTGGCTGTAATGGCTAACGAAGATACTGGTTTTGGTATTGTAGCTGATAAAGTAGTGAAAAACGTTTTCGGTAGCTACAATGTATGGCAGGCTATCAAAGATATGAAAACTATCGGTGTTATTGATAGAGACGAAGCTAAAGGATTAGCTACAATCGCTGTTCCTCTGGGTGTTGTTGCTGGTATTATCCCATCCACAAACCCAACTTCTACTACTTTCTTCAAAGCAGAAATCGCTATCAAATCTGGTAACGCTATTGTATTCTCTCCACACCCAGCTGCTTTACGTTCTATTCAGGAAACTGTTAAAGTTATCCGTCAGGCAATCGCAGAAGTTGGTGGTAATGAAGATTTAGTATCTGTTATCAGCATCCCAACAAGACAGGCTACTGAAACATTAATGAAACACCCAGATACCTCTATCATTCTGGCAACTGGTGGTGCTGCAATGGTTCACGCTGCTTACTCTTCCGGTAACCCAGCTCTGGGTGTTGGCCCTGGTAACGGTCCTGCATTCATTGACAAATCCGCTGATCTGCCATTAGCAGTTAAACGTATCATGGATTCCAAAACATTCGATAACGGTACCATTTGTGCTTCCGAACAGTCCATTATCTGTGAAGAAGACTACAAACCAGCTGTACAGGCTGAAATGGAAAAACAGGGTGCATACTTCTTAAGCGATGAAGAAAGTGCTAAACTGGGTAAATTCATCCTGCGTGGTAACGGTACCATGAACCCACAGATCGTTGGTAAAAGCGTACAGACCATTGCTGGACTGGCTGGTTTAGAAGTTCCAGCTGGCGCTCGTGTATTGGTTTGCAAAGAAGATGGTGTTGGCCGCGGTCATCCATACTCCAACGAAAAACTGGCTCCAATCCTCGGTTTCTACACCGGTAAAGATTACAAAGATATCTGCGACAAAGTTTGCATGATCCTGAACTATGAAGGTAAAGGTCATACATTCTCCATGCACACCAGCAATCAGGATATGGTTGAATACTTCTCCAAGAGAGTTCCAGTTTCCCGTATCTGCGTAAACACCCCAAGCACAATGGGTGGTATCGGTGCTAGCACCGCTTTACTGCCATCCCTGACACTGGGTTGTGGTGCTGCAGGTGGTTCTGCAACATCTGAAAACGTTGGTCCAATGCAGTTATTAAACCTGCGTTATGTTGCAATGGGTATGTTAGAAATGGAAGATATCCGTGCTACACTGCCAGATTGCTCCAGCGGAATCTGCGTAATGAGAAATAACGCAGAAGCAGCTCCTGTTGCTGCTCCAAAATTAGAATCTGCACCTATGGCTGCTGCTCCAGCTGCTGCTCCAACAGCTGCTGCTGGTCTGGAAAACGCTGACATGGATGCACTGGTTGCTAAAATTGTTGAACGCTTACAGAATGCGTAAGAAGATTCATTAAATATTAAAGATTAGATATTGAAAGATATTTCAAGGAGGATTATTTATTATGGCTACAATGCAGGCATTAGGAATGATCGAAACGAAAGGTGTAGTAGCTGCTATCGAAGCTGCTGACGCAATGGTAAAAGCTGCTAACGTAACATTAATTGGTAAAGAACACATCGGCGCTGGTCTGGTAGATGTAATGGTACGCGGTGATGTTGGTGCTGTTAAAGCTGCAGTTGACGCTGGTGCTGCTGCTGCAGAACGTGTCGGTGAACTGCTCTTCGTTCATGTAATCCCAAGACCACATGATGAAGTAGAAGAAATTCTGCCAACATTAGAAGACTAGTCTTATCTAAAAAAATTACTGTGTAAAAGGAGTGTATATAAATGGCTACAATGCAAGCTCTGGGTATGGTTGAAACAAAAGGTTTAGTACCTTCCATCGAAGCTTCTGACGCTATGGTAAAAGCTGCTAACGTTACCCTGATCGGTAAAGTTCAGGTAGGTGGCGGTCTGATGTGCGTAATGGTACGTGGTGATGTTGGCGCTGTTAAAGCATCTGTAGATGCTGGTGCTGCTGCTGCAGAACGTATCGGTGGATTATTAACAGTTCATGTAATCCCAAGACCACATGAAGAAGTAGAAGCTATTCTGCCTAAATTAAAATAGTATTCAGTACAGATTTTAATTTACAAAAAAAATTAACATTTCCTGACCGGTGAACAAAAGATACTTTTGTTCACGCAGGTCAGAATTTGAAGGAGTGTATTTATAAATGGCTACAATGCAAGCTCTGGGTATGGTTGAAACAAAAGGTTTAGTACCTTCCATCGAAGCTTCTGACGCTATGGTAAAAGCTGCTAACGTTACCCTGATCGGTAAAGTTCAGGTAGGTGGCGGTCTGATGTGCGTAATGGTACGTGGTGATGTTGGCGCTGTTAAAGCATCTGTAGATGCTGGTGCTGCTGCTGCAGAACGTATCGGTGGATTATTAACAGTTCATGTAATCCCAAGACCACATGAAGAAGTAGAAGCTATTCTGCCTAAATTAAAATAGGAAATTGAGTAAAATTTCATTACCCAATGAGGGGGTGTAGCGTTTGAAGGTAATTACGGAAGCAAAAGTGAGACAGGAGATTCCTCGCAGTGCGAGACCGGAAACTTATTATATTAAGCCTGGTTACATTCTTTCTCCAGCGGCTCGTGAATATCTGATGGGACGCCAAATCAAGATTTCTGAAGGTTCAGAACCTGAACCAAAAAAAGAAGTCGTCACTGTTGCAGAGCAGGTTCCCCCTATGCCTACTGCACAAAAACAGCTAAAAGTTGAAGATACCAAATATGTTGATTATGCAACAGGTGCCTGTTACTTTGAAAAACCGGTTCATATGACCATTCTATATGGCAATCAGCTGGTTCCAAAAGATCATCCGCAGATTTTATTCCGCGGCAAACTGGAAAGTTTGCAGGCGGAAATTATCTGCAATCAGGCAACTCTTGTAAAATTGAACGGTAGTCAAAAGCTGATCGACGATTTAAATCAAATTTTAGATATAGTACGGAATATCTTGCGGAGTCATGTTTTAAACCAACCGTTTAAAGTAGAGAGCTACCTCGGTTTAACTGAAAGTGAACTGCGTGAACGTGTGAACGATCCTTTACGTTATTTCCGAATGGAACAGGTCGGAATTCCGGATTATACACGCGGTTTGGAATATGCTCAGCTGAATCAGCTCTACACGCGGACAAGAGAAATCGAAGTTTCCGCTGTGACAGCTTTTCGTGAGGGAACCCGATACACTAGAACAGACATCTTGGAAACACTGAATAATTTATCCAGTGCAGTTCGAGTTATGACGTTTATGTATTTGGCAGGTGAGTATAGATGAATGAAAACAATATGATGAATCAGATCGTAGATGCTGTTGTAGATAGCGTAGCTAAGAACTACGTTCAGGTAGAAGTATCTGCACGTCACGTACATCTGAGTCAGGCTGATTTGGAAACACTGTTCGGACCAGGAGCAACTCTTACTCCGAAACGTGATTTATCTCAGCCTGGACAATTCTTATCCGAACAGCGCGTTAACTTAATCGGACCTAAAAAACGTAAAGATAACGTGTCTGTATTAGGCCCAGTTCGTAAAGCGACACAGGTTGAATTATCCAAAAGTGATGCAAGAGGTTTAGGGGTTAAAGCGCCACTTCGTGAATCCGGTGATCTCGCTGGTTCCGGTTCCATTACTTTGGAAGGACCTAACGGCAGTGTAACAATTCAGGAAGGTGTTATTGTTGCACACGCTCATATTCATATGACGAATGCCGACGCACAGAGAATGGGTGTAAAAGACAGTCAGCACGTAAGTGTAGCTATCGGTGGAGAACGTCCAATTACATTTAACGATGTAATTATTCGTGTAAGCGACAAATATCGTTGCCGCATGCACATCGATACTGACGAAGGAAATGCAACTAGCTTAGGTAAACTGACCTTGGGCAGAATTATTAAGTAAGCTTCCAGGGGAGGAGAGTTTTCAGATATGATGGATTTACAGCGGGTTAACGCTTATATGAAACGGGTGGAACAGTCTGAGAAAAAGACGTTTAAACCGGTTAGTAATAAACTGAAAGTGGGGCTGGACTTAGGTACAGCGTACATTGTTTTAGTTGTTCTCGATGAAGAAAATAACCCAATTGCCTGTGAAAGACAGGCTGCAAGTGTATTGAAAGACGGTGTTGTGGTTGATTACACCGGAGCACTTCAGATTGTACGTACACTGAAAGAAAAATTAGAAGACCGCTTGAAATGTGAACTTGTAAACTGTGCGATTGCAATGCCTGCTGGGACAGAAGACAGTGTCAAAACCCATCAGTATATTGCAGAAGGTGCAGGTTTGGAAGTTACCAATGTATTGGACGAACCTAGTGCAGCGAATGCAATCTATCAGATTGAAGATGGCGTTGTTGTGGATATTGGTGGCGGCACAACAGGTCTTGCTATTTTGAAAAACGGGGTTGTGGACAGAATTGAAGATGAACCGACCGGCGGTACACATCTTTCTCTGGTAATCGCTGGAAACTACCATGTTTCTTTCGATGAAGCAGAAGAAATCAAACAGGATTATTCCCGACACAAGGAAATATTCCCTCTTGTAAAACCGGTAATCGAAAAAATGGCTACCATTGTGAAAAAACATGTTACAAAAGAGGAAGCAGATACTCTGTATCTGTGTGGCGGGACTTGTTGTCTGACCGGCATTGAAAAAGTTTTTGAAAAGGAAACCGGGATTAAAACCATTAAACCGGATAATCCTTTCCTTGTAACTCCGGCTGGGATTGCCATGAACTGTAAACTGTAAATAAGCAATCAGTTATTTCTTTAGAAATATTCTACAACGATCGGTTTATGATCGGAAAAGTTTAATAGAAAGAAGGGATACCTTGGACTACGATGCATTAGTAGAAGAACTTGCAAATCGAGTTGCTGCTGCTTTAGCACAAATGGATGCTCCGAAAGCTAGCCAGTCTTGCTCTGCTACAGGGTTTTGCTATATGGATAAACCTGATTCTCAGAAACCGATTTTACTTGGTCTGACACAGGATAGTCCACTGAAACCTTCTCGTTTCACATTACTGGAAAGTGCCAGAGTAAAAGAAAAATATCGTATTAAATGCGCTCAGAAGTGCGACTATGATGTTGATCTTTCTGAATGTGAAGCAGTAGTACTTCATGATTTGACAAATGAAGCTTTAGCTAAAATAGCAAACGGAATTTGTGATACACCTTTTACGAAACTCGTATCACAGGCCCTTTTAATGGGAAAAACCGTTTACTTACTGCAGGATCAGATCGAATTATACGATTACAGAAAAACTGCAGCAAAAGTATATTACAAAATGTTTCGTGAAAAACTGGGTATGTTAGAACAGTCAGGTCTGATTATCTGCTGCCCGGATAAAATTGAAGACATTCTTGTAAACGGTGTTCCGGAAGCAACAACTTGTTCAAGAGATGCTGTTAAAGAAGCGGCAACTTGTTCGAAAGATGCTGTTAAAGAAACAGCAACTTGTACAAGACCAATAGAGCCAAAGGCAACTGACAGAACCAATTCGGTGTTACAGAACAAACACTTGATCACTGAGCGTGACATTGTAGAAGCCTGTGAATCTGGAACAACACGGATTCTTGTCGGTGCAAAAGCAATTGTTACTGATTTGGCCAAAGAATATGCGCTGAACCATAATGTAGAATTGGTTCGAGGATAAATGCGTCATAAGGGGAGGTATTTCAGTGCAGATTGCAAAAGTAATTGGCAATATCTGGGCAACAAGAAAAGAATCAACATTAACAGGGATGAAATTATTAATTGTCCAGCCTATTAATATTCTGGACAATGACACGGCTATAAATATTCCTATGGTAGCGGCTGATATGATTGGTGCGGGCATGGGGGAAACGGTCATTGTTGTAACAGGCAGTACAGCACGTGTTGCGACAGGATCTGCGGACGCATCTGTAGATGCAACTGTTGTCGGAATTGTAGACGATAAGGAATTTGACCCTGACTTGATTTAACTAGTAAGTAAGTGACAATGAAAGTTCCATAGATTTTCTTTGTGAAAATAGAAAAGTGTGGTGTATGACTTTGAGTTTTATTGATACAGTAAAAGATTCAGGTATCGTAGGGGCTGGTGGCGCCGGTTTCCCAACTCACGTCAAGCTGAATGCGAAAGCAGAATTTTTCATCATTAATGCGGCTGAATGCGAACCGTTAATTGAAACCGATAAATTCCTGTGTCGTACTTTTGCTGATGAAATTGTGGAAGCAGTTACCGCTACTGCCGATCATCTGAATGCGACTCGTAGAGTAATTGCCTTAAAAGGTAAATACAAAGACGAAATTGCATCTTTACAGGCGGCTATTGACCGTGCACACGCAAATATTGAAATTTTCCAGATGCCTACCTTCTACCCAGCAGGGGACGAACAGACTATGGTTCAGATGGTTACAGGCAGAAGTGTGCCAGAACGTGGACTTCCTTTAGATGTTGGTGCCGTTGTAGATAACGTTGGTACCATGTTAAATATGTACAACGCAATTCACGGCAATCCGGTTACCGATAAATATTTATCTGTTGTTGGTGAAGTAAAAGAACCTATTATGCTGAAAGTTCCAATTGGTACTCCAATTACTGAATGCATTAAAGCGGCTCAGCCAACAATCAGTAATTATGGTGTCATTTTAGGTGGACCTATGATGGGTAAAATTCCACCAAATGATCAGGCAATTGCAGACGCAGTTGTAACAAAAACAACAGGTAATATCATTGTATTACCAAAAGATCATTATTTGTTCCAGCGTGCAAGCCTGCCAATGGATGTTATTAAACATCAGGCAAAATCTGCATGTATTCAGTGCCGTATGTGTACTGACTTATGCCCAAGATATCAGATTGGTCATAAGATTCGTCCAAACATGGTTATGCGTAACATTTGGAGAGAAGATACAATTGAATCTGATGAAGAATACCTGAACGTTTTTGGGGAAGCAATGAACTGCTGCGACTGCGGTGTATGTGAAATGTTCGCATGCCCAATGGGTCTGTCCCCAAGAAAAGTAAACGGTTATATTAAGTCCCAGTTACGTTCCAAAGGTATTAAAGTACCTCGTAATATGGAACCTGAAGCAAGAGCTGAAATCGACTACCGTCGTATTCCTACTCATCGCTTAATTGCCCGTTTAGGTTTAGCTGAATATGATGGATTACATGCCCATGAATGCCTGGAATTAAAACCGGAAACAGTATTTGTTCCGTTCCGCCAGCACATCGGTAAACCTGCAGTTCCTGCAAAGGCTGTTGGCGATCACGTTGTAAAAGGTGAAATTCTTGGTGCAGCGGCAGAAGGTCTGTCTGCAAACATTCATGCTAGCATGGATGGTGTAGTTTTAGCTATTGACGAAAATGGCGCACGTATTAGCGTAAGGGAGGTATAATGCGATGGGAAATGCATTAGGCATGGTTGAATTGTCCAGTATTGCCCGGGGCATCGAAACCTGCGACTATATGGTAAAAGCTGCTGACGTGGAACTGGTACGTTCCTCCACAGTTTGTCCGGGTAAATATATTATTATTATCAGCGGTAATACTGCTGATGTTAGAGCATCTATGACTGAAGGATCCAAAATCGGTGGTCCTTACATTGTAGATACTCTGTTGATCCCAAGTATCAACGAACAGGTAATTCCAGCTATCTCTATGACAAATCAGGTAACAAGTAGAGATGCAATTGGGGTTTTGGAATTCTATTCCATTGCTTCTGCAATTACAGCTGCCGATATAGCTGCAAAAGCTGCAGATGTTACCTTAATTGAAATCAGAACTGGTTTTGCAATTGGTGGTAAAGGCTTTGTAACCTTAACAGGTGATGTTGGAGCTGTTCGCGCTGCAGTTTCTGCTGCAACTGAAGAATCCGAATTACTGGTTAACACCAGCATTGTTCCTAGACCTGCTAATCAGTTATTTGATGCATTGTTATAAGAGATAAGGGCCTGTAAAAGGGCCCGTAGCATAGAAATTTAAAATCTTAGTTTAAGGAGAGAGATAGAATGGATTTATTGAAACTTCAGGAAGAGCTGAGAGAAAAAGCTCTGCAGAGAAATAGAGAAGAAAAAGCAGCTAAAAAAACAGCTCCAGCAACAGGTGCTGTTAGAGGTCCAATCATTGACTTCCGTTATCGTCCAAATACCAAAAGTATTATCGGCGGTATCGCAGAAAGCCCAATCTTCCGTGCTGGTCTGATTGCAAACGGTGTTGACATTGATGAATTTTACAGCAGAGCAAGAACTATGCCAGAAATCATCGCTGACTTAAAAGAACACAACGTTGTTAAAGCTGTTATCGTTGGTCGTGACGCTGAAACAACTTATGGTTACAAACCAAACAACCCAGAAATCAGACAGTTCGTACAGGCTTGCCCTGAAATCTTCCTGGGTTACTACGGTGTAGACCCTCATAAAGGTATGCAGGCTATCCGTGATTTAGACGCTGCTGTTAAAAGCGGAGACTTCCACGGTGCTGCAATGGACCCAATGTATGCACAGCTGAAAACAAGCGATGCTAAAATGTACCCAGTATACGCAAAATGCTGCGAACTGAACATTCCTATCGTTATCACTGCTGGTCCAGCTCGTTACACTGCTGATACCGTTATGGATTACACCCATCCAAGCGAAATCGATATCGTAGCTAAAGACTTCCCAGATCTGAAAATTATCATCAGCCACGGTGCATGGCCATTCGTTGATGAAATGATCGGTGTTACATTCCGTAACAAAAACGTATTCCTGGAAGTTTCTGAATATGAAGAATACCCAGGTGCTAGTGATTATCTGGATGCTGCTAAAACCATCCTGAAAGATCAGATTCTGTTCGCTAGTGCTTGCCCATTCGTTCCATACTTAGAAGCAGCTGAAAAATATGCTGGCTATGGTTTCGATCAGGAAACTATGGAAAAAGTTATGTGGAAAAATGCTGCTAGAGTACTGGGCATGGAAATCTAATTTCGCGATATTCAAAAAACATTTTGTTTATTTGAAGTCGAATTTTCCGGACAAAAATAGAAATCTCCTTCTTACCGTTTTGGTGAGAAGGAGATTTTTTGTTTTTGCCGGATCGGGAGAAAGAAAAACTCCATTGCGACAGTGCACAATGGAGTAAAATAATAGCAGGATAAAGGTACGATAAAACTTATCAATTAAGAACAGCTTAAAGCATCAATTCGTTTCTTAATATAAGGTAAAACATCTTCTTTCGGAATAGAAAGAGCAATCGATAATTCGCCGTAAAGCATGTCTTCCGCCTGTTTTAAAAAATGTTGATCGATTTGTCCTAAATGTTGTCTGTTCTGAATTGCCCGTTGTTCTTTTACAGAAATTTCTTTTATAATTTGAACGAGATCACGACAGGTGTGGCTTTGAATAGAGTTGGTGTAATGCTCTTTCAGAACGGAAATTTTTTTATTCACGCAGATATCCTCGTGAATATTCGGAATCTGATCAATTAGATTTTCGGCCTCATCTTTTGTGATGATTGGGCGCATGAACACTTTCGTTTCTACAGGAGTGTAGATCGTTCCGGAACCGAATAAGGGTTCCAGTGTATAATACAAGCAATCTTTTGTACCACCGATTTTTGATGGACCGATCTCATCAACCCGACAGACTCCGTTGTTTCCGTAAATTATCAGGTCTCCAATTTGGAACATCAATAAATGCCTCCTTCCGCTTAGAAATATAAAATCAAATAATATGTCAGTATATATTATTTACATATGTTAACCCTATTATAACACTCTTAAAAACACACTTCAATCGAATAAATGGACTGTAGTGGGTCTGACAGCTATTTAGTTGCAAACACCGTTTTCTTCTTCCAACTTTCTGGCTTTATTAAAAGCAGGAATATAAAGTTTGCTGACATATGCAAAGAGCAGAATAGATATAATCATAAACATCTGCATTATAATCAAAGCGGAAATTAAACCGAAATTCTGAGAAAGAACACCGATCAGTAACGGTCCGCAAGATCCAAGACCCTGTACAAACAGAGCATACATTCCGTAGGAAGTTGATTTAAACCAGGACGGAACCAATTCCTGAGTGCATACATGATAAGCGGTATTAGACATTGCAGTGAACAGAGCAGTTACCATTAACAGAGGAATCAGTTTAAATTTGAAAATAATAACAAACAGTACGGAAGAAATTGAGAGACAGATGATTGGCAGATAAGCGCGGCATCGTTTATCCTTGCTGTACCATTTATCCATAATAAAACCGCCGAGGGGATAACCGATTGCTGCAATCAGAGCAAGTCCAGTTAAGACTAAAGCTGTGGTTTGAATGGATAATCCGACTTCCCGCACCATAAAAATAGATTGCCATGCCATGCTGCCCTGCAGCACCATAGAGACAATGGAAGATGCCATACAGACACAGATCAGCGCTTTATTGCTGCCCAAAACGTGAAAGGCATCACGCAGATTTACTTTTGCGGCCGGGTTGTGATTTGTTGGCACGTCATCAGATTCATTACACTGTGCAACAAGGAGCTTTTTGGTATCTGGAAGGGCGAGACTGGCCAGTGTCGGAAGTAAACTGAGGGCGGCAAGTGTATAGAATGCAATACGCCATCCGAGAGTTCCGGCAATGTTTGCAAATACAATAGAACCCAGTGCACCGCCTAATGTCATGGCAGTATTATAAGTTCCGATCTTTTTTCCCCAGAACGGTTTTGCATAAAGACTGGTGATCATAGAGTTGGAAAGTGGAGCATAGGCGGAGTTTCCCATCCCAACAAAAAAGCGAGATGCGATCAGAGCGGGAAAACTGCCTGCAAGACCGGATAAAAAAGTACCTAAGGTCCAAATGGTCGCAGAGAGGGTAATTGTTTTCTTAGGGGAGTGTTTTTCGCCTAGAAAGGAGACAGGAAGGACAAAGATTGCCATTCCCAAAAGGACAACACTTCCCATTAAGCCGACTTGGGTGTCCGTTAGTGCAAGATCTTCCTGAATGACAGGGAAAATAACGTTAATACCTACCCGGGAAATAAAATCCACCATAAAAAGACTGTATAAAATAAGGAAAAAGATGGGACGCTTTTTAGGCGATACTCGGATAAGAGGTTCTTCATTTGATGAAAGCATATGTAAACCCTCCTTATGGATTGAGAATGATTGAGTCTGCTTGTTTAAAATAAAAGGTAAGATAGGGACAGAAACGTGGATGTCCTGCCCCTTAACTGGTAGTATTTTCAGAACGTTAAACGGTACAACGATCTAATGATCGGAAGATTTTTTATAAATGGTCTGTCCTTCTTTGACCGTTTCCAGTACCTGAATATTTTTTATGAGTTTCGGATCGACAGTTAACGGATTCTGATCCAGGATTACCAGATCCGCCAGTTTTCCGACTTCCAGTGATCCCTTGATGGCTTCATCAAAATACTGATAAGCACCGTAAATGGTTACGGCGCGAATTGCTTCCATGACATCAACGGCATATTCTTTACCGATTTCCCGACCGGCGCGTGTAGTACGGTTCACGGCGTTGTGTATTTCAAAAATGGTGTTTGGTGGAGTAACCGGAGTGTCATTGTGCAGTGTAAAAGGCATATTACGTTTTACAGCAGATTGCAACGGGCTGATTCGTTTCCCACGCTCAGGCCCGAGAACTGAATCCAGGTGGAAATCACCCCAGTAAAAAACATGATCATGAAAGAAGGAAGGCATCATTCCAAGTTGTTTCATGAGATCCAGCTGGTCTTCACGGACTGTTTGCGCGTGAATCATGACAGGACGCAAATCCCGGTTATTTCCGCTGTCCTGTTTTGCCTTCTGATAACTGCGAAGAAGCTGATCTCCGACGGCATCACCGTTACAGTGAACCAGTAACTGCCAATTATGCTTCAATGCTTCGCCGCAGAAATGATCCATCTGCTCATCAGAGTAGATCGGGTAGCCCAGATAACCGTCTTCTCTTCCGTCGGGTTTTTTATAGTAAGGCTTTGTAAGCCAGGCCGTTTTTCCCTGAGGAGATCCGTCGGCAATAACTTTTGCACCGCCGATTTTAAAATGGTTCCGGTAGGTTTGTTTGGAAGAATCATCAGGAATCATATCACCGATATATTCCATAACCGGATAAGCAACTAAATCAATGATCAGTTTATTATTTTTCTGACAGTATTCCAGCATATGAATGGTATCCCGAATACTGCCGCCTTCCTGTGCGGTTGTAATTCCGTAGGAAGCGTAAAATTTTTGAGATTCCACAAAAAAATCGGCTTGTTCTTCGATGGTATATCCGGCCAGGGCGTAACCGAGTCCGACAATATGGATTGCTTTTTCTTCAATAAGTCCGTTTAACTCGCCTGTGAATGGATCGTGTCGCAGAACACCGCCCTCCGGATTTGGAGAGTCCTTTGTCCAGCCCACTGTTTCCAGAGCCTTTGAGTTCACAACTGCCACGTGTCCGCTGGCATGAAGAGCCAGTACCGGCAAATTAGGAACAACAGCATCCAGATCGGAACGAAGAGGGTGTGCTTCCTTTTCAAAAAAAGCATTGTCATAACCCTGGATAACAAGCCAGCCACTTTTTAGGAGGACATGCTCATCATAAAGCCGCTTCAGTTCTTTTAAAAAATTTTCTTTACTGTCAATAGTTCCGTTAGGCGGAGGATAAGCTTTTGGAAGGGCAACCATAGGGTTTCCGATATGCCCGTGGCCGTCAATAAATCCCGGTAACATGGTGTGTCCGTTTAAATCAACCAGGGTTGTTGATTCGTCTGCCTCTTTTTTTAAAGTATCGTAGGAACCGACGGCGGCTATTTTTCCATCTTTGACCAGTAGTGCGTCAGCCGACGGTTGTGTTTCATTTACTGTAATGATATTTCCATGATGATAAAGTGTTTTCATTGTCGACATCCTTTCGGGGTATTGCAAGTAAAATAGATTCCGTACATATTATTAATGAAAAGAAAAACCAAATAAAAAATCGATTAATAGAATCTTTTAGATCTATAATATTATTTTAGATAGGATGGGAAACGGTGTCTATAAACAAAAAGTTTGAGGAAATTTGGAAAAAAACAATAATTTTGTTTGGAATTCCGGCTGAATACAGATAAAATAGATTTAAGTACATAAGAAAAGAGAAATTAAACAGGAACATATATATTTCCGGAGGGAGTGAATTTATGCAGACCGATCATTTAAAATGTTTTGTTACGCTAAGTGAACAAAAATCGATTCAGAAGACAAGTCAGGTATTACATACAACGCCACAGAATGTCAGCCGTATTTTGAAGGGCTTGGAAGCGGAAATGAATACCTCTCTGTATGAGCGAAATGGAGGGGGCAGTGAGTTAACGGCAAACGGATTAACTTTTCTGGAATTTGCAAAACATACCATGCACGCACTGGAAGGGATGCAGTCGGAGTTTCAGTACCAGCAAACGGAAGCGGATCTGCTTCAGGAGGTAACGATATATTCCAGCAATGCAATGGCAGAACTTTTTTTAAATGATATCCTTACGGACTTTTGTGTAAAATATCCGGGGATTATACTAAACACCAAGCTGGTTGGCTGGACAGAAGGTTTTCAGAAAATGTGTCAGGATGAAAGAGCTTTGGGGTGTTTGTTTTATTCCAAAGAAGATCTTTCGACAGAGATGTTTGATATTTATCCGGTGATCCGGTTGCATAGTGCGATGATTGTTTCCAAAAATCATCCGTTTGTTGAGAGAAAATTTATTTCGGTTCATGATACAATCGGACAGAAGTTTGTTGTTGCAACAAAGGATCATACCGGGAATACAGAATTTTTCGAGAAACTGAAGACATTACAAAATACGGATTGTCAGTCTGTAGCCAGTGTGGTTGGAAGCAGAGAAGCCTGTTATAAAATGGTTGCAAAAGGGGAATATATTTTTCCGTCAACGATAGAGTCCTTTCAATTACAGGATGAAGCACTCCGAAAAGAACTGGTTGCGATTCCGGTTATAGACTATCCTGTAACGAAATATGCGCTAATTAAGTCAAAGGCTCTTTCACCACAGGATCCTGCCTGCCTGTTATTTCACTATATGTTGAAATATTTAAATTCAAAACCGGATTTTATAAAAAAATAGAAGCAGCAGATACTGTAAAAAAAGAAATAGAGAAGTCTCCCGGTTTATGATAAACTGTTGTCAGAAAATGAAAACTTAAGGGGGACTGTTTTTTCATGGAAGGGAGGTACTGTCATAAAACAGAGGAGAACATACAGGCTGGTTTTATGACAGAATCAAGATGCCGTTTCGAAATTTACCGGGGGTTGTGAAATGCAATTTCAAAAAAGGAGATTATTTAATTACAGCAGGAGAACAGATTGGCTGGGCATATTATCTCGTGGAAGGAACTGTCTATAGAGAAAGAACGACCGCAACAGGATATGAGAGTATCTTAAACAGTAAAACGGGAAGTCATGTGGTGCAGTCACTGATCGGAATTCTGATTTTTTATAAAAGGGAGCAGACAGATATTTCTGCAGATGATTTTATTGCAAAAACAGATTGTGTCTGCTATAAAATTCCAAAGGAAACCTGCATGAAGTATATTCGGGAGCATCCGGATTTGATGGAAGAACTTCTCCGGTGTGCGCTGGATGAATACAATAAGGTAATGGACTTGTTTGAAGCAAAAAGAGAAGGAAATGTTTCGGGAAAACTTTGTAAATTTCTAATGGAACACAATACGAAAACAAAGCATGGTCTGCTGGTACCTAAAAAGTACACAAATGTGGAAATTGCAAAATTTCTTTCTGTGCATAAAGTAACGGTGGCAAGAATTCTTCGTGTTCTGAAAGAAGAGGGACAGATCGAGAGAACTTCAGAAGGGCTTTTGATCAAGTATCCGGAAGAATTACAAATGTATGCAGAGCAGAAAAAAATTTTGGACTACAAGTAAAGATTGTGGAAAAATCGAAAAAGATTAACATATGTTATTTCAAAAAATAGAGGAATTATATAGAATAGAGTTATACAGTAAGTGAAATAAGTCACGTACTGAGTAATAGCTAGATTATACTGCAATTTATGAAATAATCAGATTTTTAATTTTAGGAGGAGATTATATTATGGGTATTCCTACAGTGTTCCCTACAGGGACAACAATTTATGATCCAGAAAAAGCTTGGAACGGTTATACTTTAATGCCAATTAAAAAAGTTGGTGCTGTATTAATCGATATGAATGGGAAAGTCGTAAAAGTATGGAAAAATTTCCAGGGCTTCCCGAACAAATTGTTACCAGGCGGTTATTGCATGGGTAGCCTTGGTCTGCGCAGCAATGATTTCTCTTATCAGGACCAGACTGATGTAACACAGATTGACTGGGATGGTAATGTAGTATGGAAATTCGACCACAAAGAATATATTGAAGATGAAGGCGAAAAACCACGTTGGATGGCTCGTCAGCATCATGACTACCAGAGAGAAGGCAACCCTGTTGGTTATTATGTTCCTGGAATGGAATCCAAAACCGAAAGCGGTAATACTTTAATCTTAAGCCATGACACCATTCACAATAAACGTATCAGTGATAAACAGTTACTGGATGACTGCATCATCGAAGTAGACTGGGAAGGCAATATTGTTTGGGAATGGCATGCAAGCAAACATTTCAATGAACTCGGCTTCAGCGAAGCTGCGAAAAACGTATTATTCCGTAACCCGAACCAGCACTTTACCAGAAACGGTGAACTGGGTGACTGGTTACACATTAACTCCATGAGTGAACTGGGTCCAAACAAGTGGTATGATGCCGGGGATGAACGTTTTAATCCTAAAAACATCATCATTGACTCCAGAGAATCCAATATTATGGCAATTATCAGCAAAGAAACAGGAAAACTGGTTTGGAAAATCGGTCCTGACTTTACTGTAAGTAAAGAACTGCGTGCAATCGGTCAGATTATCGGTCAGCACCATTGCCACATGATTCCAAAAGGACTGCCTGGCGAAGGCAACATCCTGATCTTTGATAACGGTGGCTGGGCTGGATACGGTCTGCCTGATCGTATGTCTAAAGAAGGTACCAAAGTGGATATTCGTGACCACTCCCGCGTACTGGAAATCGATCCGGTATCCTTAAAATTAGTATGGTCCTTCAAAGCAAGTGATGTAAAAGAAGGTATGATGCCTCTGACTCAGAACTCTGCATTCTACAGCCAGCTGATCAGTTCTGCACAGCGTTTACCAAACGGTAACACTATGATTTGTGAAGGTAGCTTCTGCCGTCTGTTTGAAGTAACTCCTGATAAAGAAGTTGTTTGGGAATACCGTGCACCGTTTGACGATGTATCCCACTCCATGGTATACCGTGCATATCGTTATCCGTACGATTATGTACCACAGTTAGAAAAACCAAATGAAGTTCCTGTAGCAAAAGTTGATAATATGACATTCCGTATGCCTGGTGCTGCAGAAGGTAATCTGGAAAACTTCACAGAAGTTCCGGAAGCAGAAGGCTACACATCTGATATGGCTGCATGCGTAACAGATGATGATGAACCGGGTGCAATGTTCTAAAAATAGCGATAAAGCTTTTATAAAAAAATCCGGCTTGGAAATTATTCCAAGCCGGATTTTTTGCATTATCAGTTAATATTATAAACGCGTTTCCCATTTTCGTAGGTGGCTTCTACCAATTCTTCATAAGAAATTCCCCGAATTTCAGCAATTTTTCGAGCGGTGTGCTCTACTAACATCGGTTCATTTCGTTTTCCGCGAAACGGAGCAGGAGCCATATAAGGGCAGTCAGTTTCTATTAAAATACGATCTAAAGGCAGTTGAGCAGCGATTTCAACTGTCTTTTTTGCATTTTTAAAGGTTACCGGGCCGCCGATTCCGATATAAAAGTTTAATTTTAAAAGTTCTTTTGCCATTTCCAGACTTCCGGAAAAACAGTGAAGAATTCCGCCGACTTCTTTTGCGCGGCTGTCTTTTAAAATTTCCAAAGTATCTCCGTGAGCATCCCTGTCATGAATTACGATCGGCTTCTTCAGTTCGCAAGCCAGATCAATATGCTGACGGAATAAGACTTTCTGTTCTGCTTTCATAGAGGTATCCCAGTAATAATCGAGACCGCATTCACCGATTCCGACAACCTTCGGATGTTTTGCGAGAGTACAGATCATATCCCAGCCTTCCGGAGTATAAGTGTTCACATCTTCCGGATGGAGGCCGATTGCCGCATAAATTTTATCATACTTTTCTGCAAGCTCCACGGTTTTCGGAATATCTTCCAGACTGCAGCCGATATTTACAACGAGAGCCATATGATCGTAAATGTTCTGAATAACCTGATCGCGATCTTCGTCGAATTTTTCATCCAGAATATGCGCATGGGTATCAAATAAATTAGCCATGTCAGATTCTCCTAGCATACGGTAGAGCCGGAAGGAATGTCTTCTTTTCCTACCTGCAGAACTTCCAGTAAACTGTCATCATCGGTAGCAGCGGACAAGAGCATGCCGTGGGATTCAATGCCACGGATTTTCTTAGGTGCAAGATTTGCAACCAGTACCAGTTTTTTGCCAACCAGATCCTGTGGGTTTTCATAGAATTTTGCAATACCGGAAACAACGGTGCGAATTTCATCACCCATTTTTAATTTGAACTGTAACAGTCTGTCTGCTTTTTCTACTTTGTTGCATTCCAAAACTTCAACAACTCTCAAATCAAGCTTTGCAAAATCATCATAAGTGATTTGTTCTTTTGCATCTTCTTTTGCAGGAGCAGCTTTTTTAGAATCTTTTTTGTTTTCTTTTTTATCTTCCTGTTTTTCTTTTGTCAGGTCCAGAGATTTTGGATCGATTCTAGGAAAGATTGCATCTTTTTTGCAAACTTTTACGCCTGTTTCGGTTAAGCCCCATGTGCAACCGTCTGCCCATGTTTTACCTTCCAGATTCTGTCCGATCTGTTCAGATACTTTACCAGGAACCAGTGGCATAAACGGAGCAAGAAGAACAGTACTGATACGGATACTTTCAATTAAGTTGTAGAGAACAGTACCGAGGACTTCTTTTTTGCTTTCATCTTTTGCAAGAATCCAAGGAGCGGTTTCGTCAATGTATTTGTTGGCACGGCTGATCAGTTTCCAGATGGAAGCCAGTGCGTTCGGGAAATCCATTTTTTCAAGATAATCGGCTGCTTCGTTCCCAACAGATTCTCCTAAAGCTTTCAGATCTGCATCAAATTCGCTGGCAGGAGTTGCTGCAGGAGCAGGAATGATTCCGTCAAAATATTTATCAATCATAGCAACACTGCGGCTTACCAGGTTACCAAAGTCATTAGCCAGGTCAGTATTGATACGATTTACCAGAGCTTCTTCGGAATAATATCCGTCAGCACCGGTAGAAATTTCACGCAGTAAGAAGTAACGGATTGCGTCAACACCGTATTTGTCTAACAGTACGTTAGGGTCTACAACATTTCCTTTTGATTTAGACATTTTGCCGCTGTTTAACAGTACCCAGCCATGTCCAAAAATCTGTTTTGGCAGAGGCAGACCTGCAGCCATCAGGATGCAAGGCCAGATAATTGCGTGAAAACGTGCAATATCTTTTCCTACCAGATGAATATTTGCAGGCCAGAATTTCTGGAATAATTCATCATGGTCGGTGCCGTATCCCAGTGCGGAGATATAGTTGGTTAATGCGTCAAACCATACGTAAATAACATGTTTATCATCAATTGGTACAGGAATACCCCAGTCAAAGGTGGTACGGGAGATGCATAAATCATCCAGTCCCTGTTTAATAAACTGAATCATTTCATTTCTGCGGGCAACAGGCTGAATAAAGTCAGGGTTATCTTCAATATACTGCAGAAGGCGATCCTGATATTTACTCATTTTAAAGAAGTAACTTTCTTCTTTAATCAGTTCAGTCGGTCTGCCACAGTCCGGGCAATTTCCGTCTTCCAGCTGACGTTCCGTGAAGAAGGTTTCGCATGGAGTGCAGTAATAGCCTTCATATTCGGATTTATAGATATCGCCCTGATCGTAGATTTTTTTGAAGATCTGCTGAACAACTTCCATATGTCTTGGCTGTGTGGTACGAATGAAGTCGTCATTGGAGATTAATAAACGTTTCCATAAAGCCTGGAAAGAGGCAACGATTTTATCCGTATACTGAATAGGGGTTACACCTTCTGCCTTTGCGACTCTTTGAATTTTCTGACCGTGTTCGTCGGAACCGGTTAAGAAATAGGTTTCGTAACCCTGCATTCTCTTATAGCGAGTCATGGTATCAGCCATAACGGTGCAGTAGGCATGTCCGATATGCAGTTTGGCACTTGGGTAATAAATTGGTGTAGTGATGTAGAAGCGTTTTGGATTTTGGGCTTCAGTTGTCATAGAAAAAACCTCCTAATATAAGTTACGATTTGAAGTAAAAGGCAATAAAAAAAGCCGTTCCTGTTAAACAGGGACGAGCTCACGGTCGCGGTACCACCCTGCTTCGTTTTCGTCTGTTATGAACAGACAAAACCTCAGCAGATTCAATAACGGGAATCAACCGGACTGTTGTCGGGCTCCGGGCTCATTTTCGCCGATACAACTGTCCGAATTTGCAGCAAGATATTCGGCTCTCTGAGCAGTTGTTGGTCGGGTACTCTACCTTTCACAGCACATAATATCAATAAGTTTACGTATAAAATAAAGTATAGAAAAAGAAAAGGGTTTCGTCAAGTCTTTTTCTGAGAGAGTACAAAATATTACGGAGGAAAAAGAAAAACAAACAAATAAGCAAAAAGGAAATTTATAACAGAACTGTATATTACAAAAAAAGGAAAAACAGGATAAAGCGATATAATTAGAGAAATAAATAGCATACAGAAAAATGTAAAAACACTTAAATCCTTCTCTTTCATTAGAATAATGGAATTAATGGAAGAAACTGTACAGAAAAGATAGGAAAAAATAATAAAAAAACAATCAAAATATAAACAAAAATTAACTATTATAAAAAAATACAAAAGGAAGCGATCTTTTACAGAAAGTAGTGCTAACTTTGATTAGTATAAAGAGAATTGACTTATTAAACAGAAAATGGTATCATTATTACATAGCTAACAAGGAAAGTAAACTAAACATGACAAGGAGTCGCCATGTAATTAGTCTGGGAGTTAGTATGGAGTTAGATTTAATAAGGAGGAGTAGGAATGAAATCAACAGGTATTGTCCGTAAGGTCGATGAATTAGGAAGAGTCGTTATTCCAATTGAACTGAGAAGAACATTGGGTATCGATGAAAAAGACGCATTGGAAATCTATACAGATAACGAAAAAATCGTCTTGAAAAAATATGAACCGGCCTGCATCTTCTGCAACAGTGCAGAAAATGTACAGAATTTTAAAGGCAAACTGGTTTGCACAGAATGTGTCAAAAAAATGGTTGAAAATTTAGGCCAGGCCAGTGATATCATCTAAAAATTCCGTATATTACAAAGTCAATAGCAGAGCGTCTAGGGAAGCAATTCAGTAAAGAAGTTTTCTCTAGACGCTTTTTCTAGTTTAAGAGGATAATTTTTCATTCGCACGGGATACAGGCATAAACTGAAAAAGGAAGCAATATAAATAGTTCCATAATTCTTAAACATTTTTGGCAGTATATAAAGGATTTTTTTTCTTTAAAACCGTATTAAAAATTAAAGGAATTTGTAATCTGAGTATTAAGTCACAGTTGTGTATATAGGAGGGAATCCAGTATGGCAAGTAGGGATGAATTACAAGGGTATTTTCAGGAAAAAGCGGTGGAATGTACCCAAAATTATCGGATAGATTATAATTTATACGATCAGTACGGGGTCAAAAAAGGACTGCGAGATAAAAACGGTACAGGTGTCCTGGCCGGGTTAACAAATATTTCTCATATCCAGGCTTATGAAGAAAACGAAAATGGGGAAAAAGTTCCGTGCAAAGGGAAATTATTGTATCGCGGGTATGATATTACCACTCTGGTACAGGGATTTGTAAGAGAAAAAAGATATGGATATGAAGAAACGACTTATCTTCTTTTATTCGGAAATCTTCCGAATCAGGAAGAACTTGCAGAATTCAAACAAGTACTGGCAAAAATGCGTACGCTTCCGACTAATTTTATGCGTGACGTCATTATGAAAGCACCAAGTAAGGATATTATGAACACGCTGTCCAGAAGTATTCTGACACTTGCGTCTTATGATGATAACGCATCAGATCTTTCCATTGAAAATGTTCTGCGTCAGTGCCTGATGATGATCAGTGTTTTTCCTATGCTGGCGGTTTACGGATACCATGCCTATAATCATTATGAATGTGATGACAGCTTATACATCCATCGACCGGATCCGAATCTGGGAATGGCGGAAAATATTCTGAGAATGCTTCGTCCGGATAAAAAATATACTGATTTGGAAGCCCATGTACTGGATATTGCACTGGTATTGCATATGGAACACGGCGGAGGAAATAACTCTTCCTTTACCACGCATGTTGTAACTTCCTCCGGATCCGACTCATATTCTGTTATTGCGGCAGCTCTGTCTTCCCTGAAAGGGCCAAAGCATGGCGGTGCCAATATTAAAGTTGTGGAAATGATGGCGGACCTGAAGAAAAATGTGGATGATATTACAGATAAGGCGCAGGTACGTGCTTATCTTGAAAAAATTGTGGATAAACAGGCCTTTGATAAAAAAGGATTGATTTATGGGATGGGACATGCGGTTTACAGTATTTCCGATCCGCGTGCAATGATCTTTAAAGGCTTCGTAGAGCAGCTTGCTGATGAAAAAAATCATCATGAAGAATATGCATTGTATGAAATGGTAGAAGAACTTGCACCACAGATTATTGCGGAAAAACGAAGAATTTACAAAGGGGTCAGCGCAAATGTGGACTTTTACAGTGGATTTGTATACAGTCTTTTGAAAATTCCGGAAGAGCTGTATACACCGATGTTTGCAATGGCAAGAATTGTGGGTTGGAGTGCGCACAGACTGGAAGAATTAACAAATGTAGATAAAATTATTCGTCCTGCATACAGAAGTGTAGGGGATGAACGAAAATATGAAGGACTGGACGAAAGAGAATAACCGTACAGTTACCTTGTAATACGGAATCGGACGTTATCTGTTGACTCGGATAACGTCTTTTTTTTATAAAAAAAGACCTAAGTGCGGTAACTTTCACTTAGATCTTTGAAAAACTTTATTAACGGTTGTCTACTTTTTCCGGATATAAGTCATGATTTGCCAGACGGTTGAAGGCAATTTCCTTCCAAGGTGTGCCTTCTTTTCCGTAATTGCAGTAAGGGTCAATGGAAATTCCGCCTCTCGGAGTGAATTTTCCCCAGACTTCAATGTATTTCGGATCCATCAGTTTGATGAGATCTTTCATTATAATATTTACACAGTCTTCGTGGAAGTCTCCGTGATTGCGAAAACTGAACAGATACAGTTTCAGTGATTTACTTTCCACCATACGTTCACCGGGAACGTAGGAAATATAAATAGTTGCAAAGTCTGGTTGACCGGTCATTGGACAAAGACTGGTAAATTCCGGGCAGTTGAATTTGACGAAATAATCATTTTCCGGATGCTTGTTTGGAAAAGTTTCCAGCATTTCCGGTGCATAGTCATCAGGATATTTAGTATGCTGATTTCCGAGCTTGGTAACACCGTTTAATTCTTCTTGGTTTCTTCCTGGCATAAGGAACACTCCTATCTGGTATGAGATAATCAGAAGACATTTTTGATAAACAGGAACAATATATCTTCCGGTACTTTTTGAATAACTCACTATATCAGAAAAAAATGGATTTTGCAAGTTCTTCCGGAATAGTATAAAATATAAGAAGAATGCAACATGATAAATCCAAAAAGGGGAAGTGGTTAGAATGACAGTACTGAATAAAAGTGCAAGAAGACATGTACGGGCGGCGGTTCTCTCTGCAACGGGACTGGTCGGAACGGTTCTGTGGCAGAAAAAAGATCTGTTGAAGGCTGCTGTTCAACTGAAGAGAAATCCTGATGGATGGCAACAGGTACAGGAAAGTCCTGAGATTTTTTTGACAGATTCCAAAGAAACGAGTAAAGAAAATCTGTTTTGCTATTTATCAAACAGTCCCTGGAGACTGGTGGATCAGGTGGCAGACGGATATTTTTGGATAAACAGAAAAGAAGAAATTTTATTACTCAGCCAGAAAAAAGTGATGGGGCAGTACTGGTTATGGAGTGCATCCAGACCTTTTTTCAGCGAGGGTGGAACAGAACGACAATCACAGCCGGATGCTGAAAAGATGGAACCCCTGGACTTGGAAATTGCGGAGCAGAAAAACCGTGAACAGAGTTCGGAGGAATAACCGGCGGGTAAGATAGAAAGAGTAGTTTAAAATTCTGTCAGAATTTTTCTGAATGCAGAACCGTTCAGAAAATCTGCGATTTGGGAACTACTCTTTTCTGTTTATCTGCAGCGGGTGGCAAAGATAAAGGAAACAGATGAGAAGGTAGTGGAAAAATAGTAGGAGTGTAACATGAAAACAGTAGAAGCAATTTATATTCATATTCCGTTTTGCCTGCGGAAGTGTCATTATTGTGATTTTTTAAGTTTCCCGTGTTTGGAACAGGCCGATCATTATCTGGACATGATGGAAATGGAAATGAGTCAGGTAGAAAGGAACTATCGAATTTATCCGAAAACTATTTTTGTAGGGGGTGGGACACCGACCTGTCTAAGTGAAAAGCAACTGGAACGGTTGCTTTCTGTAATTCAGAAGTATTTTCGGAAAGATACCCTGCTGGAATATACAATGGAAGCTAATCCCGGAACCGTCAGTGCGGAGAAATTCAGACTGATGCGTGAATACGGTGTAAATCGACTGTCTCTCGGAGTACAAAATGATCAGGAAAAATTTTTACAGACTCTGGGGAGAATTCACAGTTTTCAGGAAGCCGGAGAAGCGGTGCAACTGGCAAGATCTGCAGGTTTTTCCAATATCAGTTTGGATTTTATGTACGGTCTTCCGGGACAGAATGTATCGGACTGGGAACAGACACTTCATAATGCACTGGCACTTAAGCCGGAGCATTTGTCTTTGTATCAGTTGAAGATCGAGGAGAATACGAAGTTTGGAAAATGGCTGGACGAGGGAAAAATCTGCGAGTTTGATGATGCGGTTGCGCTTGAAATGTATCGAAAAGGACAGGAGATTCTGCATAAAGCAGGATTCCACCAGTATGAAATTTCAAATTATGCCAGAGACGGTCGGGAGTCACTGCATAACCAGGTGTACTGGAGAACGGATGATTATCTGGGAATCGGCTTGGGAGCCTGCAGTTGGATTCGTCCGGAACGCTGGAACAATGTTTTTTCAATAAAAGAGTACGAAGAGCTGTTACAGGCAGGAAAAGCACCAAAACAGGAACCGGAAGTATTAACGGAATCCGAGCAGATGGAGGAAACAGTGTTTATGGCGTTGCGAATGAACCGCGGAGTTTCCAAAAAGGTATTTTTCGACCGCTTTGGAAAGACAATGGAAGAAGTTTTTCCAAAAGCTCTGGAAAAATGTTTTTCGATGGGATGGATTGCAGAGGATGGAGAACGTATTTATCTGACAGAAGATGGAAGAGTTCTCGGAAATCTTGTTTTTCTTGAATTTATGCTGTAATCAGTAAAAAATACAGAGAAACAGGGTCAGGTGGTATTGAATTTTTTATCTTTAGTGATATAATAACTGTATCATCTAGTATAGAAAACTAGATATAACGGTTTAATAAAACAGGAGATGATATATATGCCACGTTACTGGTTGAAAGCAAGAGATCCGATCAGTAGTTATACCCATATGTTGGGTGCTGTTTTTTTTGGTATTGCAACATTTTTCCTAGTCGGGAAAACCCTGATGCTGCCGCACTGGTCAACAAAGATACTGGTTGGAGTTATTTTATTCGGTTGCTCCCTGGTTGCCCTGTATTTTGCAAGCTCCTACTATCACTTCTTTACGGGATCCGGGAAAAAACTGCTGGTTTTACGAAAATTGGATCATGCCATGATCTATGTGCTGATTGCGGGAACCTATACACCGATTCTTTTGAAATATCTTCCGACATTGGACGGATGGATGTTTACGGTTGCTATTTGGAGTTGTGCGTTAATCGGGATTGTTATTAAACTTTGCTGGTTTTCCGCTCCGAGATGGTTACAGACCGTTCTGTATATTGCGATGGGATGGGCGATCTTATTTGATATGTCGATCTTTCAGTCTATGAGCGGTATTGCAATTGGATTGCTGGCTGCCGGAGGGCTCAGTTATACAATCGGCGGAATTATCTATATATTGAAAAAGCCAAATTTCTCTCCAATGTTTGGTTTTCATGAACTGTTTCATATATTTGTTCTGCTGGGAAGTTTCTTCCATTTTTTAATGATTTATTTTTATGTAGCCTGATTTCATGCGATTTTTTTGAATCTCCTTTCTATCAAGAAGGGAGATTTTTGTATGGAAATGTATTTGCAGGAATATATCATTCCTCCGGAAAAAGGATGGGATCATGCGGAATATATCAAAAATATCATATTATTTAAGGTAATAGTGTTGCCATTTATAGTGTGCTTTTGTATAATATGTCGCAAAGACCATTATACAGGGGGGAGACAAGATTGAAATTTGCAAATTGGGAAAATTTTGATGAAAAAATGAAATGCCGTGCCATTGAAGAATTGTTGCGTTTTATGGCAATTTTCAGTACTACAGCTGCAATGATCTGCTTTTTTGCAACTATTTTAAAGGGCGGAGATATGAACATTGCCTTTATACTGCTGGTATTTATGGCAATTATGGATATCGGCTGGGTTGTCATCAAACGTAAAAATGAGGCGAGATGGGGTGTGGCAAAACGCACCAACGGACGGGAAGTTTTTCGTATCGGTCTGACACAGCCTACAGAAGAAGAAAGAAAAGGAATTAAACCAGAACCGGAAAAGAAACCGAAGAAAAAGAAAACAACAAAGAAAAAAGCTTATAAATAAAGATAGAAAAGAACGTTTTATTGATTGCGATGGAATAGGTATGGCGCCGTTATCAGTAAAACGTTCTTTTCGTTTTTCAGGATGCGTGTATGATATAGTTGGCAAGTAAGAGCCCTTTGTGATAAACTAATAATATGGATTTCTATGAGTATATATAGATTACGACAGTTTTTTTCTCAGAAAGAACAGGATATTTTTATATTTTGTGAGAAGAGAGGATATGAAGTATTTACTCGAAATTTATTTTCATTGGGAATGTGATAAATTGGAAGGAACGAGAGGAGGATGGTATGGATTTCATTACGAATGCATACCGGAAAAACATGAATCAAAAAAGATTAAAACAGGCAGGATGGCTGCTTGTACTGGTTGCGGTAATCTGCAGCTTTACTTTTTGGGGACAGCGTTTGGCTTCCGAAAAAGATTATAAAAATGTACAGATGGTCGTAAATTACAGTGATGTGGTGGCTCTGGCAAACGGAAATCAGATGACGCAGGAAGCATTGTCTGAAAAACTGCAGGACAGAGGAGTTTCTGCGATTTTATACAAAGAAGCGAGTCTTGGGGATCTGGCACATAACGGCCAGGTTGAGCTGCTCATGGGCGGCAATATAAAAAATGCCGCATACTATACAAAAATTTCAAAAGAGATTCCGATGAATGAGGCAACCATGTATGTGACTGTTTTAGATAAAACAAAGGAATCCCAAATCGAACGTCACGTGCTTGCAAAAGTTGCGGGTGCACAATATTATCCGGGTGAGGTTTCTGTTATAACCATTCCAATTATGGTTCCAAACGGGAATATGGAAGTAACCAGTGTAATGACAAAAGTGGAAGACATTGGAGTTGGATTCCCGATGGAAGATATTGAAAAGATGGCTTCTTTAGGATTTGATACGGTTCCCCAGCTGCGCAGTTGGGAAGAACCTACAGACAAGTCTCTGAAAATGGCAATTGATGAGGTAAAAACATTGCCGAATCTTGCCTACTTGATTTTTAACGACAAAGAAGTTCCTGCATATCCGGAAGTACGTACGCTGGCGGATTGCATGAAAGATAAGAACGGAAATGCAGAAATTACCGTGGGAAGCATTGAATTTTCCAATCAAAAAGGGTTGGAAAAGCTGGGGATTTTATTAGATAAAGATGTGATTCGTCTGCATACTATTTCCAATAGTGAAATGTCTAAGTTCGAAGTGGATACGGCACTGGATCGCTGGATGCTGGCAGCAAGAGAACGTAATATGCGCAGTTTACTGGTTCGTTTCTTCGATATCACCAGTCCGGGAACTGCTTTAGATGAAAATTTGGATTACCTGGAATCGATTCAAACAGGTCTGTTGGATGCAGGATTTCATTTAGATCAGCCGTATGAAAAACCGGAAAGTATTCAGGCAAATCCGATTCTGCTGTTCTTTGTAGGTCTCGGAGTTGCAGCGGGAATCATGTTGGTGCTGCTGGAAATGCGTCTGCCGAAACTTGGTGTGCTGGCCTTCGTTTTATGTGCGGTTGCATGGTTTGGGTTGTCGAAATTGGATCCGATTCTTGCACGAAAACTGATGGCACTGCTCAGTGTCATTACGTTCCCGATACTTTCCTGCACACTGGTTATGAAAAAACCGAAAAAACGGAATATATTGCAGTCTGTGGTTGCTCTGTTGGTGATGTGTGCGATCAGTTATATTGGGGCAATTTTAATGGTAGGTCTTTTGGCGGATGTGCTGTTTATGCTAAAACTTGATCAGTTTGTCGGTGTAAAATTTGCACATATTGTTCCGATTGTAGCGGTGCCGTTCATTCTTTACCTTTGGAATGATGAGAAACCGATTGCAAGAATGAAAGCAATTATGAGTAAGGCATTAGATTATAAATGGGCACTTTTAGGTGGTGTTGTTGCAGTTGCCGGGTTTATCTATATTACCCGTACTGGTAATACAACTGCGGAAATCAGCACCAGCGAAGCAATGATGAGAAATTTCCTGAATGATGTTATGGGTGTCAGACCGCGAAGCAAGGAATTCTTAATCGGGTATCCGCTTACGCTGCTGCTCTTCTGGCTGGGTACCAGCAGAAGAAATTGGATTTTAACAATTCCGGCAGTCATTGGGCAGGTTTCCCTGGTAAATACGTATGCACATATCCATACAGCACTTCTGATTTCCTTACAGCGCAGTTTTAACGGTTTGGTACTGGGAATTATACTGGGAGTTTTATTATTAGCAGTTGTTCAGGTAGGAATCAAGCTCTATCAGCGATTGGAAGAGAAAGAGGGAGTTTAATGAAAGTCTTACTATCAGGTTATTACGGTTTTGATAATGCGGGTGACGATGCTGTTTTATATGCAATCGTTCATACCCTTCGGGAAGTGATACCGGATGTGGACATTACGGTATTATCCAACCAGCCGGAAAAAACGGCGGAACAGTTTCAGGTGAAAGCAGTCAACCGCTGGGGAAAGAAAGATATTTTTCATTCTGTTCGCGAATGTGATCTCTTAATCAGCGGCGGAGGAAGTCTGCTGCAGGATGTGACCAGCAGGAATGGAATACTGTACTATTTGGGAATTATTAAACTGGCGCAGATGATGAGAAAAAAAGTAATAGTTTATGCGCAGGGGGTCGGACCGATTAATGATTCCAGAAACCGGTCTCTGACCGCAAAAATATTAAATAAGGTAAATGCCATTACGGTCCGGGATTTTGATTCCCGCAATTTATTGATGGAAATCGGTGTTTATAAAGAAATTCTGGTATCTGTGGATCCAGTACTGGGTATCCCTCCGAAAAGTATTGATGAAAAAAAAGGACAAAATCTCTTAAAGAGTGCCGGATGGGATGCGGAGAAAAAAACGGTTATGGTTTCGGTAAGAAACTGGAAGTATTCCGAGCGGTTTTTTAAAGCTGTTGCGGAAAGTTGCGAAGAATGCATCCGTTCCGGGAAACAAGTTGTTCTAGTACCGTTTCATTATCCGGAAGACGTTGAGGCAGGTGATCAGGTAGCTTCTTTGATGAAAGAAAAGCCGGTGGTCTTAAGGGAAAACTACGGACCGGAAGATACCATGGCAATTCTAAAAAATGCAGATATTATTTTGGGAATGCGCTTGCACAGTCTGATCATGGGTGCGGCATTATTAAAGCCGCTGATTGCTTTATCCTATGACCCGAAGGTAACGAGTTTTATGCAGTTGTTGAGATATGGGGAGTGTTTTTCTATAGACAGTGTGGATGCTCACCAGATAACAGAGGCAGTGAAACGTGCGGAAACAGAAGATGAAAATAAAAAACAATTGATGGAACAGACTGTGGAAATCATGTCCCATCAAGCAAAGGCACCGGCAATGCTGGTGAGTCAGATATAAAGAAACATCCGCCTTATGCGAAACCCAGATGAACAGCAGATGAGTCAGTGTAACAGCGGATATTGTCAAAGATTATGGTTCTCGGAGGCAAAAGATATGTTTGAAGATTTGATAATGGCGTTTTGTGCGCTCGTGTTGAGTTTACTGCTGGTTCCCTTGGTTGGGAAACTGGCAATTAAAATAGGTGCAATTGATAAGCCGAATGAAAGAAAAGTGCACACGAAAATAATGCCGCGTATGGGAGGACTGGCTATTTATATCAGTTTCTTTCTTCTGGTATTTTTGAGTCAGACGGTAACAAAAGAACTTCTGGGATTTTTTCTGGGAGGAACAGTTTTGATTTTAGTCGGGATTGTCGATGATATGAAAGATATCCCGGCCAAAGTAAAATTACTGGGACAGATTGTTGCGGCGTGTATCGTTGTGGCCTTTGGCGTTCGTGTAGAATTTATGACGAATATTTTTCATGGGGAAACGATGCCACTGTACATTTTCAGTGTTCCGGTGACGATTATCTGGATTGTTGCAATTGTAAATGCGGTTAATCTGATTGATGGACTGGACGGACTGGCTGCAGGGATTTCTGTAATTGCTGCTACCACCATGGCAGTGGTAGCCTATTCTACAGGACAGCCGGTTGTTGCATCTATGGCAATGATTCTGATTGGTGCAACGCTTGGATTCTTGCGGTATAATTTTCATCCGGCCAAGATCTTTATGGGAGATACCGGCTCGATGTTCCTAGGGTATACTCTGGCTGTATTTGCCGCAGAGGGCCTTGCAAAAAGTTTTACAATCCTTTCTTTAGTAACACCTATTTTGGTGCTTGCAATCCCAATTTTGGACACATTATTTGCGATTATTCGTCGTAAGATTAACCATAAGCCTATTTTCAAGGCAGATAAACATCATTTACATCACTGCCTGCTGAATTACGGGTTTAGTCACCGTGATACGGTACTGATCATTTATGCGGTAAGTGCCGTTTTAGCAATGTGCGGTTTGGCGATGACATATTTGAATTCTACACAGGGAATCTGTCTGCTGGCAGTCATTTCATTTGTGATTATTTATGGGGCCGTCAAGATCGGCGTTATCGGAAAAAAAGACGAGTAATGGAGGTGGTTGCATGCGAATTAAGCGCATTGTGATCATGTCTTGTTTTGTATTTTTGGTAGGAGGACTGTTTGGCGGATGTTTTTCCTTGTTAAATCATACAATCTTTGCAAGTGAGGAACAGTCCGTTTCAGATGCGGTTGAAGGTGCGAGAGATGACTGGGAAGTAAAACAGTTTGTAGAAGAGCAGGAACGTCTGCATCCAAATGGATTATCTGAATCAAAAGTGGAAACGGGAAGTAAGTATACGGGAATTACGTATAACGGAAAAAATAATATGGCTGTACCACCTGAAAGCACAACACCAAAACCGGTCAGCCCTTCAATTTCGGAAAAGAAAGAACCGGAAGAAGAAAAAGAACCGGAAAGAGAAGTGGAAGCTGTCTCAAGAGGACAGGTCTGTACGAACGGCGGAACATTACGAATCAGACAAAGTGGAGACAGTAATGCAGCGGTAGTCGGGCAGGCAAAGAATGGTGACAAAGTCATAATTCTGTCGACCCAGGGTGACTGGTATGAGGTCAAAACTTCTGACGGATTACATGGATTTGCTTCGGCAACATTTATTCGAAAAATATGATAAAGATACTCCCGTCATGTGACGGGAGTATCTTTTTACGTAAAATCAGAAAAAAGATATAAAAAAGTATTGACAGAAGGGTAGAAACAGTGGTATTATATCAAAGCTGTCTTTTGGAACTGCT
>SAMEA104404097__coassemble_59_pt1 | contig 140058 bp, 119 predicted proteins | sample SAMEA104404097__metabat2_high_PE_061 | metagenome-assembled genome bin SAMEA104404097 (sample SAMEA104404097) | Balaenoptera acutorostrata | reverse complement strand
ACGGCTTTCATCCCACATGCAAGCATGTGGGTTTTCGCCGCAAATTTATAACCGATTCCATCCATGCAGTTCTAGTTCCAAAACACTAAAAAAACCTGTTCATATGCCAAAACACATGAACAGGTTTCTGTTTTATTTTTATGGTTCCGAAAAATTATTTTTTCTTTTTCAGTAAGAATTCCGGAATGGTAATCCCATCCATCGGGGATTTAATTTCAGGAATTTCAGCACGTGCCGCTTCTTTTGCAGCTTCTGCCGCAGAATCAGCTTCCGGCGCTTTTGCCTGTTTTACAGGATCTGAAGCAACTTCATTTGGATGCGGATCATTAAAACCTGTTGCGATAATGGTAATCTTAATTTCATCGGAAGAATTATCATCATCAAATGCACCAAACATGATATCGGCATCTGTACCTGCAGATTCATAGATAAAGTCTGCCGCCTCCTGTGCTTCCAGCAGGGTTAAATTGCTACCGGAAATATTCAGGAGAATACCCTTTGCACCTTCGATGGAAAGTTCAAGCAACGGAGAAGAAATTGCAGCTTTTGCAGCAGAAACTGCACGGTTTTCGCCTTTTGCAATCCCAACACCCATCAGTGCAATACCGGTATTTTCCATAATAGTACGAACATCGGCAAAGTCCAGGTTGATGATCCCTGCTTTCGCAATGGTATCGGAAATACCCTGAACACCCTGTCTTAAGATATCATCTGCAAAAGAGAATGCATCTTCCAGAGTTGTATTTTTATCTGCAATCTGTAATAAACGATCATTTGGAATAGTAACGATAGAATCAACCTGTGCGGATAAACGTTCAATCCCTTCTAAGGCCTGTTTACGACGACGTCCGCCTTCAAATTTAAACGGTTTGGTAACAATACCGATTGTTAATGCACCCAGGGATTTTGCTACTTCTGCAACAATCGGAGCCGCACCGGTACCGGTTCCGCCACCCATTCCTGCAGTTACGAATACAAGATCGGCACCTTGTAAAACTTTCGCAAGTTCTTCTTTACTTTCTTCAGCAGATTTACATCCTACTTCCGGATTTCCACCTGCACCGAGACCTCTTGTCAGTTTACCGCCCAACTGAATTTTTGTAGGCGCTTTGGATAATTCCAGTGCCTGTGCATCTGTATTTGCCGCAATAAATTCGATTCCTTCCAGATTGGCACTGATCATTCTATTTACAGCGTTGCCGCCACCGCCGCCAACACCAATTACCTTAATACATGCTAAACTTTCTGTCTGATTTTTTTCCATTTCAAACATATCCAAACACTCCCCCCAGGTATAGTTCTATCGTCAAGTTCTCAATTTCACTACAGGAGCTCCGTCATAACGCATATCAATATAAAGGATCTGCATTATCGGAATCCTGGTACCGACTACGGTATTCAGAATTTCATCTAAATCCTGCAGTCTCTGTTCAATATTTACCAGCCCGCCTAAACGAACTTCTATTTTCTCATTTGTATAAGCAATGATATTATAATCATCCGCCACATTTAATTCTGCTATATTATGCAGTAGAGTCTGATCACAATTAGACAGGATTTCCAGAGCCTTGCTCAGATTATCATCTTCTATTTTTCCGCCGACTGCCGGGATTTTGCTAAGCTTAACCCCACTGATCACCGGAAGACTGTAATCATTTAAAGTCTGTTGTATTGCAAGCAGCTGTCCGTCTTCGCTGATTTGCATATATCCGTCAGGTGTAACAATATAACCAAGTGACTTGATTTCCTTCACTTTGATTTTCACCTGATTCGGATACAGTTTCTGTACGGTTACATCCTTAATAAAAGCACTCTCTTGAATTTGTTTCTCCGCCTTATGTGTACGCACATAAAAGATACTCTTTCCCTGTTCCACTCCAGATAACTCAATAACTTTGTCATTGGTTAACGAATGAGTACCTTCCACTGTGATCTTACTGATCTGATAATACGGAAGTGCACTGATCAAAAGCAGCACAACAAGTGCGACCAATAATGTCAATAAGACAACTGCACTCTTTCGAATATGACGATGCTTCGGCATATCCTGATAAAGTTCATCATCTTCTTCGTAAGCTTGTTCTTTTTCCGATCCTGCTTTGTATTCGTTTAAAACAACAATCTTGTTTTTATTATTTTTCATATTATTTATCACAACTTTATATACTTTGATTCTTTTTTATGCACAAGTCATAATCTTTCTGATACTTATATACACAAATCTATTATAACAAAGGTTTAATTGACTGTCTATGCACTTTATACAAAATTTAGTCTAAAAATAAAATCTCTTCCTCTAATTGAACCCCTGTTTTATCCTGTACTTCTTTTTTAACACGACTAACAAGTTCAAGAACATCTTTGCAGGTTGCACTTCCTGTATTCACAATAAAATTACTGTGTTTTTCAGAAACCATTGCACCGCCCTGTTTCCATCCTTTTGCGCCGACCGACTCAATCAGACGTCCCGCAGAGTCTCCTTCCGGATTTTTGAAAATACTTCCTGCACTTGGATACTCAACAGGCTGCTTTTCTTTTCGAAGGGATGTATTTCTATTCATTTGCTCCAATATTTCTTCTTTTTTCCCCGGGGTTAATCTCATTTTGACAGAAAGAACAATCAATTCATCATTTCGCTTAAACCGACTGTTTCGATACGAAAAATTACATTCGGTTGAATCCAGTGTCAACAATTTTCCTGTTTTATCACAACAAACAACCTCTTGGACAATGTTGGAGAACTGACTTTTATAGGCGCCTGCATTCATAACAACCGCACCGCCGATCGTTCCGGGAATTCCGGCCGCGAATTCCAGCCCGGACAGTTCCTGTTCCGCGGCTTTTCTTGCGATAAACGGCAGAGGTACACCCGCCTGTGCGGTAATCCACTCACCATCAATCGAAAAATCGCGCAGACTGCTACCAAGCTGAATCACGGTTCTGTTGATTCCCTCATCGGAAACCAGCAGATTGGAGCCGCCCCCGATTACAACGAAGGATTCTCCTTTCTCCTGTAAATCCTGCAACACACTCTGCAACTCTTCTATCGTTTCCGGCTTAATCAGAACTTTTGCCGGTCCGCCGATTCTCCATGTTGTATGATTTTTCATAGGTTCATTTTTATTGACTTTCACTGTATTCACCCGACTATCTTCTTGTAATTAACTGATTTCTCTCAGTTTTTGTGTTTTAAATCTTCCACCAGCTGTGCAGAATTCTGCCAGATATTTCCTGCACCCATCATAATTACCATATCACCCGGCTTTACAAAATCCAATAAAAACGGGTTCAGTTTTTCACGATACACCATTTGTGCCGACTGATCCATATGGTCTATGATGACATCGCTCTGTGCACCTTCCGAAATGTCTTCCCCTGCAGAGTACACATCTGTCAGAATAACTTCATCTGCCAGTTTGAAACTTTCTGCAAATTTTTCAGCAAGGAACTTGGTTCTGCTGTAACGATGCGGCTGGAAAACAGCAACCAAACGTCCTTCATGAAGACCTCTCGCCGCTTCTATGGTCGCCGCAATTTCGGTCGGATGATGTGCATAGTCATCAATAATCTGAATGTCATTCACATTTCCCACTAACTGGAATCTGCGTCTTGCACCGCCGAATTCCAGTAATCCTGCTGCAATTTCATCAAAATTCATACCGAGTTCCAAACCGGCTACCACTGCAGCCAGTGCATTGCTGACATTATGTTCCCCCGGAACACGAAGTTTCAGGGTTCCTACAAACTGATCTTTCCGGTAAACATCCAGTATACTGTGATGATCTTCGATATGCCAGTTTCTTGCCTGTACATCGGCCTGATCGGAAAATCCGTAGGTAATCACTTTACCCGGAGCCAGATTAACCATCTGCTTTGTTTCTTCACAATCCATATTTAACACAGCGACTCCGTTTGTTCCGGTTTTTTTCACAAAAGCCTGAAAAGCTTCCCGAATCGCTTCCAGATTTTTATAATGGTCCAGATGGTCTTCTTCCACGTTTGTAATAACAGCCATCCACGGAGACAGATTCAGGAACGATCCATCACTTTCGTCTGCTTCCGCAACCAAAATATCACTGCTTCCTTTTTTTGCATTGCTGCCGATTTGCGCAATTTCGCCTCCGACAACAATTGTTGGATCCTTCTTCGCCATTTCAAGCATCAGAGAGATCATGGAAGAGGTCGTTGTTTTTCCGTGAGAACCGGCAACACAGACCGCCTTTTTATTTTCCATCAGAATCGCCAGCATCTCGGAACGATGCAGAATGGTGACATTCATTTCCTTTGCACGTACATATTCTGCATTATTTTCGCGAATCGCTGTGGAACGTACCACATAATCCAAGTCATCTGCTAAATTTTCCGCTTTCTGCCCAATATAGATCTTTGCACCTTTACTTTCCAGGCGCTGTGTAACCGATGATACCCGAATATCCGAACCGGAAACCTGACATCCGGAATCTAAGAGAATTTCCGCAATCCCACTCATCCCGATTCCGCCAATTCCGATAAAATAAAAATGTTTGTTTTCTATGTTCTGCAACTTAAACTCCCCCCGTAAGTCTCACCGACAAATTTCCTCTATTAATCGAATAATTTCATCTAAAGAGTCCCTTTTTCCTGCCTGTTTTGAAGACTCTGCCATTTTCTTTCGTTTTTCACTGTTCTGATATAGTTCAACAATCTCTGCTTTTAAGGATTCCCCGTTCAGATCTTTATCCAGAATCATCACGGCAGCATTCTGATCCACCAGTGCTTTCGCATTGTATTCCTGATGGTTTTCTGCCGCATACGGATAAGGGATCAGAATTCCCGGAAGCCCGCAAGCTGTCATTTCCGCAAGGAATGTCGCACCCGCACGACCGACACAAAAATCTGCCGCCGCCAGTGCATACTGCATTTCATCCAGATACGGTTTCAGAATAATCTGCGGAGATTTTGATAAATCCACCTGATTTTTTTCAAGCATTTTTAAAGTATTTTCATATTCGGCCGCGCCGGTTGCATGGATAATCTGTAACTCAGGATACTGCACCAATGTCGGATAAGCATCCGCCATCGCCTGGTTCAAACTCCGTGCCCCACGGCTGCCACCGCTTACGAGAAGCGTTACTTTCTCTTTGGAGAGATTAAAATATTCCAATCCTGCTTCCTTTGTAGTCGATAATACTTCCTGTCTGACCGGAAGCCCTGTAACACGAATCTTCTCTTTATGTACAAAGTATTGTTCTGAGGCTTTAAAGTTTACAAGGATCTGATTGACAAAGCGTGCAAGAATTTTATTTGTGACACCCGGAAATGCATTCTGTTCGTGAATCATTGCCGGAATTTTCATCAGACGGGCAGAAAGTACCACCGGTCCGCAGACATATCCTCCGGTTCCGATTACCAAATCCGGACGAAACTCCTTTACAATTTTTCTGGCATCCAGACAACCGCCTGCTGCTTTTCCAAGTGCTTTCACAAGCGCCGGACTGATTTTTCTAGGCAGTCCTTCCACCGCAATTGTCTGAAAAGGAATCCCTCTCTGCGGAACAATTTTATTTTCCAATCCCCGTTTAGTTCCAACATATAAAATTTCACAATCCGGATGCAGACTTTTCAGCTTTTCCGCAATGGCCAGAGCCGGATAAATATGTCCGCCCGTTCCGCCGCCAGCTAATAAAATTCGCATACCAACATCACCTCATATTTCTTTTATTCCCATTTCAATCAGCCTCTTTCGGGCTGTTTTCCGATTAATCTTTTTCTTTTGGTTCTATTGTATACCGGGTCAGTCCCAACAGAAGACCAACGGTTATCGCAACAAATAAAAAGGATGTTCTCCCGTAACTGATAAACGGAAGCGGCACCCCGGTAATCGGGAAGAACCCAACCGTAACCGCAATATTAATGGCCGCCTGTACCACAATATAGGTGGTCAGACCAAACGCAGTAAACTGTTTAAACTTATCTTTTAACTGAAAGGCTGCCAGCATTCCGCGCCACAAAAAGAGTGCAAACAAAAGGATGACAAAGCCTGCACCGACAAAGCCCATTTCCTCTGCAATCACCGAAAAAATCATATCTGTCTGCTGTTCCGGAAGAATCAGGAGTTTCTGAATTCCCGCTCCCAGTCCGACACCGAACAGACCGCCGGAACCGATTGCATAGAAGGACTGTATCGCCTGATACCCTTTTTTCATCGGATCGTCATAAGGATCCAGCCAGTAATGGATACGGTCCATACGGTAGGAACTCATTCCGATTGCCGCACATCCCCCAAGGAAGGAGATAATGACCAGCGCCGCCAAATGAGAGGTCCGGGCACCTGCAATAGCAAGCATTCCGAACAGTGTCGCAAAGACGATCACACCGGTACCAAGGTCCTCGATTACAATCGGCAGAACCATAACGATCAGCATACCGGAACAGAAAAGAAACCAGCCGATTTTTTGAATCCGCTTTTTCCCCAGAACTGTCAGCAGATGTGCATAAAAGATAACAAAAATCGGTTTTGCAAGTTCCGCCGGAGCAAACTGAAATCCCGCAATCTTCAACCATCTTCTGGAACCGTTTACTTCAACCCCGAAAAAGAGGGTAAAAACCAACATAGCCATAATCGTCAGAAAAGCAGGTACTGCACATTTTCTCAAATGCTCCATCGGGAACGCAGCACCCCAAAGCATCAGTCCAATCCCCCCTGCCCCAATCAGCATCTGTTTACTGAAATAAAATAGGGGGTTGTCGTAGTTAATCAGGCCGTCATAGGAACTGGAGCTTAAGACCATGATAAGTCCGATTGCTATTAACACCAGTGTTATTAATAACAGCAAAGTATCCATTTTATGTTTTCGCTCCATCCTATGTCCCTTCTTTCTAAAATGTATACAGGTGAAACTTACAGCCCTGCTACAATATCTTTAAATAATTTTCCTCGTTCTTCATAACTGTTAAACATATCCCAGCTTGCACATGCAGGAGAGAGTAATACCAGATCTCCCGGTTCCGCAAGTTCCGCTGCTTTTAAAACAGTTTCTTCAAAAGTATCGGTTTCAACATAATCCTGATATCCGACTTTCTGTAATGCTTCCACGATCGCCGGCTTTGCCTGTCCCAGTACAACGGCTTTTTTCGCACGTTTTTTTACCAGTTCCGCAAGCTCTGTAAAGTCACTTCCCTTGTTCTTTCCGCCGAGAATAATGACAACCGGCTTATCATAAGCTTCCAGTGCCTTAATCGTAGAATCCGGATTGGTTCCTTTGGAATCGTTAATATACAGAACATCGTTAACGGTTCTTACCGGTTCCAGTCTGTGTTCTACGCCTGGGAATTCCATCAGCACTTCCCGGATATCTTCCGGAGTAACACCGCTCAGATAAGAAAGCGCAATTGCTCCCATGGAATTTTCCAGATTATGTTTCCCTTTGATTGCAATTTCATCTGCTCTGCAGATGTCGGTAATCGTTCCGTTCCATGCAAATTTTACAATGCCGTCTTCCAGATAAACCCCTTCATCCAGTTTCTGTTTCTGGCTGAAAAAGACCACTTTTCCCCGACTGTGCTGTGCGCAGCCTCGAATGGTTTCATCGTCATAATTTAATACCAGATAATCTTCCGCTGTCTGATTTGCAAAAATTTTGGATTTTGCTGCCAGATACCCGTCCATGTCTCCGTGACGGTCCAGATGGTCCGGTGTCAGATTCAGCAGTAGCGCCACATGCGGACAGAAAGTTTCGGTTGTTTCCAGCTGGAAACTGCTGACTTCCGCAACCACTACATCTTCTTCCGATAAAGTATTGACATAACTGATCAGAGGAACCCCGATATTCCCTCCTACAAAAACCTTTCTTCCGGTTTTCTTCATTAATTCACCGGTCAGGGTGGTTGTTGTAGTTTTTCCGTTTGTTCCGCTGATTGCGATAAACGGAGCTTTTGTATTCCGGTAAGCCAGTTCCAGTTCACCGATCACAGGAATATCATGTTCCTTTGCATATTTAACAGGAGGAATTGTGAGAGGAACACCCGGACTGACCACGATATAATCCGGCTTAATTTCAGCAACATCCGGCTGCTGTTCCCATACAAAAGAAACTCCCAGTTCTTTTAACGGTTCTGCCGCCGCGACTGTTTTCATATCTGCTAAAACAACCTGATCTCCCTGTTTTGCCAGAAATTCCGCACCTGCGAGTCCGCTGCGTGCTGCGCCGATAATTAAAACTTTTTTCCCCATTTTGTCCACCCCGTCTTTTCTTTGTCAAAATAATTATATTGTGACTGCCCCGTCGCAGTCTGCTTCTACCGCATTTTACCGGCAGAATTTCTCTGTTTCATAATACAGAACAGAATTCTGTTTAGATATAACATAATATGGTCAAAATCACTGCAAGAGCTGTGACACTCCAGAAAACAAAAACAACTTTTGTTTCTTTCCATCCGCACAGTTCAAAATGATGGTGCAGCGGTGCCATTTTAAAGACACGTTTCTTTTTCCATTTGTAAACGCCGACCTGAATGATGTCACTGACAACTTCGGCAACATAAATGATCCCGATTAACGGAAGCAGAAGTTCTGTTTTGGTTACAACCGCCAGTGCCGCAACCGCACCGCCTAAAGCCAAAGATCCGGTGTCTCCCATAAATACCTTTGCAGGATAATGATTGAAGAATAAGAATCCAAGGCAACTACCCATTAAAGCTGCAGAGAACACAATAACCGCAGGTTGCTGACTTAAAACACCAATCACGGTAAAACCGATTGCAACAATAAATGTTACACCGGAAGCCAGACCGTCCAAACCATCTGTCAGGTTTACCGCATTTGTGGTACCGACAGCAAGGAAAATAAAGAACGGTGCATACAGCCAGCCCAAATCAATTTTTACATCAAATAAAGGAATGGTCAGTTCTGTGCTGATATGCAGAACCTGCATCGCAACATAAGCCAGAACACAGGATAATACCAGCTGTCCCAGCATTTTCTGTTTTGCGGTTAACCCAAGAGAACGTTTTTTTACAATTTTAATATAGTCATCCACAAACCCAATCAGACCAAATCCGATCGTAAAGACTAACAGGAAAATACCGATAGGATCTCCCTTTGTCAGAAACAAAGTTCCTAAAGCCAGTGAGAAGAAAAACATCACACCGCCCATAGTCGGTGTTCCCTGTTTTTTCAAATGTGCCTGCGGACCGTCTGTACGGACACTCTGTCCGAATTTTAAACGATGCAGTGCAGGAATCATGATCGGTCCGATCACAAGGCACGTAATAAGACTAATTGCAAAGGCTACGATAATTTGCCACATAATTCATTTCACCCCATAAAATTCTGTACAATTTCTTCCATCTTCATCCCGCGACTGCCTTTTACCAGCATAACGTCGCCCGGTTTCAAATAGCGTTTCAGATATTCAATCGCCTGCAGATTATCCTCTGCCCAGTCAACCTGAACACCTTTCTTGTCCGCTTCTTCCCCTATCAGATGACCAAGTCTGCCAACAGCCACAACATAGTCCACATTCAGATCTGCTGCAGCCGTACCGACTTCCCGATGGCTTTCTTCTTCATAACAGCCCAGCTCGTACATATCTCCCAGAACCGCTACTTTACGGTTTCCCTTTCGGTTCATCAGAACAGAAAGTGCGCTTTTCATGGAATCCGGATTTGCATTATAGGCATCGTTAATAATGGTAATTCCGTCTTTGGAAACGGTTGTATCCAGACGCATTCCGGTCAAAGCCGCTTTCTGCAGACAATTACCGATTTCTTCCCATTTCACACCTAAATGATGCGCCACTGCAATAGCGGCAAGACTGTTGGAAACATTATGGATTCCCTGAACAGGCAATGTGATATCCTGCTCTTTTCCGTTCCAGTGAAGACGATAGGTGATTCCGTCTTCCTGCTGGGTAATCTGATCCGCCCAGTAGTCCGCTGAAGAATCTTCTGCAGAATACCATACCACTTTTCCCTTACAGGTGGAAAGCCACGGTTTCACAAAAGGCTCGTCATTTTTATTTAAAGCAATGATACTGTTTTCTTTGATATAAGGAAGCAGTTCACATTTTGCTTTCGCAATATTTTCCTGAGAACCCAGAAGTTCACAATGGGTTTTCCCGATATTTGTAATAATTCCGCAATCCGGCTGTGCCATCTTGCAGAGGAAATCAATCTGTCCCAGACCTCTCATACCCATTTCCAAAACCATGACTTTGGTTTCCGGGTTCAGTTCACTGACCGTAAGCGGCACGCCCAGTTCATTGTTATGATTTCCGCTTGTCACCACAATCGGTCCTAAAGAGGATAACAGGGTTGCCAGAAAATCTTTTGTTGAAGTTTTTCCGCAACTGCCGGTAACGGCTACAATCGGCACATTTGTTTTTTCACAGAGCCAGTGAGCCATTTTCTGCAGGAACAGCGTTCCGTCCTCAACCAGAATATAATCTGTAAATTCTTCCAGATTCACTTCTTCCGGTTTCGAAATGACAACGCCGGATGCTCCTTTTTCCACTGCCTGTTTCAAATACTTATGACCGTCTGTCTTTTCTCCAACCAGAGCAATAAACAAGTCCCCCGGTTTCACAGCACGGCTGTCAAAAGAAACCCCTGTCAGGATTTCCTCTTTGCTTTGCTTATACTCATAACCCAAAGCCTGTGCGATTTCTTTGATTGATTCATGCATGATACTCACTCCACCTAGACTTATGCCTGTTTTTTCTCAATTGCTTTCTGTGCTTCTTCATAATCGTCAAAATGATGCTTGGTTCCGTTTACATCCTGATAATTTTCATGTCCTTTTCCTGCTAACAGAATAACATCACCCGGCTGTGCCATTTCCACAGCATAGTTAATTGCGGTTCTTCTGTCCACTTCCACATGATAAGTTTCCGGTTTCATATGTTTTTCAACACCAGGTAAAATATCTTTCAGGATCTGTTCCGGATCTTCGGTTCTCGGGTTATCGGAAGTCACAACACAATAGTCACTCAATTCTGCAGATACTTCTCCCATCAGAGGACGTTTTGTGCGGTCTCTGTCTCCGCCGCAACCAAATACGGTAATCACTCTTCCTTTTGCAAAAGCCTGTGCGGTGGAAATCACATTCTGAAGACCGTCAGGTGTATGGGCATAGTCTACAATCACACTAAAGTCCTTTGCCCCTTTTACTGTCTGGAATCTTCCTGCGATCCCTCCGACTTTTTCAAGTGCATCAATAACAGATTCCAGAGAAAATCCGAGTTGTTCGCCCACTGCCAGTGCCGCTAAAGAGTTATAAACATTAAAGTTTCCGGTCAGGTGCAGTTTTACAGGATGTCCGTCTACTGTATAGGAAACCCCTTCCGCTCCAACCTGAACATCTTCCGCTTTCCAGCTTGCATCCTTTTCCATACTGTAGGTGATCACCGGCACATTGGAAGCTACCATAAAATGGCTTGCCCAAGGATCGTCCAGATTAATTACCGCAGCTTTCTTCAGGCCTTCTTTTTCACCTTTTGCACCAAGCATTTTAAACAGTTTGGTTTTTGCTTCACAGTAATTATCCATGGTTTTATGATAATCCAGATGATCCTGGGTCAGATTTGTAAATACTGCCACATCAAAATCACAACAGGTTACACGGTGTAAATCCAACGCATGACTGCTGACTTCCATAACCGCATAGTGAATACCCTCTTCCACCATCTGTGCAAACATCTGCTGAAGTTCCAGCGCTTCCGGTGTTGTACGGGATCCTTCCAGAATCCGATCTCCGATTCGATTGTGAATGGTCCCGACCAGACCTGTTTTTTCTCCGTGTGCTTCAATAATATCGCAAATTAAATTTGTGGTTGTTGTTTTTCCATTGGTACCGGTTACCCCGATCAGTTTCAGTTTTTCACTTGGATGTTCATAAAATGCATTACTGATCTGTGCCAGTGCCAGACGACTGTCTTTTACTAAAATCCATGGATAATCCATGGTGCAGTATTCTTCATCCGTCACCATAATTGCAATCGCGCCGTTTTTTAACGCCTGCTGAATATATTTATGGCCATCGGATTCAAACCCGCGAATTGCCACAAACAGGTTTCCCAGTTCCACCTTTCTGGAATCATACTGAATTCCTGTGATCTGTAATCCCTTCAGAATACAGTGTTTTTCATAATCCACTTCTTCAAGTAAATCCGTTAATATCTTCATACACATTTGTAGACAGACTGCTTGCGCTGACTGCCGTTCTCCTTTCAATCTGTTCTGTATATTAAAATCATATTTTATTATTTCTTGTCCACCTTATATCGTACCACATCAGCGCCCATTGGGAAACTGTTGTTTTACAAAAAGACAAAAGAATGGACAAAAGCCCATTCTTTTGATCCTTTAATCCCATAGAGGTTCTTCTTCCTTATTCGGAGGAGCCTTTTCATTTTCTGTCTGTGACGGATCTCCAGCTTCCGGCGGCGAATCCTTTTTCGCATCAACCGAGTTCACGCCGAAATTAACGGTGACAGGCGTCCCTTTTTTAATCGGTGTTCCCGGTTCTATGCTCTGACTGACACAAACCCCGCTGCCTTTCATCGTAGCCGGTATTCCCATTCCGGTCAGTACACGATCCGCTTCTTTGATTGTCTTCCCATACAGTGCCGGCATAGAAATCTGATCCCCGTTGGCAGGTCCGCAATACAAATAGACATTTCCGCCCTTCGGCACTTTTGTGCCCGGAGCAGGAATATAGGTATACACTACTTCACCCTGTGTTTCAACAAACGGAGTCAAGCCTGCAGCCTGAATTGCCGCAATAGCATTATATGGATCTTTATCGGAAAGTTTCGGTACCTCTACTTCTTCCACAGGTGCCGGTTCTGCAATCGAAATATTTTTCGGCACATTCATATAGCGAAGAACATCTCCCATAATCCGGCTGAACACAGGCCCTGCTGTAGAACCGCCTCCGCCTCCGCCGGCAGGTGTGTCGACAATTACAATACAGGCAATCTGCGGATTGTCAGCAGGTGCAAACCCTGCAAAAGATACCACGCGATCATGCTCGGAATATCCGCCGCCGCGCCCTACTTTTTCTGCAGTACCTGTTTTCCCGCATACTTTATATCCTTCCACTTTCCCTTTTTTACCGGTTCCGTTGGATACAACGTTTTCAAGAATCGCCCATACTTCACGAGCGGTTTCTTCCGAAATAACCTGACGAACTACTTCCGGTTCTGTTTTCTTTACCAGTTCTCCGTCAAAATTTTTGATTTCATCCACAATATGCGGTTTCATCAGTCTTCCGCCGTTCGCCACCGCGGAAATAGCTGTAATCATCTGAATTGGTGTATAAGCATTTGTCTGACCGATTGACATCGCAGCAAGGTCAAACGGCATGACCGATCTCTCCGGTACCATCAGACTGCCTGCTTCCCCCGGAAGATCAATTCCTGTTTTTTGCGTCATCCCGAATCCTTTCAAATAATCGTAAAACCGATTAACGCCAAGTCTTCTGCTGACTTCTACGAATACAGGGTTACAGGAGTTTGCAACACCCTGCGTAAAGCTTTCCGCACCGTGACCGCTCTTTCTGTGACAGTTCATTCTCATATCACCGATCATTTGATAACCTGCACAGTAAAAAGGTTCCTGTGCAGAAGTAACACGGTCCTCAAGCCCCATTGCCGTTGTCATAATTTTAAATGTGGAACCGGGCTCATACAGCCCGTTTACCGCGAAGTTCTTCCATAAGTTTTGATCCACTTCACCCGGTTTATTCGGATCATAATCCGGATAATTCGCCATTCCCAAAACCGCTGCGGTTTTTACATCCATTACAATTGCTGTGGCTCCTTTTGCATTTTCCTGTGCCACAACCTGTTTTAATTCCCGTTCAATAATATACTGGATTGTTTCATCTAATGTCAGATAAATATCATTTCCCGGTATAGACGGAACCACAGCCTTATATCCGTTCGGAATTTCATTTCCCGCACCGTCATATTCAATCAGAAGTTGTCCCGGTCTACCCAAAAGTGTGCTGTCATATTTCATTTCCAGCCCACTCAGCCCCTGGTTATCCATACCGGAAAACCCGATTACCTGACCTGCCAGAGACCCTTTCGGATAAGAGCGCTTGGTTTCCTCCAGGAAATAAACACCCCGATATTTCAGCTTTCTAATCTGTTCTGACTGTTCATCAGTCATTTTTCGTTTCACATATGTGAAACTGGACTCTTTATCTATTTTCTTATCCAGTTCATCCGGATCAATTTCAAGGATGGTCGCCAAATCGGCAACCACCGCTTCACGTTTCTGTCTTTTTTTCCCTTCCTGCTGATCCGCTTTACGGATTTCATTCGGGTTAATATACACCGTATCGCATGGAATACTGACCGCCAGGGCACTTCCCTTAGCATCATAAATCGTTCCGCGGTTTCCCTTCAGTTCAACCTGTCTCAATCTGGAATCCAGTGCACTGTTCTTTAATTCAGACGCCTGAAAAAATTGCATATATCCTAATTTTCCGAGAATCAGCACAAATACAATCATGACCAGACTGAAAAATACTATTATTCTTTTTTTCATAATGCAAATCACATATCGCTTCTCTGTGTTTTATCGAAAAGACGCAATTTCTCCTTTCCGTCACCGATTTTTCTCACCGCGGGAAAACCGGTTATTCTAGCGCATAATCATTCCGATTACTTCCTTTACTTTTTCTAGCGCACTGCTTTTCTTCTCCGCCTCATCTTCGCTCTGAACTTTTTCTTCTCTTGGAGGAAGATAAATAATTTCTGTTTCGGCAGGCGGACGCATTTCCATATTATAGATTGCAATCGCTTCTACATTTCTCAGTTCTCCGGTTAACGCAATCTGTTTTTCTATTTTACCGTTTTTCATTTCAATTGTTTTAACTTCTTCTTTTGCATGACTTACCTCAACAGCCAGCTCTTGTTTATAGGCACTTGTCATGACCAACGTAACACCCAACGCGAAGATCATTACCAGAGTCGGAACATAGTGAAGCCAGTCTACAGTTTTTGGTTTCACTTTTTTCTTTTTCCGTTTGGTATTTGCTACGGGCTGCTCTATATAGGGATTGTATTCCTCCTGTAATGCGTTCGATGTATACATATAATCAGGAGCATAATTTTGATAGGAACTTTTTGTATAATTTTTCTTCCGTTCTTCTGCTCTCCGAACCGTATCGTTATGACGTACCCGTTGATTGGATCTTTTGGCGGTTTTCCTCATAACCCTACTCCTTTCAATATATACCTTCTCCATCTTCCGCTTCCTGTTTTCCCGTCGTCTTACAAAAAGCTTCTATATAGTGAACCGGTCTTTCCATTTTCCTTCATCAGACAATTTTTTCAACTGCCCGAAACTTTGCACTTTTTGATCTGGAGTTTTCCTCCAGTTCCTCTTTTGTTGCAACAACAGGTTTTCTGGTAAGAATTTTTACCTCGGAAACCTTATCACACTGACAAATCGGCAGTTCCGGCGGGCAAATACAATCTAATGCCAGATAACGGAACTGTTCCTTTACAATTCGGTCTTCAAGAGAATGGAATGAAATAATTCCCAGTCTTCCACCCTTTTTCAGATGGTTGACTGCCACACGGATGGTTCTGTTCAAAACACCCAACTCATCATTTACTTCTATCCGAATTGCCTGAAATGTACGTTTTGCCGGATGGGAGCCTTCTTCCCGTGCTCCTCTCGGAATTGCCCTTTTAATAATATCCACCAGCTGTCCGGTCGTGTCTACCGGCTCCTTTTTCCGAAATTCGACAATAAACTGAGCGATTCTTTTTGCCCAGCGTTCTTCTCCGTACTCTTTAATAATTTTATGAAGTGCTTCTTCCGAGTATCGGTTTACAACATCCCATGCAGTCAGCTCACCGCTTTGATCCATTCTCATATCAAGAGGTGCATCCTGCATATAGCTGAATCCCCTGTCCTTATCATCCAACTGATGTGAAGATACTCCGATATCGAATAAAATACCGTCAACACCCTCAGGTGCATATTCATTTAATATATCATCCAGGTTACTGTAATTGCTGTGTACATATGTTACGCGTTCGCCAAACTCGCTCAAATTCGCCTGCGCGGCTTCTAAGGCTTCTGTATCCTGGTCAATCCCGATCAGACTGCCGGATGAACCCATACGCTCTAAAAAACCTCTGCTGTGGCCGCCGCCTCCTAAGGTGCAGTCTACAAATACTTCACCCGGCTTCGGTGCCATGATTTTCATAATCGGATCATATAATACAGGAATGTGTTTAAATTCCATTTCCTTTGCTAACCCCCTGTACTTAAATAAGAAATCCCATTTCACTCATGCCGGTCGCCAGTTCTTCCGGTGTCTGACTTTGTTCAAAATAGGACTCCCTTTTTTCTTTATCCCAAATTTCAAGACGATTGCCGGTTCCGGCAATCACAACATCTTTTTTTAATCCCGCATGTTCGCGTAAATTAGGCGGAATCATCACACGTCCCTGTTTATCCAGTTCACTGTCCGTTGCACCGGAAAAGAAAAACCGGCTGAATGCTCTTGCACGCGGTTCACTTAACGGTAACGTCTGAAGTTTTTCCTCAAGTGCTTTCCACTGTTCCATCGGATAGACAAACAGGCACCCATCCAGACCTTTTGTAATAACAAATGTTTCTCCCAGCGCCTCACGCAATTTTGCCGGAATAATCACTCTTCCTTTTGCGTCAAGCGTATGGTCAAATTCGCCGTAAAACATCTGAATGCACCTGCCTTTCTTTCCAAAATTCAGGGATAATGCTTTCATTTCACACGGGTTCTGTTAAATAAACACAAATCTGTTTTTTCTTCATTTCATCTTCGTTTTTGAAAAAAGCAGACTCTCCCCCATGATTAACTACTCTATACCACTATACACCACAATACATACAAAAAGCAAGAATTAGTCATCATTTGCGCATTACGAAACTATATTGTAACCATTTTGTCACTTAATTACAAATACTAGTAATCATGCATAAATTTTCATTAAATCAAAATGAACCAATGCCTTCTTTTTTCCCGCAATCCCTGTTGTTCAAAACTCCCTGTTCAACAAAAGTATCTTTCATGCTATAATGAAGGGTAACATGTTTTCCTAATCGACGGAAAGGCGGTCTGGTAATGCGTCCAAAAAACTATAAGCCCACTTTCAAACGAAAGAAAAAAAATCCAGAAAAACAACCGGAACCAAAAAAAGAGGTTCAGTCTGCCGGTGAAGCCAGTGAAGAACTGCAAAAACTTGCGGCAATCACAGAAGAGCTGACCCGCTATATGGAAAAATCAAGGATCGCGGAATATATTCAGTATCTGGAACATCCCTCCCGCATGCTTTGGACAAACTTCCTGATCGGAATCGCTCGCGGACTTGGCAGCACCATAGGCCTTGCCTTAGTACTCGGTTTATTTTTTTACATTATTCAGAAAATCATTATGCTGAATTTGCCCGGAATCAGTGACGCCATCGCAGATTTTATCATCATGATTCAGGAAAACTATCATATGTTAAAATAGGCATATCGACAAAACGGAAGGATCTTTTACTTTATTTCCGAAGGGGACAGTTTCATGTATTTTTATCTACCGATTATCATATTTTTACTGCTTGACCAGGGCATTAAAATTCTGGTTCGTACCACAATGACGGAAGGACAGTCCATTCCGGTCATTTCAGGGATTTTTCACATCACCTATATTGAAAATCCTGGTGCCGCGTTCGGAATGCTTGCCAACCAGCGACTGCTGTTTATTTTAATTACAGCCGTCATGCTTTGCATTTTGATCTATGTTTATCTGCATCTGCCAAACCGAAAATCTGCCGCATCGGTCAGTCTGGCACTGATTGTAAGCGGAGCCATCGGAAACTTTATTGACCGTTTTCTCTACGGAACCGTGACCGATTTTCTGGATTTTCAGATCTGGCCGATTTTCAATATTGCGGATATCTGTATCTGTTGCGGAGTTGCACTGCTCTGCTACTTATTAATCTTCAAAGGAGACAGTTTTTAATGGACACTTTTGACCTGCAGATCGCTGCAGAAGAAAACACAAAACGACTGGACAGTCTGCTCGCTGAAAAAATTGACGGAGTTTCCCGTTCCTATATTCAGAAATTAATTTCCGAGGAGCAGATTCTGGTAAATGATAAAAAAATCAAATCCAATTATAAAGTGAAAACCGGCGACCGGGTCTGGATTGAAATTCCGGATGCCGCACCGATCGATATTCTTCCTGAACCGATGGATTTGAATATTGTCTATGAAGACAGCGATCTGATTGTTGTCAACAAACCTGCCGGTATGGTGGTTCATCCCGCCCACGGACATTATTCCGGAACACTGGTAAACGGCCTTATGGCACACTGCAGTGATTTATCCGGTATCAACGGAAAAATGCGGCCCGGTATCGTACACCGTATTGATAAAGATACCTCCGGACTACTTATGATTGCAAAGAACGATATGGCTCATAATCACCTGGCGGCACAGCTGAAAGAACACAGTACTAAACGCGCTTATTACGCACTGGTTCAGGGAGTCATCAGTGAACCTGCCGGACAGATTGATGCTCCGATCGGCAGACATGAAGTCGATCGCAAAAAAATGGCGGTTACACTGAAAAACAGTAAAGAAGCCAAAACACATTATTACGTAAAGCAACGTTTTCAGAAACATACCTTTATCGAGTGCCGACTGGAAACCGGTCGCACCCATCAGATTCGTGTGCACATGTCCTATCTCGGTTATCCGTTAGTCGGAGACCCTCTCTACGGAACCAGAAAGAACAATCTCGGGTTTACCGGACAGGCTCTGCACGCCTACGCCCTTGGTTTTATCCATCCGCGAACCGGAGAAGAAATGTATTTCGAAGCTCCTCTTCCGGATCATTTTCAACAGACCTTAAAAATTCTGGAACAAGGAGGCTGATCGTATGTCAGCAAGTACCACTGTAATGGATCAGCCGGCAATCAGTCGCTCTCTGAATCGTATTGCTCATGAAATTCTCGAGCGCAATAAAGGGACCGATCACCTGATTTTTGTCGGTATTAGACGCCGGGGAGTTCCTCTGGCAAAAAGGCTTGCGGAAAAAATTGAACAGATCGAAGGACAGGCTGTTCCTGTCGGAGAACTGGATATCACATCCTACCGGGATGATCTGGGATCCTATGATACCAAAGTGACCCTGACGGAAAATAAGCTTCCTTTTAATGTGACCGGAGAAAAGATTATTCTTGTGGATGATGTTCTCTTTACCGGCCGTACGATTCGGGCCGCACTGGACGCTATCATGGACCACGGCAGACCGAAAAATATTCAGTTGGCTATTTTGATTGACAGAGGACATCGCGAACTTCCAATCAAAGCAGACTATATCGGTAAAAACATTCCGACTTCTCACCGGGAAGGCATTCGTGTCCGCCTGACAGAGGTAGACGGGGTAGACGATGTTGCCATTCTGCACAATGACCAGGATACCGTCTAGTCAATTTCCGTTTTCTGGGGCAATTTATAGATTTATGTCATTAAAAATATATTGATATGTATATATGTATATAACAAAAAGAGGCCGGATTTCATACCAACGGCCTCTTTTCTTTCTTTGTCGCGTTCCTCCTCATCACGATTTTTATCTCCTATTATCATTTTTTCTTATTTACATACTTTTTTCTTCCAGTAATTGGTATAAAATGTCTTACTCTTCCTTCCCTCTTTTTTCTACAAGCTCTTTTCCTCCTTTTCTATATTTCCAAAGAATATAATGTACATGTAAGTAACTTTAACTTATTAAAAAAGTAACGCTAACTATATTTATTAAGAGAAAAATGACATATATATTTCTAAAATTACAACATACAACTATTTCTATATTTCTATCATAATATTTATATCATAAACGCCTAATTCATCTACAAAATTAGATAGTATTTTTTTGTATCGTCATTTACAAATCAGAATTTTTTTGGTATACTATGATGTATGTACAGGGGGTATGGGTTTTTAATTAGAAAATTTTATCGATTTTTCACAGGAGGGATACTATGTTAAGTGACAGCATGCGTGTTTTTATCACAGTAGCTGATAAAAAGAATTTTTCCAAGGCTGCCAAAGCACTCTCTTTGACACAGCCAGCTGTCAGCTTTCAGATTCAGACATTAGAGCAATATTACCAGACAATGTTGTTTGACCGTGTAAACCGTCACGTCAAATTAACCGCTGCAGGTGAATTACTTTTAGATTACGCTGTTCATATGAATAATCTGCAGGCTGAATTAGAACGTAACATGCAACAGCTGACAGGCCATGTTAAAGGTGAGTTATTAATTGGTGCCAGCACTACAATCGGAGAATACATACTTCCTTATGTAGTGGGTAGCTTCAAACAAGACTATCCGGATGTTAATGTTACAATCCAGATTATGAATACAAAAGAAATTGGTAAACTGGTTGTCAACAAAACATTTGACTTAGGGATTATTGAAGGACCTTTAAAACCATTTGAGTCAATGGAAACACATAAATTTTTAGAAGATGAACTGGTACTTGCCATTCCTTCCAACCATCCATATGCTTCCAGAAAATCCATTACACTGGACGAATTAAAAGATCTTCCTTATATTACCAGAGAACCTGGTTCCGGAAGCCGTCTGATTTTTGAACAGGCATTAATCGACGCTGATTTTGATATTGAAAACCTGAATATTGTAATGGAACTTGGTAGCACAACCTCTATTAAATCTGCAATCATGGGTGGACTCGGTATTTCCACTATTTCAAAATGGGCCATTCAGGATCTGTTGAAAACCGGTAAGGTTGCAGCATTAAACATTGAAGGTTTAACACTGAAACGTGGGTTCAATATTATCTTAAACGAAGAAAAATTCCAGTCGGAAGCAACCGGCAAATTCCTGGATTTCCTTGATGTCGATAACATCAATCATATTCTGGAAAGCTGATCTCCGCTGAGTATAGGAGTGAAATAAATGTTAAATGACAGTATCCGCGTATTTTTAACCGTTGTTGAAAAGAAAAGCTTCTCGAAAGCAGCGAAAGCATTATTTCTTACACAGCCTGCTGTCAGCTTCCAAATTCAGATGCTGGAAGAATATTACGGTACCAGACTTTTCGATCGTGTCAGCCGTAATATCATCTTAACAGATGCAGGCCACCTTCTGCTGAAATATGCAAACGAAATGAATCGTCTGCAGGCAGAGCTGGAACGGGAAATGCAGGATTTAACCAGTAATATTAAAGGGAAACTTAAAATCGGTGCAAGTACCACAATCGGGGAATACATCGCACCGTACATTTTGGGTGCCTTTAAAAATATGTACCCTGATGTAGAACTGAGTCTAGAAGTTGCTAACTCAGAAGATATTGAAGCTGATATTCATGATACCACTTTGGATATCGGATTAATTGAAGGGCCTCTGATCGGAAAAGATTTGGAATCTATTCCTTTCTTAACCGACCATTTACAACTCGTTACAAGTACCAACCATCCTTGGGCTAACTTGGATACCATCTCCGTTTTTGAGCTGGATAAGTTCCCATTTATTTCCCGGGAAAAAGGTTCTGGTACCAGAGTTGAAATTGAACAGCATTTGAAAAAAGCAGGTTTTTCCGCAAACAACCTGAATATTATCATGGAACTGGGTAGTTCTTCTGCAATCAAAGCTGCCGTTGAAAGTGATCTTGGGATTTCCATTCTCTCTAAATGGGCTGTTCAGGATAAAGTGAAAAACGGGATGCTTCACAGCATCAACTTAAAAGAAGACGAATTCACTCGTACTTTCCGTATCATCTATCATAAGAAGAAATTCAAAACTCAGGCCAGCGAAGAATTCCTTCGTTTCCTGAAATCTGATGAAATTGAAGGTCTGATTGAATAAACGATTCTTTTCTATATTATTATTTTGACGTTTTACAGGACAGAGATATCTCCTCTGTCCTGTTTTTTTACTTGGCTATGCTTTAGTTCACGAAAATTATCGTTTCAGGGAAGCCGGTATCTTAATTTTAAAAGAGAAGTAATGTGAACTGCATCGGTACTAAAAAATACCTGTCATAACAGTTATACTGTTTCGACAGGTATTTCAGAGAAAACATGGTCAAGTAAGAGACAGACGCACCGAAAAACTGTCGTCCAGATCTTTTAGAGTGAATCCTTTTTCATCTAACAGCAGATACCCTCTAATGCTGTTTTCTTTCGGCAACGTGATCGAGCCCGGATTTGCAAGAATATATCCTTCCCGCTCTTCCAATACCGGAATATGTGTATGTCCGTGCAGCAGAACATCACCTTCACTCAACATTGGCAGACTGTTTTCATTGAAATGATGTCCGTGTGTTGCAAAAATCATGCGTGTTCCAACGGACAGCAGACAATAGTCCGCCAAAATCGGAAACTGAAGCATCATCTGGTCCACTTCACCGTCACAATTTCCGCGAACACAGAGTATTTTCTCTTTCCGTTCATTTAACATGGCGGCTACCGCTTTCGGGTCATATTCTTCCGGAAGAGGATTTCTCGGTCCATGGTATAAAAGATCTCCTAATAAAAGAAGTTTGTCGGCTCCTTCCCGGTCAAAAGCCTCCAGTAATTTTCTGCAGTAAAAAGCAGACCCGTGAATATCTGATGCAATAAAGTACTTAATCATAATCTATCATTGCACATTTTGTGCAATTTCCCTCCTTTGTTGTCATCTATAATACTTTTTGTAAGTTATAATAAGTAATAAATTTTTTCTATCATCGTTTTTTCGCAATCCGGTACTTTCACTATTGACGAAAACCCAATGCCACAGATTATAATATCATTTATCGCAACATTTGAAAAGAGTCTGTCTGATTCTGTGCCTTCCCCTACTCTGTGAAATCAGACAGCCGAAAACTGTTTTATTCTTGTCTGCTTTAAGAAGGGAGTTTTTCTTTTGCAACTCGATTTACTGCATGATCATCCGAAAAATCTTTTTTTCAGATATCTCGTACCATCCGTTGGTGCAACGATGGTAACTTCCATCTATCTTCTCGCTGATTCGATCATGATCGGAAAAGGACTCGGAGATGTAGCAATTGCCGCACTGAATCTGTTACTCCCGATTTTTAATATTCTCTTTGGTACCGGAGCGCTGTTCGGCGTCGGAGGCGGTGTCCTGTTTTCCGTCGCTATGGGCAATCAGGATCCGACACGTGCCAAAAAATATTTTTCTCTTGCACTTCTCCTGAATACCGGATTTATGCTCTTTTATCTCGCTTCCGGTATCTTTTTTCTGGAACCGATCCTGACCTTTTTAGGCGCAACCCCAGTCACTATGCCGGATGCATATGAATATGCCTTCTGGGTTCTCTTCGGTGTACCCTGTTTCACCTTCAGTACCTTTCTGCAGGCTGTCGTTCGAAATGATAAAAATCCCAATCTTGCTATGGTCGCTGTCATGACCGGCGGAATTTTAAATATTATTCTGGACTGGATTTTTATTTTTCCGTTCCAGTGGGGAATGGCAGGCGCCTCCATCGCATCGGTAATCGGCTCCAGTACGGCCTGTCTGATTCTGTGCACCCATTTTTTCAGAAAAAACTGCAACCTGAAATTTTCACTGCATGCCATCCGTCCCCGTTATATCCGAGAAATTTTCGGATATGGCTTTTCCAGTTTTTTTATGGAAATTTCCAACGGACTGATTATCTTTGTGTTTAATCTTCAGGCATTACGTTATGCCGGAGAAGTCGGCGTTACCGTTTACAGTATTTTATCCAATACCGCCTACATGGTCACTTCTCTGAGTAACGGCATCGCACAGGCGGCACAGCCTTTGATGGCAATTAATTTCGGAGCAGGATATACCGACCGCATAAAAAAATTCCGAAAATACGGACTTGTAACCGAATCCGTTGAAGGACTCGGATTTGCACTGGTGGGACTTCTCCTCCCTCTTGCCGTTATTTACGCATTCCTAAACCCGAGCGAAACCGTTCTGGAAATGGCACCGAACGCTGTGAGATTCTATTTTATCTCCTTCCTGTTCCTGCCGTTAAACATCTTTTTCATTAACTACTTCCAGGCTATTTTAAAGCCCAAACAGGCCATGACCGTCTGTATCTTAAGGGGGCTTGCTTTAGGTGTTTCTTTCGCGTTGATTCTTCCCGTATTTTTTGATATCACCGGACTCTGGCTGGCTATGCCTTTTGCCGAAGTACTGACACTGCTCATCGCGTTTCTGATGAAACAGAAAACCAAAATAAATCTCCATAATCCGGAATCCCGGTCGTTTTAAACACAACAAGAAAAACCGATCCGTAAAAGTCTGATGAAACCATCTTTCTTTTACAGATCGGTCTTTTTTATATTCGACACACAAAAATCTGCGAAAACAACTCAGATATTCAGCTGTTTTAAAAAATCTTTCGTTTTAAGCGGTCGGGTCAGCATCTGTTGTAGCTGCATATCCAGATAATTCTCAACCGACTGCCTGCCCTCTTTACTGATATAGAGCAATCCAAACCGGTGCAGAGGAATCTCCGACATCGTCTTTAAAAGCGTCCTTCCTTCCTGGTTCAGCCAGCTTCCGGAGGAAACTCTTCTCGCGCATTCCTGGCAAAGCAGGCCTCCGTGCACACCGGCAAACCGCTCTCCGTGTAATCGTTTTCCGCAATGCAGACAGGTTTTCATCTGAAGCCCGTATCCCATATGCGCAAGCAGCCTTGTCTCAAGAAAATGTACCGCAAGCCATGCATCAATATATTCCATCATATGATAGGTCTGTAAAATCTTCAGAAACAGTTCTTCATCTGCCTGCTTTTCCGCAATCACCTGATTGCAGAGCTCCGCCGCATAGCTTGCGTAACTCATCTTAATCAGGTCCTTTCGCAAAGAAGGAAATGCAGAAACAGTTGTTGCCGCAGTCACCAGCGGAAACCCTTTTGTGGCAGTCAGTACCAGTTCCGACTGACTGAACAGCAAAATCCCGCTTCTTATTTTACTGGAGGTTTTTTTGACCCCTCTCGCCTGTACCGTTATTTTTCCCAGTTCTCTGGTATAAACGGTTAACAATTGGTCCGATTCTTTATAATCCTGACTCCTCAGAATGATTCCGTTCACATTCTGATATTGTTCCATCCGTCAAGCACGCACCCTTTCTTTTTTGGAATTTGATAACCTCCGCTATTTCAGTTCATGCTTGTCAATACCTTCATCAAAATCTCGGTCAAATTCTTCATCTGTATCGGTTTCCATTTTACCGGCTTTGTCTTTCGCCTCTGCTCCCTTTGGGAGTTCCATCATCGATTCAATAGCCTTTTCCGCCCGTTCTTCTTCACTTAAATACGGTCTGATTTTATTGCGGATATCCTGCATTTTTTCATCCAGAAGGGCTGCCAGGTCCGCACACTGATTTAATCCGATAATAACATTGCGCGGTACTACTTTTCCCTTCTTATAATATAGTTTGTGTTCCAGACTTGCCCAGAAATCCATCGCAATGGTGCGGATCTGTACCTCAATTGTTACCATTTCTGTTTTATCGGTTAAGAATACCGGCACTTCCACCAAAAGATGCAGGCTGCGATAACCGTTATCTTTCGGGTTTTTAATATAATCTTTGACTGCAGTCACTTTAATATCGGACTGACTTGCCAGTTTTTCGGAAATTTCATAAATATCTTCTACAAAAGAGCATACCACACGAATTCCGCCGATATCATGCAGATTTTCCCTTGCGCTCTTTGCCGATACCGGATATCCCCGCCGAATCAGCTTTTCAATTGTCTTTTTCGGATTTTTAATTCTTGTTTCAATGTGTTCAATCGGATTGTAATCATGTAAAAAATCATATTCTTCATTTAAAATATTCAATTTTGTTACAATTTCATCCAAACCGAATTTATGAATTACGAATAAATATCGCCATTCGTTTAATTCCTTTATTTCATTCACGTCAATCAAATCTTTTAAGGTGTCCACTTCACTTAAAAACCCACCGTTACTATTATCAATAACTACCGACAATCTAAAACACTCCTTCTTCTGTTTGTCCTTATTGGGAGAAATCATTTTCTTTCCTTGGAATCTATGCTATAATTCTATACATGTTTTATTATAACATCATCATTTTATGAATTCTAGGGGGGAAGTTTCATGTCCTTGGATGGAATTGCAATTCATGCCCTTGTTGACGAACTGAAAGAAAAACTGATCGGCGGACGTATTGATAAAATACAGCAGCCGGATCCCAGCACATTAATTTTGTCTGTACGTCAGCCCGGACATCATGACAGACTGCTGTTATCCTGCAATGCGCAGACTGCGCGAATCGGAATCAGTACAATCCAGAAAGTAAATCCTACACAGCCGCCGCTGTTCTGTATGGTTATGCGTAAACATATGGAGGGCGGTAAAATTATAGATATTCGTCAGGTCGGTTGGGAACGTATTGTGGAAATCGTAACCGAAGGCTATGATGAAATGGGAGAAAAAGCGACCCGTGTTCTTATCGGGGAATTCATGGGAAAACACAGTAACCTGATTTTAGTGAATCCGGATACCAATGTTATCCTTGACAGTGCCAAACGGCTCGGTTTTGAAACCAGTCACTACCGTCAGGTACTCCCGGGACTCCAGTACGTGGCACCGCCTCCGCAGGATAAGATCGATATCACCGATCTGACCGCAGAGACCATGACGGAATTTTTTATGGACGCACAGCCAAGCAAAAGTCTGAAAAAAATTCTGCTTTCCAATCTTTCCGGTGTCGGTCCGCAGACAGCCGCCGAACTGATCCACAGAAGCGGTCAGAATCCGGATGACCGTACGGATTTTTTAGGTCAATATGATTATGATCGTATCTGGCAGCAGATCCTCTGGCTCAGAGAACTGCTGGAAACAAAAAACTACACTCCGACGTTTGTGGAAGACGGTAAAAAACCATATGCCTTTGCGCCTTTTCCGTTAGAACAGTTTTCACAAATGAAACAGACCGCTCTGCCGTCTATGAGTGAACTGATCGAAATGTTTATCGGGAAAAAGGAACAGAGTAATCTGCTCACCCAGCGTTCCGGCGATCTGGAACGCATTATCAACCGTGAAATTGAACGATGCGAAAAGAAACTGGCCCTACAGTTGGATAAAGTGGCAGAAGGTGAAAATTCCGAACATTTCAAAATTTGGGGAGAATTACTGACTGCCAATCTGTATCAGATTAAGCAGGGAGATCAGGCTGAAGTGGTCAATTACTATGATCCGGAACAGAAAACCGTTCTCATTCCGATGAAGGCCAATCTGACACCAAATGAAAATGCACAAAAATATTTCAAAAAATATACCAAGGCTAAAATCGGGGCGGAACAGTCCCAAATCCAGGCCGACCTTACCATGGATGAAATCAACTATTTAGACAGTATCAAAAACAGTCTCAGAAATGCACAGTCCATGGATGATTTACAGGATATCCGTCTGGAACTGGAAGGCGCTTCCTATGTAAAAGCAAAACTGACCAAACAGAACAAGAAAAATAAAAAAGCACCGGTCTTTAAACCGTTGCGTCTCTATTACGGAGATATTGAAATTATAGTCGGAAAAAACAATGTACAAAATGATTATGTCACACTGAAACTTGCCAGAAACAATGATGTCTGGTTCCACGCAAAAGATATTCCGGGTTCCCATGTTGTCATTCGCAATCATCAGGAACAGCGTGAACTTGGACAGGATGTCCTGGATTTTGCCGCACATTTAGCCGCTTATTTCAGTAAAAGCCGCCAGTCTTCTTTGGTTCCTGTGGATTATACCTTAAAACGATATGTACACAAACCGAACGGTGCCAAACCAGGACGGGTTATTTACGAAAACCAGAAAACAATTTACATTACGCCGGATGAGGACGAAATTCAGAGAATTCTTTCCGAATGTACCGTACCTGCTTCCGAACGTGAACAGACTGAAAACTAAACAAACGAAGCCGGTGTATATCTGTCTTAAAAACAGATATACACCGGCTTTCTTCTTTATCTGTACTTATTACAGAAAGAACAGTATAATTCCCGGAATTGCAAAGACTGCACCGAGCCATCCCCGTTTTTCGATATGAACCAGATACTGGCTGGCAAATCCCCATACCATTTCTTCCATTCTTCTGTTATCCATGGCCATAATCTGACGTTCTGCCAAATCTGCCAGCTGCATTTTCTTTAAAAGAGGCACTGCATAAATTTCTGCTGTTTCAAACGCGGCGGACAATGCCGGTTTTAAGATCGCCTCACAGTTTTTCTCGGTAAACATTTCCCTTGCACTTGTACCGAGATCTAATAATATAACTTCTGTTTTATATTTGACCCAATCCTTAAAGTTCTGGTCGGAGAGAATCCCCTGCAGAATCTTTTGCAAAGACTGGCTCATAGCATCCCACTCTACCCACTGATCCATTGTGGTAACAGATGCTTTTTTCATGAATGTTCTCCAGAAGGATTGCATCGTATCCGCAATGTCTCCGTCTTCTAAGAGTTGCGAAAGTAAGAATGAGGTTGTCATTCCACGGGTCAGCTGTGCAGATGTAATCTGACTCAAGCGCATTTCAATCTGAGACTGCACAAAAGGGCGCCAGCAATCCAGCATTTCCTCTTTATGCAACTGCCACTGAAATCCAAACTGAATATTTGCACGTTCCAGTAATACATCCACGTCAATCCATTTTTCAAAAACCTGTACAGGCTGTTTTCGTAAAAGATTCCACGCACCGTCTGTCAGAGCTGTAAAACATTCCCCGATAATCCTATGCTGTAAAATACCTTTAAAACTGTACTGTAGCTGGGATTCCTGAATCGGAATCATAGAAAGAATCGGGAAAATATGTTCCAGCCAGAAATGCTTGATAATCCCTTCCATCTCTCCTTCTTTTGCGTTTAGGAACGCAGGCAGTTTTTGATGGATCACACGGGTTACAATCTTTGCAACCAGCAAATCGCCGCCCATCATGTTATACCCCATCTGCTGCATGAAACCGAGTTTCCCGTGAATCATATTCTGAACCGATGTCGTCAGTTCTTTTTCTTTTCCGTACAGAATCTTCATCAGACCGTTTTCCAGTTTTACAGTGATTTTGTGATAATTCCATCCACTGCTGCTCGTTTCCAGCCACTGATGCATCCGTTTCCGGCTCAGCCAGGCCTCTGCCTGCTTCGCAAACCGGTCACTGGTTTCCTCTTTTTTCAGCCAGCCGGCCAAATACTGTTGCAGAGAATCTCTGGCAGTTTCCAGTTCATCCGGACTCACAAACTGCTCCACTTTCCGATCGCTGCGGAATAACTGGTGAACGCCTGCTGTCCAATCCGGCATATACTCTTCCCGAAACCAATTGGAAATACTTTCCCAGATCTGATCCCCGTGAAAAATCTGTGTCAGCGGAATCGTCTGCTGCAGTTCTGTCTGCAAGCCTTTTTCCGCCATATGGATCAGTTTCTGATTCCAGATTTTTCCCCCGTCTTCTCCGGAGGTATTTAAGAACGTCAGCGGAATCCGGCCGGCATCCGCGAGAAGTTTCGGATAATCCAAAGCACCTTCCCAGTCAATTGCTCTCAGTAATTTTTCTCCGAGATATTTTCTCTGCCCGGATAAGACCGCAAAAAGATTTCCGACCCAATTCTGTTCTCCGGCAACCGTTTTCGTAAACTCCAGCCAGTGCGGCTGTGTGTTTCGAATCAGCTGTTTTAAAATATCTTCATTTAAAACATAATGATCCACCAGTCTGCCCATGTTTTTGGAAAAACTTTCTTTCTGTTTTGGAATCACACCCTGCAGTTGCCGAATCCCTTTTACCGGATGATACGGCCAAAACAACCCTTTTACCGCCGCGCAGTTTGTTCCGTAACCGACTGCACCGAAAACCGCCAGTTTTCCGGCAATCACGCTGGCCGCCGTTAACGGACTTGCAAGAACTGCAGACGCCGGAACCGATGCGGATAATGCAACACCAACGGTTGCACCTGCCGCCGCACCCATTCCCGCACCCAGATAATTGAGCGGTTTCAGTTCTTTTCCCATAAAGTCTTCTACCAGACGAAGCATTTCCTTTTTTTCCAGCTGGTTAATGCGATCCTCAGCCAACATACTGAGTTTTCCCTCCAGCTGATGCATTCCTTCTTTCGAAACAGCCTCCTGTATTTCCGGCAAATGTCTCTGGAACGAATCCCGGAAACTTTCCACGGTTTCTTTTAACGTGATTTTCTGTTCCAGTTTTTCGATCCAGCTCTTTCCGTTTTCCTCCATGGCCTGCAAAATGCCGTCATATAACGGTTTCAGGAAGTTTTCCGGAGAAACTTCCCGGAACTGCTCGGTTAAATGTCTGCTGCTTTTCGCTACCACTTTTTCCAGAACGACTTCCAAAGGATCACTGTCACTCGGAAGGATCTGCTGTAATGATAAATTGCGCAGTCTGGTTCCCTGCTGTTTTAAAATATGCTGGAAATCCATTTTTTCCATCTTCCGCAAAAACATACCGACCAGCCATTTTTCCAGATCATCCTGATATCTGGCAAGATGCATGGCTCCCGGCCGCCATTCCATAACCGGCTGTAACATTTCTTCCCCTGATTTTTCCAGAAGATTCTGAATCTGCTCTGTCAGCACTTTCTGAACAATCGGCTGAATCTTTTTCTTCTGATCCAATCCGGTCAGTAAAATCCCTACATTTTTCTCATTGAGAAATTTTCTTAATTTCCCGATCCAGTCCGCCATTGCTTCTTTACTGGCGCTTTCTTCTACAATCAGTTTTTGCAGTGTGCCAAAAAAGTCGGAGTCTTCCAGATCAACCCCCAGAAGGTTTTCTTTTACCGTCTGCAGAACTTTTCCCTTCACACCGCCGGCTTCAGCCGCCACTTCATCAATGGCGTCTTCCAGCGCCTTTTTCAGTTCCGCCTCATTTTCTTTGAGCCAGTCCATAAATTCTCCCAGCACAAAAGGAAGTTCTTTCTGTAAAAGAGGTGGAAGTTCTTCCCAAAAAGAATCCGGAATTAATTTCCCAAAAGAAAAATCCGTTTCCTGCAGACGTTTCAGTAATCCGTCCGTTACATCGTAGATCAGATTTTGTCCTGTTTCCGAGTGTAAAAAGATCGTAAGCTGCTCCGCCAGTTCTTTGGCATCACAATTTAAATACTGACCCAGAGAATACTGCTGAATCTGTTCATCCATTTCCAGTAATACCGGACGCAGATCCAGCGTTCGAATGGTTTCCTCCAGTCGCTGTCGTATTTCTGCTTCGTAATTTTCCGCCAGTTCTTTCGGCCAGTCACGGCTCAACTCAGCCAAATTCTCCACAATGGTATCGCAAAAGGAACCAAGGCCCAGTTCCTCCAGCGTATTTGCTCCGCTTTTTGCCAGAAATCCCTTCTGAAGCGCTTCCGCAATTTTCTCTTCGCGCAAGGTTTCCAAAAGCAGTTTCTCCATCTGCGCAGAAAACCGGCTGCACTGTGCTTCGGTCCAAAGCATTTCGTTTTTCATATGCTTCGTAACAAGACTGATCATGCGCTCCCGCTCGGATTCCATAAAACGTTTGATCAAATTCTGCATACAATCGGTAACCGCTCCCTGCTCCGGCAGATCACTGACCTTCATTTCATCGAGTGCGCTCGGTAATTCCTCTGTAAAAAATGTCATCAGTGCCTGCTCAATCACCTCCTGCACTTCCGGCTTCTGAAGCTGTTCTGCCAGGACACTCTGTGTCAGAACCTGCTCCTCCAAAAGAATCCCCGCCGCATGCGCAAAATCCTCCTGGGTCTTCTCAATCATTCCTCCCGGTTGAAACAGACTTCTAATGGCAGTGTGGTTTGTGATATACCCTGTTATGGCTCCCATGATGGGCTCTGTAATTAACTGTGTAAACATTAATGAATACCCCGCCGTCCTTTCTGATTTCTATACTGTAACTATCTTATTTCTGTATTCTATTGCATACTTTCTTTTTACAATTTACCAATAGTTTATCCCTTCATTATATCATTCTTTATATTCTTTCTCAATTTTTGTATCATTCTTTCCGCTTAAAGTCCCCGGTTTGTTTCCGAAAGAAAACAGACGCAATTTCCCTATAGAAAAAGGATAATTTCATCCTAAAAAGGAAATCTATTAATGGTTTGTATTTTTCGGTAATTCAACAGAATCACCGTTTTTTCTCATATCTGAGATAATTCAAAAATGCTTTTTCAGCAAATTCTGTTTACTTTTTTCCAATCATGGTATATCTTAAATACAAACATATTTTAATAGGAGGAGATCTTTTTGAAAAGACTGGGCAAAGTTGGCTTATTCGCCATCATACTCTTTGTGATTCTTGTCTTTATTCCACAGGTTGCGCACTTCTTCACCGACCTGTTATGGTTTAAGGAATTAGAGTATGAATCTGTATTTCTGAAATTTACATTTGCTAAATTTGCCGTGGGGTTTGTTGTATTTCTGCTTGTATTTTTGCTCTCATACTTCACTCTTCACTTCACAACCCGTTACGAACCGGAAGTCACTGTTGAAGAAGACAATGTCATTAATGTTCCGAATAAAAAGAACGGGAAAAAGGTTCTGGCTCTTATCCCGTCTCTGTTTTTGGGATTGGTTGCCGGGTTCCTTTCCGCCACAACACTGTGGCAAAATATCCTGATGTTTTTACAGCAGGTATCTGCCGGTGTAAGTGATCCTGTATTTAACAGAGATCTTGGTTTCTACTTCTTTGATCTTTCACTGTTTGAAACCGTTTACCATCTGGCATTTATGTTCCTTGCGGTTATCTTCTTGTTTAACCTTCTGATGACCTTTTATTTGCAGGGACCAACCAAAAAAACAATGAAAGTTATGGCAAAACGAATTGTTTATTTTGCAATTGCGTTCTTCCTGCTGTTAATGGTAGGATTCCAGTTAAAATCAGCTAATCTGCTTTACTCTTCGGAAGGCTCCGTGACCGGTGCCGGCTTTACCGAATTAAAAGTAACTCTGCCGATGTATTACCTGGCTTCCGCGGCCTGTGTACTTTCTGCACTGACACTGTTTTTGGGCTTAAAGAAAAAAAGTTCAAAAATTGCCTTCAGCGGACCGGTCGTACTGGTGGCTGTTCTGATTATCGGAACCGTTGCAAGTCTCGGCGTTCAAAATTTTGTTGTAAAACCTGCAGAAATTACCAGAGAAAAGCCTTATATTGCAAACAATATTGAAATGACCAATAAGGCCTACGGTCTGGATAAAATCAAGGAAGTGGAATTTTCCGCCGACGGTACACTGACCGCAGCCGATCTTCAGGACGAAATGGATACGATCCAAAATATCCGACTGATCGATTATCGTCCGACCAGTACGGTATACAATCAGTTACAGAGTATGCGTCTCTACTATAAATTCGTAGATGTGGACATTGACCGTTACGAAATTGACGGCGTACAGCAGCAGGTATACCTGTCTGCCCGTGAACTGGATCAGGACAGTCTGCACGAAAGTGCTCAGACCTGGGTCAACAAATATCTGAAATATACACACGGTTACGGTGCCGTTGTATCTCCGGTTAACGAAGTAACCAGTCAGGGACAGCCGGAAATGATGGTTGGTAATATCCCTCCAAAATCCAAAGTACCGGAACTGGAAATCAAACGACCGGAAATCTATTTCGGACAGCTGACCAACGATTATGTTATTGTTAACACCGATGAACCTGAATTTGACTATCCGGTGGGGGACAGCAATGCGGAAACCAAGTACGAAGGTGACGCCGGTATTTCCATGACATTGCCGAACAAACTGCTGTTTGCGGCTGATCGTGCCAATTATAAAATCCTGTTCTCCAATCTGATTCACAACGACAGTAAAATTCTGTTACATCGTAATATCAACGAACGCGTCGAAAAAATCGCTCCGTTCCTGACATTTGAAAAGAACCCTTATCTGGTTATTGATGAAGGTCGCCTGGTATGGATCATTGATGCGTATACTTCTACAGATAAATATCCTTATGCGGCAAAAGTATCCAACAGTGAATCCCCGTTCTACGGTAAAAACTATATCAGAAACTCTGTAAAAGTTACTGTTGATGCATATAACGGCGATACTGATTTTTACATTGTAGATGATAAGGATCCGCTGATTCAGACTTACAATAAAGTATTCCCTGGACTGTTCCAGCCTATGGACAAGATGCCTGAAAATATCAAAGCCCATCTGAAATATCCAACCGAGCTCTTTGAAGTACAGACTGAAATCTACCAGCAGTATCACATGAAAGATCCTAGTGTCTTCTACAACAAAGAAGATATGTGGAGTATTGCAAATGAAATTTACGGCGATGAATCCACAAAAATGGAACCATACTTTGTAAATATGCGTCTGCCTGGTTCTGATCAGTTGGAATTCCTGTTAATGCGTCCGTTTACCCCAACCCAGAAACAGAATATGGTTTCCTGGCTGGCGGCACGAAACGATGATGAGCATTACGGTGAACTGACGCTCTTTAAGTTCCCGAAACAATCGACCATCTACGGACCGATGCAGGTAGAATCCAGAATCAGTAACGACTCTGAAATTTCTCAGAATCTGACCCTTTGGGATCAGCAGGGTTCCTCTGTTATTCGAAGTAACCTGTTAGTTATTCCGATCAAGGATTCCATCCTTTATGTAGAGCCGATCTATCTGACTACAAACAATGAAAACAGCCTTCCGGAAGTTGTCCGTATTGTTGTTTCTTATAAAGATCAGATTGTTATGGCTAAAACACTGGATGAGGCTCTCAGCAAACTCTTTGGAACAGAATTCCATTCCCAAAATAATACGGCGGGACCGGATGACGGCCCGGAAGATGTTCCGACAATGGACGAAGTCATCAAAGGTTTAAAGGCAGCTTATCAGAATGCCAAGATGTCTGCTCAGGAAGGTAACTGGGCTGACTACGGAAAATATCTGGATCAGTTAGAAAAAGAAATTAATAAACTGGACGGATCTGCTCCTCAGTCATCTGCACAACCGGAACCAAAACCGGAATCTGCACCAAAAGAAGACTCTCAGACAGAAAAAACAGAATAATATTTTTTGACAAATAAAACGGACAAGACTTTTACCGGATGTAAACAGTCTTGTCCGTTTTTCTGTTTTCCTGTGTTATCTTTTTTTTATTGACTTTCTCCGATCTTTCCGCCTATAATGTTTACAAGGTATTTTAAAATATGGTAAAACAATTATTTTCTGTTTTTCTAACCAAAGATACCTTATGTAAATACTATACCAGTTAAAGCAATTTATGCTTCTGATATTTCCGACGGTACAGCCATGTTAAAACAGATACGGAAATCCCTTAGAACAATCTTATTAAAAATTGCGAAAATCTGCATTTTGCAGAAATGGAGGGTTCAGATGAAAAACAAGATTCTTTTGGCTTTATCCGTTGTCGGATTGATTTTTTTATTACTTTTTGCTATTAATATTTTTTCGTATCGAAGTTACGACACAGAAAAACAGTCCAAACAACCCGACTCTGTAACCGTTGAAAACAACGATTCCACCTATACTTCTTTGGAAAATTTTACAAATATCTCCATGAATGTACTGGCATCAGATGTTTCTGTCGTAACCGGCACCGAATTTTCTATTCAATATAATCTGCGCAGTAAAGAAGGAATTCAGCAGGAAGAAGTTGTCGACGGCACCTTTTACTTTATTGTCGATCCGAATTGGGATGCAAAACAGAAACAGACTGACCATAAAGTGATTATCACTGTTCCGAAAGATACCGCCCTGGGTACTGTTAGCATTTCCAGTATTTCCGGAAGTATTACAATTTCCAACTTACAGATTTCGCAAGGTACTTTTGATACCACATCCGGAAACATAGACCTGAGTCATGTTACCGCTGCTCAGTCATCCGCAAAAACAGTATCCGGAAAGATAACCACTTCCGAATCCACAATCAAAACCTTTGATGCGAAAAATACCTCAGGTGCGATTTCCGGAAACGGATACTTTGAACAGGTTCAGATGAAATCTATCTCAGGAAACTGTCGCCTGTCCGGCTCTCTGGCAAACAGTGCCACCATTCAGACAACTTCCGGAAACATTAAAGTCTCCGCGCCTGTTTCTTCGATTCACGCGGAAACAAAACGAAATATTAAAATCGGAGAAGATGTCTACTCTCATTCCTATTACATGAACGACGGACAGCCGGAAGTCACTTTGGAAAGTGTCTCCGGGACAATCCACGTGCAAAAAAAATAAGGATACGCTCTTGCGTATCCTGTTGAACGAAGCGAAGTCACACTGTGCTTTCGCTTCGTTTTCTTTTGATGCAACTGCTTTCTTATACCAGTTCCAGATAATGCAAAATAATATCCTCATACTCCCCGCGAGCATTCCGAAATCCGCCAGGCACTACCCCCAATCTGGTAAAACCCAGACGTTCATACAGCTTTAAGGCTCCGATATTGGATTTTACTACCGCATTAAACTGTAACACACGAAATCCGGATTCTTTTGCCTTTTCAATGCAGTCTTTTACCAGAGCTTCCCCAATATGCATTCCTCTTTTTGTTTTTTTTACCGCATAACTTGCATTACAAAGATGACCGCATCTTCCGATATTATTAGGATGCAGCGTGTAAATCCCTACAACCTCTCCGGTCTGATCCTCATAAGCAACTCCGGTATAAGTCTGATTTTGGAAGAAATCCATTGCCCCATCCAAAGAAAGCGGATCTGTCTGCGGAAAAGCCATTCCATCCCTCACCACTTCATTCCAAATCTCTACGCCTTCCCGTAAGGTTTCTTCTGTTATTTTTTTAATCTGTATTCCCATGACATTCCTTCCTTTTCTTCTGATTAAAATTTTGAGTCTCCATCTCTATTATACACATTTTCTTCTTTTTTTCATGTTTTCCATACACATCTGAACCCACTACTGGATATTCAAATCCGAAAATGATATACTTGTTTTGAACTTTACCAAGAAAGAAGGCTCTTAACAGTGAATCCAATTTCCAAAATGCAGGCTCTGATCCATGTCATGATGAGACACGGTATTACCTGGGTAGAACTGGACCAGGCAGGCATAACAAAAAAGGACTATGATCAAATGCAGGCAGAAAATTACAATGCTGTGCACGACGGTCTTACTTTAGACCAGGCGGAATATGAACAATATGTAAAAGAATTCGAAGAAAAACTTCTCTCTGTCTAATTTATGCACGTACAAAAAAGCAGCGGATGAATTGGGGCTCATCCGCTGCTTTACTATGCTATCCTCCAGCTGTTACTGTTGGGATAATGCTTCATGAATTCCTTTTGCACCTGTTTTTCCGGCACCCATAGCCAAAATAACTGTTGCAGAACCTGTTACCGCATCACCGCCTGCAAATACGTGGTCTTTTGAAGTCTGACCGGATTCGCTCGCAACAATACATTTTTTCTTATTCAGTTCCAAACCTTCAGTTGTAGAAGCAATTAACGGGTTCGGGGAAGTACCAAGGGACATAATAACAGTGTCCACTTCTATTTCATATTCGGAATCCGGAACTTCAATTGGGCGTCTTCTTCCGGATGCATCCGGTTCACCCAGTTCCATTTTCACTAATTTAATTCCTTTTACCCAGCCGTTATCATCTACAAGGATTTCTTTCGGATTTCTCTGTAAATCGAAAATAACGCCTTCTTCCATTGCATGATGCACTTCTTCTGCTCTGGCTGGTAATTCTTCCAGACTTCGACGGTATACAACGTGTACTTCCGCACCCAGTCTCAGTGCTGTTCTTGCAGAGTCCATCGCAACGTTTCCGCCACCGACTACAACGACTTTCTTACCTGCAACAATTGGTGTATCGTAGGTTGGGTCAAATGCTTTCATTAAATTGCTTCTGGTCAGGTATTCGTTTGCAGAGAATACACCGTTGGCATTTTCGCCCGGAATACCCATAAACATCGGAAGCCCTGCACCGGATCCGATAAAGACTGCTTCAAAATCTTCTTCTTCCATCAGCTGATCAATGGTAATGGATTTCCCGATAATAACATTCTTTTCAAATTTAACACCGAGTTCTTTAACTTTTTCAATTTCTTTCTTAACAACACGTTCTTTTGGCAGACGGAATTCCGGAATCCCGTATACCAGTACGCCACCCAGTTCATGAAGCGCTTCGAATACGCTTACTTCATAACCCAGTTTTGCCAAATCTCCCGCACAGGTCAGACCGGATGGGCCGGAACCGATAACCGCAACTTTGTGTCCATTTGTTTTTTCCGGTTTCTGAGGTTTGATGTCATGTTCCAGAGCATAGTCTGCAACAAAACGTTCCAGTTTCCCGATTGCAATTGGATCTCCCTTGATACCGCGAACACATTTACTTTCGCACTGTGCTTCCTGTGGACAAACACGGCCACAAATAGCCGGCAATGCAGAGGATTCTCCGATAACTCTGTATGCTTCTTCCATATTACCCTGTTTTACTTGAGCAATAAATGCCGGAATATTTACACTTACCGGACAGCCCTGCTGACATCTAGGATTTTTACAGTTCAGGCAACGAGCTGCCTCTTCCATTGCTTCTTCTAAATTATAACCATAGCAAACTTCTTCAAAGTTAGTCGCTCTTACTTTTGGATCCTGTTCTCTGACAGGTACTCTTTTCATTAAATCTGCCATTATTTGTCACCCCCGTTATGATTGCCGCATCCACCGTTTGGTGCATGGTGTGTATCTCCTTCACGTTCTTTCAGTATTGCACGTCCTTCTGCGGTCTTATACATTGCCTGACGTTTCATTGCTTCATCAAAGTTAATGAGATGTCCGTCAAATTCAGGTCCGTCTACGCAGGCAAATTTAATTTCGTCTCCAACGTGTAAGCGACAGGCCCCACACATCCCTGTACCGTCAACCATGATCGGGTTCATACTTACGATGGTATGAATACCGAGTTTTTTGGTTAAGATACATACGAATTTCATCATAATCATTGGACCGATTGCAACACAGACATCATAATGATTACCCTGGTTAACCAGTTCTTCCAGTTTTGCAGTAACCATACCGTTGAATCCGTAGGATCCGTCATCTGTGCATGGATAATAGTTTCCTGCAACTTCTTTCATTTCATCTTCTAAAATCAGCATATCTTTATTTTTTGCACCGATGATAACATCTACATCAATGCCGTGATTTTTCATCCATTTAACCTGAGGATAAACCGGAGCAGCACCTACGCCGCCGCCGACAAACAGGATTTTTTTCTTTTTCAGTTCTTCCAGATCTTCTTTTACGAATTCAGATGGACATCCCAGCGGGCCACTGAAGTCTTCGAAATAATCGCCTTCTTTTAAGTCTACCATTTTCATTGTAGAACTTCCCATTGCCTGGAACACAATTGTAACACTGCCGATCTCTCTGTTGTAATCGCAAATTGTGAGAGGAATTCGTTCGCCGTGATCATCTTTCTTTACGATAACGAACTGTCCCGGTTCACAGTGCTTTGCAACACGTGGTGCTTCCACTTCCATCAGATAAATTCTTTCAGCCAGTTTTCTTTCTTTTAAAATCTTATACATCGTGCATCCTCCTCTTTCCTAATCGCCTCTAAAACTTCATTGGTGAAGAACCTCCTCCGAAACCAGGGATTTTTGCTGTCTTTTTTTCTTACATAAATGTCTGCCGATCAAAAAACATCCCTGCTTTCAACTCTGGTTGTGTGCTCAACCATCTTCTTTTGATTTCATTATATACCCGTGCCGGTTTATAACAAATCTTTATTAGTAATACATTGTATCAGTACAGCATGGCATTATATCTATTTGTATATGTCTAATAGCACAAATAATTTGTAACTAATAGAATATATTTTATTATTAAAATGTATTCTATTAGTTTGATTTTGTTTATAGAATAAACTGCTTATTTTTTTGCTAAAACATCATCTTTTTCTGTTAAAAACGTTCTATTTTCACAAAATTCTTTATTTTCTACCACAGGAAGACATTTATATTAAAAATTCAGTCTTTTTTAAAGTTTTCTCATTCCTGATCTCAGCTTCAACTCATCCGATTTTCTTTCCAAAATTATCCTTTTTTGCTTATGCTTTTTTTGATACATTAATCCACCTTATTATATTTATATCAATAAACTAATCTGTATATCTCTTCTGATAAGGTCTCCGGTCTTATCCTTTCTTTCACAAACGCCTTTATATAATCTATTCCAACAAGACAGTTTTTTTAAACGAATAGCTGTCGCGAACCCTATTGAAATGCATCTTTTCTTTTCATTTTACCCTTTCGTTTTCCACCCTGCAGTGAATGTTTTTCTGATCATTTTTACCCTGTTTCCACCTTTCTTTTTCTGTTTGTTCCTTCTGTTTCAGCTTTCGTTTTGAGTTCCTCTTCTGACATTCCTGTCCCGCAAAATGATATACGTAATCTATTTGAAATGGAATCTCTCTGGTTAATGACTGTTCCGATACAATATTTCTTTCTCGAATGATCAAATTCGTGTACTTCTTCACGAACCAAAATAAACATTATTTTTGTTTACCAGCACAAACAGGTTTACCGGAAAGAAAAATCTTATAAAAATCCATCCGAATATATTTTTTTATAAAAAGCTTGACATCCTTTTTTCTACACGCAGATTCCTGTGCCTTTCTCTTTGCATTTTATTTTCTTCCTTATAATATAGCCCTCTTTTCCAAATCTTTTTTTATCTTCTGAGCATCTGTCTTTTTTCGATTCCTCCTGCTTCCGGGAAAAGGTATGAAAAAACGTTCCCCGCCCAAAGCAGCCTTTCAGATTCCCCGGTAAAAATCAGGAGATGCCTCTAAGACTCACTCTGTATTTTCTTTTCGCTTCATGATATAATGTAACCAAATTTCAGAAATGTCTGTCTCCCATAAGAACCGGAACACAGACAGAACCGAAACAATACAGGAGGTTATTTATCATGTCAACACAACAGGATACCTGGGATTTATCTCACATGTTCAAAGATACCGACGCATGGAGAACATGCTTAAAAGAAGCTCAGGACTTAACGAAAACAATGGCGGCTATGAAAGGGACTGTTACCAAAAGTGCCGCAAATCTTTACCAGGCTTTAAAATATGACGATACACTGGGTGAAAAACTGACTGCCCTGTTTGTATATGCCAAAACATTTTTTGACGAAAATATGGCTAATCCGGAAGCAAAGGATATTTATGAAACCGCAGACAGCGCCTACACCGCTATTGCTGAAGAACTTTCCTTCTTTGAACCGGAACTCCTGGAATTAACTCCGGAAGTGTTCAAACAGTACGTTTCCGAACAGCCGGAATTAAAACTTTATGATTTCCTCATGGAAGGTCTGTTTGAAAAGAAAGAACATATCTTTACACCGCAGATTGAAGAAATTCTCGGAAAAATGGGTTCCCTTGGAAATTCCTTTGAAAAAATCTATGACGATCTCGGCGTAAACGATATTCAGTATCCGGTTATCAAAACTCCGGAAGGCAATGACATCGAAGTAAACAACAACAACTACCAGGTTGCTCTGCTTCATACCGACGCCTCATTCCGTGCTGAATTCTTTAAGAAGCTGCTCGGTGTCTACAAACAGCACATCAACACCATCACTTCCACCTATTACGGCTCTGTAAAAAGTGATGTGTTTCTGGCAAAAAGCAGAAAATATGCTTCTTCCCGTGCTATGGCCTTAAGTGACAATCATATTCCGGAAGAAGTTTACGACAATCTGATCTCCACAGTCAGAAAAAATGTAAAACCGCTACAGGATTATGTTACTCTGCGTAAAGAAGTTCTGGGACTTTCCGATATCCATTTCAGTGATCTGTTCGTTCCGATCGTTCCGGGCACTGACCGTACCTACACCTTTGATGAAGCAAAAGAAATTGTTTTAGACGCCACATCCGTTCTCGGAAGCGACTACACCGATATGTTAAAAGAAGCATTTTCCAATCGTTGGGTAGATGTCTATCCGGGTAAAAATAAAGCAACCGGCGCTTATGCGATCCATGCATACGGACATCATCCATATGCCATGTTAAACTTTACCGGCACTTTAAACGATGTATTCACCATTGCACACGAACTCGGGCATGCTATGCACAGTTATTTCAGTATTACAAACCAGCCGTACGTCTATTCCGACTACTGTATCTTTACCGCAGAAGTGGCTTCTACCGTAAATGAACAGTTCCTGTTCCATCACCTGTACAAAAACAGTACTTCTGATGCGGAAAAAGCACTGCTCCTGTGCAATCAGTTAGATAATATCCGCTCCACATTGTATCGTCAGACTTTATTTGCAGACTTTGAAAATCTGACACACAAAATGGTAGAACAGGGACAACCGCTGCTTCCGGGAGTATTATGTGAAGAATACCGAAAACTGTATGAAATCTATCACGGCAATGACTTCGTCATTGATGAGGAACTGACCTACGAATGGGCTCGTATTCCGCATTTCTACCGTGCATTCTATGTATATCAGTATGCAACCGGCATCTCTGCAGCCGTAAGTATTTCCAAAAGAATTCTGGAAGGCCAGCCGGATGCTGTGAAAAATTACCGTCATTTCTTAACCTGCGGCGGATCAGATTACCCAATCAATCTGTTAAAAATTGCAGGTGTGGATATGGCAAGTCCGAAACCGATCGAAGACACCTTAAATTATTTCGCCCAGACATTAGAAGAACTGAAAGGTGTTCTGAAAAAATAGGATTCGGTCTGTACGTACCGCCTTTTGAAAGATTATTCTGTAATCCGGACCGTCTGCAACAAAGCAGACGGTCTTTTTCTGTTCAAAAATTCAATCAATCCGTCAACAGCATCACCTTCTGTTGATATAAACCGGATATGCCGTTTCCGTTTCTCAAGCACACTTATTTTTGAATAATCTTTCCTTTCTTTAACGTAAAAAGGAGCTTCTGTCAGGATATCACATATCCTGACAGAAGCTCCTTTTTCACACGCTTACTGTTTTTTATGTTCCAGTTTGGCTACAATTTCCATAATCTCTTCTCGGTCCCGATGAATAACCTTGATCTGCTGGTCATACAAATTTGTAATAAAATTAACAGTATCATCGGCATTCTGCACAGCCTGTGCATAAACTTCCTGTACCTGTTCGGTTTTTTCCTGCAGTTCTTTCTTTAGTTTATCCTCTGTCAGTCTGAGCTGATCTCTGAGTGCTTTTTCTTTATCCTGACGGTATTTCTCCACATCTTTATCCAGCTGTTTTTTTAAGTCCTCCGCATCTTTACGGATTCCTTCAAGAATTTTCTGTCCTTCTATTCTGGCATCTTCCAGAATAGCTTCCCGGCTGTCTTCCAGTTCCTTCTTTTCTGCTTCCAATTCCTGAATCCGTTCTGCCAGTGTTGTATTTACAATTTCTTTTGCCTCATTTTTTACCCGTTCATCATAGGTTTTTGCGTCGGATAAAATTTTCTCTGCTTTTTCCTTTGCGTCCGCTTCCGCATGTTCTACCGTTTCCTTCCGGAAGGTTTCCGCTTCTTCTTTTATTTCTCTAGCCTGCCAGATCGCATTCTTCAGAATCTTTTCCTTCGCCTGTTCCACGGTACCGAGTTCTGCCTCGGCCGCATCGTCAATTTCCAAATCTACACTGTGAAAATCATATAACTCTCCCAGTAAGTCTAACAGCCTCTGACGATCTACCAGAAGTTTATCTTTCTGCCATAAAGGAGATTTACATTCCGTTTGAATATATTCTGCGTAATCTGCCAGTTTTTTACTGAGTTCTTTGCTGTATTCTGCTTCCATCGTGTTCCCTCCCGCGGTCTTTCTACTATAGATAACACAAATCTACTACAAACTGCTCCAAAAGTTCCTCCGGATTACAGGTGGTAGATTTAATGGTTACTTCAATCACTAATAACTGTTCTAAGGCATCGATCAGCTGCTTCATAGAAAATCTTCGAATCTGTTGCAGTCCTTTTTTTACCACATACGGATGTTTCTTGATTTTCGCGGCAATTTCTTTTTCCTGATACCCCATAGACTGATAATCCTTTATTAAAACCAGTGTACGGAAATGATACTCTAAAAAACCGATCACTTTTAACGGCGCTTCTCCCAGGCTGAACATCTCGTGGAGTACACGTACCGCATCTTTTCCTTTTTTATTTCCGATGCTGTCCGACAGATCAAATATCGTTGATTCTATGGTTTTTGTCACAATTTGCCGTACATGCTGTAAGGTTAGAACCGGTTCATCCGGACGATACAGCAGAAGTTTGTTTAATTCCTGTTCCATAATCTGCAAATCGAAACTGTTGACCGAACAGAGATAAGACACCGCCTGTCTGTCTATGTTCCTCCCGCCTTCCCGAACGTACTGTTCAATCCAGCCGCCCAGCTCTGCACCTTTTAAAGGCATAAAGGAAACTTTCTCCCCGTAGGTCTCCAGATGTACCTGAAAAACATTGCGTTTCTGCAGGTCACTTTCACTTACAAAAACCAGTACACACTGCGGATTCGGATGTTCCATATAATCCAGCAGTATTTTCAGTGCAGCCTGTCCGGCTTTATCACTCTTTAAAACCGTTGCGAAATTCAGCGGTCCCTTTACAATCAGCAGACGTTGTTCCGCCATAAACGGCAGATTCATTGCCATTTCCACAATCTGCTTCGGCGTTGCGTTTTCTCCCGAAAGAATATCCTTATTGAAATCCTCCAGGCCCTCCGGCAGAATTTTCTGTTCCAAAAGTTTTAACGCCTGTTTGATCAACAGATCTTCTTCCCCGTAAAAGAAATAAATATTCCGAATTTCTCCTTTATTCAATTGTTTGAGAAACGTCCGGTTATCCATTTCTGTTTCCTTTCTGGCCTGAAGCTTTTAACGACGCGGACGGTTCCGATCACGTTTGCTCTGCAGGGTTTTTCTCTGCGGTTTTGCAGGCTGTGTCGGGTGTTCCACACCGTTTAAGTATTCATAAGTTTCCTTTTTGGCTTCTTCTTCTCTTTGTTTTGCCTTCTGTTTTTCCACTTCTTTTTTGCGTCTGGATTTTTTAAACTGCACAACACAACGGTTGATAATAGAAGCAATATAAATTACCGAGAGTAACAGTGTCACTAAAAAGGCCACATTTACCGGCTTTCTGACTTCATCTTTTGCAATCAGCGGAACCTCGTCTACAACTTCACCGTCAACCAGAATTTCAATAACACCGACTTGTGAATTCTTTTTAATATTCGGTTCCACATTGGTCAGCTTTCTCTGAAAACTGACCATGGATGCATTGTCAGTCGGCTGAATCAGACTGTAGTCTTCCCCTACAATCACGCGTACCTGTTTATTATCTCCGTACTGCAGCGTCATTTCCAGATCCCCCTTCTGGAGAATCGGAACATTTTTTGTATGTTCAAACCCGTAATTCAGAATCGTTTGCATACTTTCAAAAATCGTTTCATCCGGTGCACCTAAAATAACCCCGATCAGTTCACGATTATCTTTTTTTGCGGAAGCCACCAGCGTACGTTTTGCCGCTTCGCTGTGCCCGGTTTTGATTCCTGTCGCTTCCGGCATAGTTGTCAGAAGTTCATTACTGTTTACGAGAGGTTTCTGATAATTTGCACCCTTCCATTCTACTTTCTGAAGAGAAACAATTTCACGAAACTCTTTATTCTTCATCGCATAGCAGGCCAGTGTCGCCATATCTTTTGCCGTAACAACCTGACCCTCTTCATCCAGCCCCATCGGGTTTTTAAAAACGGTATCCTTCATACCCAATTCGGCTGCTTTTTCATTCATTTTCTCCACAAAACGTTTGTCGGAACCGCTCACCTTACAGGCAACGGTGTATGCCGCATCATTTGCAGAAGCCACCATCATAACTTCCACCAGATCCCGCAGCGGATACTTCTCTCCCTTTCCGAGATAAACGGTTGCTGTATTGGTTTTGCTTAAATCCGGCAGCTCCGGAACCGTCGTTTCATCATCCATTCTTCCGCTTTCCACGGCTAACAGAGCGGTCATAATTTTTGCAATGCTGGCAGGAGCCTGTTTCTGGTTTGCATTATTCGAAACTAACACTTCCCCGGTTTTTCCGTCCACCACAACATAACTGTCCGCACTAATTGTCGGTGCGTCTTTTGAAATGACATCTGCGGAAGCTGATGCCGGAAACAACATAAACAACATGGTAACGAAAAGTACCATTCCAATAAACCGTCTGTTTTTATGCATAATATTCCACCTTTTCTTTTTTTACGGATATTTTTATCTATTTGAATTTCTTTTCTTTGCGTTTGGGACCGGATCTTTAAAAAACCGAATCTGTCAATCCCAATCCATACAATTTCTTATCTTATATTATACCATAAAAAATTACAAAATGGTTAAGGTTTTTATGCGTTGATTCTGTCTCTTTTTCAGCTCTTCATTTGTGAAAACCTATTACCGTTTTCCCCTCTTTTCCGATTTTGGTCACATTCAGACACAGAGTCGGAAAATACGTTTATAAAGCCGTTTTCGACATTTTTCCCTTTCTTCTCTTATAATTAGCATATGTAAATACAAATTAAAATAACCATATATTTTTTCTTATAAAAAATCAGAAATATCAGCAACTGTTATTCTTTATACCTTTACAAAGAGAAAAAAAAGGCTTATACTGATGTAGATCAAAGAGATCGGTTTGGTGGCTACGGCAAACAAACGGGTTTTCAGATCCATGACTAGTTGAATATTACACCAGAACCTATACCAAGGGAGACTTCCTAAGGGACGGGGATAAGGAAATAATCAATTGCGTGTTTTTTTAGTGCGAACTTTTTTGCCTTGAGAAAATTGACACGTTTATTTGTTTATGACTATGTACCCCGGGTTCCTAAGGAATTCGGGGTTTTTGTTGTTCCAGTTCACGCTTAAAAGGAGCTTGATGCTATGGAAAAAAGAATCGGCTTTATCGGCATTATTGTCGAAGAAAACAGCCATGTAAAAGAATTAAATGATCTTCTCAGTCAATACAGTCATTTAATTGTCGGCAGAATGGGAATTCCCCACCACGGTTCCGTAAACGTGATTGTTCTTATTATTGAAGGCAATAACGATGAAATCGGAGCCCTAACAGGTAAACTTGGCAGCATAAAAGATATTATGGTTCGTTCCGCACTGAGTAACTATACTGTGCAGAACGCTGAATGTTTATGAAACTCGATTTAACAAAAATTTTAGACAAAGCACGTAATGATTCCAACCTCACGACAGAGGAACTGGTTTTCCTTCTCTCCCTTCCGGATTCAGAAATTCCGGAACTGATGGCTGCCGCTGATGAGGTGAGAAAGAAATCCGTCGGTGACGAAGTGCATCTTCGCGGTATCATTGAATTTTCCAACTACTGCAAGCAGCACTGCTGTTACTGTGGCTTACGTGCAGACAACCGCGTGGTTGACCATTATCGTTTAACTGAGGAACAGATATTAGAAACTGCAAAATCCGCCGTTAAAGTCGGTTATCATACGATTGTTCTACAAAGCGGAGAAGATGTTCAGATTTCCGATGATTTTATTGCACACATTACACGTGAAATCAAGGACATGGGCGTTGCCGTCACACTCTCCTGCGGAGAACGAAGCTATGATGTTTACCGCTACTGGCGTGAAGCCGGTGCAGACCGTTACCTGATCAAACAGGAAACTTCAGACCCGGCATTATATCGGTGCATCAGACCTGGACATACGTTATATGAACGTTTACAGTGTCAGCACTGGCTGAAAGATCTCGGCTATCAGGTCGGATCCGGATGCATGATCGGACTTCCCGGACAGAATGTTGAAATTCTCGCCCGTGACCTTCGGTTGATGAAAGAAATGAAAATTGATATGAGTGGTATGGGTCCTTTCATTCCGCATGAACAGACACCTCTGCGATATTGCGATAAGGGTACCACCATGATGACTGTAAAAATGCTTTCCACTGCAAGACTCTTCATGCCTTGGATGCTTCTGCCGGCGACAACGTCACTTGCAACACTGCATCCGGAAGGAAGAGAACTGGCACTTCGTGCGGGAGCAAATGTAATCATGCCGAATATCAGCCCGCAGGAATTCAGAACACTGTATCAAATTTATCCGGGTAAGTTAAATACCCATGATTCCATGAAGGACTATTATGAAAAAATCAAAAATCTGGTAGAAGCAGAGGGACGTACCGTGGCATCCGATTTCGGACACAGTATGTATTCCGCTTTCAATTATAGGGAGGACAAGTAAAATGACTACTATTACAAATGAAACAAATCAGGCAACCAAACCAAAGTATGACCCAAAATCTCATATCGCGGCAGAATTCATCAACGATGAAGAAATTCAGGCTTCTTTAGCTTATGCAGAAGAAAACAAACACAACTATGAACTGATCGATTCCTTAATCGAACGTGCTCATGACTGTAAAGGTCTTTCTCACCGTGAAGCTGCTGTTCTGCTGGAATGTGACATTCCTGAATTAAATGAAAAAATGTATGATCTGGCTAAAAAAATCAAACAGCGTATCTACGGTGACCGTATCGTTTTATTCGCACCTTTATATCTGTCCAACTACTGCATCAACGGTTGCGTTTACTGTCCATACCACGGACCAAACAAACACATCGGCCGTAAAAAACTGACACAGGAAGAAATCGTAAAAGAAGTTACCGCATTACAGGATATGGGACACAAACGTCTGGCACTGGAATCCGGTGAAGACCCTGTTAAAAACCCAATTGAATACATCCTCGAATGTATCAATACTATCTACAATGTAAAACACAAAAACGGTTCTATTCGTCGTGTAAATGTTAACATTGCAGCTACAACTGTAGAAAACTATCGTAAACTGAAAGATGCAGGAATCGGTACCTACATCCTCTTCCAGGAAACTTACAATAAAAAACAGTATGAAGAATTACATCCATTCGGACCTAAATCCGACTATGCTTACCATACAGAAGCAATGGACCGTGCTATGGAAGGCGGCATTGATGACGTTGGTTGCGGTGTATTATTCGGCTTAAACTTATATCGTTATGACTTCGTTGGTATTCTGATGCATGCAGAACACTTAGAAGCTGCTTACGGTTGCGGTCCTCATACCATCAGCGTACCAAGAATCTGCCCTGCAGACGATATCGATCCAAACGCATTCAGCAATGCAATCAGCGATGATATCTTTGCTAAAATCGTAGCCGTATTAAGAATCGCTGTTCCTTATACCGGCATGATCGTATCCACTCGTGAATCCCAGAAATCCAGAGAACGTGTACTGGATTTAGGTATTTCTCAGATTTCCGGCGGTTCCCGTACCTCCGTTGGCGGTTACACCGAAGAAGTTCGTCCGGAAGATACTACTCAGTTCGATGTAAGTGATACCCGTTCCTTAGACGAAGTTGTTAACTGGCTGTTAAAAGGTGGTTATGTACCAAGCTTCTGTACCGCATGCTATCGTGCAGGCCGTACCGGTGACCGTTTCATGCAGTTTGCTAAATCCGGTCAGATTCACAACTACTGCCATCCAAATGCTCTGATGACCCTGAAAGAATATCTGGAAGACTATGCTTCTCCGGAAACCAAAGCATTAGGTGAAAAAGTAATTCAGGAACAGTTACCAAAAATTGAAGATAAAAACAGATTCAGAATCGCTTCTGAAAATATGATCAAAATTGAAAACGGTATTCGTGACTTACGTTTCTAATTTCTGATCTCTAACATTGTTTATTCACCCCTTTTGGATAGAGAGAGAAAAGACCTGTCCTGTCTTTTCCCTCCCCTTCCTCCCTTTTATCCCATCGGAGACGACCCCGGTGGGATATTTTTATCTGTAGAGAAAAGATACGCAATAGTAAGCTTTGATTGATACCGGGTACCTTATGAAAAGCATCCGAATACCAAAGGCTATAGTCTGCAATCTCTAACATATGCTAGAGATATCATTTTTTTTTATGTTGTTTTTCAAATTTCATCTTTATTCAATGTATAAGAATCAAAATATATGTTATAATGGATTGATATGTGAAACCCAAATGTAACACTTGCCCTTCGCGATACGTTACATTCAGGTTCCTGCAGGCTTCAGAAATATCTTTACTTTTGTTGCCTCTATTTCATAGATTCAAAGGAGTTTTTAGAGTATGAACAAAAAAACAAAAAAACTGATTTCAGTGTTATTACTTTGCACCTTTGCCGTATTTGGACTGGCAGGATGTAAAGACAAAGAAGAAACACCGGAAGAAGTTGACCCTCAGGTACAGAAAGCACCTATTAAAATCGGTGCAACTACCTTACCAGAACACTTAATTCTTCAGGAAATGGTTGCAAAACTAATTGAAGAAAATACAGATCTTAAAGTAGAACGTGTCGCTCCGGTCGACGGCAGTCCTAACGAACTGCAAACCATGTATGAAGCGGGTGAAGTTGATATCATCCCTCAGTATATGTCTATGGGCTGGACCGATGTCTTAGGTCATTCCATTGATACAATGCCGGAAGAAAAAGTAAAAGAAGCGCTCACCGAAGAATACTCCGCAAAATACGGTTCCTCCTGGATCGGTACTATCGGATATGAACGGTCGGTTGCTTTAGCTGTTCGTCCGGATACCGTTGCAAAATATGAACTGGAAACACTCAGTGATTTGGCGGAAGTCAGCAAAGAATTGACACTGGCTGCAGAACCGGAATTCCTCACTGATGAAAAAGGATACCCTGCTCTGGCAAAAACCTACGGGCTCCACTTCCAGGATGCACAGGAAATCAGCGATGAAGAAAAGTTCCAAGCATTAAATGACAAAAAATGTGATGTTATTAATGTTATGTCCACAGATTCCCGTATTGCCGATTACGGTATGGTTATCATAAAAGATGATCTTTCCTTCTTCCCGGATAACCGTTGCTCTCTGGTTGTTCGTGATGCATTAATTACAGCGCATCCGGAACTGGAAAAAGTCTTAAAATCCACAAAAAAATTAATCTCTTTGACTGAAATGACGAACCTCAATTATCAGTTGAATACCATCAAACGCCCTGTTGTTGATATTGCAACAGATTTTCTGGTATCTCAGGATCTGATTGAAAAAGTAGAAGAAGAAGCTGTGGAAGAACCATCCACAACAGGTAAAAAGAAATAAACATAAAAACTCTGCACAAATCACTTCTGTGAAGTGATTAATGTGCAGAGTTTTTTTACTGAACAATTCTATTTTTCTATGCAATCTTTCTTTTCGCCCGGAGTTGATCCCCGAAAAAAAATGCAACCTTTTTAGGCTGCATTTTTTTATGATTCTGCATTTATACCATTTGCAGAGTTCTCTTTATGCATTTTTGCCGCTTTTTTTAACTCTCTTGCATGTTGCAGCTGGAATTCTTCCTCACCACCCAGCATTCTGGCAAGTTCCGTAATTTCCTGTTCTCCTTCCAGAGGAATTACACTGGTATGAGTCTCTGTTTCCGTAACTGTTTTCCGGATCTGAAAATGTCTGTCGGCAAGTGCCGCAATCTGTGGAGAATGCGTTACACAGATTACCTGTGCATGCCGACTCACATCGGATAATTTTTCAGCTACTTTTACAACAATATTCCCGCCGATTCCGGTATCAATTTCATCGAAAATCAAAGTACCGATTTTCTCATGCTGTGCAAGAACTGTTTTAAATGCAAGCATAATGCGGGACATTTCCCCACCGGAAGCGATTTCACTTAATTCCCGTAGTGGCTGCCCCGGGTTAGCGGACATAAAAAATTCCACCTGATCCATTCCCTGTGCACTCGGCGCCTTTTCAGCAAACCGTACCTCAAAACGAGTGTCCTTCATAGAAAGCTGTTTTAACTGCTCCAATAACCCTTCCGTCAGAACTTCGGCAAGTTGTTTTCTCATTTCTCGAACCTCTTTTGCAAAAAGTTCGTATTCTTTTCTCTTCTTGGCACAGATTGTTTTCTGTGTATCGATTTCCACATCGATATTCTCCAGCTGTTCTACCTCTTCTTTCAGTTTTGCAATTTCTTCGATCAGTTCATCAATGGAATGATTGTATTTTCGTTTTGCCTTATCCAGGACATATTTTCGTTCATTCATCTGATCTCGCTTTTGCGGATCAAAATCCATTTTTGAAGCATATCCGGAAAGTGTCAGGCCGTAATCCTCTGCTAAATAAATCATATTCTGCAAATTTTCGGCCATTTCTCCAAAACTCGGATCAAATTCACGAACACTGTTTAAGCCATCCACTGTTTCTGTCAGCTTGCTGTAAATAGAATCCCGTTCTCCGTATAACACCTGATGAGCAGATTCTGTAATCGTCACAATCTGCTCGTAATGATCTAACACGTTCAGATCCTGCTCAAGCTGTTCTTCTTCTCCCGGCTTCAGATCCAATTCATCCAGTTCCCGCAATTTGAATTTCAGAAATTCCAAACGCTCGGCACGTTCCTCTATCTGGGCCTCCAGCTGTTTCTGAAGTTTCATTGCATGTGCAAAAGCTTCATACGCCTCTGTCATGGCCTCTTTTGCTTTCAGAAAGGCCTGATCTCCCATACTGTCCAAAAGCATCAAATGGTTATCCCGATTGGAAATTGCCTGAAAATCATGCTGCCCATAAATATTCACCAGCATCTGACCGATTTTTTTAAAATGATTCAGTGTAACTGTTCGGTCATTGATCCGACAGGTATTTTTCCCGTTTGCACTCAATTCCCGATAGAGAATCACCTGGCGATCCTCATCGGGTTCACATCCCATTTCCTCTAAAAACCTGTCCATAGCTTCATCGGGTTCTGTACGAAAAACACCCTCCACCATGGCTTTTTTCGAACCGTAGCGAATATCTTTACTGCTGGCACGTGCCCCCAATAATAAGGACACTGCATCAATAATAATCGATTTCCCTGCACCGGTTTCCCCGGTTAACACATTAAATTCATCATTAAATTCAATTTCAATATGGTGAATTAATGCAAAATCCTTCACCATTAAGCGCTCCAGCATTTCTATTCACCTGCCGTCTAATCGAGATAGGACTCCAGTTTATTGATAATAACCGGAATTTCATCCTTTCTTCTTGCTACTACCAGGATGGTATCATCCCCTGCTACGGAGCCTAAAATTTCAGCCCACTGTGCATTATCCAGTGCGGAAGCTACCGCATTGGCATTTCCGGGTGCGGTACGTACAATCAGAATATTTTCACTGGCTGCATAATTTAACACAAATTCCTTCAGCATAAAACGCAGTCTGGTTTCCGATACCGTGATTTCTGTCGGAAAAGAATAGCGATACTGATCGTTTCCTGCACTGATTTTGATCAGTGCCAGTTCTTTAATATCTCTGGAAACTGTCGCCTGAGTAACATTAAAACCTTCTTTTTTCAGCATTTCCGCCAGTTCTTCCTGGGTTCCGACAATATTTTCTTTAATAATTTCCAATATTTTTCTATGACGTTTTGTTTTCAATTAACTCACACCCCATTTTATGCATCTTCTGCTTTTAATTTTCCCCGTAATACAGAGAAGAAGTTTTTCTTTTTCAATACAACTAACGATGTGTCATATTTTGCCTTCTTTATTTCAATCCAGTCTCCGCGTTTCAATTCCACGCCGTTCTGTCCGTCAACCGTGAGCATTGCCGGAGCATAATTGGAACCGAATCGGACAACCAGTGTGTGTTCCGGTGAAAAAATCAGCGGTCTGGCAATCAGACTGTGCGGGCAGATCGGTGAAACAATACACAGATCAATTTCCGGTTGTACAACCGGGCCTCCTGCAGAAAGAGAATATCCGGTGGATCCTGTCGGTGTTGAAAAGATCAGTCCGTCTCCGTAATAACGCTCTACAATTCTGCCGTCCAGATATAATTCCAGTTTAATAATCCGAGACAATGCACCTTTTGTAACAACCAGATCGTTCAATGCATTCATTTCATCAATGCATTTATTGTTGCGATAAACACGAGAAGTTAACATCATACGATGCTCAATCTCGTAATCTCCTTCCAAAAACTGCAAGAGACTTTCTTCCAGACATTCTACTTCGATTTCTGTTAAAAAGCCCAGGTGTCCCTGATTAATTCCTAAAATAGGGGTTTCCTGTTCATAAACTGTTCTAGCTGCGCGCAACATGGTACCGTCTCCTCCGATAACCAATACCAATTGTGCTCTTTTTTGAAATTCTTCTTCCGTTACAGGTTCCATTCCCATTGCTTCCGCTTCCTGCCCGATAGCTACAACTCCCACCTGGTGCTTGTTCAATATAAATTTCGCCTGTAATCCAACCTCAATAATGTCTTCTTTGTATCTGTTGATAATCAATCCGACCGTTTTGATGTCTTCCATTCCATTCACCTACCATAACTGCAAAATTATAAAAAGTAAAATGCCTGTGAATAAACCAAACATATAAACCAGTCCTGTTTTTTGCTTTTTATCTTTATATGAGAAACAGATTTCCTGTAAATTGCGTTCTTCCATATCCAAAAGTAATATCCCGTCAGGTTCAAAAACCAGCTTGTATTCCAAAAGCTGTCTTCTGACATTCGGGCGACGAACCGTTCCCTGTTCCCCGCTTTTTACTTCCACGATATAGGTTTTGAAACCCTTTTTCACCAGAAAATCCGCACGTACCTTACTTGTCAGCGCCTCCCCGTCTACGAAGACCGTGATTTCCTCCTCTAACTGCGAAGCCACAATCCGATAGCCGTGACGCTTTAAAAATCCAACTGCGCTTTTTTCCATGGCCAGTCCGTGTCTGACTCTTTTTTTTGCTTTTCGGGAATGATACCGCTCCGAAAAAAAATAATAACAGAATCCTCCTATGAGCATGCTGCAGAAAAGCAGCAAAAGCCACTCACGGAATTGTGTATCACCCATCAGTCAAGCCTTTCATGTGCAGCTTTTACAACCGCTGCCGGATCCGGAACAAAATCAGTATCCGGGTTTTTACATCCCCATAACAGGTACTCAATATTGCCTTCCGGTCCTTTTACCGGAGAGTAATCGAGTCCCCAGACTGTCAGATTCATTTCATCACACAGATTCAGAATCTTTTCAATGACTTCCTGGTGCACCTTCGGATCTCTTACAACCCCTTTTTTTCCGACTTTTTCCCGACCTGCTTCAAACTGTGGTTTGATCAGTGCCAGCACATTGCCGTTTTCTTTTAGAAATGCCATAGCCGGCGGAAGAATCTTGTCCAGAGAAATGAAAGAGACATCTGTTGTAATCACATCCACCATTTCACCGAGACTGTCCGCTTCCAGATAACGTGCATTGGTTTTTTCCATATTCACAACACGTTCATCCGTCCGTAATTTCCAGTCTAACTGATTAAATCCAACATCTACGGCAAATACCTTTACCGCTCCGTTCTGAAGGGCACAGTCTACAAATCCGCCCGTAGAAGCACCTAAATCCGCAACAACTTTTCCTTCCATGGAAACCGGGAAAACCTGAAGCGCTTTTTCCAGTTTCAGTCCGCCGCGACTGACATACGGAATGTTCTGTCCCAGAAGTCTGATCGGCAGTTCCGGATTAATTTCCGTTCCCGCCTTATCAATTTTCTGATTATCGACCAGAACCTTTCCCGCCATAATCAGTGCTTTTCCTTTTTCACGGCTGGAAACCAGTCCTTTTTCCACTAACACGACATCCAGTCGTTTTTTTCCTTTCGCCATATCGTTCCTTACACCTGCTTTTCTTTCCATGCCTGTTTAATTCGTTCTGTGATATGCTCAGCATCCAGGCCTGCTTTTTCTTTTAAGAGTTGTGTATCTCCATGGGCTACAAACTCATCGCCGATTCCGATTCGCATCAGATTGGAGGTATCCACTTCATTTTCATTCAACATTTCCAGCACGGCAGAACCGAATCCGCCTGCTAATATGTGTTCTTCCATCGTCACAACCAGTTTATGCACCAGAGCGAAGGTTGTAATGGTATCTTTGTCCAGCGGCTTCACAAAACGGGCATTTAACACGCTGACAGTAATATCCAATTCCTCTTCCAGAACCTTTGCAACCTCTTCCGCTACAGAAACCATACTGCCCAATGCGATCAGTGCAATATCGTTCCCTTTACGAATCATTTCCGATTTACCGATCGGAATCTTATGAAGCGGTTCGTCTATACATACACCGAGGCCTTCTCCGCGCGGATAGCGCATGGCAATCGGACCATTGTATTCCAGTGCGGTATAAAGCATATGCCGCAGTTCATTTTCATCTTTCGGCGCCATGGTAACCATATTCGGGATATGGCGCAGATACGAAATGTCAAAGACCCCGTGATGAGTCGGGCCGTCATCCCCTACAATGCCCGCACGGTCAAGACAGAATACAACCGGCGCCTTCTGTAAGGCAACATCGTGGAGAATCTGGTCATAAGCTCTCTGCAGGAAGGTGGAATAAATCGCCACAACCGGTTTATACCCTTCCAGTGCCATTGCACTTGCCATGGTTACGGCATGCTGTTCCGCAATTCCCACATCAATGGTTCTTTCCGGGAATTTTTCCTGAAATTTATTAATTCCGGTACCGATTCCCATTGCGGCCGTAATCCCCACAATCCGGTCATCGACCGCACCGAGATCGGTCAGTGTTTTTCCGAATACCGCAGTATAACTCGGAGCCTTTGCTTTTTTCAGCGGTTTTCCGGTCTGCGCATCAAATTTTCCGATTCCGTGGAAAAGATCCGGATTTTTTTCTGCCGGCAGATAGCCCTTCCCTTTCTGTGTCACAACATGAATAATCACCGGACGGTTCACATCTTTCACATTGTCCAGCACAGTCAGAAGTGCTGCCAAATCATGTCCGTTTACCGGACCGTAATACTTAAATCCGAATTCTTCAAAAACGACACCCGGTACCAGAAGATATTTCAGAGAATCTTTCAGTCTGTCAGCCGCTTTAAACATGGATCCGCCGATTGCCGGAATTTTTTTCAGAAGCTCTTCCACTTCTTCCTTGCTTTTGTTATAGGACGGATTGCTGCGTACGCGACTCAGATATTCCGCCATAGAACCGACATTCGGATCGATGGACATTTCATTGTCATTTAAAATAATAATCAGATTGCTGTTGGAGTGTCCCGCTGTTTCCAACGCTTCAAAAGCCATCCCACCTGTCATGGCACCGTCACCGATTACGGCGATCACATTATGGTGCTCACCTTTTAAATCACGTACCTTGGCAAGACCGGTTGCCGCGGAAATCGATGTGGTACTGTGACCGACACCGAAAACATCGTGTTCACTTTCACTCCGTTTCGGGAACCCGGACAGTCCGCCGTAGGTACGAATTGTCGGGAACTGTTCAAAACGACCGGTCAACAGTTTATGCACATAGGCCTGATGTCCCACGTCCCATACAATTTTATCTTCCGGAGTGGAGAAAATACTATGGAGTGCAATGGTCAATTCCACAACACCCAGGTTTGGAGCAAGATGTCCGCCGTTTTTTGAAACAACATCAATCAGTTCCTGGCGAATTTCCTGCGCCAGTACCTTCAATTCAGATATCTTTAAATTTTTGATATCATCCGGACTTTTGATTTTTGGTAAATATTGCATATCTCTTTCTGCTGCATTACCTCGGCCTTTCGGCTGAAAGACAGACGATTCCGCCCGCATTCACATTCCGGCGGTTTCGTTTTTACAGCAGTCTCCTTTCTGTTTTTTCTTCTTATCCTTTGATCTTTAAAAACTGAAATCCGTACTTGTTATGAATCCCTTTTCCATTGTGGTCCTCATCATCCCCTTAACGGTTTCCTCTGTTTCCAGATTATCTCTTCGAGTCATCTTCCTGTATATTGTCTGTGACAGTACAAAGGAAGATGACTCTCTCGGACAGGATGCTCAGTTTTCCCGTCCCAGTAAAAATTCTGCAAGTTCTGCAAGTGGAATGCCCCTTGGTCCGAAAGATTCCAGAGCTTTTTTTGCAGCTTCCACCGCATCTTTTGCCATTTTTCTGGATTCTTCCAATCCAAAAATAGCCGGATAGGTTGCTTTTTCATTCTTTTCATCGCTTCCAACCGGTTTTCCCAGTTTTTCCGCATCCCCTACCACATCTAAAATATCATCAGTAATCTGAAAAGCCAGTCCGAGCTGATATGCATACTCGGTTAAATCTTCCAGTTGTTTTTCATCAGCACCGCCTAAAATAGCACCTGAGCGAACCGAAGCCGCAATCAGGGCTCCTGTTTTATGACGATGGATGTACTCCATCCCTTCCAGGGACGGTTTTGTCTGTTCCGCTTCAATATCCGCAACCTGACCGCCAATCATCCCTTTGGTTCCTGCAGCACAGCTCACTTCATAAATCACACGAATCAGCTTTTGTGCGTCTGTCGTGTTTTGCATACCGGAAAGAATTTCAAACGCATAGGTTAACAATCCGTCTCCGGCTAAAATCGCCATACCGTCACCGAACACTTTATGGTTGGTCGGCTTTCCTCTACGGTAGTCATCATTATCCATTCCGGGGAGATCATCATGAATCAGAGAATAGGTATGAATACATTCCAGTGCACAGGCCGCATCCAGTGCCGGAGCAGAAGTCCCGGAGACTGCCTCACAGCTTGCAAGACACAATACCGGCCGGAACCGTTTTCCGCCTGCATATAAACTGTAGTTCATTGCATCGTAAATAACCTGCGGTCTGTATGTTTCCGGTAATAATTCCTTTAATCTCTGATCAGTCACCTGCCGTACCTGGCTGATGTATTCTTCAATTGCCATGAATGTAACGCTCCCCTCAATAATCAGTCATTTCCAGACTGTTTTTCCTCAAATTGTCCGTTTCGAAATATATGCAGTTTTCCCTCTGCCTCTGTCAGTTTTCCCTGACAGATTTTGATATATTCCAGTCCCTGCTGAAAAGCGGTAATCGCTTCTTCCAGCGGTAACTCACCCTGATCCATCCGGCGCAGAATCTCTTCCAGACGATTCATTGCTTCCTCATAGGTGATTGTTTCCTGTTCCTGATTTTTCAAAGCAAAGATTCCTCCTTATCTGTTACAGTTGCACGCAGGGTTCCCTTCGATACGATAACCGATAATTCTCCGCCGATTTCCACGGTTTCGGCATCGGTAATCACATGTCCGTCCCGATCTCTGCAGACCGCATAACCGCGACTCAGTACCTGCAACGGACTCAACGCATCCAGTCTCTGTGCCTGTGTAATCAGTTTCTGTTTTTTCTGCTCCAGCAGATGTGTAAAGGCTTTTGTCATCCGATCGGTTTTGTCATCCAAAAGCTGTCTGCGTTCCTGCAGCAAAACTTCCGGTCTTTGAAACACTCTGTGCTCCGCCAGATGATCCAGATGAATTTTTTTCTGCTTCAGATAGGCTTCATAGCGGTCCGCCAGCACATTTTTTCTGCCTTCCAGTTCCAGCATCAGATCACTGCGTACCGGAACCGCCAGTTCTGCCGCCATAGACGGTGTAGCCGCACGAACATCCGCCGCAAAATCCGAAAGTGTCACATCGGTTTCATGTCCAACCGCACTGATAATCGGTACCGGGCTTTCCGAAATTTTTCTCACAACCGCCTCTTCGTTAAAGCACCATAATTCCTCAAGCGAGCCGCCGCCCCGGCCGGTAATAATCAGATCCAGATCCTCCCGATATAAAATATCCAGGCCTCTGCAGATCGATGCAACCCCCTCCGCACCCTGCACAATGGCAGGAACCAGATAAACGGAAACCGTCGGATTTCTCCGCTTTAAAATGGAAAGCAGATCCCGGATCGCCGCACCTGTCGGTGAAGTGACAATTCCGATTTTTCTTGCAAGTTTCGGGAGAGGACGCTTTCGTTCCTGTGCAAACAGTCCTTCCTCATACAGCTTTGTCTTCAGTTTTTCATACGCCTGATGCAAAGCACCGGCTCCCGCAGGCATCATCTGCTCCGCGTAAAGCTGATAGGCTCCGTCCCGTTCATAAACCGAAACATAACCCGCAATCAGAACCTCCATACCGTGTTCCGGTAAAAACTGCAGTTTCTGTGCATGACTCCGGAACATCACACATTTGATACTCCCTGTTTTATCTTTCAGGGAAAAGTACAAATGCCCGGAACTGTGCCGGGTGAAATTAGAGATTTCGCCCTTAACCAGAAGACTGCTTAGACGACCGTCTTCCTGCATCAGTCTCTTAATATATGTGTTAATCTCACCCACACTCAGAATTTCCTGCTTCATACAAATCCCTTCTCATCCTGTGATTCTTATTTGCCCAGAAGATCTTTTGCTTCCTCTTCTGAAATTTCATGTTCCACAACAGCCGGCTCACTTTCTTCCAGTGCCGGTTTCTGTGCCATGGCAGCTTCCGCCGCTTCGCTGATTACGTTGTCTCTTCTTTCTTCGTTTTTCATGATCTTATCCAGAATGCTGTTAATAAACCGGAAAGATTCCGCTTTCCCGTAAATTTTTGCAATTTCCAGCACTTCGTTAATAGCACCCTTCTGACTGATATGTCCGCTGTAAAGCATTTCATACACAGCCAGTCTTAACAGATTGCGGTCCACACTCATCATGCGGTCCACCTGCCAGCCTGTTGTATTTTTCTGAATAATTTCATCCAGTTCTGTTAAATGTTCTTCCACCGCCATAACCAGTTCTTTACAGAAAGCCTGTTCTTTTTCATTCAGACCATCATTATTCATAGTATGTTCAAAAGCGGTTTCCAGGTCGTTTTTTCCCATATCCACCTGGTAAATAATTTTAAATGCCGTTTCTCTGCTCTGATGTCTCACGACTTACACCTCTGTTTCTTCTTCTATAGTTTCTTTGTTGTCTGACACAATATTTTCAAATGAAATGCCTTCCACATAAATGTTAACCTCTTTGACTTTTAAACCTGTCATTTTCTGAACGGTATCTTTTACCTCATTCTGAATTTCCAAAGCCAGTTGCGGGATTTTAACGCCATAGGCTACAAAAATATGTAATGCGATTAATACTTCCTGGTCATTGATTTCCACTTTGACGCCCTTGGAAAGATTCTTCTTCCCGAGAATTTCCGTTAATCCCGAGGTCATGTTTCCGGAAAGAGATGACACACCCTTGATTTCGGCAGCAGCAAGACTGACGATCCCTGCCACGGCTTCCTCTGCAATTTTAATACTTCCGTATGCATTCTGTGTCCCTTCCGACTCCTGTTCCTGGTTTTTTACTTCAGGCATAATGATCACCTCAACTTATCTGGTCATACATTAATCAGTATAACAGTAAATGGCGAAAATTTAAACAGATTTTGCATATTTTTTGTAGTAAATATGCAAAAATTCAATGGAATATACAATGGTTGTTCCCTTTCATTTCCTTTTTCATTTCTATGAAATTCAAAAAATTATACCTTTTTTCTACTATAATATACCAAAGGAATTTTTCTCTTAAAAACGCCTTTTTCTGACCTTTTTTTCCCTATGTATAATTTGACCTGCCTTCATGCATATCCGGCATCCTTCATACAGAAAAAAATACCACTTCACAAAAAGTGAAGTGGTATCTCATATCATTCAGAAATGATTCGATTATTTGCCCAGAATCAGTTTTGTTAATTCCATTGGATCAACGATTTTACCGTCTTTATATACACGCATGTTACCGCTTGCGATTTCATCAATCAGAATAACTTCGTCTTTATTATAACCGAATTCAAATTTAATATCATACAGTTCCATACCTTTTTTCTTCAGGTCTTCAGCTACGATATTTGTGATTTTTAATGTCTGTGCTTTCATATCAGCAAACATTTCCTGGCTCATGATACCCAGTGCAGCCAGACCTTCGGATGTGATCAGTGGATCGCCTTTTTCATCATCTTTTAATGTGGTTTCTACATAACCGCCTTCCAGTACAGTACCGTCAGCAATATATGCACCGTAACGACGAATGAAGCTTCCGGTTGCTCTTAAACGGCAGATAACTTCCAGACCTTTACCGAATACTTTTGCAGGCAGAACTTCCATAGTAGCATCATCTAAGTTTGCACTTACATAATGTGTTTTAACTCCTGCATCTTTTAATAATTCAAAATAGTGAACGGAGGTTTCCAGATTGGCACGGCCGATCCCTTCAATAGTCAAACCAACATTGTTTTCACCAGGATCGAATACACCGTCTTTACCGGTGCAGTCATCTTTAAATTTCAGCATAACATTGCCGTTTTCCATTTCATAAACATCTTTTGTTTTACCTTCGTAAACTTTTTTCATAGTAATAACGCCTCCGCTTTCATGGTTTTGCTTTTTCATTAATAAAACTATTTACATTTTTTAACGTTCGTATTTATTTTGTCACAAAATAAGCCTATATGCAAGTTTTTTCTTTTTCTATTAGCAATTCCTATTGGTCAACATTTCCAATTGTTTCACGGTTTTTCTGTTAACCCTCCAAATTTCGAGTCGGATCACAGCAATCCTCGTCCGTAACACACGGAAGGGCAAAAAAGAACGACGTTCCTTCTCCTTCGATACTTTCTACCCATATTTTTCCCTGATGCAGTTCGACAATCGACCGGCAGATCCAAAGACCCAGCCCGTTGTTTTTCTCTTCTCCGGGCCGGTCGGTTCCCTTGGTAAAAGGCTGAAAAATTTTAGGAAGCTTTTCCTTTGAAATTCCGCATCCGTTATCCGTTACCTCCGTAATCAGATACCGGTCCTTCCGGCTGAACGATACTCGGACAAAACCGCCCGGATCGGTAAATTTAACCGCATTTCCAACCAGATTGATCATTACTTCCCGGATTCTGCCCCAATCTCCCCTGGTTTTCGCCCACGGTTCCTTCTCAATTTCATAAGAAATGTTTTTCTCTTTCAGACGTAATTCCAGTAATCCGCCCACTTCCGCCGCAATCTGTCCCAACTGCAGTATTTCTGTTTCTAACGTGATCTGTCTGGATTCCATTTTCGCCCAATCCAAAATATGATTGACTACTAAGAGAAGCTGCTCCGCACTGTCTGTCATTTTCCCGAGATATTTTTTCTGTGTGGGATTCAGTTCCCCGACCTGCTCTTCCACAAGAAGTTCTCCAAACCCTTTAATCGCATTTAACGGCGTCCGGATTTCATGTCCGATCTGTGCCAGAAATCTCGCAAAATCCATTTCCTCTCTGCTTTTGTTTTCCGCCGGATCCGGCTGTTTTTCTCTGTCCATTCTTTAAACACCTTCCCCTGTACGGTCACTGTTTTCACCCGAACCTTTTCCGGCCCGTTCTTTCAGACGGTTAAAAATTCCCTTTATTTTCTGATAATGCAGTTTCTCTTCCTCTTCAATTTCTCTGGCTGTTCTTTTCATGGCCTCGTCGGTCGCCAGTTTTTCCAGCGCTTCATAATAAAAGACCGCTGACTCCTCTTCAGCTATATATTCCACCAGTATCGCAAAAAAATCCGGATCCTCGTCCAGTTTCTGCTCTCTGAGATCCAGCGGACCCGCTTCCGCATCCAGCTTTCCCAAAAAATCCATCAGTTTACGCGCATGTTCCAGTTCATCTGCGGCATAAGACATGAATTCCGTCTGCAGTACCAGATCCTCACATTTTGCCGCCAGTGCCACGTATTTACGGGCGGAATTCATTTCATCCTCCAGCCCGCGTCTTAGGGTATCTATCAAATTTTCCCTCTGCATATACAATTCTGCCAATTAAAATAAGGACAACTCTTTCTGAAAATCCAATTAAACGCTTTGGGTTTCCTGATTTGTCTACCGGCCTCTCCTTTCCCTGTTCCGTGTCTTCCCTGTTTCCGTATTTTCTCAAAAACAGCACTTTTTATAACCGTTTGTCTGCCTTTCTCTGTTTCGTCAGACCTTCCCTGTCTTAATAGTCTTCTCTGCGTATTTTATCCTGAAAATACAATTCGGGATTTCGCATAATCTTCCACATCCGCACCATAGAGGAAACTAAAATCACACCGACCGCAATAGCACCCGCCAGAGCCAGTGTATGCAGACCCGTTTCCACAAACTGCTCTGTTTCTCCTAAAATACAGTGTTCCATCGTATAATACATGCCGCCTCCCGGTACCAGAGGGAGAATTGCTGTTGTTAAAAACAGCGTGGCAGGCACCTTACAGACTCTCGACATAATTTCCGAATAAATCGCAATCACAATCGTTGCGGCAAGATATCCCAAAACATCACTTTCCAAATCCAATATTAGATACACAAACCATCCCAGAGCTCCTCCGAGACAGGTTACGGGCATTCTCTTCCACCCTACATGAAACATGACGGAAAAAGCCATGCATGCCAGAAAAGAATAAATGCAGGGCATTAAAATATCTAAAAAATCCATATTATCTGCCTCCTAAAAGAATCAGTGCAGCCCCGGTTCCCAGTGCGAGAGCCAGTGCAATCAGCAGGGATTCTATGCCCTTTGTCATACCGGCCATAAAGTCGCCGGCAATCACGTCACGAATCGAGTTGGTAATCGCCACCCCCGGAACCAGGCTCATCAGTGTTCCGATAATCATCTTGTCAATCTGGTCGGCAAACTGATACCGCACGGCCAAAATTGAAAAAACGGCTGTAAACAATCCGCTTACCATATTAATAAAAAAAGTATTAGTATGCAGATACTCCATTCTCTGCATAATCAGCCTCATCAGTGCACCGGCAACGGCAGCCATAACGGCATCTCGCAGAGTTCCGCCGAAAAAGAGAGTGAAGGAAAACGCCACACCCGCATAGGCACCCACCAGTCCCATCGGTGACGTCCCTTTTTTCTGCCTGATTTCCTGTATTCTTTTTTTAATCTCATCCAGAGGCGGCCTTTCCCTGCTGATCCTGCGGCTCAATGCATTCAGATCTTCAATTTTTTCATAATCCGTCCCTCTGGCATAAATTCTCCGAAGTCTGGTAAAACAGGTATCATCCGAAAGTGTAATAGATACTGTAATACTGGTCGGAATCGCAAAGACATCTACATGCTTTACACCCTCATAGGCATAAAGCACATGCTGAATCGATTCCTCCACACGATAAATTTCCGCACCCGCTTCCAGGAGCGCGTCGCCGATATCCATGGCGAGATTCAATAACTGCTGATAGTCTGTCTGTGTCTGTTCTTCCATTTCGATTCTCTCCGAAACAATCTGTTTCGGCACACCCCTTTCTGCTGTTCATGTATCTTTTTCCTAACCGCTCCTGTTCCTTTTTGGACCCATTCTGTCGAAACGGCTCCAAAATCTATCGATTTCCTGTTTTCTTTCACGGTTTTTCAGCTTTTGTTTTATGACCATATCATATAGTTGTTCTATATTGAAGTCAAGAGGTAAAAAAGAGCGGATTTCAAAGTCCGTCAGGCGTTTTTTCGCTCGCTTTTTCTCAAAAAAAAACCGATCCGGAAGAGGATCGGCAATGTTTGTTTCTTATTCCTGTACCATACTTTTGATGATATCATGACGGGAAATCAGTCCCACAACTTCATGGATTTCATTCACGATCGGTACACGGTTTACCTGTCTGTCAATAATCAGTTCTGCAATTTCTCCGATTTCGGTTTCTTCATAAGCATAAATCGGAGGTTTGCTCATCAGATCACCTACTTTATAGGCCGCGATTTTTTTCATTTCTTCCTGGAATTCCTTTCGGTCAACCGGAATCAGACTGTCTAAAAAGTTGATAAACAGCGGGGCGCGTACCGGTTTTTCTTTATATACCAGGTCTCCTTCACTGATCACACCGACCAACTTATTGTATTCATTTACAACAGGAAGTCCGCTGATGTTTTTTTCTACGAAAATCTTACTTACCGCATCAATAGTCGTATCTTCTTTTACTGTAATTACATCTGTTGTCATAATATCTTTTGCCAGCATTTCAATCACGCTCCTATTAAACATAGTAATCCTTTTGATAACTTTATCATATCATATTCATTCTGCAAGGACAAGCTTCCACGCGGATTTTCCGCACGTTTCCCTCTGTTTTTTCTACAGCATCATCAGCATGGCACCGTTTCTGCCGGTCGTGCCTCCGTCAGCCCTGTGACTGAAAAAGCTCTTGCGATACTGAACCGTGCACAGACCGCTCACTTCCACATGTTCCTCGGAAAGGCCCGCCTCTAACAGCTGCAGACGGTTTGCCTCCCATAAGTCCAGTTTTCCGTGATCCTCATCGGTCATTGTGATCAGCTGGTCCGAAAAAGAAAATGCATTCCGGAACTGATCCAAAACAGGAGTATCCACCTCATAGGCCGCCTTGGATATTGATGGACCGATCGCCACACGGATTTCAGAAAGGCTGCATTCGTACTCATCCTCCATGACATGTGCCATCTTCGAGGCAAGCTTGGCAACCGTTCCGCGCCATCCGCAGTGGCAGACGGCAATCACCCGCTTTTTCGGTTCAAAAAACAGCACCGGCACACAATCCGCATACAGCGTCATCAGCGCAATTCCGTGAATATCCGTTACCATACCGTCGGTTTCCGGAAGAGAGGTCTTCACATCTAAAAAACCTCTGCTCATATCACTTCTGGTAACTCTTGCAATCCTGGTTCCGTGAACCTGTCTGCCGCAGACAACCCTCTCCGGAGCAATTCCGAGGGTAGTCGCAAACAGCATACGGTTCTGTCGGACATCCATCAGAGAATCTCCGCTGGTTAATCCAAGATTCAGACTGTCATAAGGCGGTCTGCTGAACCCTCCAAGTCGGCTGGAAAACCCGTGTACCAGCCCGTATTGTCTTTTTAAAATAGGTGATTTGTAAATATGAAGTCTTCCCTGTATTTCACGTTCGAACATTGTTTCCATCCTCTCTTTTCCAAAAAGCAATCAGAACAGGCCTGCAATCTGTTCCCGTTCAATCTGCCACATCCGATAAAATCTGCTTTCTTTCCGGGCAAGCAATTCCTCCGCACGGCCTTCCTCCAGAATTTTTCCGTGATCCATCAGATAGATCCGATCCAGATTCCCCAGATTCTGCAGACTGTGCGTAATATAGATCATCGTTTTTTCTTTTCCCCACTGATTCAGTTCGTTTCGCACGAAAGAAGCTGTAATTCCGTCCATTCCCTGAAACAGTTCATCCAGAATCAGGATCGGGCAGTCTCTCAGGCGGATGCGTGCAAGTGCCACTCTCTGACGTTCTCCGCCGCTCAGACGATATCCGTTATCGCCGATATTGGTTTCAAGTCCGTCGGGAAGTGCTTCCACCACGTCTTTTAATCCTGCAAAACGGATTGCCTCCTTCAGTTCCTCCTCGGTTGCGTCTTTTTTGGCCAGTCTTAAATTTTCTGCCAGCGTTGCGGAAAACAGGAAGGTTTCCTGTTCAACAATTCCCACCAGATCCCGAATCTGTGCAGGCGGATAGGCATCCAGCGGAATCCCGCCGATAGAAATTTCACCTTGTTCCGGCTCAAAAAAACCAACCAGAAGGGAAGCTAGCGTACTCTTTCCGCTGCCGCTGGTACCCGCCAGTGCTATTTTTGCACCTGACGGAACGGACAGGGAAAAATCGGTATAAACCGGACGCCCTTTCTCGTAGGAAAAAGAGATTCCCGAAAAAGCAATTTCCAATGATTCCGGCTTCTGTACCATCCGTTCTTTTTCTTTGATTTCCGGAATCAGATCAAAATGTCCTGCCGCCTCAATCGATTCCTGCAATTGAATCAGTGCCTGAGGAAGCGGATTTAACGCTTCAAAACTGGACCAGATCATAAGCAGAATCATCGCCGTATAAACACCGTTCAGGTCGCCGCTTCCGACAGCCGGCACAATCACAAGAAGTGCAAGAATCAACGAAAGATTACTGCCGTAACCAATCAGACCGGTTGTGAGATTTTCCATACGATGCAGCCACCGTTCCGTTTCCTCCTGTTCTCTGAGTTGGGCTTCCATCCGCTCCAGATACTCTTTCTGCTTTCCGGTATGCTGCAGTTCTCCGAGCCCACCCAGATAATCTTCCAGAAGAATCTGCCACTGTTCCCGCTGTGCAATCCGCTCAGCGGCTTTTTCTCTGCTGAAGGTTTTCATAAGAACCGGTATACCGAGTCCAAACAGAAGAAACATCAGCAGAAGAAGGAGCGCCGCAGGTACATGAAACCGCGAAAGAAAAAATCCGGAAACAAGCAGCACCACCAGGGCACTGAGCGGTGCCAGTACCGCTCTCAGATAGAAAAACTTTAAAACTTCAATATCATTTAACAAACGGTCAAAGAGCTGACCGTGGCTGAATTTCTGCAGTCCCCTCGGCGCTGCCGGTTCCATTTTCTGATAGATCCGGACTCGCAGCGCCGTCAGTAAATCAAAGGTGATTTTATGTGATACATAGCGCTCGGTATAGCGAAGAACCGCCCTTGAAATACCGAAGAAACGCACACCCACAATAAAAACCATCAAATCCAAAAGCGCAGGCTGTAATGCCGCAAGAGAAATCAGAACAGCGGAAACACTCAACAGACCCACATTGGCAAGGACGGTTGCCGCACTTAAAAGAACTGCGCCCGCAACGATCCATCTGACCGGGCGAAGCAGCGCCAGCAGGTCTTTTACGATCCGTTTTCTATCCTGATAAGGAATCTGTTTTGTCATATGATTTCCACCCCCGATCGCAAAAGTGCATAGCCGGTTCCTTTTTTCGCCATCAGTTCCTCCTTGGTTCCGCTTTCCCGGATGGTTCCCTCATCCAGAATCAGTATCCTGTCAGCCATCTGCAGAGAGGAGAGTCTGTGTGCCACCATAAACACCGTGCATTCTCCGGAAAGACGCTTCAGGCACCGGTGAAACTGTTCTTCCGTTTTTAAATCCAGATTGGCTGTCGCCTCATCTAAAAGCACCAGTTTCTTTTTCTGACAGATCGCCCGCACAATGGCCACCATCTGTTTCTGTCCGCCAGACAACGCATTTCCTCCCTGCCCGACCTTTGTTCCATATCCGTCCGGAAATCCTTCCAGCAGAGCATCCAGACCGGTCTCCTGTGCTACCCGCAGGATTTCCTGCTCGGAGACAGGCTCCTCTCCAAATTGCAGATTTTCCATAATGGTTCCGCAAAACAGATAGGGTTTCTGCTGAATGACTGCCGGCATTTCCTTCAGATAAATGCCTCCCTCTTCAACAGGAAGAAAGCCCTGAATGACATTTAACAGTGTGGTTTTACCGCTCCCGCTTCTGCCTGCAACCGCCACCAGTTCCCCTTCCTGCACCTGAAAGGATACGTCTTTCAATACCTGTCTTTCTTCTCCCGGATAGGAAACCGTCAGGTGCGATGCTTCCAGCATCACACGACGGGAGGCGTCCACATCCGGTTCCTGCACCCAGTCCGGCTGGTCCAAAAATGCAAAAATATCCTTGGCCGCCTCTTTTGTATTCAGACTGGTATGAAAATGACTTCCAAGTGCACGCAGCGGCTGGTAAAATTCCGGTGCAATCAAAAGAATAAAAAAGGCCGTTTCAAAATCCAGTGTTCCGTTTACCAGTCGCATTCCGAGTCCTACCGCCACCAGAGCTATACTTAACGTCGTAAACAATTCCAGAGCAAGCGAAGAGAGAAACGCCCATCTCAGTACCGCAAGCGTCGCGGATGCATAATCATTGCCGACGCGACGAATCTTTTCCGCCTGTTCCGCACTTCGGTTCAAAAGTTTTAATGTGGTAAGGCCTGCCATCACGTCATGAAGATAACCGCTTAAACGGTTAATGACCCGCCATTGCTTTGCATTCACTTTTCCGGTCCATTTTCCGATTAACATCATAAAAAACGGCACCAGCGGCGCTGTTACGAGCAGAATCACCCCGCTCATCCAGTCCTTTGGCATCACAACTGCCAGAAAAAGAACCGGGATCACCATCGTCCGGAAAAGCTGCGGCAGATACTGGCTGAAATAGCTTTCCAGGGTTCCCACCCCTTCATTCACCAGATACATCAGTCTTCCCCTTTGCTCCCGTCGTAATGCAACCGGACCCAGTGTTTTCATTTTATCCAGCAAAGCCTTCCTGAGGTCCTGCTGAACCCCCTGCCCCAGACGAAAGGAAACATGTTCCTCCGCCGTCTGTAACAGAAATCGAAGTGTTACAAAAAGAAGCAGCCGTCCTATTTCTTTCGAAAGATCCGATAACCCCGCACCTTCTAAAAAAACCGATGCAATGATTCCCGCCAGTGTCAGCGCCTGCATTAAAATTGTCACAGCACCTGCGATGCCGAATAAAATACTGAAAAGCAGCAATCCTCTTCGGCTTTGACACTGCTTCCATAAATTTTTATCGATCATATCTGTAGTATCGCGAAAACTGTTTCACGCATCCTCCTTATCCGAATTTATTTTGAAAAATCGATTCCGCATTTTTTATAAAGTACGCTCTTTTTTTCGTTTTTCCGGCAGCTCCTCATCATAAATCTGCTGTTTTCCCTGTATCGTCTCATTTAAATATGTGTCAATCCACTCGGCAACACCGTCAAGATCTCTCCGACAGATATAGTTATATAAAATCACACTGTCACGCACCATTGCCTCTATTCCGTGCATTTCACAAAAGCGTGTCAGAAGGACCGTCACCGGTTTGCGAAAAGAACAGTATATTAACGGAAGAATGGTATTGTTCCCCGCAAGGGCCAGCTCGTGATGAAACAGAAACGCCTCTTCAGCCGCCTCCTCGGCGGAACGGCATTCCGAGATTTTTTGCAACTGTTTTCCAACCCTTTGCAGCGCCTGTTCATCGGCGCGCTCAATCGCGTTACTCGCCGCCAGATGCTCCAGTGCCAGGTCGATTTCCAAAATCGATCGGATCTCATCATTTCCCAGTATTCCTTCCTTAAATTCCATCACGGCTACCAGAGTATCCAACGTCCCTTTTTATCTGTAATCTGCTACGAAGGTTCCCTTTCGGGGCTGAATTTCCAGAAACCCCTGTTTACTCAGTTCTGCAATCCCTCCGTTTACCACAGCACGGCTCACCTGCATCTGCTCTGCCAGTTCCCGTTCCGACGGAAGACGGCTGCCGACCGGCAATGCACCGGATAACACAGCACCCTGAATCTGCTTGATAAAAAGTTCTTTCAGGCTTGGCGCCGCAATTTTCTGAAATTCCATACCGATCCCCCTTTCTGTCACTGGTTATACCAGTAACCACATACTCTATTTTAACATGTTTTCCTTCAAAAGCCCTTTAAATTTTACTTTTTTTAGACACTGCTTTCCGATTGTCTGTTTTTCAAAAATTTTTCTATGCTAAGATGAACTTAATCAGGTCGACCGAATTCTACCAATTAATTTTAGAAAGGACGTGCGTATCTATGTTTTTCCAGCTCTTCGGGGAAAATGCCGCTTATCAGTTACTCGGCTGGGTACTGGTCTTTACCGGACTTGTTGTCTGCAACGAAATTGCCAGACGCTCAAAAGCCGGCGGAATTTTCTTCTTTATTCTCTTACCTCTTGCCCTCACCGTTTACTTCATTGCAATCGAAGTATGCGCCAACCGTGGGATGGAATGGGCACTGAACAACCCAACCTATCTGTATATGAACGGCTGGTTTCATTATGCCAAACTGTACGCCGCAACCGCCGGATGTATCGGTTTTATGATGCTGAAATACCAGTGGGGAATCGGAAAAAAACACTGGTTTAAAGCTTTTCCGTTCTATATTGTTGCCATCAATATTTTAATCGCGGTTGCCAGTGATATCGAAAACGGACTGCACGGTGCCGCCGCACTGGCCGCGACCGGAAGTCGCTGGTGGTTAACCTCTGAAAATGTATGGCTTTACGGCGGATGGTGGAACTGGGTCAACGCTTTGGCCGGAATCCTCTGTATTTTATGTATGACCGGATGGTGGGGCGTTTACTCCTCCAAAAAACGGGACGATATGCTCTGGCCGGATATGACCGTTTACTTCATCATTGCATATGATTTGTGGAATTTCCAGTACACCTATCTCAATCTGCCGACCCATGCCTGGTATTGCGGTCTGGCTCTGTTACTGGCCCCAACCTTTGCCAACGCCTTCTGGAACAAAGGCGGATGGATTCAAAACCGCGCCAATACGCTTGCAATCTGGTGCATGTTTGCACAGGTATTCCCGCTGTTTCAGGATAAAAGTGTGTTTTCGGTTATTCCGAGAATGTATGCGGACGGCTTTATGGATCCGGCCGTACATCCGGAAGCAGTCGATCCTACCATGCTCGGGATTCTTTCCGTCATTGCATTGGCAGCCAATGTCATTGTATTCGCCATTATTATAAAACGTGCTGTTGAACAGAAGAAAAATCCTTATACCAATGAAATTTTCAGCGATACAAAAGATTTCAAACTTGCTATGGATCGTGCAGAAAAATAAAAATCGGTATTCCGATAATATTTTTTATTTACCCTCTTTTTCATCAGAACACACAACAACCTCCGGCTTTTGCCGGAGGTTGTTGTGTGTTCGTCTTATCTTCGGATCTGCCAGCCCGATGCGTCTTTTCTCGACGCAATAAAATCAGCATACAGACCTTCTTCCCTGCTCAGAGTATCGTGCGTTCCTTCCTGTACAAGAGCACCCTCTTTGATCGCAATAATATGATCTGCTTTTTTTACCGAAGGAATTCTGTGCGCGATCATGATTACTGTTTTATTTTTTGTCAGTTCATCAATCGCCGCTAAAATTTCATGCTCATTTTCCATATCCAGTGCACTGGTGGCTTCATCCAAAATAATAATCGGCGAGTCCTTTAACATGGCACGGGCAATGGATATTCTCTGCTTTTCCCCGCCGGAGAGACTGTTTCCGCCCTCTTCCACCATCGTCTCATATCCGTCCGGAAGTGCCATAATAAACTCATCACACCGTGCCGCCTTTGCTGCAGCGCGTACTTCCTCCAGCGTTGCATCCGGTTTTCCAAACCGGATGTTGTTGAAAATAGTATCCTCAAAAAGATAAACTTTCTGAAAAACCATACTGATTTTCTGCATTAACTCCTCATATTCCATATGTTTTACATCCACACCGCCGATTGTAATTCTCCCGCCGGTTACATCACGAAAACGCGGAATCAGCTGGCAAAGTGTTGTTTTTCCGCTTCCGGAAGGGCCGATGATTGCGGTGAAGCTGTTTGGCTGTATGGTTGTGGATATATGATGCAGAACTTCCCGCTTTCCATAAGAGAAACAAACATCCTCGAAAACAATTTCATTGTTTTCGGCATGTTGTACCGGCAATTCCACTTCCATCTGTCCGGTGCGTTCAATCTGTTTCATTTCTTCCAGTCCGGTATCTAATAGTCCAATCATCGATAACATGGAACCCGCCTGATTTAAAGAGGCATACACCATAAAACTGAAAATCATCAGAACAATCGTCTTCACCACCGTAATTTCCTGCAAAACAAAATAAAGATAGAGAGATGCAAGAAGAATCAGGGATTCAAACAACGCAACGGTAATGCCTGCCAGAAACTGCGACGGCATAGATACGCTTGTCAGGGCAATATTTTCCTCACTGCTTTTCACGATCGCTTCTTTGAGTCGTGCATCTCCCTGACGAAAACTGAACGCTTTGGTTACCTTGATCCCCTGCAGGAAATTCAGTGCCGCTTCTGCCAGTTTTCCCTGCGCTTCCTGCAGAGCCGGCGCGTTTTTTCTGGAAAGTTTCATTTGCATATTGACTACCAAAAGATAAACCGCCATTCCAATCCCTGAAAGAATCCCGATTCTCCAGTCATAATAAAGCATAAACAGAAATAGCGAAACTGAACTGAACAATCCGGATACAATTCCGACCATAACCATCGTTGCGGCTGTTTCCACACCGCTCAGGGTGGTTGTGAGAGAAGCCGTGATTCTGCCGGTAGAAGACCGGGTAAAAAATCCCAATGGTACCTTTCTTAACAAATTACCCACCGAAACTCTCTGATCCCCGATCATAAAAAATCCGGTCTCTAAGGTATTGGTCTGTTCCACATAACTGGTCAGGAAATTTCCGACAATGCACACCAGGGTACAAAGGATAATCCATTTTATACTTTCTCCCACTTCCGCTTCTCCGGTCAGTACCGCAACTGCCAGAATAATTGCCAATAGCTGGGTGATTCCGAAGAGAGCACGGAGGAAGGAAAAGAACAGTGCAAGAACCAGAGAACGGTGTCGCTGTTTGCTGAATTCCCATATCTTTGAAAATGTCTCAATCATTTTTCTTCCCCCTCTGCCAGTTTCCACATGGTTTGGTATTCTTCACATGTTTTGAGCAGTTCCGCATGTGTTCCGATCTGCTCAATCTGTCCTTTTTTCACAAATGCGATCTGCTCGGCATTCATAACGGTTGCCAGTCTGTGCGCCACAACAATCAATGTCTTTCCCTTTGCGGCAGCCGATAAGGCTCTCTGGATCGAGGCCTCGTTTTCAGGGTCGGTACTTGCTGTCGCCTCATCCAGAATCATAATCGGCGCATCCTTCATCATTGCCCGCGCAATGGCTATTCTCTGACGTTCTCCTCCGGAAAGTCGTCCTCCGGCCGTACCTGCCATCGTCTGATATCCTTCCGGAAGTGCCCGGATAAACGTATCACATCCCGCACGTTTTGCCGCCCGGATCACCTCTTCATCCGTCGCATTCGGATTGCCAAGGCGAATATTATCCATAATGGTTTCATCAAACAAAAACGTCTCCTGATCCACATAGGCAATCAGACGGTTTAACTGTTCCTGCGTAAAGCGGTTAATCGAATTTCCGCCGATCTGAATCGCACCGCTTTGAGCATCCCAGAAACCGGCAAGCAATTTTGCAATTGTGGACTTCCCGCTTCCGGACGGACCCACCAGAGCAAGCATGGTTCCTTCCGGAACGGAAACCGAGATTTTTTTCAGTGCAGGCTCGGCACTTCCCCGATAAGAAAACGTTACATTCTGAAAAACAATGTCGGTATGTTCCGCATGTGCGCCGCTTCCTCTGTTTAATTCCGGATAATCCAGCACATCCTTGATTTCCTTTGCATTAGTTCCCATACCCGCCAGCTGATCAAAATAAGTCATGGCATTCATTAACGGAGTAAAGATCCCAAAGGTCAGAATCATAACAAGGAACAGCGTTCCCGCCTGAAGTGTTCCATTTCCGTAAAAAATCAATCCCGCAATCAGTACCGGAAAAATCGTAAACGGTGCAACGGCCATACCGAGAGAAGAGTATTTTTGCGTTTCTTTCTGCCAGCCCACATTGTAGGCCGCATGACCGTAAACCGCATCTTCGCATTTCCGATAACATTCATCGGCACGCCCGAAATTTTTTATAGCCTCTATCCCACCGACATACTCCACAATCGCCTGATTCATGCCCTTGAGCGCTTTAATCTGACCGGCATACTTTTCCTCATAACCTTTCATCATACCGCCTGTTACCGAAAAACCAAGCAGAATCCATAGGAGTACGCAAAGTGCCAGTCTCCAGTCAATCCAGAACATCCAGACAATGCAAACAAGCGGCCCCAAAAGATTTGCTGTCAGTTCCGGAAGCATGTGCGCCAGTGTTTTTTCCATACCCTCCACATGATCAACCATCATGGTTTTTAACCGACCGCTTCCGTTTGTCTCAAAATATCCCATCGGCAGTTTCAGCATCTTTTCACTTAATGCCATCCGGATATCCCGAAGGGTACGGTATGCCGCCTTGTGAGAAATCCATGTGGAAATATTTAAAAAGACGGTATAAAGCAGTTTGCAGACAACTGCTCCCGCTACAAGCGTGAAAACGGTATTCCACAAAACCTCTTCCGAAAAAAGCAGCGATGCAATTGCGCCTGCAAAGGCATAGGATCCGATTCCCGCCGCAACACTTAAGAGACTGATCCCGATTGAAACCGCATACTGACTGCCGTAAGGCTTCATAAAACAACCCAGTTCCTGAAAAAATGAAGCAGACTGGTTCTCCTTTTTCTTGTCTTTTTCCTGTTTCATGATGCAGAGTCCTCCATCCATCCGTTTTTCTGTCCTGTCAGATGCTTTTGCATCACACCTTTTCCAAAAAATGCACCGATCACCGAAGCCGCCAGTACAGCAACCAGAAGAAATGCCAATCCCCAGGAATCAATCATTTCCGATGCGGCACTGACCTGTACGTACAAATCTCCACTGTCTTCAATTCCTTTTAATGTCGCGTCCGCCACAATTTTATACGGATAAACCGTACTCCCAAAAGCAGCAAGCATCTGCATAAGTATATAACTGACCGTCAGCCCTTTGACATCCCCGTATCCGGTTTTCGCCATTACCGCCTCGGCAATTACCCCTGCAAGCAGATACATCAGAAAATAAGGTACATTAAAGGCAACTGCACCTTGAATCACACAGTAAAGCAGTATCGCGCCTTTTCTCTTTACCTTTACACCGAGTATAAAGAAAACAATCCCCTGAAACAGTGCATAAAAAACCGGCATCAAAAGAATTGTAATCGGTGTCAGATACATGATTGATCCAACCGAAAAAATAATCAGATTCACCAGTGAAAGTAATACAACCGTAATCACCCATTTTGTTTTTGATCGTTCTGTGTTCACAATTATCCCTCCCGTTTAAAATAAAAATCCGGTACCAACCAGTATTGCGACAAGAACCGCAATTCCCGCATCCATCCTATGAAACCCGATTTCGATGTAGGATTCTCTTCTTCCAGGAAGCGAAATCCCCCTGGTTTCCGCGGAAGCGGACAACGCCTCTGCAATGCGAATCACACGAAACACCATCGGTACAATCAGTATTTCCGCATAGGCAGGTATCGCCTTCAGTTTCTCCGCAAACGTCGTGAACAGACCGCGGGTTTGAAGGGACTGTGCCATAATTTTCAGATCGGCACGCAATACCGGGAAAAAGCGGAAAATAACAGAAAGTACCATAACAGCCTGTTCCGGAATATGCATCTTCCGGAGTCCGGCAAGAATCCTCGGCGCCTCCCGTTCTGAAACCAAAAGACCTGCCGCTGCTCCAATCAGAATAACTCTGGAAAAGAAATAAACAACAAAGGAAAACAACGTATCCGGAAATACCGCATTTAGCAGAAACACAAGGGTCATCAACAACGCCGACCCGATCGCCGTCCGATAATGGTTCTGGTAAAAAAGCGCTGTAAGAACCGCTCCAAATGCGGCAAGAATCATCGGAAGATCTGTACCGATACCCACAAAAACCGCAATTCCTGCAAGGAACAGATTCATTCGCGGATCCAGAAAGCGCTCTGCTTTTCGGACGGATGCTTCCTGTTTTCTGTTCTCCCCGACTGCATCCGCTTCCAAAAACCGTTTCACTTCCGCAAAGCCTTCCGGGGTGTGTAGGGAAAACGCTCCCTGAATGTTTCCCTTCCCGAAACAGACACAGCGGGTACACGCCTTTGCAATAAATTCCGCATCATGCGTAATCACCAGAATGATTTTGTCCCTCCGCATTCGCTCAAGCAAACCGGCACAAATTTTCATATTTTTAAAATCCAGTCCGGCTGTCGGCTCATCCAATACCACAACAGGTTTCGGAGACAGATACGCCAGCAGTAATACCAGTCTCTGCATCTGTCCTCCGGAAAGAGAAAAAGGATGCTGTTTTCTGCATTCCCACAACCCGGTTTCCTTCAGAAGTGTTCTGATCTGCTCTTTGTTTTCTTCCGTTCGTTCCATCCCGTAAGAAACTTCATTTACAACCGAATTCGTGAAAAACTGAAACTCCGCCTCCTGCATGATGAAAATGCTGTTTTGCGATAAGGCCTGTCCGGTGAGTACCTTTCCGTCCAGAGAAAAAGTTCCTCCGCATGGCTTTAACAATCCGGAAGCCAGCTTTCCAAACGTCGTTTTCCCGCATCCGTTGCTCCCGATGATGCCGACCACTTCGCCTGTCTTCGCTTCAAAGGAAAGCTGTTTTAACACCGGTTTCTTCTTTTTTTCATATCCGAAGGAAATTTGATCTGCTGAAAAGCGGTGAACCGGACTGTGTTCCGGTACCGCTTTCGGTTCGGACGGCTGCAGTTCCGCCAGATGAACCGTGCGAAGTCCCAAACGTTCCCGTTCCTCCGGAGACAGTTCATTCATTTCCTGTCGGGTAAAGCGTCTGGAAATGTTTCCGTTTTCCAGATACCAGTATTCATCGGCCAGATGATTCAGATAATACAGCCTGTGTTCACTGATCAGCATGGTTTTTTTCTCTGCTTTTAGCCGTGTCAGCATGGTTTTCAGCTGTTCAACGGCAGCCGCATCCAGATTGGCCGTCGGTTCATCCAGAAGAAATACCTCCGTATTGACAGCATAAGCGGCAAGAATTGCAACCAGTTGTCGCTCCCCGCTGGAAAGAGAAAATACGTTGCGGTCTTTCAAATGTTCCAGATGGAATTCCCGAAAAACCGCTTCCACCCGTTCCACCATTTCCTGATGGGTCTTTCCGAAGTTTTCCAGTCCGAACGCCACTTCTGTCAGACTGTTTAATGTAAAAAACTGACTTCTCGGATCCTGAAAAACCGATACGGCCAGTTGACCGGTTTCGCCTATGGACAGTTTAGAAAGATCCTTTCCTGCAATTTTCAAAAAGCCCTTAAGCGATCCCTCGTAAAACTGTGGAATCAGCTGATTCATGCAGCGCAGCAGTGTAGATTTTCCGCATCCGCTTTCTCCACAGAGAACAATGCAGGATCCGTTCGGAATCCTGCCTGTCACTTCATCCAAAACATTCCGCTCCGTCTGTTCGTAAGAAAAGCTCAACTGAAATTCAACAGCCGTTCTCTCCTCTTTCATGTTTTCACCTTCTGTCTTATATTAGGTATTGCTAACTTACACCTAAAAAAATACAGGTGTGTTCAGACTTCTTTTTTCCGCAATGACCTGCATGCTGTCACACCTGTTCTACTTCAAAGAATTTTCTCAAATAACTCTTTCCATCCTGCTTCCAGAAATCGATAAACTGTTTCCATACAGGAAACCGCTTTCTCTTTGTCATATCCTTTTTCCAGAATACTCCTGTAATAATGTGCGGACTCCGTCATAATCATTTCGATTCCGTCATAATCAATTTCCACTTTGGCAATACTTTTTAAATAAGCGACTGTCTCTTTTGATTTCTTTTCCATCATACCATGAAGTGCATTCTCAATAGAACTTCCGTCACTTTTGCAGAAAAAAAGAACACACTCATCATAATAATCAAAGAGAAGATCCAAAAACATTTTTTCCTCCGAACGGATCACCTGCAGAATCTGCTCGGCGCTGCCGCTGAACTGTGCCGCTTGATAATCTGTCCGCAACGGCGTCATTTTTTCTTTCAGACCCGAAAAGGAATCAGCAATCAGACTGCAGAACAGGTCATCTTTGTTTTTATAACGTGTGTAAAGCGCACCGGTCGTGATCCCCGCACGTTCTGAAATTTTCTTTAATGACGCTTTGCGAAAGCCGTGCAGCATAAACTCTGCTTTTGCCGCCTCCACAATTTTTGAATCCAGTGTATGATCTTTCACAGCCATAGCCTTTTCTCCCTTTCCGATAAATAATGGCATTATCAATAATGCTATTATCGATAATGCCATTATTATATTCTTTTCGTCGAACCCTGTCAAGCTTTACAAAAAAAATCCTTTCCGTCCGGTTTTCAGTCTCTCGATTTCCGGTCAAAAAGGATCGTTTCACTCTTTTTTATTTTTCATCCACTGGTATTTCTACTTCTTCTTCATTCGTCTGCTCTGCGAACAGTTCCTCCACCAGTTCCTTTGCCCGTGACAGATATGCATAAGGAACATAAAATTTCTGTACTTTAAAAGAAGAGCCGATATACACCGTCACCCAGGCCTCCTGCTCATCTTGCTTCACAAAAGGGATTTCATTCTGTTTCAGTACATCATCCAGCATCTCTGCCCACATTTCCTGTTTTTCCGTTAAAAAACACAAATCCTCCGGATCTGCAGACCGATCACTTTTATGCCCGCATTCCGGACACGCCGCTTCCGAAAAAGCTCTCTGACATTTTTTACAATAATACATACCCTTCACCCCTTCCGGTCATCCTGTTTCTTTTATTTTGCCACAGACAGCCGCCTTCCGCTCTTTTCACCTGAGACGGTTTTCTATCCATATTGTACCCGATGTTTTCCCGACAGACAAGTTCAGAAATTCCTCATCAAAATCCGGTGCAATCCGTTTCTCTGCCGCATAAAAAAGGGCTGCCGGGAAAGAGGGGCACCCGACAGCCTTTTGTACAGTTCTATTAAATGAGTTTTAAAGAGTATTTTTTAGAAAAGAGATTCTGATTTTTCGTTTAATTTCTGTCAGCTGAAATCAATCTGTGCTTCTGCATCGCTGAAGATTTTATCCAGTTTTTCCAGCAGTAAGTCCACTTCTTCTCTGGTAATTCCAAAGTACGGAGCAAGTACGATTGCTTCCCCTTCGATACCTTTGTTCATCTTACCGGAAGCTGCTTCGAGGATAACACCGTTTGCATAACCTGCAGCCATAACTTTTGCAAGTGCACGCTGTTCATTTGGCAGACAGGTATGTGTTTTATGGTCTTTGACTAATTCTACCCCAATTAACAGACCTTTTCCTCGAACATCACCGATCAGTGGGTGTTTATCCCGCATCTTGATCAGCTGTTCTTTCAGGTAATCACCCTGTTCATTAACATTTTCCAGCAGATGTTCTTCTTTGATGATTCTGGTGGTTTCAATGGTAACTGCACAGGCAATCGGGTTGCCGGCCCAAGTAAAGCCTGCATAATAGTGACCGACTTCTTTAAAGACATCGGATACACGTTTGTTAACACCGACTGCACCTACCGGGAAGTAACCACCAGACATGCATTTTGCCATTGCAACGATATCCGGTTCTACATCAAACCACTGAATTGCCAGAGGTTTCCCGGCACGGCCGTAGCCCGCCAGAACTTCGTCAGAAATTAATAACAGTTCATATTTATCACAGATTTCTCTGATACGTTTGAAATAGCCTTTTGGAGGTGTCATAGCAGCTGTTGTGGTCCCGCCGATTGGTTCGATCAGGAATGCTGCGTAGTTATTTGCACCTTTGTTGATTAATGCATCTTCCAGTTCATTTGCACATTCATAATCACAGGTTTCCGGTGTTTTATGATATGGACAGTGATAGCAGGTAGGTGCATTGATATGACCTTCATCAACCGCATAAGCAGCCAGGTCGTTTTTACGAGCCAGGTTACCGCCGGCACATGCTGTTGCATAGGTGTTGCCGTGATAACTCAACCAACGAGACATGATTTTATTTTTTGTAGGACGACCTTTCCCTACCCAGTAAGCTTTTGCAATACGGAATGCCATTTCATTGGCTTCGGAACCGCCGGATGTCATAAAGAAACGATCCATACCGGTAAAGTCTGCTAATACATTGGAACATTCATCTAAGATAGGAGGAACAGATGTGAAACGTGTCAGATAACTTAATTCTACTGCCTGTTTCCGGATAACTTCTGCTACGTCTTCACGTCCATATCCCAATGCTACGTTAACTGCACCGGAACAGGAGTCAATGTACTTGTTGCCGTTTACATCCCACTGGTACATGCCTTTCCCTTTAACCAGTGCGATATTTGGGTTGTTCCAGTCTGATAAAAATACGTGCGGGTGAAGTTCATATGCCTTTGTCATGATAATCCTCTCCTTTGTTCATGAAATCCTTAGTATATAGTTATTTGTTTTCTATTTGATAAGCACCTGTCAATCATACGATTGAATTCTTATTTTGCTGCTGTTTCTTTTGCCTTCTGTCTGAGTGCTTTACCAGCCTTTACTGCCATGGTCGGGAAGACAAACATCCCGAGTCCGATAAACATGTAGATAATCCATACAAGTGTGTAGCTCTGATTTAATTCATAAACCAGTCCGCAGATCACAGGACCCAGGACACAGCCTACTAAAAACAGTGCATAGATTAATCCGTACAGAGAAGCATAATCTTTCATACCGAAGATGGTTGAGGTCAGCATCGGAGGTCCAACGGTCGAAATACAAACGCTGAAACCTACCAGAAGCGCCATCGCGTACGCCAGAAAAGCTCTTTCCGGTGTCGTAAACAACAGACAGATCATGCCCAAAACGAACAGGGTTGTTACAACAAACAAGCCCTTTACGAGACCTAACTTGTCGATCATAATACCGTTTACAAAAGTCCCGATCAACATCCCTATGGACAGTACACTGATTACAAATCCTGCATTCATATCCAGTGCGTAAAGGAAATTCGGGATATGAACCATTACGCCGGAACAAACCATACCCATGCAAAGCAATCCGATAACCAGTAACACAAATGCTTTTGAATGAATTGCCATATTCTTAGGTACGCCTTCTTTTGCACTTTTTTCTGCAGCTTCTTCAGCACCCGCTTCTTCTTTCGCCTTCGCTGCGGCTTCCAGTGCTTCTTTCGACCCTTCCGGATACCGGTAAGGTTCCTGATTCATATCTTCCGGTGCATTTCTGAAAATAAACAAGCAGACCGGCAATGCCGTAATTAAAATGATGAGACCTGAAACAGTTGCAGTTGCATGCCATCCTGCAGCCTGAATCATCTTTTCACATAACGGTGAAAGAACAATGGAGCCAAGTCCGGCCCCCGCAAATACTAAGCCTGTCATCATTCCTCTTTTATCTACATACCAGTTATTGATCATGGTTGTTAACGGAACGTTTGTAATTAACGCCATAAACAAATCCGCTGATAACAATAACAGGTAGAAATGCCATAACTGTGTTGCTTTTGAAATTCCGATGAATGCAAGACCTGTGCCCGCAGCACCAATGGTCATCATCCAGCGGATCGGCATCTTCTTAATCAATGCCCCTGCCAAAATCGCGCCGGCTGCAGCACCAACTGCTGACATGGAATAGCAACCGGAAAAGGCTCCTGTACTGAAATCAAGTTCTGCACAAACCGGAGTCATATAAAAAGCTGTTGTATTGTTGATAATTGCCATTGTAAAAATAGTAATGATCAAAGAACCAAAAACAATCCATTTCCCATAAAAGGGCTTTTCCTTATTCATGAAAACCGCCTCCCTAAATTGATACTTGCTGATGAATCATTTCTTTTCTATTAATCTACTTTTTATGATATAATTACTTTTTTTATCCAGAATTGCCTGAACTTTCCTTCATCGTAAATCTATCTATTAATAATTAATAATAATAATACTTTCTATCATAAATTTTTGGACTTCCAAAAATTTCGGTGGATCAATTCTATTGTAGATTTTCGTTTTGTCTATCATCTTCGACTTTGTCATTCTATATCAATCTACAAACAATTATTATTTATTTTTTTATAATTCTCAAATGATGTATCTGCCTATTATACTATTCCTTTCGAAAACAAATGTCAATACTGCCAAAACCTTTGTGAAATATAGAATTATCGACTATTGCAGCCATATATAGCTATAAACATATCGATATATCTCTTATGACAACCAAATACAGATTAAACAAACCATCTGTAAAAATTAATAGATATTAGTTTATAATTCAATTTATTTGATAAACAAACTATGCTTATCCTATATTTCATGCACCTTTCACTCTCCTTCTATGATTTTCCAAGAAGATAAACGGGCTATCCTTTTTCTTTTTACCCAAACATATATCCTAAAAATATATTTTATCATTTCTATAATATTATTATATTATATACAAGTATTTTTTGTTCCCTTTGCACAATATTCTATATCTTTTTTGTATTATATCATTCAAAAAACGATCTCCTCTTATATGCTTTTCAGAACCCTCACGGTTAACAGCTGTGCTTTCTGCTTTTGTTCGTTCAACGTTCAAGGAACAGATACTTATTGCAAAATCAGAAAAATTGCTTTTACCTTTTCAATTTAACAAAAGTTTCTGAAAAAAAAGAAGAGTAATCCGTTTTGTGATTACTCTTCTTCTAATCTTCTAATCTTGTTTCACACTTTTTTGGCTACAAAATGCCCGTAATATTCTTATTCTGCTACAACACGACGGAAATTTTTCTTGCCACGTTTTACAACGAGGCCTTCTCCTTTAAACTGATCCTGCTTAAAGGTCTGTTTAATATCCGGTACTTTTTCCCCGTCTACAGATACTCCGCCCTGTTCTACGGCACGACGTCCGTCAGATTTGGATTTTACCAGACCTGCTTTAAATACCAGTGTTACCACATCAATTTCTCCGTCAGTAAAATCCTCTGCACTTAATGTTTCGGTCGGCATTTCTGCTGCCACACCGCTGGAGAAAAGTGCACGCGCACTTTCCTGCGCTTTCAGTGCTTCTTCTTCGCTGTGAACCAGTTTTGTCAGTTCAAATGCCAGAATTTCTTTGGCCTTATTTAACTGACTGCCTTCCCATTTATCCATTTCGTCAATCTGTTCGAGAGGAAGGAAGGTTAACATACGCAGGCATTTTAATACATCCGCATCGTTTACGTTTCTCCAGTACTGATAGAAATCAAACGGACTGGTTTTTTCCGGATCAAGCCATACAGCACCTGCCTGGGTTTTCCCCATTTTTTTGCCTTCGGAATTTAACAGTAAGGTGATCGTCATCGCATAAGCGTCATCGCCGTCTTTTCTGCGAATCAGTTCTGTACCGCCCAGCATGTTGCTCCACTGGTCGTCCCCGCCTAATTCCAGATTGCAGCCGTATTTCTGGTGCAGAATGTAGAAGTCGTAACTCTGCATAATCATATAGTTGAATTCCAGGAAACTCAAACCGCGTTCCATACGGTTTTTATAGCATTCTGCGGTCAGCATACGGTTTACACTGAAATGAGGACCGACTTCACGCAGCAGTTCAATATAATTTAACGGCATCAGCCATTCTGCGTTGTTTAAGAATAATGCTTTTCCATCGGAAAAATCAATAAATTTACTGATCTGTTTTTTAAAGCAGTCACAGTTGTGCTGAATGGTTTCCGGTGTCAGCATCTGACGCATATCTGTTCTTCCGGAAGGATCTCCGATCATCCCGGTACCGCCGCCGACCAGAGCGATCGGACGGTTTCCTGCCATCTGCAGGCGTTTCATCAGGCATAATGCCATAAAGTGTCCGACATGCAGACTGTCTGCAGTCGGGTCAAACCCGATATAGAAAGTCGCTTTCCCGTTATTAATTAATTCTTTAATTTCTTCTTCATCTGTAATCTGGGCAATTAATCCTCTTGCAACCAGTTCATCATAAATTGTCATAAGAATACTCTCCTTTTCTAAAAATAAAAAAACTCCCGTCCCCGAAAGGACGGGAGTATATTCCCGTGTTACCACCTTTGTTCGCCACTTGTTTTCACAATCGACCTCACCGAATAGTTATCCGCAACTATCCAAACATATAACGGATGCCTCCGGCGTTGTCTACTGATTCATCATCCTGTTCAACACGCAGCTCCAAGATGTATTCACATACAGTTCCCCCGGACCTCTCAGCAACCGGTACCTCTCTGTCGGTTATCCTATATGCTACTTCTTCTTTTCATCGCTTTTTGCATATTTCTTATGTTAGTATACCCAACCGAGGTGCACTTGTCAAACAATTCTTACGCCCGACTCTTCAAAAGTCCCGGAAGCAGATTTGTCATAGATCCGCAGAGAATGAATAAAATTCCGAACATCATATTAAACGGAATTGCTTCATGCAGAATGATAAAGGCAAGAATCGGAGCCAATACCGGTTTAAAGAAGAATACCAGTGCTGCTGTATTAGCAGATGTTTTTTCCATAGCAATAAAGTAAGAAGCAAATCCCAAACCGGTTACACCGATATAAACAAACAATACGATCGGCAGATTCTGCAGTGTATATCCTGCAAGGAACGGTACATTTGCGAAATTCTGCATACCGTTTGCAATCAGGAAATCTGCAACTCCCGGAATATGACCGATTGCAGCTAAAAGAATCAGTTCCACACTACCGAATAAGAAACCAAAGCAGGTAACTACCAAACCACCGAATTTTGCACATTTCCGTTTCCCCAATACCGTATAGAGAGCGAAAATCAGGGTTGCGGATAATGTAAATGCCACCCCTGCAAATTCAATTTTCATATGCCAAGGATTGATAATCAGAATGATCCCGATAATATCCAAAAGTAATGCCACAATATTCCGCGCATGAATCGGTTCTTTCAGAAAAAAATAAGCTAAAATTAAAACGAATAACGGGTTACTACTGAATAATACCGCAACAACCGATGCATTTGCGTGCAACATCGCCATCTGATACAGCATCATACTGATTGTAATACCTACTGTACCTAAGAAAATAAAATAAAGTACGTCCTGCTTTTCCAGGCGAATGCCATTCCGATCCAGCTTCTTAATCATTTTAATTGCAAACGGAAGCAGAACCAGCCCCCCAAACAGGAATCTTGAGAATGTGACCTGTACCGGGTTTAAATCAGTACCGATAAACTTCAAAGCAATTTCCATCAAGCTGAAGAAAATCGTTGTAATCGCAATACAAAGATACCCCTGTTTCTGATTTGATGTCAACATAAAAATTCTTCCTTCCCGCTGTCATAATTGGGTCTCTCAAAATTTTGAAAGACTCGGCAGTCTTTTCCCCAACTGTTTATTATAATCATTTGAAAAGAAAATACAATCATTTTAAGCACAAATATTTCAAATATTGAAACAAAATTTGTACGGGATTCTCTTTCTTCCACCATAATATTGTGTTAAAATACCTTTGACACATTTATTAATAGATATGTATAAGTATTTTATTACAGCATTTTCTGATAACGGAAAGCTGGCAATGAGAGGGGGGATTGGCTGTTTTTATTAAAAACAGCCTGTATTTTTATGATTCGATTTGAATGTGATTACGGGGAAGGATGTCACCCTGAAATCTTGAAAAGACTGACAGAAACCAATATGGAACAGCATCCCGGCTACAGCCAGGACAGTCACTGTGAACGTGCCAGAAATCTGGTTCGTGCATTTTGCCACAATGACAGCATTGATGTCCATTTTCTGGTAGGAGGAACACAGGCAAATGCAACTGTCATTGCCTCTGTTTTACGTGCCCACCAGGGTGTGCTCGCTGCACAGACAGCACATATCAACAGCCATGAATCCGGTGCTATCGAAGCTGACGGACACAAGGTTCTTCCTCTTCCGAGTGATGACGGAAAAATCAGAGCCTCTCAGGTGGATGCATTCTGCGATGCCCATTTCAGCGATGATTTCTGCGAACATATGGTTCAGCCCGGGATGGTTTACATTTCTCAGCCGACAGAAAACGGCACTCTTTACAGTAAAGAAGAGCTTTATCATTTACATGAAGTCTGCCAAAAATATAATCTGCCATTATATGTGGACGGTGCAAGACTCGGATACGGCCTGGCATCTCCTGCAAACGACGCCAGTATCGACGACCTTGTTACCTGCTGTGATATTTTTTACATCGGAGGTACCAAAGTAGGCACCTTATTCGGAGAAGCTGTTGTCATTGTAAACGACAATCTGAAAAAAGATTTCCGGTATCATATCAAACAGCACGGCGGTATGTTTGCCAAGGGACGTCTTCTGGGTATTCAGTTTGAAACCATGTTTGAAAACGGACTCTATTTAGAAGTTGCCGACCATGCGGTAAGTCTTGCCTTAAAAATCCGCAAGGCCTTTGAAGAAAAAGGAATCCCGTTCCGCTACGATTCCTTCACCAATCAGCAGTTCCCGATCCTTGAAAATACACAGATTGAAAAACTGAAAGAAAATTATGCAATCAGTTTCTGGGAACCAATTGATGAAACCCATTCCGCTGTACGTTTCTGCACCAGCTGGGCAACGGATCCTTCTTCTGTCGATACTTTAATCGAAGATTTGAAAACCTTATAAGCCTTATCGTTTGTGATCAGGCTTCCTTTCATACAAAAATCCCCCGGCTGTCACCTCAACGGAACCTCGGTGACAGCCGGGGGATTTTTTACAACAGATGACCTGTTCCTTTTTCATCCAGTTCCCATACCGCTTTCGGTTTGAAATCCAACCGATCTGCACTGACCAATTCAAAACGAATTCCCCAGTGTTCTCCCTCTAGCGCATTCTGAATGGCATAGCTGTGTAAATGTCCATACAGGCAGAGTTCCACTCCAAATTCCTGCATCACGGAAATAAACGCACTTTCTTCTTTTTTCCCGTTTACCGGCGGATAATGAAGCATTACAATTTTATGCCTCACTTCTTTCGGTACACTTTCCAAAGACATTCTGAGACGTCCCAGTTCCCGATAAAAAATCTTTTCATCGTGGGCGTCACTGAAAGCTGTTTCCGGACACTGCCATCCTCTGGTACCGGAAATAGAGGTATCCCCGAACACAAAAGAATTGTTCTGTAAAATCTCAAAACCCTCCGGCATTACACTCTTAATTTTTGAAAGGCTCTCCCACCAGTAGTCATGGTTTCCTTTCGATATAATTTTTCTTCCGGGCAATGTCGCTAAAAACTGTAAATCCGGTTCCAGTTCCTTTAGATCCATTGCCCATGAAATATCTCCCGGAAGCAGAACCACATCGTCTTCTCCCACAACATCTGTCCATCGTTCTTTGATTTTATATCCGTGATCTTTCCAGCAATCACCAAAAATCCCCATCGGCTTATATTCTTCTCCTGCCTCATTAAAAGACAGATGCGGATCACCTAATGCAAATAATTTCAAGAAATCACCTCCGGAACTATTTGTGCAATAGCATGAGTTCTCATAACATGTTCCACTTCTACCGTAACCGTATTTCCGATCTGTCGAAATCCATTCCTGATCTGAATAATATATCCGTCAATTCTTGCAATCCCGTCATCCGGCACTTCCTGATGTCTTTCCTCCACTTTCAGTACAAGAATCTCCCCGCGCAAAACAGGCAGCTGATATCCGCAGGTCATCTCCTGCTCCGGACGAATTGTATATTCGGAAATATTCATACCGTGTTCGGAACGAATCACAAGATCTTTTTTGATCCGGGTTTTTAATTCCGCGAGCAGATGTTTCTGAGAACCTGTTAACCACTGTGCAACAAGCACATGACAGGACACGGCCAGTACCGGAAATTCCGACCGTTCTGCGGCCACATTCAGATCGGAAATCAAACGGTTTCCGACCGTTTCCGCCGATTCCACACGTCCCCGCTCTCTGCAAAACGGACACGGTTGTTCCATCGTTTCGCTTAACGGAGCCCGTTCCTTTTTCCGGGTCATTTCCACAAGTCCCAGCTTTGTCATCCCGACCAGCGTGGTTTTGACACGGTCCTTCTTCAATGCCCGTTCAAATGCATCCAGAAGTGTATTCTGGTCTGCTTTCTCCTGCATATCAATAAAGTCAATCAAAATCATTCCCGAAAGATTTCTGAGACGAATCTGTTTGGCAATTTCCTCCGCCGCTTCCAGATTCATATCCAGTATCGTTCTCTGAAAATCATTTTTTCCGGTAAATTTTCCGGTATTGACGTCGATAACCTGCAACGCTTCAGTACGGTCAAACACCAGATACCCACCGTTTTTCAACCATACTTTTCGTTTATGAATCGCATGAATTTCGCCCTTCAGCTGAAACAGTTCCATTAAATCGGTTTCACGCCATTTTATTTTAAACCGAATCTTACGTTTTAAAATCTGCTGCTGCAATTCTTCATACAGTTCATAGTCACTTACATAAATGCCTTCCAGATTTTCTTCATCAGCACATTCCCGAATGACCTTCGTGGCAAGATTCATATCCGCCTGAATCAGACCCGGTTTCTGTACCTCTTTTATTTTTTTCTCCAACTGTCGCCACCGATTCAGCATCCAGTCAAACTCTTTTCGAAGTTCCTCTTCCTGTGCATGTTCCGCCGCCGTGCGCACAATCACACCGCAGGCATGTCCGGAAAGAATTTCATCAGTCAGATCTTTCAGCTCTTGTCTTCTCTCGGCAGACCGGATTTTTTTGGATACCGCCGCATACGGTTTTCCCGGAACCAGCACCATGGTTCTTCCGGAAAGTGTCAGTTTGCAGCTGACCTTCGGTCCTTTTAAATCCACAGCCTCTTTTTTGATCTGAACAACCACCCGCTGCCCTTTTTTCAGCAAATCGGATATATTCGGACTGCATCCTTCCAGTTGTTCTCCGACCTGAACATCTTCCAGCGCCAGATAGGCATTTCTTTCCCATCCGATATCTACAAAGGCCGCCTGCATACCCGGCAGAACCGACTCAATCGTACCGCAATAGATGCTTCCATTTACAGGACTTCCACCATTGTACTGCACATAATATTCTGCCAGACGATCATCTTCCAAGACGGCTGCCTGCATCTGGCGACTGTCATTTTCTATGACAATCTTCTGCACCATTTCCTACACCACCTGTTTTTCTAGATTCTTATCTATTATAATCCAAATAAGCAACCATTTACAATCATTCTTCTCTCTCTGCCTGCCTTTTCTTTACACCAATTTATTCAACTCATTAGGCTTTCTTTTATCGAAAACTGCTTTTGCTATTGAAACTGTCTCCCTAATGTGGTAAGATTCAGCTAATTGTATTACACGATATGTACCATGAAAAATTTAAGGAGGCGTTTTACGCTGAACGAGGCAGACATAAAGACTTATCTAAAAAATCAAGCTATTCTTGATATCATTGTCGTTCCGGAACATGAATCCTGGCGTCGACTGGTATCCTATCAGAATGACTCTGAACATGATTGTGAAAGATTCAAAATTACGACAGCTGACGGAGACCATCTTTATGTATTATTTACAAAGAAGGGTGTTCTGCTGAAAGGGTTTGACCATGATTCTTATCTGTCCCCTTTCCAGAATAAACAAAAATCACATGCAAAAGTAATCTATGAACAGGTTCCTCCGGAACTTCTTCATCCTTTAATCGAAGAGGAAGATCTGGAAAATGTAACCTTCTGTCTTTGGAAGTCAAAAGACGAAACCGAGTGGAATAAGAACAAACCTGTTCTCAATATCCAGTGTCAAAGCGAAGCAGACGAACTTGACGACGGCGAAAAACATCTGCTGTCCTATATTTTCTCCAATGCGGAGGACTGGTTTGACTGGGCATCCATTTATTATGAACTGGAAGAGGAAGCCTGGGATGCAGCGGAACGGCTTTACGAATCCGGAGAGGTAACCAGACCGATGGTCATGGATCTGAACCCGGACCGGGATTACGACACCATTATTGATGAATGCGAAACACTGGGTCTCATCGAAGAATAAGAAAGTAAACGCATCCGATATCTGACCGATATCGGATTGTTTTTTTCGGCAATTTAAAACCGACTCTCAGAGATACCAATACGAAAGAAGGAATCTATTTTGATCAAACAAAAAAATATGCAGGCTGTCGTATACAAAGGAAACGGCGAGGTAATCTTAACGGAACGTCCCGTTCCAAAACTGATTGATCCGAAAGATGCTCTGATCAAAGTCACTTTATCCACTATCTGTTCCAGTGACATTCACATCAAGCACGGATCCGTTCCAAAAGCGATTCCGGGAACTATTTTGGGGCACGAATTCGTCGGGGAAGTTGTGGAGATCGGAAGCGATGTGCACAATTTTTCCGTAGGCGACCGGGTTGCTGTCAATGTGGAAACTTTCTGCGGAGACTGTTTTTTCTGTAAACAGGGTTTTGTCAACAACTGTGAAGATAAAAACGGCGGTTGGGCACTGGGCTGTCGGATTGACGGCGGACAAAGTGAATACTGTCGTATCCCTTATGCGGATAACGGTCTGACCAGAATTCCCGACACAGTAAGTGATGAAGCCGCACTCTTTACCGGAGATATTTTATCCACCGGCTACTGGGCCGCTAAAATCGGAGACCTGAAACCGGCGCAGACTGTCGTTGTCATCGGTGCCGGTCCAACCGGATTATGCACTATGATGAGCGCCCGTCTGTACAGTCCATCCAAACTGATTGTCATCGATCACGACCCGTACAGACTGCAGTATGCAAAAGAACAGGGACTTGCAGATATCACCTACTGTACTGAACATAACCCTTCTATGGATGAAATTGAGACCTTTGTAAAAAAAGAATGTAACAATCGGGGTGCCGATGTTGTCTTTGAAGTGGCAGGCGGGAAAAACACTTTTGAAATGGCATGGAGAATTGCCCGTGCCAATGCAAATATTGTGGTCGTGGCGTTATATGAAGAAGCACAGACACTTCCTCTGCCTGATATGTACGGAAAAAATCTGACGTTCAAAACAGGCGGTGTAGACGGTAGTTACTGCGATGAAATCATGGAACTCATCGCAAACGGAAAACTGGATACAAACTGCTTAATCACCCATCAAACAGCTCTGTCCGATGCCATGCACGCCTATGATATCTTTGAAAACAAAAAAGATCATGTTATCAAATATCTGTTAAAACCTTAAACACAAAAAAACCGGCAGGAATACCTTCTCTTTTGATAGGTTCTGCCGGATTTTTTATTTTTTTTACTTTCGGTGGATGGCCTTGGTAACACGCATGCTTTCGCCACGTTCCAGTTTAAAAATCTTTGCCCGATCCAAAATACGGTCTGAAGTACGATCTGTATAGGTCTTTCCAACCTCGCTTAAACTTAGGTTGGAGCTGATGATCCAGGCCTTGTTGTTATAATTTCTGTCATCTAAAATACTGATTAACTGTTCGGTTACAAAATCTGTCGTACGCTCTGCACCCAAATCATCAATCACCAAAAGATCACAGGTTTTAATCTGGTTTAACAGCTTTCTGCCCTGTTCCGGATCTTCTTCAAATTTATAACGGCGAATCAGATCAAACAGGTCAATCGCACGCTTATAAAGAACAGTCTTCCCGCTCTTTAATACCTCATTGGCAATCGCCGCGGAAAGATGCGTTTTCCCGCGCCCTACCTGACCGGTCAGAAACAGATTGTCACGATTGGTTCCCTCTGCTATTTTCACAGCAAACTCCTTACACCACGCCACTTTGTCCTGCATACCTTCCCGATCCGGATAATAATCGGCCGAAAAGTTCCCGAACGTATACTGTTTCATAGCTTCCGACATTCCGGAATTGTTGAAAAGATCGTCCATGCGCTCCCGAAGAAGGCAACTACATAATTCACCCGGCTTCAGATAACCTCTGTCCTGACATTTCGGGCAGTCCCAGTCGGGTTCATAAATACTTTCGTCCATCCCGTGCTCCATTAAAAGAGCATGGCGCTTCTGCATCAGTTCCTCAATTTCCTTCTGTAGTTTGTCCTGTTCTGCTTTATTTTTCCGGAGGATACCGACACGGATCATGGACACATTTTTTTCACCGATTGTACGGTCGATCTGCCCTAAAAGCGGAATTTCCCGATAGATTTTTTCAATTTTTTCATCGCATTCCCGCTGTTTTTCCAATCTCAGCTGATCTCTGTTTTTCATCCTGTCCCTCCAGCCTGTTTATTGTTTTACTCTTCCAGAAAACTTAAATCTCTGTTTTCCGGTTCAAATTTCTGCGTTGTCACACGGTTTGAATGTTCGGACACGTTTCCCATATTTTTCTGAGCTTCGTAGCGACTGTCTTCCGCCTTCAGATCCTCCGGCGTTAAAATCCCCTTCGTCTTCCAGGCTTCCAGAATACTGTCCACATAATTTAAAGACGGATTGTCGGCACCTGTGGTTCGTTCTACCGCGAGAAGGACCATCTCATGGGTAAACTTCCACTCCCAGGTCCACTTGCGATACAGTTCTTTCTGCGGCTCACTCGGATTATTTCGTTTCCCCAAACGTTTCAGCACTTCAATCGTTTTGTGTGTTGTGGTATCCAGTCGTTCTTCAAATGCACGGAAAGAAGCAAGATCCTGTACATTTGCACCGAATGCCAATTTGCAGAAGAATTTAAAATCATACTGCTTTCTGCATTTTTTATAATAGGTCACATAGATTTCATACAAAAGCTCATAGGACCAGTTATATCTCTGCACCGCTTCCTGAATCGCCTGCTTGTCTTTCAATGTCAAAAACAGACCCAGCGTCCGTTCCACTTTTTTCAGTAAATCCGCATAATTAAATTCGGAAGCAGTAAAATCTGTACGATCTTCTGCCACGTATTGCGGTTTTTCCCCAAGACTTTCACTGATTTTATCAAACATCGGAGAGAAATCAACCGTGTCCTTATCCGTAAACCAGTGGATCAGACCCTTTGCATGAAGTGTTTTCGCCGCAGACTGGGCATAAAAATCATCTTTGGAAATATGATCGGTCCCGCAGTATAGCAGATAAATGATCTTTCCCAAATCTTCAAAATCCAGTCCTAACGGTTCCATCAGCCCCATCAGATTTTTGGGAATGCTGAGACTGCCTCCCTCAAAAAACCACGCTGTAATATTTTTCTTCACTTATTTTCACCTCAACCAACTGTAATCCCGATAACTCTCACATCAATTCTCAAAACAGTCAGATTGGTCATTTCTTCCAGATCCTGAATGGTATTGATCTGAAACCGTTCAATTGCCTGTTGCATCGGAACACCGTAACGAATCTTCATTTCACAGTTGATGCCCACACCGAAATCATTCATATCCACCTGAATTTTCGCACTCCGGTCGAATTCCTCCTGTAAAGACAGATTGTGTCGCACGATCTGTTCAATCGCATTTTCCGAAATGGTCAACCGACCCAACTGGGAAAAACGCGGACGAACAATACATTTATCCTCTGTATTTTTGGCATTTTTATCTTTTTTCTTCATAAAGCCTTTTAACGAATCAATCCAGAAATTCGGCAGATCCTTCTTTACTTCAATACTCGGCAGCGGAATGGCATGTTTTCCCTCTCTGCGCATCTGCTGTGCCGCTTCAATCTGTTCCGGTGTCGTGATATCCTGAATAAAAATTTTATACTTCACCTGCGGCAGATTCAATGCATCGGTAATACGGTCGATCATTTTTTCACTGGTTCCCAGAATCAGAATTTTTTTCGGTGCCAGCTGCGCGATCCGTTCCCTTACCTCAGAAGCATGCAGAGGATGAAAGAAAATTGCCCGCTTAACTGCAGCAACCGTTGTTTCCTCTGCCTTTGCGGAAGTTCCGGCCATTTTTTTCCCGTCTTTGATTAACAGACCGTCATCTACCATGACCTCAATATTATATTGTTTCATTACCGAATTGGCATTGTGGCTTTTTCCTGTACCACTGGCTCCAATTAACGCATATACTTCCACGTCAGTTCTCCCCTCGCATTGGAATCATCCCACGGTAGTAAACACCTTCCAGCCTTACTTCGCAGGTATGAATATATAGTTCCACACCGTTCTCTTCGGCTTTTTTTAAATTTTTTGCAAAAGCCGGATCGGTATCTGTATTCGCTTCAAAATCTGTCGCTTTGTTTCCCATAACCAAAAACAGCACCGCGGCATCCATTCCGTTTTCTCTGACGCAAATTAATTCTTTTAGATGCTTGCTTCCGCGTTCTGTCGGTGCATCGGGAAACCGGGCCGTATTATTCTCGACCAGATTGACTGACTTAACCTCGGCAAAACAGATTCTGTCTTCCCGTTTCAGTTTAAAATCAAAGCGACTTTTTCCGTAAGTCTTCTCTCTTTGAATGTCTTTTGCCTGTCGAAATCCCGCAAGAAGTCCTTCCCGCATCCAGAATTCAATCAGATTATTCGCAAGACTGGCATACAGACAAATAAAGGTATCCTCTTTTTTTACCAAAAACAGCGTATAGGCTGTTTTTCGGGCAGGATTATCCGCAGCTTTAATCCATACTTCCGCTCCCGGATACAATAACTCACGCATTCTGCCTGAGTTCGGCACATGTACCTTGACCGGTTCCCCATCAAGAAGAACCTCTGCCCGGAATCTGTTTTCCCTTACAACAAATTCCGCTTTTAAAAGGTTTTCAAAAGGGAAAAAACCTATCTTATCATCCATAGGATTCTTACGCCTTTGCTTCTTCAACTACAGATAAGATAAATTTACTTGCGGCAATCATTGCAGGTACTTCCAGATATTCATCGGTGCTGTGTACGTTTGTCATCCCGACACCTAAATTTGTGGCAGGAATCCCTTTTCCGCAAAATACATTTGCATCACTTCCGCCACCGCTTTTCACCAGTTCCGGTTCCATTCCCATTTTACGAAGTGCCTGACTTGCAAGCTGTACGGTGGTGCTTTCCGGATCCAGATCGATAGCCGCATAGCATTCATCAATATCAATATCCACTTCTCCGCCACGATCTGCCGCCGCTTTTTTACAGCATGCAATCATATCTTCTACCTGTGCATCCACTTTGCCCTTTACCAGACTGCGTGCTTCCCCGTAAATAACGACTTCATCCGCAACCACGTTTGTTGCACGACCGCCCTGAATCATCCCGATGTTGGCAGTTGTTTCTTCATCCAGTCTGCCAAGCTTCATATTTGCAATCGCTTCCGCAGCAATCTGAATTGCACTGATTCCTTTTTCCGGTTCCACACCTGCATGTGCGGATTTTCCTTTAAAGGTTGCTGTCAGATCAATATGATACGGAGAAGCCACACAAATCAGATTCGGCATTCCGTCACTGTCAAAGAAAAAAGCACCGTCAACCGGAGGTCTTTTCGCCATATCCACATATTTTGCGCCTAACAGACCAACTTCTTCCGCAACGGTAAAGATAACCTGAATCGGACCGTGTTCCAGATTCTTTTCTTTAATTACCTGAAGCGCTTCCAGAATCGCCGCAATGCCTGCCTTGTCATCGCCACCTAACACGGTTGTCCCGTCACTGCGAATCACGTCTCCATCCTCAACCGGTTTTACCCCGTTCCCGGGAAGAACCGTATCCATATGCGCACAGAACAACAGACTTTTTCCGCTTCCGTTTCCTTTGTGATATGCCAGAATATTACCGGCATTTCCCCCAAAGCTTTCCCCTGCGCGGTCTTCTTCCACTTCAAAATCCAACTCTTTCAGTTTTCCTTTTAAATAATCCGCCATTAGGCGTTCATGTTTGCTTTCTGAATCAATCTGTACCATTTCCAAAAACTGATCAATTAATCTTCTTTCCTGTATCATTTTATTCAGCAGTTCCTATTTCTTATGAACTGCACGCCCCCTTTTCCTTTTACTTCAATATGCAAAATTTTATATCAAGCTGAGCCTTTGTATATTTACATTTCCCTTTGTTTATAAAAAATGCCTATCATTTATGTCTGTTTTTGATTTTACCGCCTCTCTGCGGAATCTACAGGTTTTTATAGCCAACTGCTGTTTTCCGCTGTAGATAATATTCAAAATCAGATTATCTGATTTCAATCTGTTTGACACCTTTTTTTCTTCATGATATACTATCGTCACAAATATTTGATGAGACTAACCCCGTCCGGGGTTCCCGATCAAACGGACAGAACTCATCGTTTTAGATGCTTCTCCGCATATTTTTAAAATCAAAACAAATCATTTGATGCATTTATTATATCATTCCGTTACAGTCTCTTCAATGCAAAAAGAACGGATCCGGCACGTCGTTTCCCTTCTTTTCCCCTTTCCTACAGCTACTTTGTTTTTCTGTAATTATGTAATTATTCTCATAATTTCACTTAAAAACACCTTATTTTCATCTTAAAATTCAACATTTTATGCTTTTTTGTTGATTGACGAAATTTTAATTTTAAACTAATATGTAAGTTAGATAATTAAGAAGGATGATGTTTTATGCCCGATACACAAGACGCTTTAAAAGAATGGATGGAAGATTTGTATCGTTATCATCTACCGAGATGGGATGAACTTCCTGACATCGAACTGTATATGGACCAGGTGATTACCTTGATTGATCGCTATCTGGCTCCACTGGCAGAGAATTCAGACAATCACATTATCACAGCTGCCATGATTAACAATTATGTAAAGTTGAATATTATGCCGAAACCGCACAAGAAAAGATATGAGCGTATTCATTTGGCATATCTGGTTGTGATTACCATTCTGAAACAGGTACTTCTGATTTCAGAAGTAAAAGACGGTATTTACCTACAATGTAATATCGACGGAACTGCCAATGCATACGATCTCTTTTGTGAAAAACAGGAGAAAGCATTACAGACACTAATCAATCAGGCACTTTCCCGATCCGACGGACAGGAATCTTCTCTGACTGGTGTTGACCCGAAACACCTAGGTCTGCATATGGCCTGCTTTTCCTTTGCAGGTAAAATTTTTACCGAAAAAATTATTTCTCTCAACATTCAAAATAATATAAATAAAGAAAAGAAGGTGCTGTAAATGTCTGAGGAAAAAATTGCAATCCTGATTGACTCAGGAACAGATGTCCCAAAAGATCTTATAGAAAAATACCACTTATTTGTAGTTCCGTTAAAAATTATATTTTCTGACGGTGAATATGCTGACGGAATTGATCTTTCTGCCGCTGAATTATACCAGCGTCTGCCTCATGAGATTCCGAAAACATCTCTCCCAAGTGCGGAAACCGTACTGAATACCATTAAAAAAATTCAGGAAGAAGGTTATACAAAAATTCTTGCAATAACCATTTCCAGCGGACTGAGCGGCACTTTTAATATGCTTACTTTACTGGCAAAAAATCTGAAAGACATTGAGATGTATGTTTACGATACAAAAAATATCGCAATCGGAAGTGGCTTTTCCGCAATTCAGGCTGCAGAATATATCGCAGAAGGAATGGACTGGGATACCTTAAAACAGACTCTTCAGGCCACAACTGAAAAATCCAAAGTCTTCTTCTGTCTGGATACTTTGGAATATCTGCAAAAAGGCGGTCGAATCGGTACTGTTACCGCAATGTTAGGAGCCGCTTTAAAATTAAAACCCATTATCTCCTGTAATCCGGAAGGAATCTACTACACGATGGCTAAAGTACGCGGTCGTCAGCAGTCCTTGAAAAAGATTATTGACCTTGCTGCGGAATATGCGAAAGATTCCAAAAAGTATAACATTGCTTTAATTGGAAGCGGTCATCTCGGCATGCACGACGCGCTTACCATTCGTGACGAGGTTTTAGCAAAACTTCCTCATCATCAACTGTTTGTTGAAGGAGAACTTGGCTGCTGCCTCGGTGTTCACGTAGGTCCGGGACTGGTAGGTGTCGGTGTTCAGATTTTGGATTAGGTTCTTTCTCCATATCATACTCAAAACAAAAAAGCTTCAGAAATATCTGTAACATGATATTTCTGAAGCTTTTTTTCACGGATTCGTAAAAAAAGACATGGCTCAATTTGAACCATGTCTTTTTGAAATCTGATTGTATGAATCAGACTGTCTATACTTACATAATAGCCTGATGGAATTCGTTACCGTCATCTTCTACTTCAGGTTTGCCGTTAGCATCGCCAGGCAGGCCGAAGAAGAATGGGAAGTTTTCTGTGATGTACAGGTAAGCTAAGAATGCTAAGCAGAACAGACCTACAGTGGAGAAGATTTCCATCCAGTGTGGGAAGTAGCTTCCGCCTAAAGATGCAATATGTGCACTCATACCTGTGAACACAACGTTCAGTCTGGTGCAGATTAAACCGAACATACCGGAAAGACCGAATGCCAGTAAACCTGGTGTTGTTTTACCAAAAGGAATCAGATGGATTACGATTGGCAGTACACATAAGAGTACCATTTCCAGAATGAACATATTACCTTCTAAGGTGAAGGAGAATACGTTACCTACCTGACCGCGAATTACCAGATCAGCACTCTTCAGTACGAAGTAAATTGCCATACATACTGCAGAGATTCTGCTTAATCCGTAAAGCATGTCGTTATCAATTTTCATTTTATAACGGCTGTTTGTCCAGATGTATTCAACGATGGCTACGCAAGGACCTACAAAGAAGGAACTGAATACGAATAACCAAGGCATCATCTGTGTACCCCAGATAGCATCTAATTTAGCAGGCATACCTAAGTATAAAGAACCTAAGGAAGCCTGGTGACCCAGAGGTACGGTACATGCAGCGATGAATACGATCTGCATGATAGGCTGCATTTTTTTCTTGAATTTAGGAGCAACTTTTTCTGCACCTACTTCAATCAGTTCGATTACCTGTAAAATCATATAAGCAACGATACACATGTAAACTTCGAACATAGGGGAATGAACACCAGGAGAAACGAATGGTCTCCAGAAGTTATCCCAACGACCGATTTCAATGATCAGAATGAGTAATACCAGTACATATCCGATGAAGGACATCAGTAAACATCTTCTGGAAACCGGTTCATATTTTTCAGCGTGGAAAATATGAGTAATAATCGCAGTACCAAAACCAGCACCGGCAAGAGCGATAACGTTCATGTCAGCACCAATCCAAGCACCCCAAGGCATTTCATCGTTTAAGTTGGTCCAATAACCAAGACCAGCATAATATCTAGCAAAAATCAGTACCAGTGTAACTAAAAATACTGCTAACATCCCGAGACGAGCAGGAGTTATTCTAAAATTCCATCTTTTTCCTTTAAAGGTATGATTTAATTTCATCTTTTATTCCCTCCCTTTTCTACTTCTCGCTTTTATCTGTATGTGCATTCGCAACATCATGGCGACGTTTGGAATATAAATGTACCCCTGTCCATGTTAAAGCACCTACCGCAAAGATTGGAAGTGTAAAGCGAGTAAATCCATGAATGTTTGCAGGAACAGATTTTTCCGGCAGATTGGTTGGGAATCCTAATTCACCGAAATCAGTATCGGAGATGTAGAGCCAGCTTGTACCGCCAACTTCTTTTTCACCATATACATGGTTAATATATTTACTGTCGTTGTCAATGATTTCGTGTGCTTTTTTCAACATTTCCTGACGAGTACCAAACATCAGTGCTCCGGTTGGGCAAACGCTTGCGCAAGCTGGAGATTCTCCGTCAGCTAATTTAGAGCTGCAGAACTGACATTTCATAACGGAAGGCATTACTTTTTCCCATTCGTATTTTGGAACATCGAAAGGACAGGCAATCATGCAGTAACGGCAACCTACGCACAGTTCAGGATCATACTGAACAGCACCTTCCGGTGTACGGGAGAATGCTTTTGCGAAACATACAGATTCACAAGCTGGTTCCAGGCAGTGCATACACTGTCTTTTAACAAAACGCCAAACGGACTGGCCTTCTTTTTTCACTTTTAAATGTTCAACAGTTGTCCAGGTATTACTATCTAAATGGACGTCAACGCCATGAGCATTTTCAAATTCATGTGTCTGTGGATTTTTAAAGTCTTGGTTGTTCCACAGTTTACAAGCTACGGTACAGCTACCGCAACCCACGCATTTTGTAATATCTACTAATACGCTTTTCTGGTTTTTTGCTTCGTTAGCCATTTCTCATACCTCCCTTTCTTAAACTTCTTTTCTAGTAATATGACTAGAACGATCTTCATAAGTGGTATGACACAAATCGTGTGCCAGATGGCTTAATGGTTTTTCCAGGAATTCATCATAAATTTCGGTAATCTGTGGGTTTGCATGGCTTAAACGCAGATTCATTTTCTGTGTTGCTTCCTGACCTGCACCTTTACCTTTTGCAGTTCCTCTTACATCACCGGCAGTATCTTTACTGTACATACTGTCGATTCTGGACTGACGAACCCAGTCTTGTGGAGGCACTGCAGTTCTTGGCTGACCGCCGCCTGCAATACATCCGCCCGGACATGCCATGATTTCCATGAAGTGGAAGTCTGCTTTACCGGATTTAATTTCTTCACATAACTGACGAGCATTTGCCAGTCCGGATGCTACTACTACTTTGATTGGTCCAACGCCAGGTACTTCAACAGTTGCACGTTTGATACCATCTAAACCACGAACCGGCTGTAAATCATATAAACCAGCTGGTGGGTTGGATCCTGTCAGCAGGAAGTATGCGGAACGAACTGCCGCTTCCATAACACCACCGGTGTTACCGAAGATCAGACCTGCAGTAGAACCGATCTGGTCGTATTTACCTTCCGGCAGATTTGCAAAGTCAATTTTATCGCCCAGTTTCTGACGAATCATGTTTGCCAGTTCACGTACACTCAGTACGTAGTCCATATCTTTTACTTCATCATCTTCGAAATATTTACCGGTACCACCTTCTAAACCGTGGAACTGATGTCTTGTAATTTCGAATTTTTTAGCAAGACATGGCATAATAGCTACGTTAATAACTTTTTTATAATCAACGCCTAATTTTTTAGCATTGTATGTTTTTAAGGTAGATCCGTGCATCATCATAGGAGAACGCGCGGAAGACAGATTAGGGATCAGTTCCGGATAGTAGTATTCCACGAATTTAACCCAGCCTGGACAGCAGGATGTCATCTGTGGCAGTACCCCACCGCCTGTTACACGGCTTACCAGTTCGGAACCTTCTTCCATGATGGTCAAGTCAGCACTGAAGTTGGTATCTACTACTACGTCAAAACCAAGTTTACGCAGAGCGGTTACCATCTGACCTTCAGCCCATGCACCAGCGCCCATTCCGAATTCTTCCCCAATACCAACACGGGTTGCAGGAGAAGTCTGTACAACAACTGTAGTGGATGGGTCCTGAATTGCAGCCCAAACATCGTCAATTGCACTTCTTTCTTTAATGGCACCTGTTGGACACCATAAGGAACACTGCCCGCAGTGTACGCAAATGAAGTCATCGTGTACAGGCAGTTCGTAATATCCGAATACGCTCTGTACTTTTTCACATGCTTCAATACACTGACCGCATAAGATACATTTTTCGTCGTCACGTACTAAGGACGGGTTTTCCGGATCCAGAGGCACACGACCTTTTACCTGTGAAGGCATTGCACTTTCATTCCGGTACTGGTTTGGAAGCCAACCTTTACCGCTTGGATCACTAACAGGAGCGCAACCAGTCATTGTTGCTGCTGCACCAACGGCACCGGCTCCAGCCATAACACTTAGAAAACGACGTCTACTCATGGTTTTGTTTTCTAATTTCTTGTGTTTCTCCATTTTATTCACCTCAATAAAATTAAAATTAATAGAACCTGTTGCTACTATAGTTTAAAATTTAAGTGAGTTTCTGTTAAAGCCCTTCTACCGGATAAACCAGCTTTCAGGGGATTTCGGACAGCCTAACAGATTGTGTATTGTCTCATACCTGTTTTTTAGATATAATCTTCTGCACAATTCCCTGTTTTCTATTCCGTTTCCCCGGCTGTTTTCCGACCGAGTTTCCTTTTCTTCAACTATGTCCTTTTCATTGAAAAAAATTCACTCAGTTTCAGCAATTCACTTTTCCCCCCCACTTTACAGAACAAACAATGTTTCTCTGTAAATATTCATAGGTTTTTTCTATGAATTACTTTATGGTTTTTAAACAGTCCTCTTAAAATTTTACCATTATTAACTGCGGGTATATCCAACCCCACTCTTATTTTATACTGACTTAATGGGTTTCTGCAATCTTTTTTTAATGTGAAAAAGGATACAAAACTCATAATAAATCTTATATATGTTTCTTATATTTTTAATGCTTCCTGCAGTAATCTCTGCACGTGGGCATCGCAAATCGTATAGATAACCTGTTTTCCTTCTTTTCTTCCCTGAACGATCCGCATATTTCTCAATACTCTGAGCTGATGAGAAACTGCAGACTGACTGCTCCCGACTAAGACAGTTAAATCACATACACATAATTCTCTCTGTAATAAATAATACAGAATCTTAACTCTTGTATTATCGCCTAACGCTTTAAACAGTTCTGCGACTTCCAAGCTTTTTTCTTCGGATATTTTTTTATGTTCCATCTGCTCAACCAAATTGGTGTGCACACAGAATTCATCACATTGCCATTGTTCTTCCATTCAGATCATGTCCTCCTGTTTTTTGTCATTCCATTTTCTACTGTTTTTGATTGTGAACAAATTTTCAATCCACGCCTTACATTATATCAAAAATGAGAAAAATAAGAAATGCTTATCAGCGACGACGTAACAAAATGGAATTTACAGATTTTCTAGGCATCAGCTTTTCTTTTGCTGTCTGTTCAATCGGAGCCGGACGACCCACTGCAATAATACCGTAGATTTCCAGATCGTCATTTACCTGAAATTCATCTCTTAAATCTACTCTGTCAAAAGAGCCGATACAATGTGTCACATAACCTCTGCGCTGTGCTTCCAGACTTAAATACCCCCAGGCACATCCACTGTCAAACATGGTCCAGTAGTTGTAAAGTCCGTTGTGAGTATCACCCATATTTCCGGCTACCAGAATCAATACCGGTGCAGATGCAATCCATTCTTTTTCACTCGGCATCATATATTCCATCAGCATCTGACGATCCTGCTCATCTTTTGCAACAAAGAATCTCCATGGCTGTTCATTATATGCAGACGGTGCCTGAGTTGCTGCCAGGAGCATCCCTCGTAAATCATCGTCGTCTACAGGTGCATCGGAGAAATAAATGGTTGAATACCTCTGTTCCATTTCTTTCATGATTTCCTGTTCTAAAATTCTCTTCATACATGTCCCAACACTTTGCTTTTCTTAAGTGCTGTTCCTCCTTTCTGTCTTACTAAACTGTTTTTCTATTTACAAGTTTCCACATTGAAACTTTTGTGCTTTCTTTATCCTTCTGTTTCCAAAAGTCCTTTATATTTCTCTTTCTAATATATTTATCACATATTTCTTTATATTTTAAACCATTTTTTTTATATTTACACATTATTCTTTTTTATTGTTACTCTATGCTTTGACAGAATGCTTTCGTCATAGTAAAATATATGGGTTATACCATCTATATGGTTGTAACATAGACAATGTATTGTTTTCAGTTATACTTTATCAAGTAAGGGGGAATTAAAAAATTGCGACTGTTTCTTTCAGAGCTTTTCAGAGACCGCGCATTCTGCTCAACACTGCTTAAAATCGCCATTCCGATCATTTTGCAGAACCTGATCAGTTCGTCTTTAAACATGGTGGACACCATCATGATCGGACGAATCGGGACGGTTGAACTTGCAGCGGTGGGCGTTGCCTCTCAATTTTTCTTTTTTAATATGGTTGTCCTTGTAGGAATATGCAGTGGTTATTGCATATTTATCGCCCAATACTGGGGAAAGCAAGACCTAATTAAAATTAAGCACTATCTTGGGGTTATTTTGTGTTATACGACCGTTGCCGGTCTCATTTTCACAACCTGTGGAATCCTCTATCCGGAAAAAATTATGAATCTTTTTAACCATGATCCGGAAGTAATTTCCATCGGCGCAACTTACATTCGCATTCTGGCAGTGACCACAATTTTCCAGGGATTTACCATAGGATACGGATATGCATCCAGAAGTATTGAAAATGCTTTTCTTCCTATGATTGCAAGCCTGATTGCTCTTGTAACCAATACTTTCTTAAATTATGTTCTGATTTTCGGAAAATTCGGTGCCCCGGAACTCGGTGTAACCGGTGCGGCACTGGCCACCCTTTTTGCACGAATTCTGGAGATGCTGCTTCTGCTCATCTACACCTACCGGAAAAAAACACCTCTGGCTGTTCATCTTTCCGAAATGAATCTGCACCCTTCTTTTCTCTTCGGTGACTTGAAGACAGTCCTTCCAGTCATGTTAAACGAAATGTGCTGGGGACTCGCCACGGTAGTATATATCGCGGCTTACGGCAGAATCGATACCGACGCGTTAGCCAGCGTTCAGGTGGCTTTTACCGTGCAGAACCTCTTTATTATTTTCGGATTCGGGGTCTCCGGTGCAACGGCCACGATGGTTGGAAACAATATCGGACGCGGACTCAAAAAGCGTGCCGGTCTGTATGCACATCGTGCCCTGTTTCTCTGCCTTTGTATCGGTGTCGTCTTAACGGTCCTGATTCTGCTTCTGGCACCGGTATTTTTGTGGCTTTACGACCTGCCGTCCGAAAAAGTTACAGAAGACGCCCTGCTGATGATTCGAATTTTGGCTTTGACCATGCCGATGAAACTGGTTAACATGACTATGATCATGGGTATTCTGAGAGCCGGCGGGGATGTTATCTTTTCCCTCCTTTCCGAAAGCTGCACCATGTGGTTTATCGGTGTTCCGCTGGCTTTTTTCGGTGCTGTCATTCTGAAATGGCCTGTTTATATGGTATTTACTCTCGTCATTGCGGAAGAGATCGTAAAACTGATTTTATGCCTTTGGAGAGTCTTTACCAATCGCTGGCTGCGGCTGGCTGTCTGATTCATTCCAAAGCAGACACAAACCAATCATGCCTGATAAAAAATACCGGGAAGCGGCCATATGCCTTCCCGGTATTTCTCTTATTCTCCACTCCGGATTTTTTGAGCATATACCGGATGCCCGCAACGACTTCTGAGTTAACACTCTTCTGCATTTTCTTTTCTATTATATATATTCTTACCCAGAACGGGTCGAAATTATACAGAGCAGAAAAAAAGAACTGAATCCGTGACATTCAGCTCTTTTTTTATCAGAACGCAGTGTGGTCACCGTCTCTCTGCCAAACTGCATAACCGTCATCCTGTGTAATTTTAGAAAGCATTTCATACACATCATCGATGGCTTCATCCTTTGTATGATAGCAGTTTCCCATACTAATGTGATATAAATCCATCCAGTCATTGACACATTCTTTTGTAAAGAATGTCCACTTGTCATTCTCATCCTGCTCTACATACCAGTATAATTCTTTCCATTTTGGACGAAACATAGATTCACCCTAACCATACGAAACTCACTTATGAGCGGTACAGTTTTTTCCTTTCTCTGCTAATTTTTACTTTCGGTTACCCGAAGGAATCGCATACAGCAAAATTCCTGCCGCAACAGCAACATTCAACGACTCCATTTCCTGATAAAGCGGAATTTTTACCATAACATCCCCTTCTTTTATCAGCTGTGGTCCGTTTGCTTCATTGCTGACAACCAGAGCTGATTTTTCTGGAAACGTCATTTGATCGTAATTCCGTTCTGCACGAATATCCGCGACCAAAATCTGAAATCCCCATTTATGCAACTGTTCACGCATCTGATCCACATCATCAATGTGAAAAACAGGAATGCGGAAAATCGCTCCCATCGTGGAGCGCAGTGTTTTATCGTTATATAGATCCACGGTTCCCTTCAGGCAAAGCACCGCCTCGGTGCCGGAGGCCAGCGCCGTCCGCAGGATGGTTCCCACATTTCCCGGATCCTGTACCCCGTCAAGAATAATAATCTTTGTCATGGACGCAAGCATTTCAAAATTCCATTGTTTCTGTCTTGCAACGGCCGCAATTCCCTGCGGATGTACCGTACTCAATACCTTTTGAAGCAGTCCCTGTTTTACCAGAAAGACCGGTACCGATACCGGAATTTCAAGACGTTCCAGAAGTTTCTCCTCCTTCTCATCTACAAGAAGGACTTCCACCGCGTCCTTTTCCAATGCCTCCTGCACAAAGCGGAGTCCCTCCGCCACAAACTCTTTATATTCCTGTCTGTATTTTTTTGACCCAAGCGCTTTTACGCGTTTTAACCAGCGATTCTGTTCCGACTGGATTTTTTCAACCATACCCGTCTTCTCTTCCTTCCCGGATCCAATCGATCCACTTATAAATCCCGGCTCCATTCCTGTGCCTCCTGTAGCAGGTATTCCCGATTGTTTTTATCCGGTTCCTGCAGAACCTCTTCCAGGAGATTGTTCAGTACCTCTCCCACTTCTTTTCCGCGAAATCCGAGAGAAACCATATCTTTTCCGCTAACCGCCAGTTCTTTTAAACTGCAACACTCACCGCGTTTTATAACTCCGTCCAGAGAATCCTCTATCGCATCAAAGATTTTCAGAACTTCCAGCCATTTTCCTTCTCCGTGAGCGCGGATATCGGCTCTTTTCACTTCCAGGAGATCGCGTAAGCCCTCTTCTCCCAGTTCCCGAACCGCATGCCGAACACAAACCGGATTCGGCTGAAGCGGACGTTCATGCTCTCCAATCAGAGTTTTCACCTTTGCAATGGTTTTCTTGTCATAGCGCATCCGGTTTAATATTTTTCCGGCCAGTTCCGCACCGACTCTTCCGTGATCCGGAAACAGATCCCGATCCGATTCCGGCTGCCATACAAACGGTTTTCCGATATCATGAAGCAACATGGTAAGTCTTAACGGAACCGACGGGAAAATATAAGATACCGCTTTTACTGAATGCATGAAAACATCATACTGATGTCTTCCTCCCCGCTGATCAAACTCCCAGGTGTGACACAGTTCCGGAATGATATATTCCATACAATGCAACTTTACAAGAAGTTCCAGCCCGTAAGCCGCCCAGGAACTGGTAATAATCTTATCAAATTCGACCTGAATCCGTTCTTTTGCTATATTCTTCAAAAGATAGTTATAGTCACTGATCGCCTTTTCCGTTTCTTCCTCGAACTGAAAGTGCAGCACGCAGGCAAACCGGATCGCTCGTAAAATCCGCAATCCGTCTTCCTGATACCGGCATGCGGCCTCCCCGACACAGCGCACAATTCCTTTTTTCAGATCTTCCATCCCGCCGAAATAATCCACAACTCCCACATCCGGATGATATGCCATGGCATTAATGGTAAAGTCTCTCCGGCTCAGATCCTCCTGAAGACTGTCTGTAAAAAAGACTTCTTTCGGATGCCGGTTATCCTCATATTCTCCGTCAATCCGATAGGTTGTAATTTCCACCGGCATAGAATTTAACAGAACCGTTACCGTTCCGTGTTGAAGACCTGTCAATATCACTTTGTAATCTTTAAATATTTCTCTTACCTGATCCGGCAGTGCTTCCGTACAGATATCCCAGTCATTCGGTTTTCTGCCGAGTAACTGGTCTCTGACACATCCTCCGACCAGATATGCCTGTACCCCGTGTTCTTTGAAACGATCTAAAATTTCCTGACACTGCCATGGAATTTCTAATTTCATAAGTAATTCAACCCTCCATACGACCTCTGTTTATGCAGTTTTTGAAAAATTGCCTGAGGCCGGGCAGGTCGCAGTTTCCAACCTGCTCCGTTTGACAAATCCTGTATCTGTCGCTTTCGGAGGTTGTCACGGGCGGACACCATCAGGATCCAACATGCAATCACACTTGCTTCTCCCGTCTTTTCGTTTGAAAAAGCGCCTCCGGAAAACAAAAAAAGCTTCCACGTCAATGAAAGTCCTCTTTCGTAAATCTTTTTTTTCTTCTCAATAAGAAAAATTATACCATGATTTGAAAGTCAGTGTCAACGAAGGCGCTTTTATTTACGTTTTAACCGTTTATGATCTTCTTCTAAATATAACTATCGTTCTGATAGGTTAAATCCGTTGTAACAGATTTAATAGTTCCTTACGGATGTTCTGTCTGCTTCCTTCATGTCGATTTTTTTACTATAATAAGATATCTCTTCTTTTCATTACACATATTGTGCGCAAACCCAATAATTGATATGCTGATGTTGTATTTTTAATTATTAGTATTTTACTTATTGTATTTATAGAAATATATAGTATAATAAACCCATACAAAAATTTTATATATAACTTTTTTTTAAGTTCTATAATATTGGGGGCGTTATTTATGAGACAGCATCATTATTATTATCCAGATGGAAACTTTGAATTACTTTTCTTATGTGATTATTATCCGGTAGACATGTACAAACAGGATTTCTATAACCACAACTGCAACAGATTACTGGACTTCCGTCAAAATACAGGCGATTCCTTAGACTATATCCGTGGTTATCTGTACAACGATAAATACTGGCAGAAACTGACCAATGAGCTGAAAGGCGAAGATGTTCATATTTACGCCTTCCCTTCCTGCACGATCGATAACTACCGTTCCGGACTCTACCCGCTGGTAGAAGACTTATGCCGCGCAAATGAATCTTTCTTTGACGCTGCAAAATGTCTGATCCGTACCAAAACAGTAGAAACTCCTGATAAGGTAGCTGGACATATGGCAACCATCGAAAAATCCCGTTGCTGTGAAATCACTGATGAATCTATCGCAATTTTATTCGATGACGTTACAACAAACGGTGCATCCTTAAAAGCAGGGCATGACATTTTAAAAGCTGCAGGTTACAAAACCATTATCTGCATTGCCATTGCGAAAAACTACATTCCGGGTGAAGAATCGGAAGAAATTACCGATCCTGAATTCGAAATTGAACGTTAATTTTTCTATTATGCGTAAATTTTCCTCATATAAAAATCCGGCTTATTCTACTTGTAAGCCGGATTTTTTTCATCTATATGAAAATATATGAAAAATCGGAAGGGTGATAACGCCCTTCCGATTTTTGGTTCGCTTGTTTATCTGATTTTATAATCTTTTGAAGGTTTTAAGACAGTCTTTACCAGAATTTCTTCCGGAAATTCCCCTAAAAGCAAACGTCTGCGTGTAAATTCACGTATCGCTTCTTCCTCGGTATCTCCCTCATTGGCGTGCATATCCACATCCATTGCATCTATAGCCTCTTTGGTTCTGCTGTACGGAACACTGTCTTCAAACAGATACTGCCGCTCCGGAGTAAGAATCTTTGTCCGAAGCTTCACCACCGTATCAACAATCTGGTTATAATAATACAGCTGTGAACGGTAAACCGTAATTTCCTCCCCGTTCATGTCCAGGGTGACTGTTTCCGGATAATCCGCCCACAGATATTTCGTCTCAGCGCAAATTTCCGGCAGATACAGATAGAGTTCCTCTGCCAGAAGCGGATCTTCAATCTGTTCTTTTAATTTCGGGAGTACTTCCTCATAAGGCTCTTCATGGAAAAGCATCATAGCCAGTTTTACGGCTTTTTCAATCCGTTCATTGGAATACGGTGTCGCACCGTAGGTTTCTGCTTCCTGCAAGATAATAATCGACTGCTTCTGGACACCGAAAAGTTTCTTCGGCCATAAAGAAGTCAGTGAATTTATTTCTTTTTCCAATGCCTTGCACGGATACTGATTGATGCTACAGGAAACACGGTCTGTTCCCGGAGATTTTGCAATCAAAAACTCAACCCGCACAATCTTCTGATCTCCAAGCCGGCGCATAACATCTTTCCCGAAATATTTCCAGAAATCAATCGGTTTGACATTTCCCATATCTCCCTTGATCTGTGTTTCGCAGGGAAATACATGCCATTTGTGACGAATTCCGGCAAATTCAGTTTCCTCTGCACTGCCTTCTTCCGTAAATATTTTGATAATCGGTTCCGGATCATGTTCAAACTCTTCTATCGCCATATCTACAGCCGCATGCAGATCTTTTCCGACACCAAACTGTTCCAGAACCATTTCACGATCCCAGTCCGGGTGAGAAAATTTCAGTGCCATACCGACATAGTTTTTCTCCATCTGTTTGAATTCTGCCTTTACGGTCAAAAGCCATTGAGGAATTTCAATATGGTCGTCCACGATTTGATCTTCCACCGGGAAATGGTTATGAAGCTTTTCCTCCAGAAGATATCGCATAGCTTCTTTTTCCATGGTGTTGTTATCCGCGGAATCCATCAGTTCGGAAATTCTCCGATCCAGTTCCAGATTCACCACATCCTGATCAATACGGAATTTCTGACCTTTTCTGCGGAATTCGGAAAATCCGCATTCTTTGATCTGATACAGTTCTCGATACGGACGCATAACTTCCGTAACCACTTCTATAAAGCGCTGCAAATCCATAGCAATACATTCCAGATAGGAATACTGATAGCCACTTGCACCGCCGACACAACCGCCCACTCCAAATTCTTCACTAAGTGCGTGATCCAGTTCTTCTTCCAGCTCGGCACGAACCTGTACCCGCTGTTCCTCTTCAATATTTTCACAGGAATAATACACATATCCCCACATAACACCGTCTAAAGCATCTTCAAAATAGCCGTCCGTCGCACCCAGATAATACATATCCATAATCGGAAGCATCGCAAGCGGAATACTTCCTTTATAGATATCTTCCCGCAAATCCCAGGGTTTTGACTTCGGCTGCATTTCATAACTGGAGAAAATACTTAACGGGTCATTTACAGCCGGAAGGGTTTCATTGCTCTGCCCCGCTTCAATATAGTCGCGCAGTTCCCGTAATGTCATCGCATCCGGACCGATCGGTTCCGGTATCACTTCCAGATCTCGAATCGTTGTTAAAATGCAAACCTCTCCCAGACATCTGTAAAACAGGTTGTACAGCTGCGGGTAAAAATTTGTCGGCTGCATTTCCGCACATTTATGACAATAAAAGCTGACACTCAGTCTTCCGTCATCGGAAAGTACCGGCCAAACTTCCACATCATCCGGACTGATTCGGAGATCCTCCACTTCCGCCCAAACCGTATCGATTGCGTCTTCACGCGGAATTCCGACATAAAAATCCCAGTTAAGGCTCAGCTCTTCCGGTGCCTGAGAATTCCAGTAAAGAATCTTATAGAGCATACTGGAGCGCCCTCCGGTCGATACCGCAAGCAGATAACGGTCATCATGATGACCTAAGTGAAACATGGGATGTTTAAATACCGATGTAAGAATTTTTCTTGCAAATTCATACGCCTCATCATCCGGTGCACCTTCTCCGATTTTGTCCCGAAGCTGTTGTTCATAATCGATAAACAAATCCCAGAAATCTTTGACTCTGTCCCGAAAAGCCAGTTTACTTTCCTCCAGATCCAGAATGTCTTTACAAATACTTAAGAGTGTATTTGCTTCTGAAACCTCTTCAATCGCGGATCTTCTTGATGCAACTCTGGAAAGGGCGTTATAAGCCTCCCTCCATCTGCGCATATGAAAAAGTGAAACACCGATATGATAATACCACAATACATTAACACTTGCTTTATGTCGTTTCAAAAGATGATAGGCCTTTGTATACTCTTTCTTTTCGTTGTAGCATCTGGCCAGAAGCAACATTTCGGTATACTCCAGTTTTTCTTCGGAAATTCCTTCCAAAATCTGAATAACCATATCATAATTTTTATTTTCTACTAAATAATCTATTTGAGCTCGTAATGATTCTTCCACGCTATCCTCCGTTTCCTGTGTATCGATGCTAGATTGCAAACTGGATACTGTGTCCTTCCACAGCAACGGCATCTTCCCTCTTGATGTCAATTTCTGTTCCGTCCTCGTCCTGATAAACGGTCTGTTCATGGAGCATCAGGTCATCCTGTAAAACATGAATTGCTGTACGCATTAAAAATGCATTCAGTTCCTCCGGTGTGCGTTTGCTTCCCAGAATTTCCAGTTCATCTTTTCCGAAAGCATCCATACCAATGGTATATGCATTATTTCCTGCCTCATTCTGATAAAAACCAAAATGCAGCCAGTTATCGATCGGCAATTTTCCGTCTTTCATGTTCTGTACTTCGTTCTGATAAGCTTTCGGTTCCAATACGGTTCCGGAAGTATACACCGCCACTGCAGAAGGATCTTCCAGTGCGGAGGAAACAATCTTAACATAGTCCATTCCCGCATCCAGAGGTTTCTTTTCGCCCGGAAGAACAGCAATCATCAGATGTGCTTTGTGTTCCTTTGTAACTTCCAGTGCTTCCTTCCAGGTTTCATTATTTTTTGCAAATCGTTCCGCTTCTCCATCCGGTACAGCTTCCGGTACAAAACCGATCACAATCATAGCACCCGGGATTTCAAAAACAAGATTGTTGTCCTGAATTTCCGGTTCTGTCAGAATCGCGGTATCTTCTTCTTTTAAGAGCTGATCAAACCAGTCTCCCTCCTGGCCGCCTTCCACAATCAGATCTTCTGTTTTCGCAATATACGGCTCAATTCCCCACTGTTCCTTCATTCTGTCGGCCAGCGCCTGTAAATTGTATGTTTCTTTATTCAGTAAAACAAAACCGCAAAAACTTCCAGTATAATTTCTCTGTTCCATTGCTGTGTGATTTTCAATAAAAGCAGGCATTCTGTTTTCCATAATTTCTTTTCCGCACGCAATCCTTCTGCGCACAGTTTCCCCCTTCCATCATGTCCGTTTCGCTATAGTTTGTATCATAAAATCAATCTTTTTCCATGGTAACATACCACTATATTGTTTGCAATATACGAAACGGAACGCATAGAAAATATCTTTCTTCCGGTGCCTTCCGTCCATATTATCAGAAAAACGGCTGAAAAGCACACGATCTGCAATTCAGCCATCTGATCTCTTATATGATTCCTGCAATATCCCTGTTTCCTATCCGTTGGGATTCTGCTGTTTTTCTTTCAGTACTTTCCCTCTCAGCTGTCCGCAGGCCCCGTCAATATCCACACCTTTTTCTTCCCGGACACTCGCATGCAGACCTGCTTTTTGCAATGCCTTGATAAAGGCGGCCACCTGTTTTTTATCCGGTCTTGAAAACTGTGCCGTATTTGCTACCGGATTCACCGGAATCACATTTAAATGACAATCCATTCCTTTCAAGAGCTGTTTCAGTTCCTGCACATGTTTCGGCTGATCGTTAAATCCGGCAATCAGCGCATACTCAAAACTGATCCGGTTATTGGTCTTCTTCTGATAATACCGGCAGGTATCCATCAGTTCCTTTAACGGGTAACGGTCATTGACCGGCATAACCGTCGAACGAAGTTCGTCATTCGGTGCATGCAGAGATACCGCCAGAACAAAGTCCGGTTCTTCATCCGCCAGTTCCCGCAATTTCGGTACCACACCGCAGGTGGAAACCGTCATACGGCGAATGCCGATTTTCTGTCCTTCCGGATGGTTTAACAGTCTGATGGTTTTTAAAACCGCATCCTTATTTAAAAGCGGCTCTCCCATCCCCATAAAGACAACATTTCCGACACCCATTTCATCTCCCTCTTCCAGAAGAAGGCGGTTTACTTCATATACCTGGCTGATAATCTCGCCGACTGTCAGATTTCGCATGAAACCTCCCTGCCCGGTGGCACAGAATGTACAGCCCATCGCACATCCCACCTGGCTGGAAATACAAAGCGTATTTCTCTGTTTGCTCTGATCGCCTCTGTAACGCATCAGTACACATTCAATATCGTTGCCGTCAGAAAGGGCAAACAGATATTTTTCGGTTCCGTCTTTGGAAATCTGTCTGCGTTCCAGTTCAAATTCTGTAAGGTAACAGACCTCCGAAAGCTTTTCCAGGAGTTTCTTCCCCAGATTATGCATTTCATCAATCTGTTTCACCTGCTTCTGATGAACCCATCCGAATAACTGCTTGGCACGAAAAGCAGGTTGTCCCAGCTCTTTCAGTAAAGCCGTCATATCCTCCAGATCCATCGCACGTAAATCTCTTTTTTCCATATTTTCTGTTCCTTCCGGTTTTTGCCCCTAATCTTCTTTTCGCATCATTCTCGCAATAAAGAATCCATCCATACCGTCTTCAAAAGGTAAGAACTGCGCATATCCGCTTTGCCCTTTTTCCATATCCAGCCAGCAGTCAGGCAGTGTTTCATCCAGATAAAATTCCGGATGACGTTCCAAAAAGGCTCTGACCTGGTCAATATTTTCCTCATCTGTAATGGTACAGGTACTGTAAATCAAAGTGCCACCGGGTTTCACCAGCTGTGCTGCCTGATCCAGAATTTTTTTCTGAATTCTGCACAATTCGGTAATTTGTCCGGTTTCCTTCGACCATCTTGCGTCGGCACGGCGACCCAGTACGCCCAGTCCGGAACACGGTACATCACAAAGAATCACATCAAACGGATCCTTCCAGCGTTCTGTCAGTTTTGTTCCATCCTGTAAGACCAGCTGCACGTTCTCAACACCCAGTCGTTTACAGTTTTCCCCGATCAGATCCAAGCGATGTTTATGAATATCGCAAGCATAAATCTGCCCTTTGTTTTTCATCAGCTGTGCCATATGGGTGGCTTTTCCGCCCGGTGCACTGCAGACATCCAGCACTTTGTCCCCGCCTGCAGGTTCCGCAGCCAGTGCAACCAGCATAGAGCTTTCATCCTGCACGGTAAAATATCCCGCCTGGAATTCTTTCATCTGATGTACAGGAGCCCCGTTTAAAATGCGAAGTCCTTCCGGCACATGCCGGCTTTCTTCCACTTCATAGCCGGCCGCTTCCAGTCTTGCTTTCAGATCCTTTTTGCTGATGCGGAGTGTATTGGTACGAATCCAGATCGGCGCCGGCGCATTGAAATATTCACAAAGAGCCTCTGCCTGTTCCAGCCCGTAAGCCTTCAGGAAGCGTTTTGCCATCCAGGTCGGAATCGAATAACGCACCACCAGATGCCGTTCCGGGTCCTGCTCACGATTCGGCCAGACAATCCGGTCTTTTCCTCTGAGATAATTTCTTAAAACCGCATTGACAAATTTATCGGCATGTCCATGTCTTTTGGAGAGTTTTACCCCTTCATCCACAGCGGCAGAATCCGGTACTTTTTCCAAAAGCAGAATCTGATAAAGTGACATACGCAAAATATTTCTGGTCCAGACATCCATTTTATGAACCGGAGTTTTTGCAAACTGATTTAAAATATAATCCAGTTTCCCGAGATTTCTCACTGTTCCGTAAACAATTTCTGTGATCAGACCTTTATCTCTTGCATCTAAATTACGGCATGAAAAAAGGGCTTTATCCAAAGCCAAATTCGCATAAGCCCCTTCTTCTAAGATCTGATACAATATTTTTAAAGCAATTTCTCTACTATTGTATTTACTCATCTTGTCCTCCAAGAACACCCGAAATCAGTATCAGACGTACCAGCTGCAGAACTGCCATTAAAGCTGCTGCCACGTAGGTCATTGCGGCTGCCCCTAATACTTTTCTTGTGCCTTTAATTTCTGTAGAATCTAAAATTCCTTCTCCGTCCAGTGTGCGTAATGCACGTGCACTGGCATTAAATTCAACCGGCAGTGTTACCAGCTGGAAAAATACGATCGTTCCGAACAGAATTACCCCGATTTTCACCAGTGGAGCACTGCTCATGATCAGACCGAGGAAAAACAACGGAATCGAAAGGTAAGAACCAATCTGTGTTACAGGAATAACCGTATTACGAATAAACAACGGCAGGTATCCGGTATCATGCTGAATCGCATGACCGACCTCGTGAGCCGCAACCCCCAGAGAGGCAATCGATGTACTTCCGTAAACTTCGGAAGAAAGACGAACCACTCTGCTTCTCGGATCATAATGGTCACTTAAATGTCCTCCGATCCGTTCGATCGGAATATCATAAAGACCGTTCTGATTTAAAATGTAACGTGCAACATCGGCACCTGTCATTCCGCTTTTGGAAGGAACATTCGAATAATGATGAAAAGTACTGCTTACCTTCATCTGTGCATACATGCTGATTAAAACAGCAGGTATTAAAATAATCATAGTCGGATCCCAAAAAAACATACACAAACCTCCTAATTATAAACCGATACTTTTGTATCGCGTTTTCTCTGCGTTTTTTGAACAGAATTTCCTCATCTGTTCTTTTTTTATCTTTTATCCTTTGAATCCGGCTGAGTCCGTCAACGGATTCCCCTATGTATAAAATTCTTTCTGCTGAAATATTTCCGCCGATAAAACTGGTTTCCCTGCCCTTTTTCTTGATTTTAATACCCTTTTTCACAGCATTTTTTTGCAGTATTTCCTGCCTTTTATGGATACAGAGTCGGATTTTCCGCTCTGCAGAAAATCCGTCCTCTCCATAATTTCTTTCCTTAAAAACGGTCGCCTTTTTTTAAGCCGGAACCGTTGCAGAATGCTTTCGCTTCCATTGCTTTTTTCCCTGCAGGCTGAACCTGCTTGACTTCTAAAACACCGTTACCTGTCTGTACTTTGAAACTGTGTTTGCCGATTTCCAAAACCGTACCCGGCTGTTCATCGGAAGTTTCATCGACCGGTGCGCTTTCCCAAAGTTTCACGCGCTGCTCATTCCAGATGGTATATGCGCCCGGCGCGGGTGCAAGTGCCCGAATCTGACAATTGATGTCTGCCGCGGAATGATTCCAGTCAATCGATTCATCCTCTTTTAAAATGCGAGCGGCATAGGTTGCCTTGCTTTCATCCTGCTTTATCGGATTCACCTTTCCCGCTTCCAGATCTTTTAAGGTTTCCACCAACAGATTTCCGCCAAGAACAGCCAGCTTTTCAAACATCGTGCCACTGGTATCCTCCATCGTAATCGGGAGTGATCCCTGACGAAGCATATCCCCGGTGTCCATTCCCTCATCCATCTGCATAATGGTAACTCCGCTTTCTTTTCTGCCTTCTAAAACAGACCGCTGAATCGGTGCGGCTCCTCTGTATTCCGGCAGTAACGATCCGTGTACATTTATGCATCCGTATTTCGGCATTTCCAGAATTTCTTTCGGAAGAATTCTTCCGTACGCAACAACAACAATCAAATCCGGCGCATATTCCTTTAACTGTCCGATAAATTCCGGATCTTTTACCTTTAACGGCTGATAAACCGGCAAATTTAATTCTAACGCTCTGGTTTTCACTTCAGGGTATGCAAGTTTCTTTCCGCGTCCTTTGGGGCGATCTGGCTGTGTTACAACGGCCTGAACATCATATCCTGCATCGACAAGAGCATTTAAAGAAGCAACGGCAAAATCAGGAGTCCCCATAAAAACAATTTTCATAGACCGTTCCTCCTACATCTGATATTCCAGATTGGTTGCAGTATCAATAAAGAGAATCCCGTCCAGGTGATCCAGTTCATGCTGCAGAGCCCGTGCCAGAAAACCGGAAGCCTCAATGATAATTTCTTCTCCGTCTGTATTTAATGCTTTCATTTTAATATTCATACTTCTTTTTACTTCCCCGTAGATCCCAGGGCAGCTTAAACATCCTTCCGGACCTACCTGATAACCCGAACGTTCAATAATTTCAGGATTGATGAGTTTTAAAGGACCCGGACCGTCCGGACCGATATCTACTACAAAAACTCTTTTTAAAATCCCGATCTGAGGTGCAGCAAGGCCGACACCGTTGGAAGCATACATGGTTTCCAACATGTTGTCCAGAAGCTTTCTGACATTGTCTGTCACTTCCGGAACCGCTTTACTGGTTTTACGTAAAAGTTTATCTTCTTTTGTTACAATACTATAGACTGACATCGCTATTACCTCCTGCATATACTATAAAACAGTTGATGGTTCCACATCAATAATGATTCTTAAAGTTTTACTCTTTCTTGATAAATTCATGACTTTTTTTCCATATTCAGCGGCCTCTCTTAACCGATTCAACGAAGTTCCTTTGAATAGTACATGAAACCGTTTTCTTCCGCGAATCATGGAAATCGGAGCCTCTGAAGGACCGAGCAGTTCCACTTCCGGATACCGTTCTCTGATTTGTTCCGACATATGCACCAGATCTTCCATGGCACCCTCTTCACGGGTATCCGAAATCAGAAATCGAACCAGGTGATGATACGGCGGATACTCCATCAGATTTCTTGCATAGATTTCCTTCTGATAGAATTGCCGATAGTCGTGGTCTTTTGCCGCAACAATACTGTAATGCTCCGGATTATAAGTCTGTATCAGAACTCTGCCCTCTTTTTCTCCTCTTCCGGCCCTACCCGCAACCTGCGTCAGCAACTGGAAGGTTCTCTCGGCAGCCGTGTAATCCGGCATATTCAGAATCGTGTCCGCCGCAAGAACACCGACAAGCGTTACATTCGGAAAATCCAGTCCCTTGGCCACCATCTGCGTGCCGATCAGAATCTGCGTTTCTCCGCTGGCAAAAGATTCGAGTATCCGGGCATGAGCGTCTCTGTTTTTCGTGGTATCCAGATCCATCCGGGAAACAGGTACCCACGGCCATCTTCTCTTTACTTCCTCTTCCAGCTTTTCGGTACCCGAGCCCATATAGCGGATAAAACGACTGCCGCAGTTCGGACAGGTTTTCGGAACCGGTTCCATATAATCGCAGTAATGACACTTGGCCAGATTCTGCTCCCTGTGATAGGTAAGGGCAATGGAACATTTCTCGCAGGTCAGTGTATGTCCGCATTCTCTGCAGACAATGGATCGGGAAAATCCTCTCCGGTTTAAAAAGAGGATGACCTGCTCTCCTCTTTTCAGGGTTTCTTCCATCGCATATTCCATACTGCTACTGAACATGCTGTGATTACCGTCCCGAAATTCCCGGGCCATGTCAATAATGTCCACTTTCGGCAACGGCCTTGCATTTGCCCGGCTCGGCAATGTAATCAGATGCTTTGTTCCAACCTCCGCGTCATAAAAAGATTCTACCGAAGGTGTCGCGCTTCCTAACAGCAGCAGACCGTTCACCTGCTCGATACGTTTCTGTGCCACTGTTTTTGCATGGTAACGCGGTTCCGGTTCCGACTGTTTAAAGGTGGTTTCATGCTCTTCATCCAAAATGATCATCCGAAGATTCTGTACCGGTGCAAAAACAGCACTGCGAACTCCGATAACAACCCTTGTCTCACCTGTTTTTAAACGCCTCCACGCATCATAACGTTCCCCGTCGGAAAGATTACTGTGAAGAACCTCAATCCGTTCTCCCAGCGCACCGTGAAATCTGCCGATCATCTGCGGTGTCAGAGAAATTTCCGGCACCAGCATAATCGCGCCTCCGCCCTGTTTCAGAATATGCTGAATGGTTCTTAAATAAACCTCTGTCTTACCGCTTCCGGTAATTCCGAATAACAGTGCCGATTCCGGCTTCGGGCTGTTCACATATTCCTTTAACTGACAGACTGCACGTTCCTGATCTTCATTCAATGTAATGACAGTTTTATTATAAAAGAAATCATGCTCCTGTGCAAACCGTTCCACCTGAACTTTTTTTTTCGAAATCAGATGTTTCTTTTCCAGCTCCTTGACCAGATTGCGATAGCCTTTCCAGTGCCTCTGCAGTTCTTTGGCTTCACATCGTCCTTCATAAGTCAGATAGCGCAGTACTTCAAACTGTTTGACCGCATGTTTCAGCTGCTTTTTCGCATCCTCAAGCTGAGCCGGTTCAATCATACTTTCATATTCATCCGTATACTTTGCATGATCAACCGATTCCACTCTAGTTTCCATATGAATCATCTGCAAACCAGTCAGTTCTTCAAGTACCTTTCGAAATCCGGGAAACTCTTTCTCTGCATCCTTTACCGGAAGCTCCTTCCGGCTCTGAATCATTTCTGCCGCCTTTAAAGCCGATTCTGATAAAAAAAGCATCTGAGCCTTTACCATATCATTATCGCCGTTCCAGACCGCAACCTCTGTTTTCCGGTTTCGGGCATATTTCGGCAGCATATATTCCAGAATATAATAACAGGGACAGAGATAATACCGACTCATCCATTTTGCCAGTTCCACCAGATCCCGGTCAAAAAGGTTCTCATCCTCGGCAAGACTGCCAATCGGTTTATATGTGATGGACCGGTCTGTGACCTCCACATCTGTATCTATAATATATCCGCGAACATGATGGTTTCCTTTCCCCATCGGAACAAGTACAGGAAGACCCCAGTCAATTTTTTCTTCCAAATCTTTTGGAACCAGATAGGTCAGGTACTCATAACAGTCTTCAATTTTTCTGTCTACCGCTACATGAACATACATCCTGCCGCCTCCCGTTCCTTTTTTTCTGTATCTGCTTTTGCATCTGACATACAAAAACAGAAGGGCGAATAATCCAACTTATCCGCCCTTCTGGCAATCACTGTCTTTCTGATCCAACCCTTTTCAACAGGTTTGGTTTTATTCTGCAACCGCTTTTTTCAAAACTTCAACCTTGTTCAGTTTTTCCCATGGCAGATCCAGATCGGTACGACCGAAGTGACCATACGCTGCGGTCTGTTTGTAAATCGGACGACGCAGATCCAGTTCACGGATAATGCCTGCAGGACGCAGATCGAAGTTATCGCGAACCGCCTGAACAATTTTTTCTTCCGGAACAGTATTGGTGCCGAAAGTATCCACTAAAATCGATACCGGATAAGCCACACCGATTGCATAAGCCAGCTGTACTTCACAACGGGAAGCCAGACCTGCCGCTACAACGTTTTTCGCAACATAACGTGCTGCATATGCACCGGAACGGTCTACTTTTGTGCAGTCCTTACCGGAGAATGCACCGCCACCGTGACGTGCAACACCGCCGTAGGTATCTACAATAATTTTACGTCCGGTTAAACCGGTATCCCCCTGTGGACCGCCGATTACAAAACGACCGGTTGGGTTAATGAAATATTTGGTATCATCATCAAGGAATTTTGCCGGAATAACCGGTTTAATAACCTTTTCGATAACATCTTTGCGAATCTGTTCAAGAGACGCTTCTCCTTTATGCTGAGTGGAGACAACCACCGCGTCAACACGAATCGGTTTATCATCTTCATATTCTACAGTAACCTGAGATTTTCCATCCGGAAGAAGGTACGGAATTTCTCCGTTTTTACGTAAATAACTTAAACGTTTTGTCAGTTCATGAGCCAAAAAGATTGGTAACGGCATGTAACTTTCTGTTTCATTTGTTGCATACCCGAACATCATACCCTGGTCACCTGCACCGATTGCATCGGCATCATCTTCCATGCCGCCGTCTTTTGCTTCGAGTGCTTTGTCTACACCCATTGCAATGTCCGGAGACTGTTCATCGATGGATGTCAATACAGCACTTGTATTGCAGTCAAAACCGTAAGTTGCATTGGTATAACCGATTTCTTTAATCGTTTCACGAACGATTTTCGGCATATCTACATAACAATTGGTACTGATTTCACCGGCAATTAAAGCCATCCCTGTTGTTAAAAATGTTTCGCAGGCTACACGTGCCATTGGATCTTTTGCAACAATCGCATCTAAAATAGCATCGGAAATCTGGTCCGCCATTTTATCTGGATGTCCTTCTGTAACTGACTCTGAAGTAAATAATTTACGCATTCATTCACAACTCCTTTAATAGTTTCTGTCTATTTTATGTTTAATTTTATTTATACACATATCTACTTCCTAAACTGCTCGGTCAGTTGTACAATTCGTAATCAGTTTTCACTTCAAAAATTTTTCTGATATTTATGACTCTATCTGATTTTATACAGCGCCTGTACGCAGTTAAGGATTTTGTCGGCAACATCTTCTTTACGCATCACGGGCAGTTTTGTTCTGCTTCCGTCCGCCCCGTAAATTACGACCTGATTGGTGTCTTTTGCAAATCCGCTGTGTTTGTCTGTCAGATCATTTGCAACAATGAAATCAAGATTCTTGCGCTTTAATTTTGAAAGCGCATTCTCCTCCACATCATTGGTTTCTGCAGCAAAACCGACCAAAATCTGGTGTTTTTTATGTTCACCCAACCATTGTAAAATGTCCGGATTCCGTTCCAGCACAAGATTCCAGTCTCCCTCTTTTTTCTTGATTTTGCGATCTTCCGACACACTCGGACGGTAATCTGCAACCGCAGCCGCCTTGATAATGATGTCTGCCTTTTCATAATGCTTCTGCATTTCTGAAAACATTTCCAGCGCCGAAGTCACCGAGATACGATGGACAAGGGCTGGTGCTTCCAAATTTGACGGACCGCTGATTAAAGTAACCTCAGCGCCCCGACATGCTGCTGTCTTTGCAATGGCATACCCCATTTTTCCCGTGCTGTGATTGGAAAGATATCGAACCGGATCAATCTTCTCGCGGGTCGGTCCCGCGGTCACAATAATACGGAGTCCTTCCAGATCCTTACAATAAAAACAGGGCTCGATTGCATCCGCAATCTCAACCGGACTCGCCATCTTTCCTTTTCCGGTTGTTCCACAGGCCAAATTTCCGATAACAGGCTCGATCATATGATATCCTGCCTGCTTTAAGGTATCGATATTCCGTTGCACAATTGGGTTCGCATACATCTGATCATTCATCGCCGGTGCAAAGTAAACCGGAGCCGTTACAGCCAGAAGGCAGGTTGATAAAAAATCATCTGCAATTCCGTTTGCCGCTTTTCCGATAAAATCCGCCGTGGCGGGAACAATCAAAACACACTCCGCCCATCTGGCCAGTCCAATATGCGGTACTGCCCATTCAGGATCCGCCTGATCCCGAAACAGATCGGTATAAACGGGATTCTGCGAGAGTGTTTCCAGAGTCAGCGGTGTAAGAAAAGCTGTACTTGCCTGTGTCATAATACAGCGCACCTCATGACCGCGTTTTTTTAATAAACTGACCAGTTCCGCCGACTTATAAGCCGCAATCCCTCCTGTGATCCCAACAAGAATATTTGCCATTACTTAATTCCTTCTGTGGTCTGTTCGTAAGTAACTTTATCTTCACCGATTTCCTGCAATGCCATTGTAACAGGTTTTTTTGCATCCCCTTCATTTGTCGGTTCAGACCCGTCTACAATTTCTCTTGCACGTTTTGCGGCTGCGCACACTAAAGAGTATTTGCTGTCCGCTTTTGTTAATAATTCATCAATTGTTGGTTCTACCATAATAAAACCCTCCATTTCAAAATAAAACCCTAATTAAAGCTTTTCTATGTTAATCAATATAATCTGCTTTGTTTGTTCTCCAGTTCCGGCAACGCTCTGCATCAAAAATCGCTTTCAGACGTTTTGCGGCCGCTTCTACCGTATCATTGACAAGAATATAATCATATTGATCCATATAACTCATTTCTTTTTTTGCACACCCCATCCGTTTTTCAACTTCTTCAGGTGTTTCTGTTCCTCTGCCTGTCAGACGATCCCGCAATTCTTCCAGAGAAGGCGGAACAATATAAACCAGTACAGCCTCTTCGGAAGCTTTTCGAACCTGCATGGCACCTTGCGGATCAATTTCAACAATGCAGTCCTTACCGGATGCAAGAACGCTTTCCACAAATTCACGCGGGGTTCCGTAATAATTATCATAGACCTGAGCCCATTCTAAAAATCCGCCCTGATCGCGAAGCGCTTCAAACTTTTCTTTGGTAAAAAAGAAATATTCTCTTCCGTTTTCCTCTCCGGTTCTCGGTTTTCTGGTCGTGGCAGAAACAGAATACTCGATTGGATTTTCTGCTGTTTTTCTGACCTCAGCGCATACTGTTCCTTTTCCGGTCCCGGAAGGTCCGGACAACACCAGCAGAACGCCTCTCTTTGCTTGCTGTTCCATAACTAAATGCCCCCATTTTTCTGTGTATTATTCGCTCTCCAGTCTTCCGGTCAGTGTATCCGGCTGAATGGCAGATAAAATAATATACTGACTGTCGGTAAAAATTACTGACCTTGTTTTTCTGCCATGGGTTGCATCAATAACCGTGCCGCCTTCTTTTGCCTCCTGTACAAACCGTTTCACCGGTGCACTTTCCGGAGACACAATCGCAACAACCTTACGAACGGACACCATATTGTCAAACCCGATATTCATAAACTGGTGCATTCCCATTCCCCCTTAGGGACTATTCAATGTTCTGTACCTGTTCTCTGACTTTTTCAAGCTCACTCTTCATTTCCACAACAAGTCGACCGATTTCCAAATCGTTTGCCTTGGAACCGATTGTATTGGTTTCCCGGTTCATTTCCTGAATCAGAAAATCAAGTTTACGTCCGATACTTCCGGACTGATCTGCAATCTGATAATATTGTGCAAAATGGCTCTGTAATCGAACCAGTTCCTCATCAATACAACTTTTTTCTGCAAAATATGCAACTTCCTGCGCCAGTCGTTCCTCATTGATATCTGTACTTCCTAAAAGATCCGCAATTCTTGCTTCCAGCTTTTTCTTATATTCCACAAGAACCAAAGGACTTCTTTCTTCCACCTGTTTTGCCAGCTTCTGAAGTCCTGCCACTTTTTCTCTCAGATTTTCATCAATGTGCTGACCTTCTTTTCGGCGCATTTCCACATGATGTTCCATTGCCTCGCGCAATGCTTTTTCCACAACAGGCCATAAGGTTTTAACATCCGGCTCATCATCTTCCTGTTTGATTACATCCGGAAGCGTCAATAACCGATATGGATCTGCCTCATATGGAATTTCCAGAACATCGGCCAGTTCCTGCATCGCACTGTGGTACGCAAAAGCCCGTTTCTGGTTAACCTGGACAGGTTTATCCGCTGTCGCCAGTTCCTGCGTCTTCACAAATACATCCACCTTGCCGCGTTCAATATACTCGCCGACCACTTTTTTCATTTTATCTTCCAAAGCAAGGAACTGTCTCGGTTGTTTTACCGTAATTTCGCTGTAGCGATGATTCACCGCTTTTACTTCAATTACAAATTTTAAAGTTCCGTTATCACTTTCACCACGGCCGTAGCCTGTCATACTATTCATATCCCGCACAGGATCTCTATTGCAAATCCGCTACAATAGAGGATTATGTGCTTTCACCTCCCGGAATACGTTTGCTGAAAATCCTCCATTTTCACCGATGTCTCCAAGCGGTGTCTATATCGGATCGTTTGCCTTACCGGAGCTGTTTTCTTCCGATAAACATTACCATTTTCCCTTGTATCGGGAAAAACCCTAACTTATATTGTACCCTATTAGGATTGAAAAAGAAAGATCCTCTTTCCGAATTCCCTGTTGAAATTTTCTATAGTTAAGTATGAATTTCTTTTTATTCCGAAAAAAAACTGCATACCATCTCTGATATGCAGTCTGAATCCTTCATTGATCAGTCCTGATAGAACGCCATCCCGACAGCACCCATACCGACATGTGTCGCAACAACGGTACCGATCTGTTCATAGACAAATTCATCGCACTGAATTTTATCCTTTAAACGTTCTTCAATATATTTTGCTGTTTCAATATTATCACAATAACCTAAAACACAGTAAACTTTTCTGTTTGGATCAATTTTCTCAGCGAGAATTTCAATCAGGCGTTCCAGGGCTTTGCGCTCTTTATTGCCTCTTACTTTTTCATAAGCACTAATTACACCGTCACTTAAAGAAAGTACCGGTTTGATATTCAATAATGTGCCAAACAGATGACTGGCCTTGCCGATGCGTCCGCCTTTGTGGAGATTATCCAAAGAATCAAGCAGAAAATATAACTGCTGATTTGCCAGAATATCTGCAATTTTAGCTTCCACTTCGGAAACACTTGCACCTCTGTCGACCATTTCCGCCACATATTTTACAACCAGTCCCAGACCGATTGTTGCCGAGCGACTGTCAACATTGATGACCCGAACCTGGTCGGAAACCATATTTCCGGCAAGTACACTGCTCTGGTAAGTTCCGCTCAGTTCATTTGCCAGATGAATGGAGAAAATGGTTTCCGCACCTTCCCCAGCCAGTTTTTTATAAGCATCTGCAAAAGCCGCCGGAGACGGTTGCGATGTTGTAGGCAGTGCCGCAGCGGCACGTAATTTTTCATAAAACTCATCATTGGTAATATCTACTTTATCCTTGTAGGTTGTTCCTTCAACAATAACATCCAGAGAAACAACTTCAATCTGATATTGATCCACCAAGCTTTGATTCAGGTCTGCTGTACTGTCCGTAACAATCCTGATTTTTGACATTCTAAATCCTCCCTATGAAAATTTTATTCTCATTTTCATTTTTCTTCATTTTTTACGCAAATCCGCGTTATAAATACTGCACAAAAGCGTCCGGTCTAACAACCGGCGACGTTTTCCCTTACTACAGTTTCCTTAGCTGTTCCCACCTGGAACAGTATTTTCTTAAATATTATCCGCGATCTTTGCGATTGCTCTTTTGGGCATATGTTTGGACACATTCAGAAAAGCAAGTGGATACTGTCTGTTTCATTTTCTGCTTAGTTCTATAATCCCATGCAAGGAAAACTTATATTTAAGCATCTTTCTTCCGTTGACACTCCTCATTGCTGAAACGAGGAGCTTTACAGCGACATTGGTAATTCACGATCGGGGACTCCCACTTGAATTTCCAAACTCAGAATGCCGTTTAATCCTAATGTTTCCGACTTAATGCCGTTACTCTGTCAAAGAGCACGATCATACCGTGCATCCGTTTCCCGTTTCATCAAAACAGGAACACATTCTGTTTTTCTTATTCTACAGAAATCAGATAAGAATATACAGCCTGTGCACCGCGATATAATTCAAATTCTAACTCTTCATACTGTTCTTCCAAATCTTCCAGGAGATCGTTTGCGGCATCTTCTGTGATATCTGCTCCGTAATAAAGCGTTACCAGTTCTGCATCGTCAATTTCCATCTGATCCAGAGTATCTTTAATCAGCTGTTCCATTTCATCGCCGACTGCCTTGATTTTGCCTTCCACGATCCCTAAAAGCTGACCCTCTTTAATTGTAAATTCATCGATAGAGGTATCTCTTACCGCATAGGTAATTTCAGCAGACTGAACATACTGCATAGCATCTTTCATGGCATCTGCAATTTCTTCCGCTTCCCCTTCGCTGTCATAAGCCATCAATGCCGCAATCCCCTGCGGAATCGTACGGCTAGGTACCACTTCCACTTTTACTTTATCACTGACATTTTTTGCCTGATCGGCAGCCATGATGATATTTTTATTATTCGGCATCAGAATAACCTGATCCGCATTTACTTTTGCAATTGCATTTACAAAATCTTCGGTACTCGGATTCATGGTCTGACCGCCGGTAATAACATAATCCACACCCAGACTTTCAAAAATTTCATTCAATCCTTCTCCGGCACTGACAGCAACAACGGCCAAATGTTTATGTTCCGCTTCTTCTTCCTGTTCGGTTTCTGTGCTGATACTTTCATCTGCAACACCGAAGCGAACACTCTGCGCCTTCATGTTTTCAATTTTCATATCATTTAAGTCACCGAACTCGCCGAAGTATTCCATTACAAGACCCGGGTGATTGGTATGAACATGCACTTTTGTTAAACCCGGAGTACTTACTACCAGGATACAATCCCCTAAAGTACCCAGATATTCTCTTGCCGCTTCCGCATCTACCTGAGAATCTCCGGTACGTACAATCAGTTCTGTACAATACTGGAAGGTAATCTGATCCGGATGAATGTGAAATTCCGGATAATTATTTTCAACTTCCTGTTTCTGTTCTGTTTTCGAAACAAAATCTTCCTGACCGGTCAGTCCTGCAAGCATCCCTTCCATAATGGTCAGAAGACCTTTTCCGCCTGCGTCCACAACACCGGCCTGTTTCAGAACAGGTAACATTTCCGGTGTACGTTCCAGACTTTCATGACCTGCTTCCAGATAAACCTTGAAGCAATCTTCAATTGTAAAATCATCCTGATAAGCTGCAGTCAGCGCTTCACTGGCTTCTCTGCAAACAGTCAGAATGGTACCTTCCATTGGTTTTACAACTGCTTTATAAGCAGATTCCACACCACCGGCAAAACCTTCTACAAAGCATTTTGCATCAGCTTCGTTGCCTTTGGTTGTAAATACTTTTGCAATTCCACCCAGAATCTGAGATGAAATAACACCAGAATTTCCTCTGGCACCCATTAAGGCACCATAGGCCATCTGTTCCGCTACTTTAGCGACTGTAATTTCTTCCTCTGGAATCTGTCCTAAAAATCGAGCAACAGAATTTAAGGTAAGAGACATATTGGTTCCTGTGTCACCATCAGGAACCGGAAAAACATTCAGGCTGTCAATGGATGCTTTATCCGCATTCAATTTATTAGCACCAGCCAATACCATATTCATAAACACTTTTCCATCTATACTTTTATGATTCACTGCGAGATCCTCCCGTCATTTTACCAATAAAATCTATCCTATAATGATACATCATTATAAAGAACTTTGCAAATTTTATCGTTCGTTTCGTGAAATTATTTTCTATTTTCACTACTAGAAAAAGTCATTGCTGATATCAGCTTATCAGATTTTTTTCTTTAGTCTGTTCAATAGTTTAGTAATACTCGTTAATATATGTTTCTGCTTTCGGCCATAATTTTATCATAATCGGAAGTGCCTCATTTCGATAAAGCCGAATCTGTCCCTGTCGAAGCAGTCTGTCTGCCGCCCGATATCCCATTACAAGCTGACTTAATGTTTCAACCGTAACTGCAGCGTCCGGATCATTCTCTGTTTCGGTTACTGTCATCTTCCCGTTGTGTAATGCAAGATGAAAACAGTTCTGATTCCATGATGCGAAGGAATCGGTAACCTTCAGATTAATCTGTATCTGTTCTTCCGGATAAGATAATTCTTCCAGACAGCTTTTCACATCCACAATACGTGCCATCAGAAACGGATAGTTTACCGCAGCCGTTTTACTGACTGCGAGCTGTTCTGCCAGCGGATCATCAGCAGGCAACTCCAACCACAGGATTTCATGTTCCGATTTCCAGTGTTGTAAAAACCACAGCATACCTGCTTTTGCATCTGCATTTGTCCAGGCAAATTCCCGAATCATCCACTGATTCTGTATGTTTCCGACAATGCAGTATGCCTCTGCACCGTTTTCTCCGGTTAACAGAAAACACTGGCTCTTTTCCATTGCCGCATCCTCCAACAGAAATCTCCAACTTTCTTGACTTCTGCATACAAAACCTGTATAGGAGGAAGTATACGCCCTGTAGATTTGCGCCAAAAGATCCTGTTTTTCAAACAGATCTTCCTCGGTAACGCACCCATACTGTTTCGATGCGCATCGCAGTTCGGAAGGATGCACTTTGATTTGCTGATGGAAATAACAAAAAGGCCATCCGTAACGATAATAAAACTGTCCTTCAAAAGGCATCAGAAGGGAAATCGTTCTTCCTTCTCTTTTTTGTTTCTGCAGACATTCCATAAGAAGTTTTTTCGCATAACCTCTGTGTCTTGCCTCCTGGGTTGTATCAACTCCGACAATATAACCGACCTCTGTTTTTTTCCCTCTCAGGGAGATGGTGTACGGAACCACCTGAGCAGAAGCAAGCAGTCTCTTTTGATCAAAAATACCGATTCCGTACGTATCTCTGTAATACTTTTCAAAGTACCATTCTACAAATGCCGGTGTATCATCAAAACATTCCACCCAAAGTCTTTTTACCTCTTCCCGATCCTTTGCCGTTACTTCCCTGCAAATCACATGTTCAGTCATGCCGAAAAACTCCTTTGTATTTTTTCAACAGATAGGTCGGACGATAGGAAAGTTTTGCCTTTCTGAGTCCTTCATCTCCGGTGTCCTCTTCCCGATTGACAAATTCAATTTCAGGCCATTCATGCATCAGGTATTCCTGATTAATGGCACCGTACATACCATTGATAAAGCTGTTCGCTTTCTCCACATGAACCACAACTGTGTTTTCATTTACTTTTTCTCCGAACGTAAATGCCTCAATAACACCGTTAATCCGAATTACCGCTCCGACATAATCCAATTGGTCAAAATGTTTCAACGCTTCCCCAATGGCTTTTTTCTCACATAACAGCCCCTCGTCCGCTTTTCCTTCACAGTCTTTCTGTTTACACCACAATTCCAGATAATCCCAAACTTCCTGCCTCATATCCGCAGTCAGCTTTTCATATACATAATCCGGATTGTTTTTTCGAAAATTCGTCAGATGATTTCGCTTTCCGTGATATTTACGTCCCTTTAAGGTACGAAGATCTTCCCCAAGGTATACATAGTCTTCAAGATCGCGTTCCTCTTCCAATTCGAACATATCAGGACAGTATTCGTTTAACACATAAATAAATTCTTCTGTAATGGCACGCAAAACCAGTTCCTTCCCCTGTTCCCTGAAATAGCTTTCCAATTGTTCCAGAACACTTTTCAGTTTTCCGTTTTCGTAATCTCCGTACGGGGGAAGAATCCAGCTTTCTTCTTTCTGACCCGGTTTAATAATTAAATACTCATCAACGACAGCCCACTGTACCGCATAGCAATCTCGCCAGATAAACAGATTTGTAAAGGTACATTCCGAATTCTGATATTGTCCTTTATGAAAATAAGTATCTATTAATTCTTTATCATCTAATGTCAAATCATGAAATTCTATCATGTTTTTCCTCACCCTTTTACATTATACACTTAATATTATTATTCAACACAAAAAAACGATTACCTTTCATTATATCCGATATAAAATAAGAAATCTACCTTATGAAAAAATTTGACTATTACCTTTCTGCAAATCCGCTATTCCCTATTCAGAATTTTCATTGTATTATAGAGAAGGAGGTGAGCCAGATGAGTTCTACTGGACACAAAACGGCAGAACGTCTATCTATTTTTTCTGCCAACTGCCTGAATCGTCTCAGTCCGCTGATGCACTGCTCCGTTTGTACAGATGTCTGTCCTCTGCATTCTTTATCCTTTCAGGATGAAAAATGGGAAACATCCTCCTGTACACTTTGCGGAATCTGTGCCGCAGTCTGTCCGACTCAGGTTTTTCAAATCGATCTGATTTCTTTATTAAATACCGACAGGCAGAACCCTTTAAGTCTCTGCTGTACCAAAAATACTTCTGCACCGGAGGGAACGGTTCGTATCAACTGTTTTCAGCAGTTCACCCCGTTAAATATTCTGCAGTTACTGTATTATCATCCAAAGGTAACTATTTATCTGGAACCAGAGTTCTGTGAGACCTGCTCTCAAAAATGGTATCCGAAAGGACTGACCCAGCAATTAAAACCGTTTCATCTTCCCGATGATATGTTTCAGATAATTACGAATCCTCCGAAAACAAATTCCGACGAATCCAACCGCAGAAACTTCTTTCATGATCTTCTGCACCGCACAGAAATGAAATCGAAAGAAAAAGCGATCGAACTTGCCGACAATTTCACTTCTGTTTTCTCTTCAGAAGAACAGGCGGAAGAGGAACCTGCAATCTTTCCGTCCAGACTGCCTTTCTATGCAGCTCTGTTAAAAAATCAAATTCCGACTCATAAAACAGAAGAGCTTCCATTTCAGTCTCTTTCCTGCAGTCTGTGTAACTTTTGCGGTGCATGCACTCATCTTTGTCCGACAGATGCTCTTCTTCTGAAAAAAGAAACTGATGAAGCTTTTCTCCTGTTTCATCCGGAATTATGTATCGGCTGTGACCTTTGTACACAGGTTTGCATGCAACACGGTCTGTCCTGGGATTCCTTCCTCACGGAAGCAGAATTCCTAGAGACACCTCTCAGACTGGCACACAGCCATGAAAAAATTTGTACACGTTGTGAACAGCCCTATTTCCTTTGGCCGGAATCTGATGAAAATCTCTGTGCCTTCTGTAAATAAACAAAAAAGGCTTACTATTCAGGATTTTTCCCAAATAGTAAGCCTTTTTCTATTCACATCAATGAATGTTTCATCAAAATTGTGCAAAAATTTCTATCATGGATATGAAATAACTTCCAAGGTAACAGGTCCGATTCCTCGGCTCAGCATACCGATTTTAGAAGCTGCTGCAGAAGATAAGTCAATAACACGACCCGGACCAAACGGACCACGGTCTGTGATTCTTACATCAACAGTTTTTCCATTCCAATCTGCCTTAACGCGAACAATGGTACCAAACGGTAATGTTTTGTGAGCTGCAGTCAATGCATTCATATCAAATCTTTCACCGCTTGCAGTGAGATTCCCATGAGCACCTTTTCCATAGTAGGATGCAGTTCCTCTTTCAAATACTTTGCCGCTGGATTCAGGGCGTTTTTCAGGGCCTTCTGTACGAGAAACAGTTGGAGGAACAGATTTTTTATAATCCGGCAGATTCATTACTTTTTTATAAGTAACGCTTCCGTCCTTCACATTAATGATTTTTGCTCCTTCTTTTTTATCAGCTTCATTGAAAGCCAATACCTGTGTTTCAGGATTCCAGCTCGTAGAACAGTTTACAAGATCTGCATAAAAGTGAACTGGCAAGTACAGTGTTCCTTCCTCTTGTTTCATGGAATACGTTTCCTTGTCTAAACCCTGAGCAATTGATTTCTTCTGATCTACTACAAGTTGAAAACGTTTTCCATCGGCAGTAACAATTACTTTGTCTTCTGCTTCACCTTTTGCCCAAGCAACTTCTAAACCATAAGCGTTTAAAACTTCTCTTAATGGCAAATAGGTAAGATCTCCGCTTTTAATCGCTGCATTTTTGCATTTTACATTTTTGTCTCCATATTCAATTTTCAAACAGCTGTTTTCTTCATAAAATGCACCTGCATCATTTTTTGCAGGTTCTTCTTCGGTGGCAGCACTTACTGGCCAAACCAGTAATAACAGAGAAAGTGTCAAAAAAGTTATTGCTAATAACTTCTTCACTGGCAACTCTCCTTCCATCTGAATTGCGTTTATTATAACAAAAAAAAAATCCAGACGTCAAGGGTGCTTCCAATTATATGCTATTTTTGGTATTTTCTGTATATTTTTATCAATATTTTTCTTAATATATCCTTTAGAAAAATTTAAAACTTTTTTTACTGCAAATTTCAAGAAAAAAAATATGATACTTTGTCGAAGCCCTTTATATCCACCGATTCAGCAAACACGCTATTTTCTTTTTTTTAATTGGTAAAATAAAGAAGTTGATAAAATCCATCCATTTTATTTTCCATTTTTTTCCTTGTATCTTATTGTCTTTATTTCCATATTTTAGGTAAAAATGGCTGTTTTTCTTGAAAATATTTAGTTACAAACTAGTTACAATTTTATTACGAACCAATTAATTTTTTGTTTTTTAACAGAATTTTAACATTCAAACTACTGTTTTTTATAAATTTTTAAACAAAATTTCATCCTTTTTTTTATTAAATTTTCGCAAAAATTTAATAAAAAATCGCAAAACAGTCTTACTCCTTCTGTTTTGCGATTTCTGTCAGTATATCCAAATACTACACTTTGTATTTTTTATATTACAATTATTTTGTACCCCAGTAAATAGTTGCAGCCCCAAAACCGACACCTTTATATTTAGCATCTTTTAAACCTGCCTTTGTAAACATATCCCGAATTTCGTTCTGAGGGGGTAATGTTTTCAATGATTCTGCAAGCCAAGTATATGCTGGAAATTTGCTCCCGATCTTCTTATTTTTATCTACTTGATGACCGATAATCGGAACCAATTTATAGTAGTAAAAATTAAAAAACCAACGAAACAGGAAAAATTGTGGCACTGAAACATCAATACAAACAACTCTTCCTCCCGGTGTAACCACTCTGGCCATTTCGGAAATAGTTTTTTGAATATCCACAACATTTCTCAAAGCAAATCCATTTGTAGCCGCCTGAAAAGAATTGTCTTCAAACGGAAGATTCATCGCATCGCCCTGCACAAAAGTCAAATTTTGAAAGCCTGTTGTTTTTAATTTTGCATTTGCAACATCAAGCATACTCTGTGTAAAGTCTAACCCAACAACTTCACCTTTTTCTCCTACAATATTGCGCTGCTGAAAAGCCATTTCTCCGGTTCCGCAACATACGTCTAAACCTTTATCTCCGGCTTTCAGATTTGTTTTTTCCATAACAATCTTCTGCCAGCCTTTCAACATACCCCATGTCATTTTGTTATTCATTGCATCATAATCATCTGCTATTTCAGTAAATACCTCATGTACGTACTCAGATTTCTTTTCCATCATGTCACCTCAGCCTTTTTATCCTTAATTAATCACCAATAATGTACGAAAAAAGAACTCTTTCATGCAGAATTGGTACCTTATTACATTTTCTTTCTATAACTACTTCTCTGTTACATTGAAAATTGATATGTACTGCAGACTACTGCCGATGTATAAAGAATAGAGCTCTAACAGAAAAAGTATTTAGAAAACAAAAAAAGCAGACTCATCAGAATCTGCTTTATGTGGAGCGGAAGACGAGATTCGAACTCGCGACCCTCGCCTTGGCAAGGCGATGCTCTACCACTGAGCCACTTCCGCACAATAAAAAAAGAAAATGCCTCGAACCGGAATCGAACCAGTGACACGAGGATTTTCAGTCCTCTGCTCTACCGACTGAGCTATCGAGGCAAATACGACGCAGATGGGGATCGAACCCACGACCTCCAGCGTGACAGGCTGGCATTCTAACCATCTGAACTACTGCGCCAAGAAAATAAAAAAATGGGGGTTGACGGGTTCGAACCGCCGACATCCTGCTTGTAAGGCAGACGCTCTCCCAGCTGAGCTAAACCCCCATGTGTTCGCTCGTTTGTGTGTTGCTCACTTGCGACAATGATTATTATATAGGGTTACCCCTCTTTTGTCAACACTTTTTCAAAACTTTTTTCAAATTCTTTTTTTCTGTTTTTTTCAGCCATTTCATATCCAGGTTCAACAAAGTTCTATATCCGGATTTCGCCTTTATTTTTTTAATTTTATGAATTTTTCCTTCTATTATATAGCTTATTTTATAGCTCCTTTTTTTGTATCGTTACAAGTTCTTCTGCTGGAATCTAACCAAACTTCTTTCTATTTTTCTTTCTATTTTTCTTTCTATTTTTCTTTCTATTTTTTCTCATTTATTTAAAATTTATTTTTCTTGTTTAATCTTGCTACTTAAATTTATTTCTTTTTTTCCCTGTTTTTTTTAATAATATAAATTTTTTTCTCTATTTTTTTAATTAAATTCTATTCTCCGTTTATTTTTACAAGTTTATATGATTTTTTTCACTACATTAAATATTCTTATACATTTTATTTAATTGAGCCTTTTTGATTACTTTCCTTATCTTCCATTAAATTCGTCACTATATAAATCACAGATTTTCAGTAAGATCTGTTTTAATCTACCCTCTACATCGCCTTTTCATACCGAAAATCTGATCTATGTTTTACTTATACATGGATTATATGTTTATTATATGCTATTGTCAAATCAAAGAGCAACGGCTTTCATCCCACATGCAAGCATGTGGGTTTTCGCCGCAAATTTATAACATCCTCTTATTAGGATCGGATTCAACTGTTCTTCGCTTAATAATTTGAATGTTAGCTCTTTTGACATATTTTCATAATCGGTTCCTGTACATGATGTATCTTACCTTTGTTTAATTATATCATTAAAAAGCCCTGAAACTCATTTAAAACGAATTTCAGGGCATCTTATAACCATTTGTAAGACTCACATCAGATTACTCAGACATGCATTCTGCTAACAATTTCCTGAGCCATTTCTTTTGTTCCTACAACTTTGCTAGTAGCGTCCGCCAGATCTGCAGTTTTAATATTTTCTTCTAATACTTCTGTTACTGCAGTCTCTATTGCGCGCGCTGCCTGTTCATTTTTCGCAGAAAACCGTAATAACATTGCTGCCGATAAAATCGTAGCAATCGGATTTGCAATATTCTGTCCTGCCAAATCAGGTGCGGAACCGTGAGACGGCTCAAACAGGCTGATAGATCCACCAAGACTTGCAGAAGGGAGCATTCCCAAAGATCCACCCAGAGCGGCAGATTCATCGCTTAAAATATCACCAAACATATTTTCAGTTACGATAACATCAAACTGTGTCGGGTTTACAATTAGTTGCATAGCTGCATTATCTACATATAAATGATGTACTTCTACTTCAGGATATTCCTTTGCCATATCATTTACGATACTTCTCCATAAGCGGGAACTATCTAAAACATTAGCCTTGTCAATAGAATGAAGTATTTTACGGTCTCTGTTCTTCGCCATTTCAAACGCATCACGCACAATACGTGTTATTTCTTCTCTGGAATAAGAAATGGTGTCATAGGCACTGTTTTCATCATGATCTCGTTTTCCAAAATATGCACCACCGGTTAATTCACGGCAAATTACCAAATCCAAACCATCCAGTAGTCCTTTTTTCCATACAACACGATCCGCAAGAAAATCATAATATTTAATAGGTCTGATATTACAGTACAATCCAAGAGATTTACGAATTGCCAGTAACCCCGCTTCGGGACGCATAGTTCTAGGTTCTACTGTATCGTACTTCGGAGCACCTACAGCACCTAAAAGCACTGCATCACAATCTTTAACAACATTCTGTGTTTCTTCCGGATACGGATTCCCATATACATCATAAGCACTCCCACCAAACAGTGCTTCTTTGTATTCAATTTTTAAATCAAATAAGTCATTTGCTTTATTTAAAACCGTCTGTGCAGCTTCTACAATTTCAGGACCGATTCCGTCCCCTTTTAAAACAGCAATTTTCATAATTCCTGTGACAGTATCCTACGTATAATTTAATAGAACAATCTGCCACTCCCTCCCCATTAAATAGATTTTTCATAAATTAGAACTATATTTCAAACTGTAAACCAGTCAGCCCTATTTTTAGAAATAGGCACTATCCGAACGTTCCTATTTACTTTCCACTTTACTTTTTACATAATTCAATAAATTACCTTTAGCAATAATTTCCTGAATAAACGGAGGGAATGTTTCTCCCTGGTATTCTTTTCCTTGTGTCAGATTTTTTATTAATCCTTCTGCTACATCGACTTCCAGTTCATCACCAGCCTTGATCTCCTTTGCAGCTTCCGGACTTGTGATAATCGGTAAACCAATATTAATAGCATTTCTATAAAAAATTCTCGCGAAGCTTTCCGCTATAACACAACTGATGCCTGCTACTTTAATTGAGATAGGAGCATGCTCTCTGGAACTTCCACAACCAAAGTTTTTACCAGCAACCAGTATATCTCCAACAGCTATTACATCACTAAAATTTGGAATAGCATCTTCTAGACAGTGTTTTTTCATATTCTCATCACTGGCATCATTCAAATATCTAGCCGCAATAATAACATCTGTATCTACATCATTTCCAACTTTCCATACTTTTCCCTTATACATGCAAAGAAACCTCCTCTGGAGCAGAAATTTTACCAGTAATTGCAGATGCTGCTGCAATTGCCGGATCACATAAATAAACTTCACTTTCCGGGTCTCCCATTCGTCCGATAAAGTTACGATTGGTTGTTGCCAAAGCTCTTTCTCCTTTTGCAAGAATACCCATATAACCGCCCAGACAAGGACCACATGTAGGAGTGCTTACTACACCGCCTGCTTCCATAAAAATATCAATATATCCTTTTTCCATGCATTCTCGATAAATAGTCGGAGTCCCTGGAATAACAATTAAACGAAGATACGGAGCGACTTTATTTCCTTTTAGAATTTTTGCTGCCATTTCCATATCTTCCATGCGCCCATTAGTACAGGAACCGATTACAACCTGATCGATTACAACATCATCAAATGTCCCAATCTCTTTTGTATTGGAAGGTAAATGTGGAAAAGCAATCTGCGGTTGCAATGTTGCAAGATCTACTATAATTTCCCGCACATATTCTGCGTCCTCATCGCTGTAATATTCAACAGCCTCTCTTTGGAAACGGTTTTTCACGTAAGCACGTGTAATATCATCAACCGCAATAATGCCATTTTTAGCACCCGCTTCAATTGCCATATTACAAATACTCATGCGACTGTCCATGGAAAGATACTGTAGACCATCACCCACAAATTCGAGAGACTGATATAAAGCACCATCAACACCAATCTTACCAATAACATAAAGAATTACATCTTTACCGCTAATCCATGGATTATTAGGTTTACCTGTTACAGTTACTTTAATAGCTTCCGGAACCCTTAGCCAGGTTTCGCCACTAATCATTGCAGCAGCAATATCCGTACTACCCATCCCAGTAGCAAATGCTCCCAGTGCACCGTAGGTGCAAGTATGTGAATCTGCTCCGATAATCAAATCTCCAGGTCCTACAATACCCTGTTCAGGTAGCAGACAGTGTTCTACACCCATTTTACCGACTTCATAATAATGTTTAATATTATGTGCTTTTGCAAAGTCTCTTACTGTTTTACACTGTTCTGCAGACTTAATATCTTTCGTAGGAGAGAAGTGATCAGGAATCATAGCAATTTTATTTTTATCAAATACATCTGTAATTCCTACTTTTTGCATTTCTCTGATTGCAACCGGACCGGTAATATCATTGCTGAGAACAATATCTGTTTTTGCTGTAATCAACTGACCGGCTTTTACTTCAGACAATCCGGCATGAGCCGCTAAAATTTTTTGTGTAATTGTCATTCCCATTTAAGTCATCCCCTTTATTTTTTTCAAAATAGAACTATAAGCAGATATGATTGCAACAAAAAAACCTTCCGTCTTATAAGAGACGAAAGGTTCCGCGTTACCACTCTAATTGATAAAAATATCCACTCAAACTCGTTAACGGTGAGACCGGCTTTCTCTACTCGTGTAAACTTTCGCAAAAGCAACTCAAAGGTCAGTTCATCCAATGTGGTTGCTGTCTCGCATCAACCGACAACTCTCTGAAAAATCACAAAATAGATTACTATTCCTTATCAAAGTTTTTAATTTATTTTTTATATTATATACAATCCATATTTGAAAGTCAATCTCTTTTTTATAGTGATCTATTTCTTCCTATAAAAAAGAGATTTGCACATATATAAAGGAAGCAAAAAAAGAGAGCTATCAAAAAGATAACTCTCTTGGCAATCCCGGCAACGACCTACTCTTCCACGAAAAGAATACGCAGTACCATCGGC